>WNFH01001642.1_pt1 | contig 15231 bp, 15 predicted proteins | sample 5400411 | NCBI WGS metagenome assembly WNFH01 (sample SAMN13153347, study PRJNA577476) | soil metagenome | isolation source: 200 cm saprolite under Douglas fir tree site 2 hole 3 | place: USA:California | collected 2015-04-18
CAACCGTCTCCGTTGCGGGAGAGGGTTCTGGCGCCTGCCGCTCACCCCAGGTCGACGATCCCCGCTTCGCCGTCCTCGGTTCCAAACGCGAGCAGGCTTCCGGTCGCGTTCCAGGCGAGCGCCGAGACCGGCGCCGCGCCCGGGCGCCTGGCTACGATCTCCGCGCCGTCCTCGAGCCGCACCAGCAGCACGAGCCCGTCGGCAAAACCGACCGCGACGACCGGCTGCCTTGGTTGACAGGCGACCGCGGTCGCGAGTGCCTGCGAGGGTGCCAGCATGCGCGGCATCTTTCCCAGCGGCCCGTCCTTGCCGACGAAGGGCCACAGGATGAGCTGATTGGAACCGCCGGTCGCCAGCCAATCGCCGTCGGCGGTCCAGTCGAGCGAGCGGACCTTTCCGGCATAGCCCGTCATGCGCATGTGCTTGCCGTCCGCGAGCCGCCAACCGTGCAGGGTCGGCTCTTGCATCGCGGTGACCAAGAATTTGCCGTCGGGGCTGAAGGTGGCGGCAAGATGCGAGCCTTTCCACTCCAGCCGCTCCGGCACGGCCGCCGCATTGGGGAACCACAGCGTCGCGCCGTTGTAATGGGCGATCGCCAGCCGAAACCCTTTCGGCGCGAACGCCAGACCGCCCACGCTCGAAGCAACTTCGATCGTCCGCTCCTCGCCTTTCGCGGTTTTGACGAAGGCTTGCTTGCCGGCCGACCAGGCGATCGCCCCGGAACCGATCGCGACCCGGTCGATCCAGCGGCGCTTGGGGTCGACCGCGACCGCGGCGCTGGCGGCATCTCGGTCCGTCGCCATCACTGTGCCGTCGTCGCCGCCGGTCACCAGGCTTTGCCCGTCGCACGCCGTGCCGAGAATGCCGCCGGCATGGACGGGAACGCGGCGCTGCTCGCCATTCGGCGCGACCAGCAGCAGCGCTTCCTCGCCGAGCACGAACGCGGCGGTGTCCTTCAGAAAATGCACGGCAGCGACCAGACCACCCGGCGCGATCGGCCGCGTGCGCTCGGTCAGGGATGCGGTATCGGCGCGAGTGTCGGTCATAGGGGCCGCAATCTCGCTTTTCCCTCCCCTTTAGGGGAGGGTGGCTCCGAGCGGACGCGAGGAGCCGGGTGGGGAGTCAGCGACCCCACCCGGCCGCCCAACCGAAATCGGGCGGCCGCCGATTTCGGCCGTGATCATTGGCCAAGTCGGAAACATCCGACTTGGCCGGTTCGACCTCCCCCTCTCAGGGGGAGGTGGAGACTGCCGCGCGTCCGAGACGAACTGATCAACCGGATTCAGGATTACACCTGACATGCCGCAAAGCCGCGGCGGATCTTTTCCTCCGGCAGATTGCGGCCGATGAACACGATCCGGCTCTCGCGCTTCTCCTCCTCCCGCCACGGCCGCTGGTGGTCGCCGTCGAGGATCATGTGAATGCCCTGGAACACGAAGCGCTGCGGATCGCCCTCAAACGCCAAAATGCCTTTGCAGCGCAGGATGCTCGGGCCGTCCTTCGCCACCAGGTCCTGCACCCAGGGAAAGAACTTGTCGGGGTCCAGCGGCTTCTCGGTCTGGAGCGAAACGGATTGTATTTCCTCATCGTGATAATGAGCCATGCCGTCGTGATGATGCGGGTGCGCGCCGTCGTCGCCATGATCGGGATGCTGCGCTTCGCCGTCCGATCCCAGGAAGGCCGGCTCCAGATCGAGAATGCGTTCGAGATCGAAGGCGTTGCGCTCGAGCACGTCGCCGAGCGGCACGCTGCAGCGCTGGGTCCTGTGCAGCCTGGCATAGGGATTGATGGCGCGCACGCGCATCTCGATCTCGCGCAGCTCCTCCGGCGTGACCAGATCCGTCTTGTTGACCAGGATCACGTCGGCGAACGCGATCTGGTTCTTCGCTTCCGGCGCGTCCCGGAGCCGGTGTTTGAGCCATTTGGCGTCGGCGACGGTGACGACCGCGTCGAGCTTGGTATTGCGTCCGACCGCCTCGTCGACGAAGAAGGTCTGGGCGACCGGCGCGGGATCGGCGAGGCCGGTGGTCTCCACGATGATGGCGTCGAACTTGCCCTTGCGCCGCATCAAGCCGTCGATGATGCGGATCAGATCGCCGCGCACCGTGCAGCAGATACAGCCATTGTTCATCTCGAACACTTCTTCATCGGCCCCGACGATCAGCTCGTTGTCGATGCCGATCTCGCCGAATTCATTGACGATGACGGCGTATTTCTTGCCGTGCGGCTCGGACAGAATGCGGTTGAGCAGCGTGGTCTTGCCGGCGCCGAGATAGCCGGTAAGCACGGTCACGGGGATCTTGTCGGTCATGCACAACTCGTTGCGGGAAGGACGAGGCCGGAAGTTCCGCGAGGCCGCCGGGCGCCAGCGCGCCAAGCGCCTCGGCGAGCACCCTTATCGAGCACCCTTATATTGTGCCGCACCATGGCAATGTAAGTGGGTGCTTGTCCGGCCCGCCGCGGGCGGTCGAGGAGCGCAACGGCCTCGGATACGCTGAAATCGGCCGACAAGGGCCATGGCGGGCGTCTTGCCGGGGCTAGGGCTCGCACCGAGCAAGCAGACGCGCTGCGCCTTGCGAAGCGCGGTCGAGGCGACCCATATTGGGTTGCCATGCAAGCCGCCCTCGCCCACAGCGGCGCCCCGGACGTGAGTCTTCGCCCGGCTCGCCTTGCCGACGTCGATGCGCTTGCGAATCTCGAGCAGCGGGTGTTCCGGGGCGACCGGATCTCGCGCCGGGGATTTCGGCGTTTCGTGCGCTCGCCGCGCGCAGCCCTGATCGTTGCGGAGGAGGACGGCGTGCTTGCCGGCTATGCGCTCGTGCTGTTCCGGGAGGGGAGCGGCATTGCCCGGCTCTATTCGATCGCGGTAGCGCCGCAATTCGCCAAGCGGGGACTGGGCTCGGCGCTGCTATCCGCCGCCGAGGCGGCAGCGATCGCCCGCGACCGGATCGCGATGCGGCTCGAAGTTCACGAGGACAACGCCAAGGCGATCGCCCGCTACCGCAAGGCCGGCTACAATCTGTTCGGACGTCATTTCCAGTATTATGCCGACCGCGGCCACGCCCTGCGCTTCGAAAAGCGCCTCAGGCCGCGTTTGCGGCGGCTGGAGCACGCCCCGCCTTATTTTCACCAGACCACCGAATTCACCTGCGGGCCCGCATGCGTGATCATGGCGCTGGCCTGGGCCGATCCGAGCTTGCGGCCGAGCCCGGCGCTCGAATTTCGGCTGTGGCGGGAGGCGACGACGATCTTCATGAGCTCCGGCCACGGCGGCTGCGAGCCCTATGGGCTCGCGGTCACGCTGCGCCGGCACGGAGTTTTCCCCGAGATTCACGTGAGCGCGCCGCCGCCGTATTTCCTCGATACCGTGCGCTCGGAGGACCGGCGCCGGGTGATGCGGCTGACCCAGCAGGAGTTCCAGCGCGAAGCCGGGGAGCTGAATATCCCAACCCACCTGACTCCGCTCGGCGAATCGGCTCTGATAGCGGCGCTCGACTCCGGCGCCAGCGCGATCGTCCTGGTCGCCGGCTATCACATGGTGCGCCGGAGAGTGCCTCATTGGGTATTCGCGTTCGGCCACGAAGGTCGCTACATCCTGGTGCACGACCCGGCGGCCCGAGGCGACGAGAATGGAGTGCCGATTGCCGCCGAAACCTATGCGGTTCCCCGCACCATGTTTGCGCAAATGACCCGCTTTGGCCGCGATAACCTCAACGCGACGATCCTGATCCGGAAAGGGCCTTCCCAATGACCGGCTGGGTCATCCTGGTCGACCAGCCCAAGGACTTCCCCAACGCCGACACCCCCCACAAGGTGATCATGACGGGCGAATACCTCGCGCGTCCGAAGCTGTTCGATATCGGCCGGCCCAAGCTCGTCAACCTGTCGCGGTCCTACGCCTACCAGTCCAAGGGCTACTACGCTTCGCTGCTCGCCGAAGCGCGCGGCCACCGCGTGGTGCCCACGGTCGAAACCATGCTCGAGCTGCGCGAGGCCAAGCTCTACGAGCACGCGCTCCCCGAGCTCGAGGACGAGCTCAACCGCTGCGCCCGCAAGGCCGACTTCCAGCCGGAGGCGCAGCTCCGATTGCTGGTCTGCTTCGGCATCGCCTCGGACCCGCGGTTCGAGGCGTTCGGCCGGCTGCTGTTCGACTGGTTCCGCTGCCCGGCGCTGGAGATCACCGTCGATCCGGGGATCTGGCTCTCGATCGACCGCATCCGCCCGCGCACCATCACCCGGCTGGCGAACGGCGACGCCACGTTCTTCCGCGACGCGCTCCACCAGCATACCAAGCGCGAATGGCGCGATCCCAAGGCTCGTTCGCTGTCGAAATACGATCTCGCGGTGCTGCACGATCCCAACGAGAAGCTGCCGCCGAGCTCGGTGGATTCGCTCAAGCATTTCGCCCGCATCGCCGAGAAGCTCTCGGTCGACATCGAGCCGATCACCCGCCGGCAGCTCGACGAGCTCGCCGAATACGACGGGCTGTTCATCCGCGAGACCACTTCGATCGACAATCACACCTATCGGTTCGCGCGGCGCGCCTGGCAGGAGGGCATGCCGGTCATCGACGACCCGATGTCGATGATCCGCTGCACCAACAAGGTATTCCTGATGGAGCTGCTCGGCTCGAACCAGGTGCCGATGCCGCAGACCCTGATGCTCGCCGAGAACGCCGATCTGTCGAGGGCGATGGACGAGCTGGGATTGCCGCTCGTCGTAAAAATTCCCGACGGCTCGTTCTCGCGCGGGGTGCACAAGGTCAATTCGCCCGAGGAGTTCAAGCGCGTCGTCGAGGAGCTGTTCGAGGAAACCGACCTGCTGCTGGCGCAGAAATTCATGCCGACCGAGTTCGACTGGCGGGTGGGCGTGCTCAGCGGCGAGCCGCTGTTCGTGTGCCAATACCGCATGGCGCGCGGCCATTGGCAGACCGTCAAGCACCGCGCCGACGGCTCCTCGCGCGAGGGCGGGTTCCGCACCTTCGAGCTCGACCAGGCCCCCACGGAGCTGCTCGACGTCGCCGGCCGCGCCGCCAAGCCGATCGGCGAAGGGTTCTACGGGGTCGACATCAAGCAGACCGACCACGGCTTCGTGGTCATGGAGGTCAACGACAACCCCAACCTCGAGCACGGCATCGAGGACGCGGTCGGCAAGGACGAGATCTGGATCCGGCTGCTGAAGTGGTTCATCGAAAGATTCGAGCAGTGATCGCCCCGCGGCCTCGTGTCCCGGGCGCAGCGCAGCATGCAATGCCGCGCTGCTGAACCGGACCCGGGCTCAGGTTGATCTCAGAACGACTGGACCCCGGATCTGCGGCGCGCGCCTCGAAGGAAGCGCTGCGCCTTGTCCGGGACCGCCTCAATGCGGCCCTTGCTTCAGCCGCGACAAATCGAACCGATCGACCTCGCCCAGCAGCTCGGCGAACGCGCGCGCGCCGAACTCGATCGCGGCCTTGCCCTTCTCGGCCGTCGCCGCGCTCGCGTCGCCCATCGCGCCCGAAGCGTTGAGATCCTGGCTCATCCAGCCGAGTCGGCCGGGCCGGTCGATGCCCAGATAACGGAACTCGCGCGCCAGCTCGATTCCCGCCGATGCGAAGGTTTGCACGCGCCCGGTCCGCACCAACCCGGGGTGCGCGGCAAGCATGATCGAGGTCTCGATGGCGCCGGCGTGAATGCCGTGGACCTGCTCCTGCCGCGGGAACTGTCCGTCCGGATAGCCGAAGCCGAACCAGGAGCAGGCAACCGCGAGCATGTTCAGGCGCACGCGCAGGTCCCGCGTGACGAGGTCGACGGCCGAAACGTTGCCGCCGTGGCTGTTGGCGATGACGAGCTTGCGCAGGCCGGCGCGATGCACGCTCTCGGCGATCTCGGTGAGCACGCGGATCAATGTATCGGCCGCGAGCGTCAAGGTGCCCGGGAATGCGCGGTGCTCGTCCGACGTGCCGATCGGGAGCATCGGCAGGAAGCTGACCGGCAGCTCGGACGGCAGCAATTCGCGTGCCCGCGAAAGATAGGCGGCCGCGATATGGGCATCGGTCCCGACCGGAAGGTGCGGCCCATGCTGCTCGACCGCCGCGACCGGCAGCACGGCGATCCAACGCGTCCTATCGGCGCCGGCAAAATCCTCCCAGGTCATCTCGACCCAGTCGCGCTTGGGCAGCACCGATTTTTCCATGGCCCTCGCCACCAAACGGCTTACCGACCTACGACTCTTTCGCAGAAAAGGCTGCAGCGAAATCCCGGTGCTCGTGCAGGACGCGCACGATTTCAACGACGTCGTCGTTCGTCCGATAGAATACAGCGTACGGATGCACGAGCAGAGAGCGAAGTCCCGGCGCCACCTCGTCCCGGGCGCGCCCCAGGAGCGGCTGGCTGCGCAGACGATTGCTTGCGACCTCTATTTCGCCAGCGAGCTTGTCGGCAATCTCAGGGGATGCAACGTTCGAATAATACCGCCAAAGCTTCCGCAAATCCTGTTTGGCCGCCGGTGCCCAGGCGATCCGCCTACTCGCTGCCATGATCTCTGCGGGCTTGGCGCAGGAGAGCCTCCAGGTCCAATTCCTCTCCTCTGCCCTCGTCTAGCTGTTGAAGGCCTATTTCGATTTCCGCCCGCAGCTTGGCGAGCGTATCGATTCGCTCCAGCAGCTCGCGACCGAGTTGTTCCTGGGCGGCCTCCGGCAGTTCCGAAGCCTTCGAGATGGCTAGTTCGAGTGTCTTGACCATATCCCACTATACCCCATTCACGGTGCTGCACGCATCCATTTGGCGCCTTGGTTTTCAGGGGTACGTAATGGGCAAATCACCGAAACTCAAATAGTGTCTGCAGCCCCAATTGTGGCAGAGGAACGAATGCCGACCGCCAAATTCGCGACCATCGCCGCACTCGTTGGAACGCTCTTGTTGGGGTTTGCGGCCCCCGCGCTCGCCCAGCAGCTCGACAAGGTGCGGTTCGGCACCAATTGGGTGGCCGAGCCCGAGCACGGCGGCTTCTACCAGGCGCTCGCCGACGGCACCTACCGGCAATACGGGCTCGACGTGACGATCGTGCCCGGCGGCCCGCAGGTCAACAACCGCATCCTGCTGCCGGTCGGCAGGCTCGATTTCTTCATGAGCGCCAATCTGCTGCAGGCGTTCGACGCGGTCGCCCAGAAGGTCCCTACGATTTCCGTCGCGGCGATGTTCCAGAAGGACCCGCAAGTCCTGATCGCGCATCCGGATACGGGCGTCGAGAACTTCGAGGATCTCAAGAAGCTCACCCTGTTCGTCTCCAACGAGGGCGTCGCCACCTATTTCCAATGGATGAAGTCGGAGTTCGGCTTCAGCGAAGCCAAGGTGAAGCCCTACACGTTCAACCCGCAGCCGTTCCTGGCCGACAAGAATTCGGCGATGCAAGGTTACGTCACCTCGGAGCCCTACGCGATCGAGCAGCAGGGCGGCTTCAGGCCGAAAATCTTTCTCTTGGCGGATTACGGCTTCGACACCTATTCGACCCTGATCGAGACGCGCCGCGACCTTGTCGAGAACAAGCCGGACCTGGTGCGGCGCTTCGTCGAGGCCTCGGTCCTCGGCTGGTATCATTTCCTTTACGACGACAATGCGCCGGCGCGCGCGCTGATCCGCAAGGACAATCCGGAAATGACCGACGCGCTGATCGCCTATTCGGTGGAGAACCTCAAGCGCTACGGCATCGTCGATTCCGGCGATACGCTCAAAGTCGGCATCGGCGCCATGACCGACGCGCGGGTGCAGAGCTTCTTCGACAAGATGGCGCGTGCAGGCGTGGTCGATCGCGCGATCGATTTCCGCAAGTCCTATACGCCGCAGTTCGTCGGCAAGGGCGTCGGCACCGACCTGCGGCCGAAGCATTGAGGAGGCTCACCGGGCGGCAAACTCCGCTCACCTCCCCGGAATGGGGAGGTCGGCCGCGACAGCGGCCGGGTCGGGTCCCTTCGCCCTTGCATCCCTACGACCCCCTCCCTATCCCTCCCCCTTCAGGGGGAGGGAAGAGTTTGCAGCCGAGCTCAGTGAAATCGCTCCCGATCCTCACGCTTCGCCGCGTCGGGAAAACATTCGCAAATTCGGTCGTCGCCCTCGATCGGCTCGATCTGGAAGTACGCGAGGGCGAGTTCGTAGCGCTGCTGGGGCCGTCCGGCTGCGGCAAGTCGACCGCGTTGCGGCTCATCGCGGGGCTCTCCGACCCGAGTCGGGGCGAGGTCGTATGGAGCAGCCACCCACGCGAGCAGGAACGGAATTCCCATGCGATCGGCTTCGTGTTCCAGGAGCCGACGCTGATGCCGTGGGCGAGCGTGTTCGCCAACGTGTTCCTGCCGCTGCGCCTTAAGGGCATCGACGCGCGCGCCGCGGCGCCGCGCATTGCCCGCGTGCTCGAGCGCGTCGGCCTTGCGGATTTTGCCAAGACCTATCCGCGCGAGCTCTCCGGCGGTATGCGGATGCGCGTCTCGCTGGCGCGCGCGCTCGTGACCGATCCGGAACTCCTGTTGATGGACGAGCCGTTCGCGGCGCTCGACGAGATCACCCGGTTCCGCCTCAACGACGATCTGTTGGCGCTGTGGCGGGCGCTCGGCAAGACCGTCGTGTTCGTCACGCATTCGGTGTTCGAATCGGTCTATCTGTCGAACCGCATCGTGGTGATGACGCCGCGGCCGGGACGGGTGTTCGCCGAGATTGCCATCGACGCGCCCTATCCGCGCGACGAATCGTTTCGTACCTCGGTCGAATACGCCGGCTATTGCCGAAAAACCTCGCAGGCGCTCGCCGCCGCCATGGCTCAGGGAGCGGGCGCATGAACGGCCCCGCCGCCGCATGGATCGCCAGGCCGGAAGCGCTGCTGCGCATTGCCTTGCCGATCTTCATGCTCGCGCTCGGGATCCTCGCCTGGCACCTCGTCGTCGCGATCAACGGCATTCCGCCCTACGTGCTGCCGGGACCGGCGCTGGTGGCCCGCACGCTGGTGACCGACTGGCCGGTGCTGTCGGCCTCGCTGCTCGTCACATTGCTGACGACCTTGCAGGGCCTGGCGCTCGCCGCCGGCGGCGGCATCGCCCTTGCCATCCTGTTCAATCAGTCGCGGCTCGTCGAATATTCGCTCTACCCCTATGCGGTGATCCTGCAGGTGACGCCGATCGTGGCGATCGCGCCGCTGCTGCTGATCTATCTGCCGCAGCAGGCCGCCGTGCTCGCCTGCGCCTGGATCGTCGCGTTCTTTCCCGTGCTCGCCAACACCACGCTCGGACTCAATTCCGTCGATCATAATCTGGCGGACCTGTTCCGGCTCTACCGGGCCTCGCGCTGGCAGACGCTGCGCCACCTCAAGCTGCCGGCGGCGCTGCCCTATATGCTGGGCGGCCTGCGCATCGCCGGCGGGCTGGCGCTGATCGGCGCGGTGGTCGCCGAGATCGCGGCCGGCTCCGCCGGGGCCGGCTCGGGCCTTGCCTATCGAATCGCGGAATCCGGGTATCGGCTCGACATTCCGCGCATGTTCGCGGCGCTCGTGCTGTTGGCAATGACCGGGATCGTCATCTATTTCGCGATGTCGCTCGCCTCGCACCTGGTGCTGCGGCGTTGGCACGAAAGTGCGGTCGCCCGCGAGCCGTGAGGTCGCGTAGGCTCGGCTCGGCAGGCTGGCGACTGCATGTCTCGCTTGCAGCGCGCGCGGTTGACCTGACCCGCAAGGGCTGGCTTGGTCCGACCGTCGGAGGCCCAGGGAACAGCGGGAAACCCCATGACCAATCGCATCGATCTCGACGGCCGCGTCGCGGTGGTCACCGGCGGTGCCCAGGGCATCGGACGGGCGATCGTCGAGCGATTTCTCCGCTCCGGCGCCACGGTGGCGATCTGGGATCGCGACCACACGCTGGGCGCACAGACCGCGAGCGAGCTCGCCAATTCCGGCCGCGTCCTACCTTACGCGGTCGACGTGACCCGGCTCGACGACGTCGAGCGCGCGTGCGAGCGAACCCTCACGGGCGTCGGCCGCATCGACATTCTCGTCAACAACGCCGGGGTCGCCGGGCCGAACCAGAAGACCTGGGACTATCCGCCCGAGGCCTGGGCCGCGGTGATGGCGGTCAACCTCGACGGCCCGTTCCATTGCTGTCGCACGATCGTGCCGCACATGATCGCGCAGAACTACGGGCGGATCGTCAACATCGCGTCGATCGCCGGCAAGGAGGGCAATCCGAATGCCTCCGCCTATTCGGCCTCCAAGGCCGCGCTGATCGCGTTGACCAAATCGCTCGGCAAGGAGCTCGCCGAACACGACATCGCGGTGAACTGCATCACGCCCGCCGCCGCCCGGACGGCGATCTTCGCGCAAATGACCCAGGAGCACATCGCCTATATGCTGTCGAAGATTCCGCGCGCGCGTTTCGTCGAAGTCGAGGAGATCGCCGCGCTCGCGGCGTTCTGTGCCTCGGCGGAGTGCTCGTTCACCACGGGGGCGGTGTTCGACATATCCGGGGGCCGGGCGACCTATTGATGGAACGGCCGCGCCAGATAACCGCCGACGCCGTCCAGGAGCGGCGGCGGCGATTGCAGGCGATTGCGCTGATGTGCGGCGCGTGCGCGTGCTTCGCCTGCCTCGACGCGTCGGCGAAATTCCTCCAGGGCCACATCGATACCCTGCAGGTGGTGTGGGCGCGCTATGCCAGCGCCTTCCTGCTCACGTTCCTGGTCTCGAACCCGCTCACCCGCCCGGGCCTCATCGTGACCACGCGGCCGCGGCTTCAGATCGGCCGTTCGCTGCTGCTGCTGTTCTCGACGCTGCTCAACATCCTGGCGCTGCGCTATCTGCAGCTCGACCAGACGGTGTCGATCCTGTTCTCGACGCCGTTCTTCGTCACGCTCTTGTCCGGCTTCGTGCTGGGCGAATGGGCCGGCTGGCGGCGCTGGACCGCGATCGCGATCGGGTTTTCGGGCGTGCTCCTGATTGCCCGCCCCGGCATGGGCGGCATGCATCCGGCGGCGCTGCTCTGCCTTGGCGGAGCGATCTGCTATTCGATCTACAACATCTCCACCCGGGTGCTCGCCCGCACCGATTCCAACGAGACCACGCTGTTCTATTCGAATTTCGTCGGCACCGTTGCGGCGCTTCCGGCGCTCCCCTTCGTGTGGACGACGCCGCATGAGCCGGTCGTGATCGTGCTCATGGTCCTGATCGGTGCGTTCGGCAGCTTGGGCCATTACCTGCTGATCGCCGCGCACCGGCTGGCATCGGCTTCCGTGCTGGCGCCGTTCATCTACAGCCAGCTGATCTGGGCGATCACCGCCGGCTATCTGGTGTTCGGGCAGCTGCCGAGCGAATGGACGCTTGCGGGCGCGGCAATCGTGATCGCATCGGGGCTTTACATTCTCTTCCGCGAGCACAAGCTAAGGGGCTGACGGAAGCTGTCATTCCGGCCGAGCGCGACGCGCGAGCGCCGGAATCCATGATCGCCGGCGTTGCGCGTATCCCGATCAGTGTTCATGGATCCCGGTACACGCTCGCTTCGCTCGCGCGACCGGGATGACGCTACGCGATGAGGAAACGCCAACCCAGGATCTCCCCATGTACGACAATCTTCTCGCGAACGTTCCGACCGAGCTTTACATCGGCGGCAAATGGCGGCCGGCAACCGACAAGGGGCGCTTCGATGTCATCGATCCGGCGACCGAAGCGACGATCGCCTCGGTCGCGAGCGCCGGCACCGAGGACGCCAAGGCCGCCGTCGATGCCGCCAGCGACGCGTTTCCGGGTTGGGCCGCGCGCAAGCCGCGCGAGCGCGGCGAGATCCTGCGCAAGGCGTTCGAGCTGATCATGCAGCACGCCGAGCGCTTTGCCCGGCTGATCACGCTCGAGAACGGCAAGGCGCTGTCGGATTCGCGCGGCGAGGTCGCGTATTCGGCCGAGTTCTTCCGCTGGTACGCCGAGGAAGCGGTGCGCAACATCGGCGAGGTCTCGCGAGCGCCCACCTCGGGCGCCCGCATCCTGGTGCAGCATAGGCCCGCCGGCGTTGCCGTGCTGGTCACGCCGTGGAATTTTCCGGCCGCGATGGCCACGCGAAAGATCGGCCCGGCGCTCGCGGCGGGCTGCACAATCGTGCTCAAGCCGGCGTCGGAGACGCCGCTCACCATGCTGGCGCTGATGCCGTTGCTGGAAGAGGCCGGCGTGCCGGGCGGCGTGGTCAATGTCATTCCCTCGCGGCGCTCCGGCCCCGTGGTGGGCGCCATGCTGGCCGATCCGCGGGTGCGGGTGATCTCGTTCACCGGCTCGACCGAGACCGGGCGCAAGCTGCTGCATGGCGCCGCGGACCAAGTGATCAAGCCCGCGATGGAGCTCGGCGGCAACGCGCCGTTCATCGTGTTCGAGGACGCCGACATCGACGCGGCCATCGAGGGCGCGATGGTCGCCAAGATGCGCAACATCGGCGAGGCCTGCACGGCCGCGAACCGGTTCTACGTGCAGGAAAAAATTCACGACGAGTTCGCGAAAAAGCTCTCCGAGCGTATGGGCGCGCTCAAAGTCGGCAACGGCCTCGAGGAGGGCGTCGCCGTGGGCCCGCTGGTCAATGCCGACACCCGCAACAAGGTCGTGAATCTCGTCGAAGACGCGGTCGGCAAGGGCGCCAAAGTGCTGATCGGCGGCAAGCCGCCGAACGGCAAGGGCTTCTTCTATCCGGCCACCGTGATCACCCAGGTGCCCGACGATGCCCAGCTCTTGCGCGAGGAGATTTTCGGCCCGGTCGCGGCGATCCAGACGTTCCAGTCCGAGGACGACGTGGTCGCGCGCGCCAACGATACCGAATACGGCCTCGTCGCCTATCTCTACACGCGCGACATCGGCCGCGGCCTGCGGGTGTCCGAGCGGCTCGAGTTCGGCATGGTCGGGCTCAACCGCGGGCTGGTGTCGGATCCGGCCGCGCCCTTCGGCGGCATGAAGCAGAGCGGCATCGGCCGCGAAGGCGCGCACGAGGGCCTGATGGAGTTCATGGAGACGCAGTACATCTCCGTGAGCTGGTGAGCTCTTTTACCTTCCCGGAGGGGAGGTCGATCGGGCGTAAGCCCGATCGGGTGGGGAGTCGGACCCCACCCCGGTGTCTCGCTGCGCTCGACACCGACCCTCCCCTTCGGGGGAGGGAAAAGGAACAGCGCCTCCCATTGACTTGTGCGCGATCCTGCCGAGAGTCCGCGGGTCCTTTTGCCGAGACGCTGTGCGACGGAGGAACGGGATGGCCGCCGAGAAGCTCGATGTCCTGATGGTTGGACCGGTGATGCCGCTGATCGAGCAGGGCATCTCCCGGGCGTTCACGCTGCATAAATTGTGGGAGGCGCCCGATCGCGACGCCCTGATCGCAAAACTTGCGCCGCGGCTGCGTGCGATTGTCGCCGGCGGCGGCAAGCACGAGCCGATGGGCGCCGAGTTTCTCGGCCGCTTCCCGAAACTCGAGATCGTCTCGAGCTTCGGGGTGGGCTACGATCATGTCGATGCCAAATGGGCTGCGGCCCACGGCATCGTGGTCACCAATACGCCCGACGTGCTCACCGAGGAGGTCGCCGACACGGCGCTTGGCCTGTTGCTGTGCACGGTCCGCGAGCTGCCGCAGGCCGAGCGCTATTTGCGCGCCGGCAAGTGGCTCGAAGGCGACCACCCGCTGACCAGGGCGACGCTGCGCGATCGCATAATCGGCATGGTCGGGCTCGGCCGCATCGGCAGGGCGATCGCGCGCCGGCTCGATGCGTTCCGCGTTCCCGTCGTCTATCACAGCCGCCATCCGCAGCCGGGGGTGCCGTACCGGCATTACCCCCAGCTCATCGACATGGCGCGCGACGTCGACGTGCTGATGGTGGTCACCCCGGGCGGTTCGGCCACCAAGCATCTGATCGACGCCGACGTGCTCGAGGCGCTCGGGCCCGACGGCATCCTGATCAACATGTCGCGGGGCTCGGTGGTGGACGAGCCGGCGCTGATCGCCGCGCTCGAGGCGGGCAAGATTTTGTCGGCCGGCCTCGACGTGTTCGCGAACGAGCCGCGGGTGCCGCCCGAGCTGATGGCGATGGAAAACGTGGTGCTGTTTCCCCACGTCGGCTCCGCCTCGGTCTACACCCGCGACGCCATGGGCCAGCTCGTGGTCGACAATCTCTTGTCCTGGGCCGCCGGCAAGGGCCCACTCACGCCGGTTCCGGAATCTCAGGGGATCAGAGGTCCGAAGTCGGAAGTCGGTAATCAGTAGGGAGGGGGCCGGCGTACGAGTTCATATTTTCGCCACTTCCGACTACTGACTTCTGATTTCTGATCTCTGGAACGGCCACATCCGACCACTGACTTCTGATCACCGAACCCTGGAACGGCTATGACTCGTCCGCAATTCGCCGCCGCACTGCTGATCGCGTCGATCGGGAGCGCCGGTTTCGCCTCCCTCGCCCACGCGCAGGGCGATGCCGGCACGCCGATGGTCGGCGCCTGGGAGCTCTCCAATGCCGATCGCGACAAGACCTGCACCATCAATTTCAAGCTCGATGCGGCCGGGGCCGGACGCGCGCTCGAATTCCAGAAGGGCTGCGCCGAGGCCTTCCCCGAGACGCGGGACATCGTCGCCTGGGTGATCGACAAGGATGACACGCTGCGTCTGATGAACGCCAAAGGCAAAGCGATTTTCGAGCTCACCGAAGTCGAGAACGGGCTGTTCGAGCCGCTGCGTCCGAGCGAAACTCTGGTGTTCCTGCAGACGCAGGCCGCCGCACAGGGCCGTGAGCGCACCGCCGACGCCATGTTCGGCGACTGGGCCTTGATGCGCGCCGGCGGCAAGCCGATGTGCCAGATCAGCCTGCTCGACGAAGCCCACGACACCGAGAGCTTCGACATGAAGGTGAAGCCCGGCTGCGACAGCCTGGTGACCAATTTCGCGCCGAAATCCTGGCGCATGGATCGCGGATTGCTGCTGGTGCTGTCCGAGCGCAACGATCCGTGGCGGTTCGAGGAGGAGGAGAGCGGCACCTGGCACCGCATCCCACAGGGCCGCCAGCCGCTGCTGCTGGTGCGGCAATAATGCCAGTCGGCGTTCCCCGGACGCGGCGCAATGCTCGTAGGATGGGTTGAGCGGTAGCGAAACCCATCCTGACAGAGAATCGGGCACGCGCTGGCAGGCCGGAATCTTTTCGAGAGCCGATGGGTTTCGCCGTACTCAACCCATCCTACACACTATTCCTCCGGCTCGGTGGTGAACATCAGGGGATA
>WNFH01001789.1_pt1 | contig 15231 bp, 14 predicted proteins | sample 5400411 | NCBI WGS metagenome assembly WNFH01 (sample SAMN13153347, study PRJNA577476) | soil metagenome | isolation source: 200 cm saprolite under Douglas fir tree site 2 hole 3 | place: USA:California | collected 2015-04-18
CCTTGTGCTCAATACTGTTCAAATATGTGCAATGGCACGCTCAATTCTATTGATTCTAGCTCTGCCATACACGCTCAGATTCTCCTTATTTGAACAGTATTGGGCCTTGTGCTTGTCCTCGTCCGGGTGAGCTGCTCCAACGGGTCAGCATGAACCCCTGGCGGAATCGCCATTCACCAGGACAAGCACAAGGCCCCCCACCCATCTCCGCATCCGCCCCTTGTCCCTACAGAACGCCGGGGACACACGCGTCCCCATGGGCGTGATTACCCTCTTCGATTGGAAAAATTCATCAGGAAATTCCGTTATGCACTAATGATACACCACAACATAGTGGAGAAAACGAAAACGACCGGAAATTAATCATAAATTCCTACTCCTTGCATCCCGCCTGAGTGCGAAGCACTAGCTCTCCTTGCGTCTCACCTGACCCGGAGGGTAGCTGCGCAGTGCCTTGCGTCTCGGCTGACCGCGCAGCGGTAGCGACGCAGTCGCGTTGCCGAGACGGGCAAGAACCAGCGTTGGTGAGACGGATAAGTGCCAGCGCAGCGGCGTTGGCGGGATGGATTGGTGCCGATTCAGCCGGGATATCCTCTTTTTACTCCGATAGCTTACAATTGAACTACCTGGTCAAATATATTGACATCATCGTAGTAATATGTTACACTTCTGCCGTTGAGCAAGAAAGCCCGACATTTTGTTTAGCGGGTTAAGGAGAGGCGGTTGGATGGAAATTGATCTCACCTTGCCTCAACTCCGCACGCTGCTTATCCTTGCCGAGGAGGGACCGCTGGTCATCGGACAGATTGCCCAGCGGCTGGGTGTCGGTTTATCGACAGGCGGGCATCTCGTTGACCGGCTGGTGCAAGCCGGCCTGGCAGAACGCGCGGAGGATACCGGGGACCGCCGCCGTACGCTGGCGCGGCTGACTCCAGCAGGCGAAGAGTTGCATGCACGACTGCTCAACCGTGTACAGCACATACAGACCTTGATTCAGAAGCTGGACGCGGACGACCTGGCAGCGTTACTGCAAGGCCTGCGGGCAATGAACCGGATCCTGGATGAGGAAAGTTGAGCGATTCGCACGGGCAGCACTCCTCAATTTAGCAAACAGGTCGTTTCACACGAAAATTACTCTCTACAAGGTACTCTACTGGAAAAGAGGAGGAACGTAATCTGATGGCACAAACACAAATCGGGCGAGCTTCGGCCATCGCCGTCCCTGAACCGCAACCTCTGAGTGCAACTGCCAGCCGGGGACGCATCATCGCGATTCTGATCGGTGTCATACTTGGGATGCTGCTGGCTGCGCTCGACCAGACGGTCGTGGGTACAGCCTTGCCCCGCATCGTCGCCAGCCTGGGCGGCTTCAATCACTACGCCTGGGTCGTCACGGCCTACTTGCTCGCCTCGACGGTCTCGATTCCGCTCTACGGCAAGCTCTCCGACATCTATGGCCGGCGCATTTTCTTCATCGGGGGCATGGTCATCTTCCTGGCCGGCTCGGCGCTGGCGGGCACCAGCCAGGACATGACCCAGTTGATCATCTACCGGGGCATCCAGGGATTGGGAGCCGGAGCGTTGATGCCCATCGCCCAGGCCATCATCGGCGATATCTTCCCGCCTGCTGAGCGCGGGAAATGGCAAGGCCTGATCATTGCTGTCTTCGGCTTGACGACGATCATCGGCCCAACCCTGGGCGGCTGGATCACCGACAACTGGGGCTGGCGCTGGGTCTTCTATGTGAATATGCCCCTAGGGGCCATCGCCATCCTGACGGCCGGGTTCGTTCTGCCCAGGACCGTGCGCCGCGTGCGGCATACGATTGACTACTTTGGCGCCATCATGCTGGTCGCAGGGGCTGTTGCCCTGCTGCTGGCGTTCTCCTGGGCCGGCACCCAATATGCCTGGAACTCGGGGCAGATCATCGGCCTGTTCATCGCTGCTGCGGTGCTGCTGACCCTCTTCTTCTGGCTTGAGACGCGCACCGCCGAGCCGATCATCACTCCCCGGCTCTTCAAAAACAGCATCTTCCTGGTCTCGGTCATTGCGATGTTCCTGGTCAGTGCCGGTATGTTCGGCGCCATCCTCTACCTGCCGCTCTTCGCCCAGGGCGTGCTTGGCGAGAGCGCCACCAATTCGGGCTTCGTGCTGACCCCGTTGATGGTCGGATTCATGTTCAGCAGTATTGTGGGAGGCCAACTCCTCGCGCGCACCGGCCGCTACAAGATCCTGGCCATCATCGGCTTCGCTGTCGCCGCAGTCGGCATGTTCCTGCTCTCGCGCATGGCGGTGACCACGACCCAGGGTGAGGTCATTCGCAACATGATTATTACCGGCCTGGGCATTGGCGTGATGATGAGCCTTTTCACCATCGTCGTCCAGAACGCCTTCCCGTACAGGCAGCTCGGTGAGGTCACGGCCAGTCTCAACTTCTTCCGCTCCATTGGCTCGACGATTGGCGTGGCGGTGATGGGCACGATCATGACCAACGCCTTTCAGAGCAATTTGCAGCGCAACATGCCCCAGGCGCTCACGCGGCTGGCGGCGGCAAGACACTTGCCCCTGACCCAGCTCAATCCACAGGCGCTGCTCGATCCGAGCCAGCTCGGGCAGCTGAAACACAGCTTCGCGGTGTTCGGCGCCCAGGGCCTGACGCTCTTTCACCAGTTCATTGAAGCCATCAGGGTGAGCTTGTCATCGGCCATCACCAATGTCTTCTTCCTAGGGTTCATCATCATGCTGCTGGGGTTGTTCTCGGTGCTCTTCCTGCGCGAGATCCCACTGCGCAAAAGCAACATCGCTCAACCGGCAGAGGCAACTCCATCCGGCACGAATCGCAGCCGGGCTTTGCTCGGCTTGACCCTGGCGCTGGTTGCTCGTGAGGCGCAGAGGCCTGATGCCAACCAGCAGATCCTGGAGACACTCTCGTCCACCGTCAATGGGCGCTACCCTTACACCTGGAGCGACGAACAGCGCGGCAGGGCCGTGGCTCAAGACATCATTGAACCGCTGTCCATCGCACTGCTGGCCTCCTCTATCAGCAATGGAGGGGCACATACCAATGGAGCAGTACCACAGGTCTCGGAGGGAACGTCTTCCGAGGCGAGCGACACAGCAAACAGCTTTATCGGGTAACGTACGTATAATGAGCGTATGTTTCTAGAAACACGGAGGGGTTTCACACATGCGAACAACGCAACCGGCTCTTGGCAAATACATCTGCGGAATGGTGGCAAGCCTGATCATCTTCCTGGCCGGGGGATGGTTGATCCTGGCCCCGTTCGCACTCGGGTATCAGCCCTATGGAGCCGACTGGGTGAGCCAGACAACGAATGACTTCGTGACGGGCATTCCCGTCGCCGTGGTTGCCCTGGCGAGCTTCGTCCTCTTTTTCTACTCACTTCTCGGTTCCTTACGTGCCGCTGGAGTGCTCACCGCTCGCATGCGGCCAGTGGCGCAGGTTACAGCGCCATACCAGGCACAGGCTTCAGCGCCTCAGGCCCTGGTCCCCTATCAAACTGATCTCGACAAGACGCTGGCAACGCTGGCGGCAGCTCTCGCTGCAGATCTGACGGCACGGCGCCAGACCGGCAGCGACCAACAGAGCGACCAGACGATTGACCAGGCTGTGAATTAGGAGGGAAGCATAATGCGTATAGGAGATGCTATGAGGCGGCTTGTTCCGCCCGGAAGTCTCGTCTTGTTCCTGTTCTTTCTCGCAGGCATCTGGCTGGCCATCTCGCCATTTGCCATGACAACGCAGCCATCCGGGCAGCACTGGACCACTGCAACGGTCAATAATGTCACTCTTGGCACCATCATGATGGTTGTCTCGCTCCTGGGCATCCTGGGCTACATGCTGTTCGCGCTGCGCGAACTCATACGCGAGACACAGGCGAAGCAGGTAGTGGCCGAGGAGCAGGCATCCTAAAAACCGCGTAGGGGCGGGAGTGGTGCGGATGGGTGGTGGGGATGCTTGCATCGCCTCTCGCCGCTAAAACGTCGTAACTTTGACTGCATCTTCGTATAAGCCGGGCAGGGACAAACCCTGCCCGGTTCGCGGTCTCACGATAGTTCCCCGCTCATAAACGCTCGTACCACGCGCGTCAGTTCCACTGGTGAATCGTAGTTGACATCATGGGCTGCCCGCGCAATCACGACAAGTTGCCCTTGCGGCAGCAGTCGTGCCGCCTCCTCGGCCCAGCGTTCTGGCACGATTGTATCATACTCCCCGCGCACAACCAGCCCTGGGACCCGTACATGAGGAAGATGCTCTTCAATTCGATCTTGAAGCGCATCCCGAAACGTGCGGGCAAATCGGCGCAAACCTGCAGCCAGGTAATCGCGTACCACGATGGGAAACAAAGAAAACGGCTCGCGAGGAGCATTAAGCAGCCATCGAACAATCACCTGGTAAGCCATTCTTGCCTGCGGATCCATCGTAGGCCCCATCAGTATCACCCGCGAGACGCGCTCAGGGTGGCGCAGCACCAGGTTCGCTATCACCTGGCATCCCATGGAGTTGCCCAGGAGCGTCGCCTGCTTCAGCCCAATTGCCTGCATCCAATCCGCCAGAACATCAGACAACTCAGTAATGTTCAGCACATGTGATGGCTTGTCGCTTTTGCCAAACCCGGGCAGGTCAGGAGCATAGACGTGATAATAGGGAGCCAGCCGTATAGCAGTCGGAACCATGTAACGGCTCGAAACGACCAGCCCATGAACCATTACTATTGCGGAGTCCTCAACAGGTACCGGATCTACTGATACACGAGCATAGATTGACAGACCATTTACGCTAGTCCACTTGCTCTCCAGCCTTCCGATTTGCTCGTTCACATGTATCCTCCTCCTTCATTTTCCTGATATAATAACACATCAAGGCTCTTTATGCCGGAGGTTCTCTAGCTTGCACCTCTAACGTATACCCTGATACAATAAAAGCACATTGGTTAGCTGGATATCGTCTGCGGGTATCCCAACAAGACCGTGTATATCGGGTCGAGAAAAGCACGAGACCTGATCGATGCCATGAGAAGTCATTTGAGAAGACTGGCCAGCTTTGTGTATGGCTGGATTTTTGTACTCTGGATTTATCTAAGCGTGGGCTGGCGCTTCTATAGCTGGCGTTTGCAGCTCCGGTTCAGGCAATCTTTGGAAAGTACTCAGACAGGTATGAAACAAACCCTGCTTTTTATCCGGCATGGGCAAACCACCTGGAATGTTGAACATCGTCTTCCTGGACAGTTGCCAGGAGTTGCGCTTAACGATACAGGGCGAGAACAGGCCGCCCGGCTCGCCGGTGCGTTGACAGTTCTCCCAATCAGCGCCATCATTAGCAGTCCACTCGAACGAGCAAGGGATACCGCAGAGATCATCGCCAGGCCACACCAGCTCGACATTCAATTCGAGCCTGCCTTGATGGACATTGAATTAGGGCGCTGGTCAGGACAAAACCTTGACGAACTCGCCAAAATTGACCCTGAATGGAAAGCCTTTGTGCGCAATCCCACGGTCGGTCCAGAGGGGGTCGAAACATTTCCCCAGGTACAGGAGCGGGCAGTAGCGGCTGTTGAATGCTGGCGCAAGCAAGAATCTTCCGGTGCCTATCCGACATTCGTAACCCATGCAGACGTTATCAAATTGCTCATCGCTTACTATACGGGCCTGGAGGTAGGGCGAGCAGGAGCATTGATCATCGATAATGCGTCTGCTAGTCTTGTCGAACTGGATTCAGAACACCGGCCCCGGGTTATCGCTCTCGGCTGGAGTCCCCAGCCAGGATGGCTCAAGCCGCCCACTCCTGAAGCAGAGAAACCACGAGCCGAAGAGCAGGTGGAGGGTGAACAGAAGGGGTAGAAAGTTCTGTACTACACCGAAGGGAATGAGAGCATGTTTGATCCGCGTGACCCATATGAACGCTATTGGTGGCACTATGATTCGAGGCGCCAGCTCTCGATAGCACAAATTATCGCGCTAGGCAGTGTTGATACGAGGACGGCTGCGCTGGCCTGGCTGGCGCTGGAACACGGGGCATCGCTTACCGTAGCCGGCCCGACTGATCCACAGCCGGGCATTGGAAAAACCACTACGCTCAATGCGCTGCTCCAGTTTCTACCCGAAAGGACGGCGTTGGCCTACATGTCAGGCATGTACGAGGATTTCGCCTTCACCCAACTGCCGGATATTGACCCCGCTCACACCTACGCGTTGTGCAACGAGGTGAGCAACCACCTGCCGATTTATATGTGGGGGCGCATAGCCAGGCGCTATTTGACCCTGCCTGCCAGGGGCTATCACATAGCCACAAGTGTGCACGCGGACACGATCGACGATGTAACCCATATGTACCAGCACGACCTGCGGGTAAATACCGAAGATGTACGCCGCCTGGGACTGATGATAAACATTGGGCTGGTGGGCCGCGTCTACCCGCTGCGCCGTCGCTGGCTTACCATGCATTTCCTGCAGCCCTACGCCGACCCCAAGTGTCCTGATAGAGTCATCCCGGTACCGCTTTCGCTGTGGAACGAATTCGATGACACCTTTGAACATGCAGATCAGTCCATCCTTGACGAACTGGCAGGTTGGGCAGGTATTACCCCCGCCGAGTTCGCTGCTGCTCTCCAGCAGCGTATTGAATGCCTGGAAGATATATCGCAGGGGCAGGGAGTCGATTCGCACCGGATGTACGAGTCAATCCACGCTTTACGGGCACGCGAAGAAAAGTCTTCATCCTGAAGCAAGAGAATTTTTCTTCTCGTAAAGTTGTTCGAGTATAGAGAGGGAAGGAGGCAGCCATGCTCAATACAAAGCACCAAACGCAAAAAGCAAGCGAAGGACGCTGGCCACGCATTTGCGATGAACGTTACTAACAATCGAAGAAGAGGAGCCTACTCGTTATGAGTTTTTCTGTAGCTATGCTCAGCGTCCACACGTCTCCGCTGGATGCTCCAGGGCGAACCAGGGATGCTGGCGGTATGAATGTCTATATACACGAACTTGCACGCGAACTGGGTCGCTCCCAGACTACAATCGATATCTTCACTCGCCGGACCAATGAACACACACCTCAGATCATAGAGCTTGACCCGCGTGTGCGGGTAGTTCATATCACAGCCGGACCTCCAGCCCCCATTCACAAGCATGACCTCTATCAATACCTGCCCGCTTTCGCACAAGGTATCGATGCATTCCGCCTTGATGAGGGAATAGGCTACGACCTATTGCACAGCCATTACTGGCTTTCGGGCGTTGCTGGCATGCAGCTGGCGCAGTCCTGGGACGTACCACACATCAGCATGTTTCACACGCTTGGGCACTTAAAGCAGCTCGCGAATCCAGACGAAATGGAACCTCCATTGCGCCTGGAAATGGAACGCCGGCTGGTCCAGCAGGCTGACCGCATCATCGCCTCTACCAGTGAAGAGCGCCTGCAGATCATCCGCCATTGCGGAGCCACACCGGGCCAGGTGCAAGTTATTCCCTGCGGCGTTGATCTCAAGCGGTTTGTGCCACACGAGCGGCAGCTGGCGCGTGAGAGGTTGGGGTTAAAGCGCCATCAGCCAGTACTCTTATTTGTTGGCAGACTTGACCCATTCAAAGGTCCCGATCTTTTATTAAAAGCTGCGGCAATGATGAAGAAACAGGCCCAGGTGGTAATCGTTGGGGGAGAGACGACAGGCGATAAAGAGGTAGAGCAACTGCGCGAACTTGCAGAGCAATTAAAGATCAGCAAACGCGTGCTTTTTCTTGGCGCAAGACCACAGCAAGAACTTCCGGTGCTGTATAGCGCTGCCGATGTGACCGTAATACCCTCCTATCACGAGAGTTTCGGGCTTGCCGCCGTGGAGTCGCTGGCCTGCGGAACGCCGGTTGTGGCTACGCGAGCAGGCGGACTCACGGCGATCGTTTGTCATGACGAGACAGGCTACCTGGTTCCACGTTCCCCTGGATTCTTTGCCGAGCGGTTAGATACGCTGCTGCAAAATCCCGATTTGCTCGAGCAGATGCGCATGGCAGCGCGCCCCTCAGTACTCCAGTTTAGCTGGAAGTATGTTGCAAGCCAGGTGCGCGACGTTTACGAGGCCGCGATCAGCGAGGCAAGGTGCCTGGTTGCACAGTAGGGGCAATGCCCTTGCGGTCGCCCAAGAGGCATCAACCTAAGAAAAGCCCATCAAATTCTCCGTAGGGGCGAGGGTGGTGGAGTGGGGAAGGGAGGGCCTTGATGGTCGCCCGCGTCCTGTTCCCTGCGCTCACCTGTGGGGCAACGCGATCACACCACCAGCACCGGGCGACCATCAAGGACTCTGCTGGCGAATGAAAGAACGAGTGCAACGCGGCAGGGCAGGGGCAAGCCCAGCCCCTACTCTACACGGGTGGGTCGGCTTGCCAGGCCGTCTAGAGCAACGCGGCAGGGCAGGGGCAAGCCCAGCCCCTACTATACACGGGTGGGTCGGCTTGCCAGGCCGTCTAGAGTAGGGGCGACCCTTGCGGTCGCCCAACTATGGTTGCCGCTCACCTCTCCGCATATTTATACCTCGATTTAGTTGGAATCAATAGCATACCACCTGCCATTTTTGTGTATACTTCCATGTGTAAGCCACCTTTTCCCTGATTGTTACCTCTAGCAGGGAAAGTCCAAGCATATCACAATGCGCTCACAAAGAAAAATAGGCCAGATGGGGGCTAGATTTAGGCTCCCAAATTCCCCGAAGGGGTGGACATTCATGATTCGATATGGTATAATCAATCCAATCAAGAACTAGAATTAGATGTTACTGACGAGGTTAGTTGCTTATGGACTCGGTTTCATCGCTATCACTGGTTGCATCACTGACACAGTCAGTTGCAGATCAGGATGCTACATAGACAATAGGACTAGGGACAGTTTGCCCTGGTTTTTTTTTAACCTTTTCCAGTTTTATACGCACACGGTTGCCGGGCTCATCGATTTTTCTTCATTCTTTGGGCCAACTCTCTGAACACTCGTCGTTTACGAGTGTCAGCATTCTACGAAAGGAGGAAAGAAGAAACCCAATCGAGCTAACGGCGTGCTCGTACGTAGATTTAGACGTGCGCGTCAATGTAGACGACGCACCTACATGCGTATAAGGAAAACAACGAAAAGTGGCCGCGGAGTGGTTGCTAGATTTTAAGGAGAGTACCAACATTGAATTCAAGTATGATCAATAAGATCGCGAAAGCCAAGCGATACGCGGAGGAACCCGAACGAATTCAGTTTACTCGTTTTGAAGCGACGTTCCGGGGTGAGAATGATGTTCACACCACCAACTACGATAACGGTGAATGGCACTGTACCTGTCGTTTCTTCCATGACTGGGGTGACTGTAGCCATACGATGGCAATGCAGCGAGTATTAGGCGTGACTATTCCAGCAGCACACCGACACGGTATTCCTGCTGGCCTGGGCACCGGCCCCCTGTTGCACTAACCCGGGCTTCCTATATCTGGCTTGCTTTGAGGTCGATCCTGCCTCTACGAAAGCCACTCGTGAAATATAAAGAAGCGCTGAATCTTCAAGACTGATCAGCGCTTCTTCATTTTTGATGACATCCTCTCCGGCCATCTGTAGGGTGCCGATTTATCGTGCACCCGATTTATCGGCCCTTGCCGGCTGTTCCGCTATCCCCATGAAATAAGGAACTTGTATTATCCGCCTATCGCAGGCACAAAATGCAGTCCAATAAGAACTGCGAACATGACCAGCGCCAGGATCGCGATATAAATGAGGTCTCTACGCACGTAGCCGTAGTGCTCTGCCGTGATGAGTGTCGTGGATGAACGCTGCTGCGCCTTCTGTGCTGCCTGGCGGCGAGCAGCAAGCCGTTCCGAAGCGCTTGCATTGTGCGTGGCAATAGCTTTCGTACTCTCGCTTTCATTCACGGGAACCGGGACTGTAGCTGTCTTTTTACTTTCTTTTTCACTCACAGAGGTCGCAGTTGTAGTTGTCAATGTCACTACGTCACTGTTTGCCGGTTCCGGGCTGTCTTCTACCTCAGCTTCTTTTTCTATTGCAGTTTGACGCACAAGTTCAAAACTCTTCTGTGCTTTTGGTCTGTTGCGCTGTGCTGTGCTGCGCGTACGCGCAGTTTTTTTCGCCATTATTACATACTCCCCGCCCGGCAGACCTCTAGGCTTTTCGGGCTTGTTTTTATTGTGCTATTCGCTCTACCTGTTTGTAAAGTTTCCAACGCCCCTATGACCTGGAACGTCTCGTTTCGTCTTTCCTCAAAGTAATGCACCACGTTGATCTGTTAGCGCCATTATACACGAAAGGGGGGCCTGCGTCGAGAGGGATGCAAGCCCAAACCATTTGACAACGCAAGCTCTCTGTGCTAACCTTTACGTGGCACAAAAGGGCATCACCAGCCAGCACACACAAAAATGTAGGTAGGCGTAACATGCGAAGACTAGCCCAGGCGGCTAGTCATTTTTCTATACGATTTTAAGGAATCCTCACATATATCTCAGGAGCAGGAATCATGGCGAGAATAGTCGTCGCAATGAGCGGCGGCGTAGATAGTTCGGTAGCTGCCGCGCTACTCAAGGAACAGGGCCACGAAGTGATTGGCATGATGCTACGCCTGTGGTCAGAACCCGGCGTGATCGAAGACGATGGCGTCGAGCGCGTGGCGCAAAATAAATGCTGCTCCCTCGAGTCGGTAGATGATGCGAGGCGCGTTGCGCGTAAGCTCGACATCCCTTTCTATCTCATCAACGTCGAGCAAGAATTCAAGGAAAATGTGGTCGATTTCTTTTACCAGGAATATGTTGCAGGCCGCACACCAAACCCGTGCCTGGTCTGTAACCGCCATATTCGTTTTACTTTGCTGCTCAATCGCGCCCTGGCACTCGACGCCGACTACCTGGCAACGGGTCATTACGTGCGCGTTGATACTCACCCGATCACAGGCAAGCGCAGGCTGAGGCGCGGGCTTGACCAGGGCAAGGACCAGTCCTATGTGCTGCACGTGCTTAACCAGCAGCAGCTTACTCATGCCTGCTTTCCCCTGGGACCCTACACAAAGCCCCAGGTGCGGGCAATGGCAGCAGAACGAGGATTGTCCGTGGCAACCAAGGCTGAAAGCCAGGAAATCTGCTTCGTGGCGCAAAACGATTATCGCGGCTTCATTGACCGCTTCGCAGCATCCCTGGCGGAGAGAGAGCCTGTTGGGGCCGGCGTTGGTATGCAATCACAAGCCAATGGCACCATCCAGCTGCCGAAGCCCGGACCAATCTATGACCTGAATGGGAAGTCGCTGGGCCGTCACCGTGGCCTGGCCTACTATACTATTGGGCAGCGCAAGGGCTTGGGCATCACCTCTCCAGAGCCGTTACACGTGCTCAAAATTGATGCTGAGCAGAATACCTTGATTGTAGGCCCCGCAGAGGCGCTGCAGAGGACAGGCTGTACCGTCGGCAAGATGCATTATGTCAGTGGCGAAACGCCTGGAGAACCATTCGAGGCCCTGGTACGCATACGCTACAAGGCGCCTGAACAAGAAGCAGTGGTAACCCCCCTGGAAGGGCAGCGTGCGCAGGTGACATTTTCACGCCCACAGCGTGCCGTCACTCCCGGACAGGCAGCCGTCTTCTACGGCGGTGAGGATGGTGATGAGGTGTTGTGTGGAGGAATTATCGAAGCATGACGGACCAGGCACATATTAGAAATTTCTGCATCATTGCTCACATAGATCATGGTAAGTCTACGCTCGCTGATCGGCTGCTGGAATATACAGGCACGGTATCCAAACGCGAATTGATAGAGCAGACACTCGACCAGATGGAGTTGGAGCGCGAGAAGGGCATTACCATCAAAGCGCAGGCTGTGCGCATGCTCTACACCGCGCTCGATGGTGAACAGTACGAACTGAACTTGATCGACACCCCTGGTCACGTTGATTTCACCTACGAGGTGTCACACAGCCTGACCGCCTGCGAAGGCGCCCTGCTGGTGATCGATGCTACCCAGGGCATCGAGGCGCAAACACTCGCTAACCTCTACCTGGCGCTTGAAGCCGATCTGAATATCATTCCCGTAATCAACAAGATTGACCTGCCGAGCGCTGATCCTGAGCGTGTCATGCAGGAGGTCGAGGATGTCATCGGCCTGCCCAGAGAGGAGTCCATCCTGGCTTCGGCAAAAGAGGGCATAGGCACGCAGGAAATCCTGGAAGCCATCATCAAACGCATCCCACCTCCAGGGGGCAATCTGCACCAGCCACTACGCGCCCTGGTCTTTGATTCCCATTACGACTCGTACAAAGGGGTGATTGCTTATGTGCGTATTGTCGATGGCGAGCTGCACGAAGGCGAACGCATTGCCATGATGGCTGTAGGCAGCACCACAGACGTACTGGAGCTGGGCTACTTCCAACCTCGTTTGATTGCTACCAGCACGCTGAGCGCCGGCGAGGTAGGATATATTGCCACGGGCTTTAAGAACGTGAAAGATTGCCGCGTGGGAGACACCGTGACTGTTCCCGGCGCGCTAGGCCAAGTCGAAGCGCTCCCAGGCTACAAACCTGCCAAACCAATGGTCTTCGCTGGCATCTACCCGGTGGAGGGCAATGAGTATCCGCTGCTGCGCGATGCGCTGGATCGCCTGCAACTGAATGACGCCTCGTTCTCCTACGAGCCAGAAACTTCAACCGCCCTGGGCTTTGGCTTTCGCTGCGGCTTCCTGGGTCTTTTGCATATGGAAATCTTCCAGGAACGTATTGAGCGCGAATACAACCTGGACATTCTTGCGACTGCACCGAGCGTGGAATACTACGTCACCAAGACGGACGGCGAGGTGTTGAAAGTCGACAATCCGTCGGAAGTTCCCGACGCGGGCGAAATCGAGAAGATCGAAGAACCCTGGATGGATATTTCTATCTTCTCGCCCAGCCGCTACATTGGAACAATCATGGACCTGGTGACAACGCGGCGCGGCACTTTCAAAGAGATGAAATATATCGAAGCCGAGAGAGTGTTACTCACGTACAGTATCCCCCTGGCCGAACTGATTACCGATTTCTATGACCAGCTTAAATCACGCACCCAGGGCTACGCCTCGCTCGATTACACATTCGGCGGTTATCAAGAAGCGGACCTGGTGAAGCTGGAAATTCTCGTTAACGGGGTGCCTGTGGATGCCCTGTCGCTGATTTTGCACCGCGACAAAGCCTATGTGCAAGGTCGCACACTGGTGGAGAAGCTGCGCAGAATAATCCCGCGCCAGCTCTTCGAGGTGCCTATTCAGGCGGCTATTGGTTCGCGCATTATTGCACGCGAGACGGTCAAGGCGATGCGTAAGGATGTGCTCGCCAAATGTTATGGCGGCGATGTCACGCGCAAACGCAAGCTGCTCGAGAAGCAGAAAGAAGGCAAAAAGCGCCTCAAAATGGTGGGCAATGTGGAGATACCGCAAGAGGCATTCATGGCGATTCTGTCGCTAGAGGATTGATTTGTTTCCCGCGCTGGAAAGCAGGATACACCAAAAAGCAGAAGGGCCTGGACAAGTCTCAGTCCAGGCCCTCTGTGTTTTTTTCTGCACAACTCCCGTGGCACGTTCAACCGAGTGCTATTACATTTAAGGGGCATGGAGTTATAGATATGCCCTCAGTAATTTCCTCTGGATACCTCTGCCAACCTGCAGCGAAAGCCGCCGAAAGACCGGCTACTCTGTGCAACCAAGAGATAGACGCGGTATGCCAGGTACTGGCTAACTAGCCCAGAGGCTCGATATGCCCGCCTTCACGGGCCCTCCTGGTCGATCTGAAATACCATCCCTAAGAGGCGTATTGGTTTCTTCATTGGCATACTTGTTCTCCTTTCGGATTACCAATGCGAGTCCACTCGCCAGGTGCCAGGGTCTCTTTGCTTCCCTGGGGTTCCCTTTGTGGGAACATGTAAAGCATACCATGGGGTTCGGTGAAAGTCAAGGCAAACGTCAGTTCCAAATCGCACAAGACAACATGAAACTGAAGATAATGACACAGCGTGCATACTATCTTCAGTTCAACCTCTTGGATATCTCCCTCTAACACCTGGTATTTATACCGTGGTCTTGAGGCGGCACTCTATCACGCGTTCCTGTCCGTGTAATCATCCGCAGGGCGCGTAGGATCCGGAGAAAATCCCTTGCCAGGGCCGCCCTGGATGATGTCCTGGTCCGTCACAGGGCGATCTGTAGGAGTGCCAGTAGTACCACTGTATTCGTCCCCCATGGTAGCGTTTTGACGACTGGTGGTCTGACTTTTAGCAGCCGCGCTACCGCTATGGAAGAGGTAGTTAGATGACTCGGGGTCCAACGCTCCCGGTGGGGCCTGATCCACCATGCGGGCAAAATTGTCCAGGTCATGCTGTAGAGACTTCTCAAAGCGGCTGCCGGCACCGAGCTTTTCACCAAGAGCGCCCAAAACGCCGGCGGGCGGATTATAGTTGATGTAAACGTCTACCCGGGTCTGCATGGGTCCGGTAGTCTGGAACGTTACCCTGCCTTTGTTTTCAAAGCCGTTGGAGGAGCGCCAACCAACCTGGCGATCCTCAATCCAGTCCTCGTTCACAGCATCCCATTCGTGATGGCCAACGATCTCGGCTACCCAGTGGCTGCGCTGGTCATCGTAGTACGTTACCTCCTTCACGAAGCTCATAAACTTCGGGAAGTCGTTGAAGTGTGTGAAAAGGCTGTACACCTGGTGAACCGGTGCATTCACTGTCACTGATGCATGATGCTGCACCCAATTTTTTACATTACTTTGTGTCATACTATTTCCTTCCTTTCGGAGTTGCATGTTTCGCCACTTCAGATTGAGATCAACCCGCTGGGCTGATGCTCAAAACACATTTACCCTGCACAAGGTTTCTTCGTTCTGCGTCCCTGATAGCAAGGACATGCATAGCATACCATAATATATGCTCATAGATCAACTATTTAAACACTTCAATAGTGATCTCTAATTGTATTCTAATCATACGTAATTATAGAGATTGCTATTGTTTAGTTCGATTAGTACTGATGGCCTTGCGCAGCTTTAACAAAGGGGTGTTCACGTTATAATTATTGCTATGTAAGGCATGGTTCAATTTGAAGAAAAGTCCTTGACAGGTTGAACAGTCACCCTGATGAATGTTGACGACCGAATGGGGTAATGTGCGTTACCCGTCCTGTAGGGACAAGGGGCGGATGTGGGGCAGGGAGGGGGCCTTGTGCTTGTC
>WNFH01001646.1_pt1 | contig 15225 bp, 11 predicted proteins | sample 5400411 | NCBI WGS metagenome assembly WNFH01 (sample SAMN13153347, study PRJNA577476) | soil metagenome | isolation source: 200 cm saprolite under Douglas fir tree site 2 hole 3 | place: USA:California | collected 2015-04-18
TGGCGGCAAAAAGCGAGTAAAGGGTGAACGAAAACTGAGGAAGTGACTCGTTGGATTTCGCTGCAGTTCGTTAGCTTTCCTCGGTTTAGCTTAGCTCCGGCGAATCGTGATTAAAATACTCTGCTGGCTGTTAACCGAAGGGTTGCTAGTTCGAATCTAGCCCGGGGAGCCATTCTTCAGTTTTTACAAACGGCGACCTTGACTTTATGTTCTCATTGTGAGAACCTGCCTTTCCATGCGCATCATAAAACGAGGCGCCCTCGAACAGTTCTGGCAGAAACACCCAGACGCGAAGGCGAGCCTTGAAGCGTGGTACGGGGTGGTGCGCAAGGCAGATTGGAAAACGCCTGCGGAAATGAAACAGGTTTATCGCAATGCTGACTTGGTTGGACGGAGAACGGTGTTCAATATAGCTGGCAATAAGTACCGCCTAATCGCGCGAGTGAACTACTTTACTCAAAGAGTTTTTGTGTTGTACCTGCTGACGCACTCGGAATACGACGAAGGGGCCTGGAAACAATGAGCACGACAACTATAGACCTCGACGAGAAGACTTACGGGCAATTGCTGGGCCGTACGCTTCCCCATGTCATCCGCACGGATGAGGAATCCGAACGTCTCACGAACGAGCTGCTGCGTCTCGACGAACGTGAGAACGCTTCGCCAGAAGAAAAGGAACTTGCCGAATTGCTGACCATGCTCATTGACGAGTACGAGGAGCGGCGCTATCCAATTCGGAAGGCAAGTCCGCGGCGGACACTCCAGCATTTGATGGAGGCGCGCAGCCTGACTCAAAAAGACCTCTGGAAAATATTCGGCTCGAAAGGAATTACTTCCGAGGTATTTCACGGGAAGCGCTCCATCAGCAAAACGCAGGCAAAAAAGCTGGCTGGGTTTTTCCATGTCAGCGCAGAGCTGTTCATCTAGAGAACTTGGGAAGGGCACTAAGGCGGAACCAGCGTTGGTGCAAATATAGAGTGCAGCCGACTACCGCGCCAGATACTACGACCCACAAATTGGACGATTCCCATTGCGATTCTGCCAGCACTCCTATTCGCATTAGAGAGTTCCGCCATCGGTTCGCCGGCTAGCCGGCGAGCTTCGAACTGCAGCCTTTCGCCCATGACCGAACACTCCTTCCAAGGCGGGAGGAAGTGTAACCTATGTGTCCCGAATTGAATTTCGGCAACTTCGAACGCCCGCCTGCACGTCAACGTGTGCTGGCTTGCGCGCAGGCACTTGTCGCCAATGTCTGCTCAAGCCGAGCGAGCCAACATTCCACTTTTTGTTTCTTCTCGACACCCGGCACTTTCAAGTAACTGTTTAGCTCGTTCTTTGCCTCATTGACGACCCCTTGCCCAAGCAGGATCTGAGCGAGGAGCAGTCTGGCATCCGGGAACTCGACTTCAGTCCGGTGCAACAGTTCCATAGCTTCTGAAGGATTGCGCTTCTCCGTAGCTAGAACACAGCCCAGCATATATTGGGCGGTGGAATTGTGTGGATCGAGATCGAGCGCACGGCGTGCCGCAGCTTCCGCATCCGGATAACGCTGGAGAAGGAAAAGGGCGACGCTCAGATTGTTGAAGGGTTGCATGATGCGCGGATCAAGGTCTATCGCCTTGTGAAACTCTGCGGCGGCTTTTTCATAATCATGGAGTTCGATATAGCGGCTTCCGAGATTGTTATGCGCCTCCAAATAATGGGGATAAATCTGGAGAGCTTTTTCCAGGTGCTGAGCGGAAGAGCGGATGTCGCCGGAGTGGAGTGCGGTCTGCGAGCGCTGAAGTTCCTTTATCGCTTTGGACGGAATGAACAATTCACGCGTCGAGACGGTATCGCCTGGCTTTGGAAGGCGAGATGGATCAACGGCAACCACCGGAACGAAAGGACGAGGCGGCGGTTCAGTCTGCGCGCAAAGAGTCGGAGTCAGTACTAACAGCAAGGGCCACACGTTTGCTCTCATGGGATCCTCCGGCGGTGACGCATGGGCCAGGTGCGTTCGCGGTTGCATTTGAAAATCGGAGCCAACTAAGATCAGAGGGGGTTAAATGAAAAGCGCCGACCCGCGAGGGTAGCGCTTCTCCTGGGATTGCCTCGCTCCGGCGGCCAAACCAGAAGCGAGGCGATCCGTTTAACCCCTCCCGATTCCATCTACTTCAAACTTGAAACGCATCGCGGCCCGGTTTTGTTCGCTCGCGAGCGCTGGTTTCCCTATTTTTACCGTTTCTCCTTCGCCGCAGATTTCGATTTCCTTAGAGAGACGTTCGAAGACCGCAAAAGTTTCGAAGAGAACTATTCTTTGCCGCGAAAAACGTATTTTTTCTTGACACGTAGAGGTTCTAGGGATATAAGCATAGAACAGCTAGGGATTCTATGGAACAAGAAAAAACGGAAGTTCTCAAAGGCACGCTGGACATGATGATCCTGAAGGTCGTAGCTTTCGGACCCATCCACGGGTACGCCATTTCGCAGAGAATCCAGCAGATATCCAGGGATTTTTTCCAGGTACCGGAAGGTTCGCTGTATCCCGCGCTGCACAGGCTAGAGGACCGCGGTTGGCTGCAAGCCAAGTGGGAAGAAACGGACTCGGGACGGGCCGCGAAGTTTTACACGCTTACACGCGCGGGGCGAAAGCGGCTTGGCGCGGAGATGGTCAATTGGGAGCGTCTGTCGGAAGCGGTCGCGTTGATTCTCAGGGCGGCAGGGTAGGAGTTCCGGTGACAGGTTGGCTCCGTCGTTTGTTTCGGAAACGGCTGACGGAAAAGCGGCTGGACGCGGAGTTGCGTTTCCATCTAGAGCAGCGGATCCGCGATTTCGTAGCCTCTGGCATGAGCCAGGAGGAGGCGCGGCGGCGCGCAAATCTTGCCTTCGGCGGACTGGAACAGGTGAAGCAAGATTGCCGCGACGCCCGCATGGAGAACCACTTTGAGGATTTTTTTCGCGATCTTCAGTACGCCTTTCGCAGCCTGGCGAAGGATCGCCGCTCCGCGCTAATCGCGGTTTTCGCGCTCGCACTCGGGATCGGCGCGACCACGGTGATGTTCAGCATTCTCTATAATGTCGTCTTCGATCCTTTCCCCTACAAGGACTTTCAGCACTCCGTCATCTTCGAGATCTGGGATTTGACGGGTGCGCAAGAGCAGGAAGCCCGCTTTCACTACAGCATCCCGGAATTTCTGGCTATCCGCGGGCAAAACCATGTCTTCGAAGACATCATCGGAAACTATACGTTGGATGTCCTTTATACGGACGGAAAAGGCACGCGGCGCTTCCGTGGCGGGTATGTCACCGCCAATGGCTTTGACTTTCTTGGCGTTTCGCCATTTCTTGGTCGTGCGTTCTCGCCCGACGACGTCAAACCGGGCGCTCCGCTCGTGTTCATGATGAACTACCGGCTTTGGCAAACGGAGTTTACTAGCGATCCGAAAATTCTCGGCACGACGTTCTTTCTGAACGGCAAGCCACGGACGCTTGTCGGAATCATGCCGCAGCGCTTCAACGGGTACAACGCGAGCCTGTGGCTTCCTTTGGGATTGAGTCCTGGTGCCGACGGCACTGTTTTTCCGGTCAAAGATCCCGATGTGATCTGGGCGCTGGCGCGTCTCAAAAAGGGTGTCAGCGTGGACGCGGCCGCCGCTGATCTCGATGCGATTCTGCATCGCCTCGCGCAAGCCAATCCCGGCGAGCTTTATCCAGAACGGTTCAAGATTCGTACCCGCACGCTGCTGGATTTCGTAGTCGGCGATTTCAAGAAAACTCTCTACGCCTTGCTTGCCGCCGTCTCCATGCTGCTGTTGATCGCCTGCATCAACGTCGGGAACCTGCTGCTCGCCAGAGCAACGGTCCGCGAAAGGGAGATCGCCGTTCGCGTTTCTCTGGGTGCCAGCCGCGGACGATTGATTCGCCAGCTTCTCGTTGAGAGTCTCGTGCTCGCCGCGGCGGCTTGTCTTTCCGGCTGTTTCTTTGCCTATTTTGGCCTAAAAGGCCTGGTGGCCATTATTCCGCGCGGTCCCATTCCAGAGGAAACCGTGATCGGTCTGAATCCCGCCGTCTTGCTCTTTGCGCTTGCCATCGCCGTTCTTACTATGCTCATTTGCGGTCTTGCACCCGCGCTCCACGCCGTTCGCGGCAACCTTCAGGTTCGCATGACCGGCAGCGGCAAAGGCGCGGGCGATGGTTTTCGCCACGGGAAGCTCCGCGCCGGTCTGGTGATCGCGGAAGTTGCGCTCTCGATCATGCTCTTGACGGGCGCCGGCCTGATGATGCGCAGTTTTTTCGCGCTTACTCATGCTGATTTGGGTTTCGATCCGCAACACATGCTGTACGCGCGAGTGACTCCGGCTGGGGCCGAGCATTCCGAAATGGCTGTGCAGAACCAGCTCTTTTTCGAACAAGTTCTCCGGCGAGTGAAAGCGTTGCCCGGCGTAGTCACAGTCACTGAAACCTTGGACCTTCCTCCGCTAGGTGGAGCGGGCAGCTACATAACCGCATTTGGAAAACTGCTACCCAAGCACGCGGACTCTATGGTCGATCTGTGCGGTGAATCCTACTTTCAGACGCTCGGCATTCGGCTCCTGCGCGGCAGACTGATTTCCGAAACGGATATCGGTTCAGCGCGGTACGTGGCTGTCGTCAACCAGGCGTTTGCGCGTGCTTACTTTGGAAACGAAGATCCTCTCGGACAAAAAATTAGGTTTGACGTCTTCGATCAATTGCCCGGCACGCCGCACGACGCTTATTTCGAAGTTATCGGCATGGTTGCGGACTTCAGGAACCGCGGCCTGCAAGAATCCCCAGCACCTGAGGCTTTCCTCCCCTACTCCATCACGGGGATTGGCGAGCGCTTCATCGTCGCGAGAACCGCCGTGGACCCGAAATCGCTGGTGGCGAGCGTCCAGCGGGAGATCTGGGCCGTGGATTCGAACGCAGCAGTCACCAGCAATGGATCGATCCAGAACCTGTTGGCCGAGGAAGTCTACACGCGCCCGCAGTTTGGTCTGATCACCATCAGCTTATTTGCGGGACTCGGGCTCGCGCTCGTGCTCATTGGCATATTTAGCGTGATGGCCTACACCGTCGCGTTGCAAATGCATGAGATCGGAGTTCGTATGGCGCTCGGCGCCCAGCACGGCAACGTCTTAACGATGATTCTTTGGAAGGGGCTGCGTCTGATTTCCGTAGGTATGCTCATCGGTGTGTTGGCCAGCCTCGGCCTGACGCGTTTTCTGGCAGGCCAAATCTTCGGCGTATCGACCACAGACCCGTTGACCTTCCTTGCAGTTGTGACCCTTTTTCTCGCCGTTGGCTTGATCGCGTCTTTATTGCCGGCCCGCCGTGCCGCCGGCATCGATCCCCTCGTTGCGCTGCGTTACGAATGATGCCCCAGTGTTTGGCTCGTGTTCGCGCAAAACGACCGAGTCGCAAAGGGTTTTACCAACTCCGGGATGGTCGGCAATCGGTTCGGCGAAGTTGGCGCCGTTGGTGGAGGTATCTCCCGCAGCTGATGGCCGCGATGAAAGCGTAGTACAGACGTAGTATCAGTTGTGGCGGCAAAAAGCGAATAAAGGGTGAATGAAAACTGCGGAAGTGACTCCCCGGATTTCACTGCAATTCACTAGCGTTCCTCGGTTTAGCTTAGCTCCGGCGAATTGTGATTAAAATACTCTGTTGGTTGTTAACCGAAGGGTTGCTAGTTCGAATCTAGCCCGGGGAGCCAAATCCTTCTTTTCCTATGAGTTGAGTTTTTGCCTAGCGCGAATTTTGGCCGATTAACATTCTGTTGCAAGCCGAAGGGTTGCTGGTTTGACCTTACCCTACGTGTCTCTTTCTTCTCTCACAGTTAGAACGACTTAGACAGAGTCTTGCTTGCAGGCTGCGAAGTTCCTTTTGGGTGCAATTGGTGCAACTAACGGGTCTCGGGGCAGAAACTCATTTTTGTTATAGGCGTGAATGAGGCTCTACGTCGCGTGTTCGAGCAGATGGAGTCGCGCTCGGGTCGGCGGAGACTTCTGATGAAGCTGGGATTGTCGAGATCGAGTATTCCGTCGCCGGATGCGAGAAGGACAGTCTCGAGAGTCAGAAGTTGAACTTCAACGCGAGTTGGAGGATGCGCGGGTTGTTGCTCGTGGAGATTATGCGACCGAAGTTGCCAGGATTGAGGACCCGCCCGGTCACGGGGTCAATTTTGCCGCCGGAGGCAAACAAAGCGTTGAGGTTGCTGATCGGATTGGCAAAATTCGGGTGATTGAACAGATTGAAGAATTCAGCGCGAAATTCGAAATTGCGAGATTCGGCCAAAGGAAAGAGTTTTGCAATGGAAAAATCCAAATTCACTTGTCGCGGGCCGCGCAGACAGTTGCGGCCTACGTTCCCGATATCCGTCCCTGCGACCGAAGCTGTCGCTGCCCCACTGGAGCTTGGAATCGGTTGACCAGCGGCAACGAGAGGTCGCGCAAAGACTCCAGGATTGAAAAAGTATCCAAAGGGAATGTTGCGAAGCGCGTCCTGGCAGCTCATTCCGGCGACGAGGCTCGGCCGCGCCAGCGGATTTGCGCCGTTCGCTAGTCCGTAGAGCATGCCGGCTCCGGTATCGACAACGTCAGTCGGCAAGCCCGACATGGCTGTGACGATTCCCGAGGTTTCCCAGTTCGACGTGGCCAGCCGGTAGAATCTCGAGCGGGACGCAAATTCTGGTTTCGGCAGATCCCACAGATAACTCCACACAAACCGATGCTTCCGGTCGAAGTCGGATACGCCGCGATTCGCCCGCGGATTAATCTGATTACCCAAAACTAGACTGGTATCATTCACCGCGCCCGTGTTCACAACCCCGACGATCCCCGCGCCGCCGCCCGATCCTGAGGCATTGTCGATGGACTTAGCAAATGTGTACGCAGCGAGGAACTGCAATCCATGGGATGGCCGCTCGGTCAGGCTCATCTGCAACGAGTCGTATGAAGAACTAGCGGTGCTCTCGTTCAGGCTAAATCCGTTGATCGAAACACCCTGGAGTGGCGCCCGAAGCTGGGCGTCGTTGGGTGCATTTGACTTGAACGTTTGGCCGGTGACTGCGTTGGTCACCGGGTTCTGTGGGGTCGCCAACTGAGCTTGGTTGATTGCGACTTGGCGAAACAGTCTCCGACCCCTTGCGCCGACATATGCTGTTTCCAGCAGCAAGTCCTTCCGAAGCTCATACTGCACACTCAGATTGTATTGGTGAACGTAGGGTGTGCGCAGCCCGCGATCGAATGCAGGACCTGCTAGAAGAACACCTGGTACAAAGGTTGGAAACTGACCCTGTGCGGGCACCGGGAAAAACGGATTATCGAACGGCACGCCGTTTTGAACTCCCACCGCGTACATGGGAGGCAACTGAGCGCTCATCGATGCATAGGCAAACGTCGCGCGCGAGTAGTAGATTCCGTACCCACCTCGCAGCGCCACCCGGTTCGAACGCAGAGGAGAGTAGGCAAAGCCGATGCGTGGGGCGAGGTTATTTGGATCTATGCTGCGCACCACATACTTGCTGACGTGCAGGACGCCAGGCAGGTCGAAGCTGGGTATTACGTTTCCCGCCTGCACAAATCCGCCGATGGGCGGCCCGACCGGGCTGCCGTTCTGGACCTGCTGGCGAGGGATGTACAGTTCGGGATCAAATGTGGACAGTCGTCCGCGCGTCTCGTAAACGGGCAGATCCAGTTCGTATCGCAAGCCCAAGTTCGTCGTGAATCGGGGTGAAACCTTCCAGTCGTCCTGAACAAAAAAGTTGTAATCCCAAGCGCGTTGGCTGCGATCGCCGAGGCCATTGCCAAACGTTGTGACCTGAGTAGTCCCCGCCAAGAAGCTGCGGAAGTCTACGAAATCAATCTGGCCTCGCGTGAAAATCTGCCCGGTGAAGTTGACCTCGTTGTACCGAATTTCGAATCCTGCACGCAACGTATGATTTCTTCGCAAAAGCGACAGTGAATCGGCCAAAGTGGTCACCGATGGCTTCGCCGGGTTGATGTTCGTCGGCGTCCCCACGATGACTCCGCCGGCTGCCGGAGCAATTCGGATCATGGGCAGTCCAGGCAATTCGCTCGCGTTTGGTCTTGTGATTCCGATTTGTGCATCTGTGATTGGCTCATGGGGAAGCGTGCTGACGCTGTTCAACGCGTAACCAATCCGCAGTTCGTTCGTCAGAGTCGGAGTGAAGAAATGAATGTCCTGAATCGCGGCCACGCGATTGTTGATGGTCTGGTCGGTTCCGAAGCCGGGGACATTCGCCCCCGTGTTTCGAAAGCTGGGCAACGCTAAAAACTGAGATGTATTGGCGAAGAAGAATCTCACTGCGAGAGAATTACTGTTGGAGAGGCGAAAATCGGCGTTCGAATTGAATTGGTCTTCTTGGAAGGTGGAGGGCGAAGAGCCCGAGAACAGCCCATTTGCCTGCGGTGTTGGAATCACGAACTGGCCATTGGGGAGCTTCGCATTGAGCAATGCCAGGGAAGCAGAATCAATCGTAGCTACGCCAAAGGTCGACTTCAAAGTTGAAGCAGACCGGTCGTCGGTGAGCCCCGGAGCAACGAGAACATTGGAAGAAATGCTGTTGATAATGGACGCCGCATTTCGCTCGCGAGCGCCCTGGTAGGACACAAAGAAGAAGGCTTTGTTTTTCCGGATCGGGCCTCCCAATACGCCTCCAAAAACATTCCGCCGCAGCAGAGGGCGCCCGAGGCCAGCGGCCTTCAAGAATGGATTGTTCGCGTTGAGCGCTTCGTTCCGGAAATACTCATAAGCGTCTCCATGGATTTCATTGCCGCCGCTCTTAGTCACAAGTTGGATGTTGGCGCCGCCGCTCCGACCATACGTGGCGTCATAGAGTGAAGTCTGCACTTTGAATTCCTCAATGGTTTCCGGAGCTGGAACCGCAACCAGAATTGGTCCTTGACTGCCCATCGTGGTTGCATCAATGCCGTTTATCTGAAAATAGTTTTGCGTAACGCGCGCGCCGTTAACGGAAATGGCTTGCGTATTGCGGCCGACACCAGTGCTGTCTGGGAGATAGCTAGCCGTCCCTGGCGAAAGAGTCAGAATTTGCGTGAAATTGCGGGAGGCCAGGGGGAGCTCCGCAACGGCCCGAGAGCCCACCACGCGTCCAAGCTGTGGCCCATCCATGTGCAGAAGAGGCGGCGAACCGTTCACAATAATCGTCTCGACCCGAGTCCCCACCGCAAGCGATACGTTAATTGTGGTCGTCTCCGTAATTCGGACGGGTACATCCTTCGAGACGGCGGTCTTAAAACCGTTCGCAGCTACTTCGATTTGGTATAGCCCTGGAGGCAGCAAAAGAAAGGAGTAATTCCCAGCCGCATCCGTGACGGACTGCCATTTTTCCCCGGTGCCCTCGTTGACGGCCTGGACTTCTGCCCTCAAAATCACGCCGCCTGAAGAGTCTTTCACTACCCCCGTGATCCGGCCCGTCGTCTGGCATGTTGTGCTTTCCGACATGCAAACAAACAGCACGCAAGCAGCGATGACCCGGAGGAGATGTTGCGTAGCCATCGTGGATCCCGCCGTCACCTGACCGGTGTCTGCACCCTTCTGGACGAGTCAAATCGGGAAGCCTACATGTGCGCCCGGAAGTACTCCCACTGCTTCTTTTGCTCTGTCATGAAGCTGAAGAATTGCGGGTTCTTTCTCAGGTTGTCCAGATTTGAGTCATGCTCGAACAGTGGGTAACAAGGGAAGCCATCATCGGCCGCAATCTTGAGGTAATGCAGTGCCGATTCTGGCCTACTCAACAGCGCGTAGGAAGATGCCACGGCGTAAGCGATATGATGGAAATGTTGGAATCCCTTGCCCTTTGCGAGCGCTTCTCGAATCTTGGCCTCTGCCTTGCGCGTGTCCCCTGTCTCGGCTGCCAGTAACGCTTCCATCGCGGTCAAAGAGCCACCTCGGTCCTCCGGCTTCTCTGCAAGGAGAGAGTCGACTCTTTTCTGAGCTTCGTCCCGTCTTCCAAGGTGCTGAAGTACAAAGGAAGCTTGAAAAGCCCAAAAAGGTGGATTGAACTTCTCTGAATCCCGGATGGTCGCCAGAGAATCCTCGTACTTACCCCGATAGAGAAGATTGATGCCGACGCGGAATCGTATCCCGGTGTTCAGCGGATCAAGTTGCACTGCCTGCTCAATCTCGACTTGCGCTTTGTCGAGAAGGCCCACATGGTTGTACACGTTCGCAAGCTGATGATGAGCTTCCGCCAGATTGGGATTCAGGGAAAGCGCGCGGCGATAGTCGGCCACTGCACGTTCGTGGGCCCAATTGTTCGACCGCGACCACAGCAGGTATCCTCGCGATACATACGCCTCTGCGAGGTTTGGGTCTAGTGAGAGTGCTTCTCGCACTGCGACTGTCGCTTTCTCTATCCATTGGTCCGACGTCTCCGGCTCTACGCCGAATCCCCGGTCCCGATACGCGGTCGCCAACGCGGCGTAGGCGACAGCAAACTTCGGGTCAATGGCCACCGATTTTTCGAGCAGGCGGATGGCCTGGTCGGTTGCTTCTCGCGTTTCCAGTCCGTAGTACGGTTCGGCACGCAAGTAGAGGTCATACGCTTCAGGATTCACAGAGACAGGCATCGAAAGACGTCTTGAGAACTCCGGCGTCATGGCCACACCAATCTTACGTGCCACGTCACTTGCGATTTCGCTCTCAATCGTGGGCAGGTTTGATTGGATGACTTCGTAAGAGCGAGCCCAAATGTGGCGGTCGCCGGGCGCATAGATCAATTGCGCGTTGATGTGCATGACATCGTTTGACCGTGAGACAGATCCTTCGACTACAGCATCTACGTGCAATTCCTGTGCAATCTCCGGCAGCTTCATCTTTGCGCCTTTGAACCGCATTGCTGAGGTCCGAGAAATGACTCGTATCTCGCCTATTTGCGCAAGATGCGTTGTCAGCGCATCGGTCATACCGTCAACGAGATACTCCTGGGTTGGGTCCCCAGTCAGGTTTTCCAGCGGCAGGACGGCGACAGATTCAATCCGCATCGCGTGTGCGCTTCGGACTAACTCTCCCCTCCATGCTCCAACCGCTAACCCGAGGAGCGCCGAGAGTATAACTGCCGACGCGATAAACGGGGCCCATCGCCTCCGCCACCATGGGCACTGAGCCGTAAGGGTAGTTGCTGGTTGAGCGCCTCCAAGGACCGGTTCCTCTGCAGGCTCTTTCGGAACGTCAGGCTCTTCCGGCGTCTGCGAAACGGCGACAACGGTCTGACGCTCCACTTGAGCAACAAACCGGTAGCCGCGCCGCGGCAGCGTCTCGATGAAACGCGCACCTTCCGCTGAATCATTCAAAGCATCGCGCAACTTGTTGATGGCGTTATTCAAACCGTGATCGAAATCAACGAATGTGTCGTTCGGCCAGAGCTTTTGGCGGAATTCATCGCGTGTGACCACGTTGCCGGGATGTTCCAGTAGCATCGCCAGAACCTGAAGAGGCTGATCCTGCAGCCGGATTCTTCGACCGTTCTTGAGGAGTTCTCCCGCGCGGAAATCAACTTCAAACGGCCCGAAGCGCGCGGGCGGGACGGATGTAGATGGGATAGGCATGGCGGGCCCTCGGTGTGGGAGAGAGTGTACCACCATATATTAGTGACCAAAAAGTGTGAAGCGCTTCACCCTCTCATAGCTGCTATGATCCTTCTTCTCAGAGACATAGCCGGGGAGATTCAAAGGCGAAATGGAAGATTCCTGCGGGATTGCTTTGTCCTGCCGGTCGCGCGAGAGTCGCCGCAGTCGGGCAATTTTTAAAAGCCCGCGAGGAGGAACGATGCGAACGAAATTCAGAAAAATGTTCTGGGCCCTGGCGTTTTGCCTGAGCGGGCTGGTGACGCTGGTGATCGTTCTGCTGGCAAACGCGCAGGATGACCAGTCGGAAGTCAAGAAAGCCCTGGTTCTTCAGCCGAACGGAATCCCCGGCGGAACGTTGTTCGGACACAGCGGCCAAGCCGGAGTAATCCATATTTCCGTCGAGGAAGGGCAGACGACCCTGAGATTTTCGCTTACGGGCCTGACACCCAACGCGGTTCATGGCGTATGGCTGTTACTCGACAGCGGTGCCAACCCTTGCGGCGGCACTGGCCAGCCGACTTGTCTGGCACCGTTCATTTCTTGCAACGGACCGCAATGCACGGCCCTAAACCCAGGAACAGGAACTAACGGTGACAAAATAAATGTTTTTTCCTTCAGCCCAGCTGCAGCGGACGATGCGGGCTTCAAGGCGGGGATGGGGCTTGATCCGAACGGATTTATGACCGACGCCGGCGGCAACGCCGAATTCAAAATTCGGCTGAACTACGACATCTTCCAGCCCGCCGTCACCCCCACTGTGCTGCGCCCCGGCGACAGCCAAACGTTAGCCCTGACCTTCGACTCGCCAACGATGGGCACCAAGTGCGTCGCTACACCAGGCGCTTCGTACACTTCGCGCATCGATTCCGCCTACGCGCGGGTCTACAACGCGGCGACCGTGGCCAGCTTCCCCTCAATCTCGCCCAGCTACCAACTCCTCGACGGTGCTGGAAAACCCCGCTTACTGCGCGCAGGCGTCGGTGGATTCCAGATCATTGAGCACTTTGACCGGCTGACTCACGGCCACCTGCCTGGCTTTCACGTCGCGAATCCCATGGCCAGCAGTTGCGGGGACTTCGATAATCGCCTGACAGGAAACTTGGCGGACGCCGTGGCGGACGACAAGAACGAAGACTAGCTAACTGGGAACGACTTGTAAGATCGAAGCCAGAGACGTCGCCATGAAATTCAGAAGAATGAAATTTGTTGCGGCGGCCTTGTTGGCAACTCAATGGCTCGCGGCCACCGGCGCCCAACAATTCGGTGCACGGGCGGCACCGGCAACCCTTGATTCCAAGGATGATCAATCAACAGACTTTATTGGCGAAAGGAACCTTCAATGACTAGGCGATTCTCCAAGAGGTGTCTCTTACTGTGCGTTGTCAGTCCCCTTGTGTTTGGCATGGTCGCCCTAGGGCAAAGTTCTCAGATTGGGCGCGAAGTGGCGATCGCCGCGCATCTCGAGGACGGTGAGGAATTCAATATTTCCATGAACCACTTGATTCAGCACGGTCTGCGTCTTTTCGACGCGAAGTTCACCATTCAGGAGGGCGCAGGCCGGCCCTTATCCAAGGGAACAGGCGCTCCGATCTCGGATCCCAGTTCGCCGTTGGTATTCCCCAAGAACTTTGATCGAATCTCTTCGCCAGAGGCGAACTCCTGTGCCGGTTGCCACAATGCACCATTCTCGGGCGGTGGAGGAGACCGCGTGACGGAGGTCTTCGTCCTTGCGCAGCGCTTCGATCGTCTGACGTTTGATCACAGCGATGGGATCACTCTGCGGGGTGCAGTGGATGAATCGGGGAAGCCGGTGACGATGGACAACGCCACCAACGACCGCAAAACTATCGGGATGAACGGTTCAGGCTTCCTCGAAATGGTGGCACGGCAGATGACCGCAGAATTGCAAGCGATCGCGGCAGCCACAGCGCCCGGCGCAAGCCGCCAGCTCCTCACGAAGGGCGTGTCTTTCGGGCTCCTCGTCCACAACACTGACGGCACATGGGACACGTCCGGAGTGGTGGGCTTGCCCGCATCGAGTCTGAAAACCGCTGGGACAACACCCCCCACCCTGATCATTCTGCCCTACCATCAGGCAGGTGCGGTAGTGTCTATTCGGCAATTCACCAACAATGCCATGAATCATCACCATGGGATGCAGTCCGAAGAGCGCTTTGGGCTTAATACCGACCCTGACGGCGATGGCGTCACAAACGAGTTGACCGTCGCAGACATCACCGCGATTTCGATGTTCCAGGCGACCATGGCGGTACCGGGGCAAGTGATTCCGGATGATCCAGCGACCGGGCGGGCGATTTTGAATGGCGGGCGTAATTTCGACCGCATTGCATGCAATTCGTGTCATTTGGACGCGTTGCCCCTGGATCATCATGGGTGGATCTATTCCGAGCCGAGTCCTTATAACCCCGCAGGAAACCTCCAGGTTGGGACGGCTAATTATCCGCTCACTGCTCCGCCTTTGTCCGTGGACTTAACCAGCGACGACTTGCCGCAGCCGCGTTTGCATCCGACCGCGGGCGGTGTGGTAATGGTTCCAGCCTACACAGACCTCAAGCTGCACGATATCAGCGCCACGAGCAACCCCGCGACGGATCCTGAATGCGAGCCGCTCGACCAAAACCAGCCGGCCGGGTCGCCCGGATTTTTCGCGGGGAATTGCAAATTCATCACCCGAAAGCTCTGGGGTTTTTACAATCAAGGCGGAGCCTTCATGCATCACGGCAAATTCACCACCGCCAGGGAGGCCATAGAAGCACACAACGGCGAGGCTCTTTCCTCGCATCAAGCCTTCGACACCTTACCCAAGCACCAGCAGAACGAGGTCATTGAATTTCTGAAGTCCCTTCAGGTACTGCCGACAGGTGCGACCTCTCTGGTCGTGGACGAGAATGGCCGTCCAAAAGCTTGGCCACCGGAAGCGGCCTCTTCCGCGAATGCTCCCTAATCCGAGAGGCCACATAACAAGGCAACTGCCCTGTGGTTCAGCCGACTGAGTGGAAGTTCGACGAAGTTCGAGCTTTTTGGTGTGCTCACCGAGCACCGGCGTGAACGCCTCAGGGACAATGCTTCGAAGGTTGGAGTGCAGGGTGTTAGGTAACGCGGCCACAGAGTGAGTCAAGTCGGCGTTCCTCGTTTGCCTGCCGATAAGTGCTCGGCGATTCATCGAGGCGAGTGATCTTCAATCTCAGCACTGGCGGCTTGGCTTCGAGGACTTACAGCTTGCGGTTCATCGCGGGCAGCGATCCCGTCACGCATTCGGTGAACTTTGGAGTGAACTGACACTGTTCGGCCCGTCGTCTACCGGCACCTCTACGCCAGCAGGCGCAGCAAGCTTCCTGACTAGGCCAGTGCCGCAGATAAGGCGGCATTCGTCCAAGAATGTCTTCGATGCAAAAGTTTGAGATTGAGCTTTGGGAACGGGCACGAAATGATTTGGGTGCAGGATTGGGTTAAAGAAGGAAGAATGGCTCCGATTTTCTTGTAAGCGACACCAGATAGGGCACTTAGATTTTCAATCATTTCGGCTGTTAACCGAAGGGTTGCTAGTTCCGAATCTAGTCCGGGGAGCCAAGTTCTTGAAATTGAATTG
>WNFH01001647.1_pt1 | contig 15225 bp, 11 predicted proteins | sample 5400411 | NCBI WGS metagenome assembly WNFH01 (sample SAMN13153347, study PRJNA577476) | soil metagenome | isolation source: 200 cm saprolite under Douglas fir tree site 2 hole 3 | place: USA:California | collected 2015-04-18
ACGTTTTACGCGCGCCCGGATCGTTTCCTTGAAATCTCGTGTCAAAGCCATTGTAGTCACCCTCCTGCCTCTTTTCGTTGTTTGTAGTCTTGCCACCGGGCCAGTGCAGTCTTGATGTCTTCCTGCTGACGCTTTTTTGTTCCGCCGCCGACTAGGATTACAAGCCGGTCGCCATCTTTGCCGAAGTAAATCCGGTAGCCCGGACCAAAATCAATCCGGTACTCATAAACACCGGCCCCAACGCCCTTGGCGTTGGAAAAATTGCCCTGTTGGATGCGCACTAGAGCAGCCGCCACCTTGGCTGCCGCTTCTCTGTTCAGACGGTCAGACCAAGCAGCAAACGGGCTGCGTCCGCCCCGGTCAAGGTATTCGCGTACTTCGACCATAGCTAATGGTAACACATACGATACCATTGTCAAAGGGGGGTCCGCGCTGCCGTTGCCCTAGAATAGTCAGCGTTGCCGGCGCGGCGCGCCATGCGCGTAGATCCGATGGTAGCCCTGCGCTACGAATAAAAATCGTAGTCCGGGCAGCGGCCAAAGACCTTGGCGCTGCAAACGGGGATCCCACCCGCCCCAAGGTCACAGTATGGAACCTGTCCCACGGGACGGCTTGCGGCCCGTGCGCCCAAGTGCTAGGTTTGGAAAGGCTTTGCTGCGATATTGCAGCAAGAGCCCGGCGGTGATTCCGGAGTTCCGAGGGAATCTTTCGAGAGTTTTGTTCCACCGAAATTTTTCGACGGACATTTCGAAACCCACGCTGAGCATTTTGCGTGACGCGAGCGACTCCCGATATCGCATCGGGATGGGCCAAGATAAGCCCTGAAGTCAAAGTTGGCCGCTAAGCAGCGGCGCATAAACAGAACTCGCGCGCGGGGTTTTCGTGTCGTACTGGTTCCGCAACGATAATCGTTTGCCGCAGGCGCGGCTGGCCATCGCTTCCTACATCATCGTGGGAATGGTCGGCTTGCTCGTGCTCGGTTTCTGGAAGCTTCAGGTCATCGATTCCGACAAGTACACGCAGATGGCCGAGCGTAATCGCGTGCGCTCGATTCCCATCATCGCGCCGCGCGGCCGCATGCTGGATCGCGATGGCCGCGTACTGGTCGACAATTTTCCTTCCTTCAGCGTCCTTCTGCTGCGCGACGATCCCGCCCTCGTCGAGAAGAATTTGCCCTTTATCGCCGATGGCCTCGGCATTTCGCTTGCCGATCTAAGGGACCAGCTCGACAACACCAAGAACCTTCCGAAATTCCAGCCCATCGTCATTAAGCCCCAGGCCACCGACGCCGACGTGGCCTTCATCGAATCGCACCGCGCTGACGTGCCCTTGCTCGAAATGCTCATGGTCCACAGGCGCCGCTATCTTCCGGGTGGCTTTATGTCCCACGCCAGCGGCTACGTCGGTGAAGTCAGCGAGCAGCAGATCGAAGCTAGCAACAGCCGACTCCGGCCCGGCGACTTCGCTGGAAAATCCGGCCTCGAGCGCCAGTACAACGACATCCTGACCGGCACCGACGGCATGCGCCGCGTTATCGTCAACAGCGTCGGCAAGGAAGTAGGGCACCTCAAGGAGCAGGATCCCATTCCGGGCAAGCAGATCAAGCTCACTATCGATTACGACTTGCAGCAGGTGGCCGAGCAATCTATGAACGGCCGCAAAGGCTCGATCGTCGCGCTCGACCCGCGCAACGGCGAAGTCCTCGCGATGGTCAGCCGTCCTGCGCCCGACCCCAACGACTTCGCCATCCGCGTTTCGAAAGAAGAATGGCAGCGTCTAAACGACGATGGTAACCACCCGTTGCTCAATCGCGCCATCCAGGCGCAGCTCGCGCCAGGCTCGGTATTCAAGATCATCATGGCCACCGCCATGCTCGAAGCCAAGACTCCTCCCGAGACCTTCACCGCGTATTGCCCCGGCTACGCCGTTTTCTACGGCCGTCAATTCAAGTGTCACGTGTACGGCAAGACCGCGGGCCATGGCATTGTCGATCTTCACAAAGCGATCGTGCAGTCCTGCGACGTCTTTTTCTACAACGTGGGGCAGCGGCTCGGCATTGACCGCATCGCTTATTACGCCACGAAAATGGGCCTGGGCCACAAGACCGGCATTGACCTCCCTTCCGAGGAAAACGGCCTCGTCCCCAGCGAGGAGTGGGTCCAGCGCGTCTTCCACCGCAAGTGGTACCCGGGCGAAACCATTTCCGTCGCTGTCGGCCAGGGCGCGGTTACCACCACTCCACTCCAGCTCGCCCGCATGATTGGCGGCGTCGCCTCCGGCGGCGTTTTCCAGCAACCGCACTTGCTCAAAGATGCGCAGAATATGACCGAGGAAAAATTCCAGATCTCCGAACCCACCATCGAAAAAGTTACCCAGGGGATGTATGGAGTTGTCAACGAGGGCGGCACCGCCGCGGGCGCTCGCCTCCAGGGCATCGAATTCTGCGGCAAATCGGGCAGCGCGCAGGTGATCGGGTATAACACCCGCGATCGAGTCGGCAGGCAGAAAAAGTTCAAAGACAACGCCTGGTTTGTCGGCTACGCTCCGCGGCGCGATCCGGAAATCGTCGTCAGCGTGCTCATCGAGGAAGGCGAGCACGGCGGCGCAGTCGCCGGCCCCCTCGCCCGCGACATCATCAAGACCTACTACGATAAGAAAGCGAAAAAGACACAAGGGCAATATACCGTCGAATATAAACGGTATGATTTTGGAAACCGCCCGGCTCCGGCGGCTGCCGGCCAGTCAGCGGCTGTCCTGAAGCCCGAAGAAAAGGAAGCCGCGGCCGTGGCTCCTGCACGCACCACCGCCGCGCGCGAACGCTAAGACTCGCATGACAAAACAGCGAATAAAGCGAAACGCCCCGGCCCACCACTCGGTTCTTTTGGCTGGGGTTTTCTCTGACTGTCGACTTCTACCATGAAAGACGCGCCCGGAACTCGCGATTACGACTGGTGGCTGCTGGCCATCCTCGCCGCGATTTGTGCTCTCGGCGTAATTGAGATTTACTCCGCCACTCACGGCAGCAACCTCGCCGGCATGCACATGAAGCAAATCCGCTGGCTTGTCGCCGGCTTCGTCCTCATGTTTGTGCTCTCGCGCGTTGACTACCACCTGATCCTGGACCAGGCCCCCATCCTCTATCTCATCGGCGTCGCCGCCCTGGTCGCCGTGCTTCTTTTGGGGCAAAGGCGGTTCGGCGCCCAACGGTGGATTCCTATCCTGGGCCAATATCTTCAGGTGTCAGAATTGGTCAAATTGGTTATAATCATTGTGTTGGCGCGCTTCTTTGCGGATGTGCGCACGGATGAACTTTCCCTGCGCGATTTGATCAAAGCAGGGCTTTTGGTGGGTTTGCCACTCATCTTGATCCTTAAGCAACCTGATCTGGGTACGGCGCTTGTGCTCGTGCCCTTGCTCGTCGTGGGCGCTTATCTCGCGGGCTTGCAGTGGCAGCACGCCGCGGCTATTTCGATCGTCGGAGTTTTGTTGATTGGCAGTATTTTTTATCCGCCGGTGAGTCGGCATATCTTGAAACCGTATCAGCGGGAAAGGATCACTTCCTTCCTCCACCCCGAAGAGGACGCCAAGGGCTCCGGCTACCAACTGCTGCAGTCCAAGATTGCCGTGGGTTCGGGCGGTTTCTGGGGCAAAGGATTTGGCAACGGCAGCCAGAATCAGCTGGGCTACATCCCGGTCCGTTATTCCGATTTCATTATGTCGGCGTGGGCTGAGGAGCAGGGATTCAAAGGCGTGCTGCTTGCTCTTGGGCTGTACATGGCAATGCTGCTGCGACTCGTCCAGAATGCTCAGCGGGCGAAAGACCGCGCGGGAATGTTTCTGGTCATGGGCGTGGCAGCGGCGCTGGGTTTTCATGTTTTGGTAAACGTGGCCATGGTCATTGGCGCCATGCCGGTGACCGGCATCCCGTTGCCCTTGATGAGCTACGGGGGGTCGGCCACGCTCTTTGTTTTCCTGGCGATTGGCCTGGTGATGAATGTGCGGCTTCGCCGCTTCGTTAACTGAGCCAGCCGTCAGTGCCGGACGCTTTGCCTGTCTTTAGACGGCTAGCGCCGGGTCAAGAATAATTGTTTGGGAATTTAGGACTTTAAGAGTGAGGACAGCATCGTCCGCCGTTCGCCCGGGACATCCGTGGCAACGGACCAGCCTCGATAGCTTGAGGAAGCACTTCGTTCTTGGTGTCCCCGGCCCCGCCGGGGTAAGCCCCTCCCGCTTCGAACGCACCGCCACCTCCATGCACCTGTGGCCGGCGTGTGTCCCGGCACAACCAGGGACGGCTTTGCTATTTCGGACCTCCAACGGCCGGCAACTCGCGGCGATGCGTCCTGTCGGCCGGTTTGCGGCCGCACAGAAAGGTGATCCCGGCCTGCCCGGGATCGCATTCAGTCAGGAGTTTTCATGTCGAAAGAATTGGTCATTTCCGCGGCCTCCCACGAACGGCGGGTCGCGATTCTCGAAGAAGGTCAGTTAGTCGAAATCTATATCGAGCGCGAGAAAGAGTTCGCGCTGGTCGGCAGCATTTACAAAGGCCGGGTCACCCGCGTGCTTCCCGGCATGCAGTCGGCTTTCGTTGACATCGGCCTCGATGGCGACGCCTTCCTTTACGTCAGCGACGTCTTCGAAAACCTCGAGGACTACGACGCTGGCCATCCGCACACAGAACAAGGGATTCCGGCGCTGGCTTCCCCGCCCGCTTCACTTCCTCCCATCGAAGTTCTTCCCGGGGAAACGCTGACTCATTCCGCCGTCTCTCACGATGAAGCTCACTCCGATGAGATTCATCGCGACGACGTGTCCCACGATGCCTCGCTTCACGACGCCTCTTCCAGCGTCGACGAAACCCGCGCGGTCTCAAATGAATTGCCGGGTGAACGTCTGGGCGGAGCACACGACGAGGCTCGGCCTGGCGCCATTGAGGAACGCCAGCCCGATTCGAATGCCTCGGCTCCGCAGAATTTCTCGCCGCAATACAACCCCACTCAGAATTATCCCGCGCGCTCAGACCGCGGCGGCGAACGCAACGATCGCGGGGGTGATCGCGGCGGCGGTGGACGCTGGGGCCGGCGCGGCGGTCGTCGTCACGGCGGACGTCAACAAGGTCCCGGAGGACGCAATCTGCCTCCCTCGAAATACGCTTCCCCGCAGGGCGGCGAGTCTCGCGGCTATGAACAGCGCGGTCACGACAACCGTGGCGGCCAGCCGCGCAGCTTTGACAATCGCCGCCCGGAGAATCCCCGCTACTCCGCTCCCACTGGCGCCGCGGAGGAGCCGATTGTTCTCCCCGGTGAGTCTCTCGCAAAGTATCGCGGCAAGCCGCTGCCGCCGCCCGTCGCTCCTTCCGCCGAGCAGGAGCCGCACGACGCGCGACCCGAATCCGAAGGCGCAACTTCTCGCGCCACCAACAGCTTCACCGCTGCCGGTCCCGCGCCCTCGCCAGCTGGCGCAAACGTTTCCCGGCGCTTCTCCGGTGGCCTCCCGCGCTGGGTCCTCGCCGAAGCCGGCGCTGAGTCGGAAGCCCCCCCGGCGGAAAGCCCCGCCGAGGCGCAAGCGGAAGCTTCGCCCGAAATTCAAGAGTCATCCGCTCCGTCTGAGGAAACTCTGGCCCTTGACGCGGAACCCGTTCGCGGCGACGTCGAATTAAGCGAAGACCAGGTCGACGCGCTTGCCTCCGAGTTCGTCGAAGCAAAACATGAAGAAACCCAGGAGCATGCCAAGGTCGACGCTCTTGTCGGCGGAGCCGAGTTCGAAGAAGACGAGCCGGAAGAAATTCACGCCGATGCTGCTACGGGCCTATCCGATGAAGAAGCCGAGGAAGCCGAAGAGCGAGATGCGGAAGAAGATCAGGCCGCCACAGAATCCGAACTCTCCGAAGAGGAAACCGAGGAGGTCGAAGAGGGCCGCGCCGCCGACCGCGCGGAGATGGAAGCCGACGCCGCGCACGAAAGTGCCGAGCACGCCGCCGCCATCGGTGGGCCACACGTCGCCGAAGAGGAACACGCCGAACCTGGACTCATCGAAGCGCCCGCTCGCGAAGCCCTCGCTAAACCGGCCCCCCTCGAGGACGACTCCATCCTTCTCCCCGGCGAGACCCGCGCTCCGCGCGTAGCCGGCGCCGTTGAGCGTCAGGATTTTCCGCGTGATTCTGCCCGCATCGGCGGAAATCCGCGCTCGCGCTTTCAACGGCCCTATCGAAGCGGAGGGCGTGACCGCGGACGCGACAGCCGCGGTGGTCGTCCGGATAGCCGTGGAGGCCGCCCCGATCGCGGTGGACGTCCCGGCCCTCGTTTCGAACGCCGCGGCCCAGGCGGTCCCCGCCATGACCGCGGTCATCGCGGCCACTCTGGCCCGCCGCGCCGTCCGCAGCTCATCTCGGAGATGTTGAAAGCCGGTCAGGACATCGTCGTCCAAATCGCCAAGGAACCTCTGGGCAAGAAAGGCGCGCGCATCACCAGCCATGTCGCTCTGCCGGGCCGCTTCCTCGTCTACATGCCCACGATTGACCACATCGGCGTCTCCCGCAAAATCGCCAGCGCGGAAAACCGCTCGCGCCTCCGCCGCATCGTCGGCGAAGCCCGCGGCGCTTATCCCGGAGGCTTCATCGTCCGCACCGCCGCCGGCGGCGCCTCTGACGAAGAAATCCGCACCGACATCGACTTTCTCGGGAAGACCTGGAACGAGATCAAGCAGAAAAACGAGGAACGCAAAGCACCTGCGCTTCTGCACCGCGATCTCAACCTCGTCGAGCGCATTCTTCGCGATTACGTCAGCGACGATTTCACCGGCATCTGGATCGACAGCGAAGAGGAATACGGCAAGGTCGTCGAGTTCGTCAGCCGCTTCCAGCCCAAGCTCGTCAACAAGGTCAAGCTCTATTCGAAAGAAACTCCGATCTTCGAGGAGTTCGGCATCCAGCACGAGCTCGACAAAGCCCTGCGCGCCAAGGTCTGGCTCAAATCCGGCGGCTACATCGTCATTAACCACACCGAAGCGCTCGTCGCCATCGATGTCAACACCGGCAAGTTTGTCGGCAAAGGCTCCACGCGCCTCGAGGACACCATCGTCAAGACCAATCTCGAAGCCGTCAAAGAAATCGTTCGCCAGATTCGCTTGCGCGACCTCGGCGGCATCATTGTCGTTGACTTCATCGACATGGAAGAGCGCCGCAACCGCGAAAAAGTTCTCTCCGCTCTCCAGCAGGCCCTCGAGCAGGACAAAGCGCCTTCAAAAGCGCTCTCCTTCAACGAGTTCGGCCTCGTCTGCATCACTCGCAAGCGCACCAAGCAGGCGCTCGAGCGCGTTCTCTGCCAGCCTTGCCCGTATTGCACCGGCTCCGGCATGGTCAAGTCCATTCCCACGCTCTGCTACGAAATTCAGGCCGAGGCGCGAAAGATGGCCACTGCCGACCATGAAGGCCCGAACCTCACGCTCCGCGTGCACCCGGAAATCGCCAAAGCCCTCAAGACCCGCGAGTCCATGCTCATCGACGAACTCGAGCAGAACTCGCACAAACACGTCATCATCCAGTCCGACGCCACCCTCCATTGGGAGCAGTACGACATCTACTAAATCTTTTGTCTATAATGTATTGAAAACAAAGATGAGCATGATCGTCGGCTAACCTTGCACATGGCCGGGAAGAAGGCGCAAGCCGCCTCTCGGCGAACTGCACGCCGACAGCATTTAAGATCGCTGCGACTTACTGGATTTGGCGGCCTCGATGCGCGTCTGGCTGTGCAATCCGCAATTTCAGAGCTTCGAGCTCCTGCTTGGTCATGCCTTGCAGAGCCATCGCTGTGGCCAGATACAAAGCGGGAACGTGTTTCATTCTGTTGCCGCGTGCAACCTTGCGGCGGAGTTTCTCTACTTCTGGGTCAGCGCCCACTTTCAAAAAAATTTCATACGCATCGGGGATGGACAGAGTCTTTTCAATCAGGCCATGCTTAACCAAAATGCGATGATACGAAGGTACTGCCAACGCAGATGGATGGGTCTGCGGAGCGCGCTTGTTTTGTTTTGGGTGTTTCATGGCACTATGCTGACACGTTTTCTCAATCCGGTCATTTCTTTGGCGCTTATGCGGCCCCAAAATTGTCTTCCAGTGGAATCAATGACAGCTCTCATTGCAGTTCGCCGATGAACCTCCAAGCTTGTCAGTGCTTGGCCGCTTTTCGATGATTCCGACTTCGACAGTTTCCTTGCTGGATTTTTGGCTGGAATTTGGCCGGTAGACGGCCCATTCCATCGTTTGCATAGTTTTCTTCGGAACGTGCTTTCAGCGACTTCCCTGTTTTCAAAGCGCCATGAGGTACGACATCTACTAACCGCCTTTGTAGCGGCGAATCTAGCTCGCCATCTTTCTGACCGAAACGCCCGGGCGCATCATCGGCCCGGGCGTTTTTCTTTGGGCCTCGCGTCTCTGTTTCCAGCCTGGTATAAAACAGCTTGTAACCAAAGACGCCGGCCACCAGTAATTAAGAATAGAGAGTGCAAATGGAACTGTTGCAGCGGTTCGCGGCGGGCGACCTGGACGCGTTCGGCTCCCTCTCTGTAGCTGCTGTTTTCGGTTAGACTTTCGGCCAGTCAAGGGCATGCCGCTTCAACTTGGCTCTCGAGAATTTCACGTCCCGGACGGTCAAACACATGAGCCTCTCCGCCACCGTTGAACCCGAATCCGCTGACGAAGCACTCCGCACCGACTCGCCGACCTCTTGCTGCATCGTCGGCGCCGGTCCGGGCGGCGCCATCCTCGCTCTTCTTCTCGCTCGCCGCGGCGTTCCCGTCACTCTCCTCGAGCAGCACAAGGATTTCGACCGCGAATTCCGCGGCGACACCATTCATCCCTCCGTTATGGAAATCCTCGACCAGATCGGCCTCGCCGATAAGCTCCACCAGATTCCACACACGAAGATTTCTGGCCCCACACTTCAGTTTGCGAACGGCCCCTTCCGGCCCTTTGATCTCGGCCGCCTCAAGACGCGTTTTCCCTATATCCTGATGATTCCGCAGGTGCGCTTCCTCGAATTCATCACCACCGAAGCCGCGAAGCATCCGCAGTTCAAGCTCGTGATGCATGCCGGCGTGAACCATCTCGTGGAAGAAAATGGCCTCGTTCGCGGCGTGCGCTACCTCGCTCCTGACGGCCTGCACGAACTCCGCGCCACGTTAACCGTCGGCGCCGATGGCCGCTTCTCCCTTCTCCGCCATCTCGCCGGTTTCGAACCCGTCAAGACTTCTCCGCACATGGACGTCCTTTGGTTCCGTCTCCCTAAACTTCCCGGAGAGCCTGAGATCACCGGCGGGGCTTTCGGCGGCATCGGCCGCGGCCGCATCTTCATCCTTCTCGAGCGCAATGACTATTGGCAATCAGGCCTGGTCTTCCCCAAAGGTCACTATCAGGAGCTGCGTGCAAAGGGAGTCGAGGCCGTCCGGGAGAGCCTGGTCGAAGTCGCACCGCAATTCGCCAGGCACGCCGACTCCCTTACCGACTGGCGCCAGTTGACCCTGCTCTCCGTCGAGGCCAATCGCTGCCCGCTCTGGCACAAGCCGGGCCTTCTCCTGATTGGTGATGCGGCTCATGTGATGTCGCCCGTCGGCGGTGTTGGCATCAACTACGCCATCCAGGATGCCGTCGTTGCCGCAAACATTCTCATCAATCCTCTCAAGTCCGGACGCGTAACCGATGACGACCTCGCCGAGGTCCAGCGTCAGCGGGAATTGCCCACGCGCGCCATTCAGAAGTTGCAGTCCTTCATGCAGCAGCGCCTCGTCGCCAGCGTGCTGCGTTCGCAGCAGGCGATAAACGTCCCCTGGCAGCTCAAGCTCTTTGCGCGCATTCCAATCTTGCGCGATTTGCCGGCCCGTCTCATCGCCTTCGGCATCCGCCGCGTCCACCTCACGGAGAACTAGCCCCGCACTCGCAGGCTTTCCGCCGAGTGTCTCTTGTAGGGGCGCAGCATGCTGCGCCCATCTTGGCAAAGTTCTTCCCTTGACATTTTTCCCTTTGACATTCAATTGTCCATCATCTGCGATACGTTCTAGGTAATGGTGGGTTCCGGCGCGGCAGCCGCTCTGCCGCTTTTTTCTTTTGCGCACCAACGCCGCCGCCCGGCAGACTTTGTAGCCGCCTTCTTTAAAGGGCGGGCTTTCGTGCAAGCACAAACTTCCGAATTTCGCGTTTCGATTTTCAATTTCTTAGGGCTACCACGATTCAAGACGCCGTTTGCGCGCCGAATTATGTTTCCCTTTAACTCTCGCAGAATCAACACTTGCAAAAGAATAACAAAACAAACGACTTTAACTTGCCTAGAATGATATTCATACGCAAATAAGGGGGGGTACCCCCATCATCATCCACCAAGTGCAGCTACGCAGAAGTGAGCCCCGAGGAAGGTTCTTTCTTCACGGGTCACGGAGCCACGGGTCACGGATCACGGGCCAGACCTAAACCTCGTCGAAACATGTAACCATGGTTGCCCAATACCAGTAAGGCTAAACAGAGAGCGCCAATGGAGCTGATGCAGCGATTCGCGGCGGGCGACCTGGACGCGTTCGAGGCGCTGTTTCGCCAGCACCAGAAAGAAGTCTATTCCTGGATCGTGCGCATCGTCCGCGACCATGGCATTGCCGAGGATCTGACCGTGGAAACCTTCTGGCGCATCTACCGTGCACGCTCACGATTCGACCCCAATGGCAACTTCGGTGGCTGGACGCGCCGCATCGCCACCAACGCCGCTCTCGACTACTTGCGGTCCGCGCGGCGGGAAACGGAACTTCCGGAAAGTCTTGCCGCCCCGCCTCGCGGCGATCCGGCAATTCAACGCGAAGCGCGGGAGCGGATCCGCCTTGCCTTCTACCAGCTTCCTGCAAAGTATCGTTTGGTGGCCACGCTCGCTCTGATTGAAGAAGAGCCGTACAACAATATCGCCGAAGCCGCAGGCATCTCCGCTGGCCTAGTAAAGATTCGCGTCTTTCGGGCCGTGCGTATGCTCCGTAAGAAACTCAATTCTCTGCATTTGCCTTTGGGGACAAACACATGAACGAACAAGACGACAAAGAGATGAAAGAACTTCTCAAACAGTCCATCTCCCGTGCAGCGGACACTGAGCTCCGCCGCGATCTCTGGCCGGACATGCTGAAGAGACTCAGTCGGCAGCCGGCCCGCGTTCCCTGGTTCGACTGGGCGCTGGCTGCGATTCTGGGCGTGCTCGTTCTCGTTTTTCCCGGAGCTATCCCGGCATTGCTCTATCACTTGTGAGTCAGGAGATTGCTATGAATCAGCACACTTATCTTCGCGCGTACATGGCTGGCATCGTCGTCCCCACGATTTTTCTACTCGTTGTTGCGACGGTTTTCACCATCGGACGATACGTCTATAACGTTCCCGTCCCCATCGAGCGCGTGATCGTATTCCCCATGGCCGTCGTCCCCAACGTGTGGGGCCTATGGAATATTCTCTTCATCGCCCTGCGTTCTCGTCTGCATCTTTCCATCGGACTCCACGGCGCGTTGCTTCCCTTTCTTCTCGCGCCGCTGGGCATCGCGCTGGCCGGGATTCTTGAAATTCCCGTCACATCCTTCGCCAGGCATGCCCTTCCCTTCGCCGTGCTCGCGCTTCCCTTCGTCTGGCTCATCGTTATCATCGCCTACTATCTCGTCTGGAAATACTTTGTTGCTTTCCTGAATCGAGAGCTGGAGATTGCCTAATTCCCAACCGTCCGGACCTGTCCGCTCGTTCAGGTTCTGAACTACGCAAATCCAAACCATTTCCTGGTTGCTCGGCTTCGCGGCCCGCGACTAGAGTGAATGCACATTGGTCCTGCCCACCCTGGACCCAATTAATTCTTTGTGTGACTCAATGGAGGAATCATGTGGTCTAAGCAGTCGCAAACCGAAGCACCTGCCGCTCCGCCGGCGCTGGCACCTGCATCTACGGTGACGCCCTTCAGCGCGCCCTCATCTTCTCGCTCGAATAGCCCCGCCGCGCGCTCTTCTGCGCGCCTGGGCTCGAGCCTGCAGATCAAAGGGCACATCACCGGCAACGAAGACTTGCAAATTGATGGCATCGTCGATGGTCCGATTTCGCTGCGCGGTCATGAGCTGACCGTGGGAGCCGGCGCCCAGCTTAATTCCGAAATTCACGCGCGCGAAGTCGTGGTTTACGGCAAGGTGGTCGGCAACGTCCACTCGCGCGACCGCGTCGACGTCAAAAAAGACGGCTCGGTCATCGGCGACATTTCCACGGCGCGGATCAGCATCGAAGACGGCGCTCAATTTAAGGGCCGCATCGAAATCGACCCGACCAAGGCTCAAGCCGCCGCCGACTGACACGGCTCTGCTTCCAATCGGCTATTCGTAGCGCAAAGCCTTCATGGGATCCAGGCGGCTGGCGCGAAGGGCGGGAATGTACCCCGCCGCGCACGCGACCAGCGCAAGCGCGCCTGTGGCCAGTGCCAGCGTCCACGGATCATGCGCTTTTAGGCCGAAGAGCTGGCTCTGCACTACTCGCGTCAGAGCCAGCGCCGCCGGCACGCCCGCGGCAATGCCGATGGCGATGAGCCGCAGCACCTCGCGCATCACCATCCAGATCACGCTTCCCTGCGCCGCGCCCAGCGCCATGCGAATTCCGATCTCCCGCGTTCTCTGCGCGACGGTATAGGACATCACGCCGTAAAGCCCGACGATGGCCAGCAGTGTCGCCAAAAACCCGAACACCGTGGACAGGCTCGCGATCATGCGCTCCGTCGAAAGCGAATTGCTGATCTGCGTCTCCATCGTCCGCACCGCGTAAACCGGCAGGTTTGCATCCATCTCCCGCACTTTCCCGCGCACCACGGACATCAACTGGTTGGGATCCACCTTTGTTCGCAGGTACACAGTCATCCCGCCGATGAAATGACTCCCCAAATACGGAATAAAGGCCTGCACCGGGATTTCGTCGCGCAGGTTCGTGTACTTGATGTCTTTCACAACGCCGATGATCTCCATGTCTGTCTTCGTTCCCGGATCGGTTCCAAACCCGACGTGCAGCCCGATAGGGTTCCTCCCCGCGAAAAATCGCCGCGCGAACTTCTCGTTGATCATCACCGCCGTCGGCGTCCAGTCATCGTCCTGGGGACCGTTCTTGACCTCGCGGTTGTCCGTTACGCGGAAGTCGCGACCCGCGACGATAGGCACTCCGAGCGTCGCGAAATAACCGGGGCTTATCTGGTTCATGAAAGCCTGCGCATGATCATCGGCTTGGGTCGGCGAATACCCTTCCACGGTCATTCCGCTGTCCCATTCGTTGTTTTCCATGATGCGCATGGACGCGATGGCGGTGGATTCCACTCCCGGTATCGCCGCCAGGTTATCCGTCAACTGCTGGTAAAAAATCTTCGACCGCTCCACGGTGTACCCGCCGCGCGACGGGTCCACGTCGAAGCCCACCAGCCGCTCCGCGGGAAAGCCGGGGCCAAGGTTGCTCAGGTTCTTCAAGCTGCGCAAAAATAATCCCGCGCCGATCAGCAAGAGCAGCGACAGCGCCACCTGGGCGACCACCAGCGCCTTCCTCAGCCTGCCGTGACCTCCGCCCACCACCGCGCCGGCCTGATCTTTCAGCGTTCGGCCCACGTCCGGCTTCGTCGCCTGCAGCGCCGGCACTAGCCCGAAAATCACCCCCGTGAGGATCGTCACGCCTAGCGTGAACAGGAGAATCCGAAAATCGGGTGCCGTGGAAATCGTCAAGTTCGACGAATCGTCCGGCAAATACAGCGCCATCAGCGCCTTGTCGGCCCAGAAAGCCAGCGCCAACCCCGCGATCCCGCCCAGCACGGACAGCGAAAGCGTTTCGATCAGAAGCTGAGAGACGATCCGGCCGCGGCTCGCTCCAATCGCCAGTCGCACCGCGATCTCCTTCTGCCTTCCCGTGGCCCGCGCCAGCAGCAGGTTGGCCAGGTTCGCGCAGGCGATCAGGAGGACCACCCCGGTGGTGGCCATCAACACCCACAGCGGTGTCGAAAGCTCGCGCCGGAAATACGACCGCCCTTGCGACCCGGGCAAAACGTCTATCCAGCACTTGAGAAATTCTCCGCGAGCATATGTGGAGGCATGATTGAACGCCGCCTCGCGCACCTCCATTTCGAGCATGGAGTGCATGAAAGGTTGCAGCGCCGCCTTGGCCTTCTCTTGCGTCACGCCCGGCTTCAATCTTCCAAACGCGTTCACCCACCGCGTCCGGCGGTCCGTCAGCATCGTGGGATTGCCCACGATGATCTGCTGCTGCATCATCACGGGGATGAACAGCTTCGGCGAGTATCCCAGCTCCACACCATCAAATCCCGCCTGCGCCACACCGATGACCGTCATGTTGTGGCCGTTCACCGTGAGTGCTTTTCCGAGAATCTCCGGATCCCCGCCGAACCGCTGCTTCCAGAACGAGTAACTCAGCATCACCAGCGGATACCCGTTGGGCACGCGATCGTCTTCCGGCGTGAACGTCCTTCCCAGCGCCGTCCCAACCCCGAGAACGCTGAAGTACGTACCCGACACCAGCTCCGCTTCCGCTCGTTCCGCCTGCCCTCCAACCGTCAGGCTGACGGAGTGCGGGAAGCGGCAGAACATCCCGGAGAATACTTCGTTGTGCGCCTGGAAGTCCCGGAACATGGGATGCGAGATCGCGTTCCCGCCCCAGTTGTTTCCGTAATGGCGCCCGCGCATGGTGAGCAGCACCAGTTGCTGCGGATTCTTAACCGGCAAGAGCCGCAGCAGAATCTGATCTAGGAGTGAGAAAATCGCAGTGTTCGCGCCAATCCCAAGGGCCAGGGTTAGCGCCGCCACCGCCACGAAGCCCGGACTCCGCCGCAAGGTTCGCAGAGCATACTTGAAATCGCGTGCTGCCGTGTCCATCGCGCCCTTGATGTCCATTCGCATGTCTCCGCAGATGATCGTGTCCGCGGCTTGCTGCCCTGAGCTCTTGCAAGGGCAAGTTGCCAAGCTCTTTGTTTTCTTTCTCTTAGCGCCTCGGCGGGCAATCGAAGCTCGCGGCGTCGTCCGCCCGCGTGGCAGCTACATCCTCAGACGATGTCCACCCAATTGGTCGCCTCAAACCCGACTCTCCAAGCCCGAACTTGGCCAGAGTCTCCCGCCGCAACAGCTCCCCTCTTCCAACCTCCTGCCTCCTACCTCTCGTCTCTGACTTCCTAAATACGGTTGTTTTTCCGAAGGGTTCCG
>WNFH01001649.1_pt1 | contig 15216 bp, 12 predicted proteins | sample 5400411 | NCBI WGS metagenome assembly WNFH01 (sample SAMN13153347, study PRJNA577476) | soil metagenome | isolation source: 200 cm saprolite under Douglas fir tree site 2 hole 3 | place: USA:California | collected 2015-04-18
TGACACCGTGTTTACCAAGGAGTGGGGCCAAAAGCACAACACCAACGTCATCGTGGACCACATTTCGATCGGCGAGATCAATGCGCGCGCTGCGGCCGAGGTCTCCGCGCAGAAGGGCCACGATCTCAGCATGTTCCTTTCGCCGCCCGCGGCCTATGAAAAGCAGGTGATCGACCACAGCGAGATCTATCAGGAAGTTGAGCGCAAGCACGGCAAGCCCATCCAGTTGGCGGTAAAGTCCACCCTCAACCCGAAGACGAAGAAGTATTTCGCCTTCTCGGACTCCTACGTGCCCGACCCGGGCAACTGGCGCAAGGACTTGTGGTCCGACGTCGGCTATCCCAACGGACCCGACACTTATGACGACCTGCTGGATGGCGCGCGGAAGATCCGCAAGAAGTCCGGCAACCCCTGCGGCCTGGGCCTCTCGCAGGAACTGGACACGAACATGGCCATGCGCGCGATCATGTGGTCGTTTGGCGCCTCGGAGCAGGACGAGCATGGAAATGTGACGATTAATTCGAAAGGCACGATCGAAGCGCTGAAATACATGCGGTCCCTCTTCAAAGATACCGAAACGCCCGAGGTGTTTACCTGGGATCCGTCCTCCAACAACCGCGCCATGCTCGCCGGGAAGGTCTCGTTTGTGGACAACGCGATCTCGATTACGCGCGAGGCAGAAGTCAAGAAAATGGACATCGGAAAGCAGATCATGATTTCGCGCGCTCTGAAGGGCCCGGTGGCACGGTTGGCTTCCGAGCACGTCATGTCCTGTTACGTGATCTGGAATTTCGCCGAGAACAAGGAGGGGGCGAAGCAGTTCCTGGTGGACTTCGTTGACCACTTCCATGATGCCTTCGCGGCCAGCTCTTTTTACAATTTCCCATGCTTCCCAAGCACCGTCCCGAACCTGAAGCAGGAGATTTCCAACGATCCGAAGGCCGATCCTCCGGACAAGTACAAAGTCCTGGCCGATGTTCTCGATTGGGCCACCAACGTGGGCCACCCGGGTTACGCCACAGCCGCTATTGACGAGGTCTTTAACACCTTTGTCATCCCCACCATGTTTGCAAAGGTGGCGCGCGATGAAATGTCGCCGGAAGACGCTGCATCGGCGGCGGAAAAGGAAGTGAAGCGCATCTTCGACAAGTGGAAAAATGCCTAACCAGGACGAGAATGGCAATCGTCGAAACCAGAAATCTCACGAAGATCTTCAAGCAAGGCCAAGCCGGGGCCGTGAACAATGTGAACCTGCAGACTCGCGAGGGCGAGTTCCTCGTGTTCCTCGGCCCCTCCGGCTCCGGCAAGACCACGCTGCTGCGCATGATCGCCGGGCTCGAGGAGCCGACCGCGGGCGAGATCCTGATCGGCGGCGCGGTCGTGAACCATCTGCCCCCACGTGAGCGCCGCATCGCGATGGTTTTCCAGAGCTATGCGCTCTATCCCCACCTCACGGTTTTCCAGAATATTGTCTTTCCCTTAAAGGCTCAGAAAGTGAAGAAGGAATTGCACCGGCAGAAAGTCGATTGGGCCGCTTCGCTGCTCGGTATCGGCAAGCTCCTGGACCGCAAGCCCAGGGAGCTCTCGGGGGGCGAGCGGCAGCGGGTGGCGCTGGCGCGGGCGATTGTGCGCGAACCGGCGGTCTTCCTGCTGGATGAGCCACTCTCGAATCTCGACGCCAAGCTGCGCGCTTCGGCGCGCGAGGAGCTCGAACTTTTCCAGAAGCGGATTGGCACCACCACGATCTACGTGACCCACGACCAGGTAGAGGCAATGGCGATGGGCGATCGTGTCGTGGTCCTGCATCAGGGCGTGGTGCGCCAGATCGGCACGCCGCAGGAAGTGTACGACGAGCCAGCCGATACGTTTGTCGCCACCTTCCTGGGCTCGCCGCCCATGAATCTGCTCGAGGCCGAGGACGTGACCGTCGGCTTCCGTCCGGAGCGCTTTCTACCCTCGGAGGCGGTGGCGCTGGCGAGTTCCTCCGAGGAGATTGCGAGTAAGCTTCGGGCGGAACACATGCTCCTCGCGTATGTTGGGAAACGCATCCCGCTCCGCTTCCGCGTGGACTACGTGGAATACCTGGGCGCAGAGCGTGTCCTTTACGGAACTCTGGTGGGAACCCGGTTTGCCGACAAGCCGGTGATCTCGCGGATTCCTTCCAGCATTGTTGAGAAATACGAGCAGAACTCGGTCTACGATTTCATGGTGCCGGAAACCGAGCTGATGTTTTTCGACCGCGCGACGGAGAAGCGGATCGCGCCCAGAGCGTTCCAGTGGCAATGAGCAACCGCAAGCTCGGCGCTGTGATGTTTCTGCCGGCCATTCTCTACGTGCTGGCCGTCATTGGGGTGCCTTTCGTCCTGGCCTTCATCTACAGTCTCGGCGATGTGAAGATCGCAAGCGTCGGCTATCACTTCGTCGGGCTGCAGAATTTTCGCAGTGTGTTGCAGAGCCCCACCTTCCGGCGGTCGCTGTACGATTCCATCGTGTTCACGGTCGGGACACAGATCGTGGTGCTCGTCGGCTCAACCATTCTTGCTCTCGCGCTCAAGGACAAGTTTCGCGGCCGCGGATTGGTTCGCTTCCTGATCTTGTTGCCATGGGTTGCGCCGGTTTCGCTGGGAGCCATCGGTTGGAAGTGGATTCTCGATTCGCTCTACAGCGTGATCAACTGGGTGCTGATCGCCATGCACCTAGTTCGCCCGTTCGACGCACCCATGTGGCTCGGCGAGCCCGCGCTCGCCATGATGTCGGTGATCGGGGTGGAAAGCTGGCGCTTGCTGCCGTTTTCCACTGTGATCCTGCTGGCCGGACTTACCGCCATCCCGCGCGACATCCCCGAAGCGGCTGCGGTGGACGGCGCCGGCTTCTGGCGCACCATGTTCCAGATCACTATCCCAATGATCCTTCCGATCTTCAATGTTGCCGTACTGTTCGGCGTGATCTTCACCTTCACCGACATGACCGTGGTTTACATCCTGACGCGTGGTGGGCCCTACGATACAACCCAGGTGCTGCCTTCGCTCGCGTTCTTTACCGGCGTTCTTGGCGGCGACTTGGCTGAAGGCGCGGCGATTTCCATCTTTCTCGTGCCCCTGCTCGTGGCCGTTGCTTACCTCATGCTCCGCGTGGCACATCGAACGGAGGTCGCCTGATGGTCCGCGGAACCGCCCGCAAGATCTTCGGCAGCGTGATGCACTGGCTCGTCGTGGTGGTGTTTTCCGTGCTCCTGGCGTTCCCCTTCTACTGGATGTTCATCACAACCTTCAAAGAGACGAACGACCTCTACAATCTGAAGAACAATCCCTTCATCTTCAACGCCAAGCCGACGCTCGAGCATCTCCGGCTGCTTTTCGAGGACACGCTCTATCTGCGCTGGGTCGGCAACACGGTCTTTGTCGGCATCATGGTCGTGATTATTACCCTGCTGCTGGCGGTCCCGGCGGCCTATGCGCTCGCACGCTTGACGGGCCGCTGGGGCCAGCGGCTCGGGATTGGGATATTCCTGACTTACCTGGTACCCCCAACTCTGCTTTTCATCCCGCTCTCGCGGCTCGTGGCCATCCTGGGGCTGCAGGATAGCCTGTGGGCGCTCGTGCTGGTCTATCCGAGTTTCACCGTCCCCTTTTCGACCTGGCTGCTGATGGGTTTCTTCAAATCCATCCCCAAAGAACTCGAAGATGCGGCCATGGTGGACGGACTCACGCGCTTCGGAGCATTCATCAAGCTCGTAGTCCCCATTTCAGTTTCGGGCATTCTGACGGTGGTGATCTTTACCTTCACACTGGTCACTCAAGAATTTGTCTACGCGCTGACGTTTATCTCTTCAGAATCCCATCAGATGGTCGGGGTGGGTGTGCCGATTTTCCTGGTCCGCGGTGACGTTTATTACTGGGGCTCGCTCATGGCCGCATGCCTGATTACTAGCCTGCCGATCGCGCTCCTCTACAACGTCTTTCTCGACCGCTTCATCGCCGGGTTTACGGTGGGCGCTGTCAAGTAGATCGGGCCGAAACTGAACCTGAGCTGACTAGCGCTGGAGCAGCGACTCCGCCGCGACTCCTCGAATCGAAGCGTCTACCAATTCCACTGTGTGAACTACCGGTACCTGGCTGCCGGCGAGTCTGATCCGGCTTCGCAACTGAAGCAGGCAGCCGGGATTTCCCGAGGCAACAATGTCCGGCGCCGTCGCCAACACGTTGTGCACTTTGCGATCGCCCAGTTCCTTTGCTGGACCGGGATTCACAAGGTTATAGATTCCCGCCGACCCGCAGCACAGCGCTGCTTCTGCAGTCTCAAGAAGCTGCAGTCCGGGAATCTTCCCCAGCACGGCCCGCGGCTGAATTCTCACTGCCTGTGCGTGCTGCAAGTGACAGGAATCGTGGTACGCGACTTTCAACGGGACAGGATGGCGTGGCGCACGGGGCTCCAGTTCCGCCAGAATTTCAGAAATATCGCGGCACTTGGCGGAGAATGCCCTGGCCCGTTCGGCATACTTGGGATCATCGCGCAGTAGGTAGCCGTAGTCTTTCATGTTTGATCCGCAGCCCGCGGCATTGATGACGACCGTATCCACCTGTGCCCGCTCGAACGCGTCGATGCTTCGTCGCGCGTAATCGAGCGCTTCGTTTTCTTCTCCAGCGTGGATCATGAGCGCGCCACAACAGCACTGATCCTGCGGAATCACCACCTCGCAGCCTTCCGCCGCCAGAACACGCACAGTAGCTGCATTTACTTCGGGGAAGAAGACTCTCTGCACGCATCCCAGCAATAATCCCACTCGCCGACGCCGTTCACCTTGTGCCTGCACGCGTTCAGGGAGAGCCGCTCCGTTCGTCTTTGGCGGACTTGAGGGCATCAGGGCTTCCACCACACGAAAGCTTGCAGGAAGCAGTTTGAGGGCCCCGCTTCGCCGCATCAACGACTGCAATCCGGAGCGCTGATATAGCCGCATCGGCCCGAGCAGTAGGCGCAGTCGTTCGGGCCGCGGCAAAATGTCAAAGATCATTCTACGCAGAATTCCGTCGAGGACTGGCCGCTGGTAGTTGCGTTCGATCTGGGCGCGCGTCGCTTCGATCAGCTTGTCGTATTTCACACCCGATGGACACGCGGTCATACACGCCATGCAGCCGAGACAGTTGTCCATGTGGGCGACAAAAGTAGGATCGATGGGGACCTGCCCTTCCAGGCCAAGTTTCATCAAGTAGATGCGCCCGCGGGGCGAGTCCATCTCCTCGCCCCAAAGCGCATACGTAGGACAGGTCGGAAGGCAAAATCCGCAATGCACGCACTCATTGACCAACTCGGTCGAAGGCGGGCAGTGCGCATCGAAGGCGCCGCACGGGGCATCGGGATTCGGACTCGTGAGTTCCGACATCAAATCCCTCCAATGAATCGGCTGGGGTTCAGCACTCCCGTGGGATCGAATTGTGCCTTAATGTTTCTCATCAGTTGCAGCGCATCGCCCGCGCTGCCCCAAACGTCAGTCCTCCGCTTGATTTCGATAGGGCAGCGCAAGACGGACAGTGAGCCGCCACCGCTTTCAAACTTTCCGCGCAAGTCGGAAAGTGCGTCGAGAAGGACAGTGACATTCGTCCCCTCCAGGCGCAGCAGCCCGACTCCTGCCGCTTGCGCAACCAACCGCCACGACGAATGCAACCGTTCCGACACTGCATTTAGCTCGTCGCAGAGGGCTCCCAGATTTGAAGGCAACAGGCTAAACTTGCAGACGACGGAAGGTTCAGCCCCGCTCCACAGCGTTTCCCGCGCATTCCAGACGGTTGCGGGAGACTCGATCCGGCGTGCGCCAGAGGCGATCCGCAATGCCTGTTCAGTCTGCGCGTCGCATCCGGCGGCCGTTCCTTCAAAGCGGATATCGACTTCGGGAAGGGAAGAACTTCCGGCGCGAACTTGCACGCCGGTCGGAACCAGTTGTGAGTCCTGAATCGCTAGAACCAAAGCATTCATGTTTCCGCTGTCATGGCTGGAAAAACTCTGGGTCAAGAAAGTCAACGTTCGGCTCTCAGGCGGGACGGGATGCAGGCGGAAAATGGCTTGCGTGATGATCCCCAGCGTCCCCAATGAGCCGGTGGCCAGCTTGGGCAAATCGTAGCCGGCCACGTTCTTTACAACCTTGCCGCCACTTTTGGCGAGAGTACCATCCGGCAGCGCCAGGGTGATGCCGATGATCAAGTCGCGCAAGCTCCCGAATCGAGTGCGGAGCGATCCGCTATCGTTTGTCGCCAGGATCCCTCCGATCGTGGATCGGTCCGGCCAAAGCGGATCGAGAGCGAGTCGCTGACCGTGCTCAGCCAGAGTTCGCTGCAACTGTTTGAAAGTGCACCCGGCTTGAACGGTAGCGGTCATGTCGCCCCAGGCATGTTCCACTACGCGATTCAACCGGCCAGTTGAAACTATCAGTTCGCCGCCACGGGGAGGATTCCCCCAATCTATCTTGGACGCGCTGCCGCGAGGGATAACATGTAAACCCGCGCCGGTCGCAGTCTCCAGCACGCGAGCGACTTCCTCAGCACTACCTGGCTCAACCACCATCTGCGGCAGGACGCCATCGACCGCGTCCTCCGCGGTGGCGGCGCGCATGTGCTCAGCGCCGACGATGGCGCGCAGTTCACTCCACACCGTTTCGACATCAGCAATCGATACTCGGGATAGTGGCTGAGTTCCCATAACCCTTAGAAGAATTGCGCTACCCCGGCGACTTCCAGCGGATGCGGTTGATACGGGCCCGTTCTCTCGGCGCAGAGCCGCGTGCGAGGGAACACCTTGCCGGGATTCGAAAGCAGTTGCGGATCGAAAGCGCAGCGCACAAGTTGCATCGTATCCAGATCGGGCTCGGTGAACATCTCCCCCATCATCATCTTCTTTTCTTCACCCACGCCGTGTTCCCCGGTAATGGAGCCGCCACACTGCACGCAGAGCCGCAAGATGTTCACCGAAAGCTCAAACGCCCGTTCCTCCTGGCCTGGGATGCGCCGGTCGTAGAGCACCAGGGGATGCAGATTGCCGTCGCCCGCGTGGAATACGTTGGCCACTCGCAGCCCTTCGGCGGCACTCATCCGTTCGATTTCGCTGAGGACCTTGGGCAGCGCCGTCCGTGGGATGACCCCGTCCTGCACGATGTAACTCGGCGAGATGCGTCCCATGGCGGCGAAGGCGGCTTTGCGGCCCTTCCACACGACTGCGCGCTCAGCTTCTGATTGGGCCACGCGAATCTCCCACGCACCGCATTGGGTGCAGAGTTCGCTCACGTGTTTCATCAAGTGCTCGACCTCCGCCTCAGGGCCGTCGAGTTCCACCAGGAGCAATCCGCCGCAGTTGGGATACCCGGCGTGCACCGAGGCCTCGGCTGCCTGGATAGCGAGGTTGTCCATCATCTCGATGGCGGCCGGCAACATTCCAGCCCCAATGATCGCACTGACCGCCGCCCCGGCTTCATTGGTGGAATTGAATGCCGCCAGCAGCGTCTGGATAACCTCGGGCTTCTTCACAACGCGCAGCACGACTTTTGTCGCAATTCCGAGCGTGCCTTCCGATCCTACGAAGATTCCGGGCAAATCGTATCCCGGTCGGTCCACCGCCCGGCTGCCCAGATGAACGAGCGATCCATCAGGAAGAACTACCTCCAGTGCCAGCACGTGGGTAGTGGTGAACCCGTATTTCAGACAATGCGCACCGCCAGAATTCTCCGCGACGTTGCCGCCGATACTGCATACCGACTGCGAGGAAGGATCGGGGGCATAGAAGTAACCATGCGGCGCAACGCGCTGCGTGACCTCGGCGTTGATGACGCCCGGCTCCACAACCACGCGTGCATTGGAGAGATCAACTTCCAGGATGCGGTTCATGCGAGCCAGGCTGATGACTATGCCCTTTTCTGCCGGCAAGGCGCCGCCGCTGAGTCCGGTACCCGAGCCCCGCGCCACAAAAGGAATCTTTTCGCGGTCACAAACGCGTACGATGGCCTGCACTTCTTCGGTTAGGGTGGGAAGCAGAACCGCCTGCGGCATGACCCGAAAGTTGGTCAACCCATCGCATTCGTAGGTGTGCAGTTGGGAGGGTTCGGTGATCAGACCCCTGCCAACGATGGCGCGGAACTGATTGAGGATACGCGCTTCCATCATTTTTCGTCCTGTAGCATCAGCAGAGTGAGTGAGTATCAGCGGTGGCCGTCTAAGCATATCTCATGCGCACCGCGATCCTCCGAACATTACCTGTCTATATGCCCACCACATTCAGCTCCAATTTCGAATACCCATGCTCCTGCGCCCAAAGGTCAAGCGGAGCCGAGGCGATTTCGTCCACCACCGGTTCCGCGTGCCCATTCTTTGTCAGATCCACGGTCTTGATATACCGCTTGCAGGTATCACAGCATTCCACTCGGATGTAATCGAACTCGGCTGCAGTGTAGACCGGCAGCTTTCGATTGTCTTCCTCTCCACATCCGGGACAAACGATCCGGCGGAACTCCCATTCGGCTTCACAGAAAGAGCACAGCAATGAGCGCCGGCCGCCATCGCCCTGCTGGCGCAAAATGCCCAAACCCGGTTTTCGGTTGCAGAATGGACAAAGCGAATAAGTATGTCCGTCCCACTGCAGGGGGACGCGGGTGCGCACAAATTCCGCGTAGGGCTGCAGAAAGGCACGCGCCAAAAACTCCTGCGGCTCGGTGGCAGATTCTGCCGACGACCAGCAAGCATCCAGAAAATTAGACCACGACTCATTGCCTCGACCGCGCAATTCGTGAGCCGTTTCGGCCAGGCGTGCGGGACCTTTTTCTTCGACTACCGTCAGAAATGTCCCGAAGCTGGAAACAAGTTCCCGCAATTCTGGCGGACCGAACACTCGCTCTCCGGACAACACCTCGGTTTTGCTTCCGGCTGCGTTTTCCAACCGGTGGTACAGGCCTTCCTGGAAGCGGGCCATCTGGACGTAGAAGTCGAGAATCTCCGCCGCAAAGGGGTGCTGGCCTGATAATTCTCCCGCCCGCTGAATGCGCTGCTGCCAGGGGGTCTTTGCCATCGCCCGATTATCTGCCCAAGCGCTGCGGGAGGCAAACTCTGGGTACGCAATAAGTGGAGCACTGCGTGCCCGCAGCGGTGAAGCATCGCGAAGCATCCCACGCTATCGCCGCGCCCATTGCGGGTCTCGGAGGCATTGACTACCGCCCGGATGTGGAGCTATATTGCTGCGGTCGTTTTGCTGTCTTGGCGAAAATGTGCAACGCATCTCCCGCTCAACCTTTTTAGAAGGTTGACTACAGGGCTCGGTTTGCTCGAAGTAGTTGTGGAGGCCGCGATATGGAACTCTCCCGCAGGACCTTCCTCAAAGGCAGTCTGGTAGGCGGTGTAGGTCTGTCCGCCTTGGGATTTGACCTCGCTCCCGTGTATGCCCAAGCTCAAAGCCTCAAGATTTCCCGGGCGACGGAGACCCGCAGCACTTGTCCGTATTGCTCAGTGAGTTGCGGCGTCATTATCTACACCCTGGGCGACAAGGCCAAGAACGCGATTCCGCAGGTGGTGCACGTCGAGGGCGATCCCGACCACCCCATCAACCGCGGAACGCTCTGCCCCAAGGGATCGTCGCTCGAGCAGGACATCCTGAACGACCGCCGGCTGGTTAAGCCGCAGGTGCGTCGCCCGGGCTCCGATCAGTGGGAAGACATTTCCTGGGAGAATGCCTACAACGAGATCGCGCAGAGGGTGAAGAAGACTCGGGACGATTCTTTCATTGAAAAAGACGCCCAGGGCCGCACTGTGAACCGCTGCGAAGGTATGGCCTTCACCGGCGGCTGCACCGATACCAACGAGTTCAACTATCTGGTCGTCAAGACCATGCGCAGCCTGGGGGTCTGCTACCTGGAAAACCAGGCCCGGGTTTGACACGGGCCCACGGTCTCAAGTTTGGGACCAACTTTCGGACGCGGGGCGATGACCAACGGCTGGATCGACATCAAGAACACCGACATGATGTTGATCATGGGTGGCAATCCAGCCGAGAACCATCCGTGCGGCTTCAAGTGGCCGATTGAAGCCAAGCTCCATCGCAACGCCAAAATGATTGTCGTCGATCCGCGCCTGACGCGGACCGCCGCTACCGCTGATCTCTTTCTCCAAATTCGCGCCGGCACCGATATTGCTTTTCTCGGCGGGCTGATCAACTATGCCATCCTGAACAACCGTTTCCCCAAGGATTACCTGCTCAACTACACCAGCGCCCCGCTCATTGTGAGGGAAGGATTCAAGCTCGCAGAGGACGGTGCGTTCTCCGGCTTCGATCCGGCCACCCAAACCTATGACCGGTCGACGTGGAATTACGATGAGGGCGGCAACATGACCGGCAAAGCCACTGCCATGGCCGCCGCGCCCGCGGTGGCCAGCCATGCCGGGGCCCCCGCGCAGCACAAATCCGCAACCGGTGCCGCGAAGGTTCCTCCCCCGGTGCCCCTGATGCCGGAAAAGGTCGCCTACGACCTCGATCTCCAGCATCCGCGGTGCATCTTCCAGTTGCTGAAGAGGCACTACTCCCGTTACACGCCGGAGATGGTGGAGCGGATCACCGGTATCCCGAAGGAGCAATTCCTGAAGGCCGCTGATCTCTTCACTTCGATTCGAAAAGATGGTGACACGAAAAAAGTGGGGACCATCATCTATGCCGTGGGCTGGACGCAACATTCCTTCGGCACCCAGATCATCCGCACCGCGGCGATCTTGCAGTTGCTCTTGGGGAACGTGGGGCGCGCCGGCGGCGGCGTGAATGCCTTGCGTGGCCACTCCAACATCCAGGGCGCAACCGACATGGCGGGCGTGTTCGACATCCTGCCCGGCTACCTGAAGGTGCCCATCCCTACCGACGTGGACTTCAAGACCTATCTGGAACGCACAACCCCCAAGACGGTCAAGCCGGCGGAATGGGATTCGTTCAACTACTGGTCGAATACGCCCAAGTTTGCCGTCTCCCTTTTGAAGGCGATGTACGGCCCGGCTGCAACCAAAGAGAACGACTGGGCGTTTAATTATCTGCCGAAGGTCGATCGCAACTACTCCTGGGTGAATATCTGGAACGACATGTATGAAGGCAAGGTGAAGGGGATCTTCGCCTTCGGCATGAACGGCGTGATGATCGGACCGGATTCGCAAAAAAATATTGATGCGCTGAAGAAGGCGGACTGGCTGGTGGTCTGCGAGATTTATCCCGACGAGACCAGCGAATTCTGGAAGGCGCCGGGAATTACGGCCGAGGAGCTGAAGAAGATCAACACGACGGTCTACCGTCTGCCGGGCGCCGGCTTCGCGGAGAAGGACGGAACCTTCGTCAATTCCGCGCGCTGGCTGCAATGGAAGAACGTGGCTCTGCCGCCGCCCGGGCTAGCCAAGGTCGATCAGGAGATTCTGGCCACGATCTTCTTGAAGGTACGCGAACTTTATCGGAAGGAAGGCGGCAAGTTCCCCGATCCCATTCTGAACGCCTGGTTTCCATATACGGATCCGAAGAATCCGGCGCTCTCCGAGCTGGCGAAGGAAATTAACGGGAAAGCGCTGGCTGATCTCACCGATCCGAAAACCAATCAGACGATCAAAGCAGGTCAGCAACTACCCGGTTTTGCGTGGCTGAAAGATGACGGCACCACCCTTGGAGGAAACTGGCTCTATTGCGGTTCCTGGACCGAAGCGGGCGCCATGATCCAGCGCCGCGGTACCGAGGATCCCTCAGGCCTAGGTATCTATCCAAACTGGGCGTGGTCTTGGCCCGCCAACCGCCGCGTGATGTACAACCGGGCGTCGTGCGATCTGGAGGGAAAACCGTGGGATCCGGAACGGCGACAGGTCTGGTGGGACGAAGCCAAGCAGACTTGGGTCGGCAATGACGTGCCTGACTTCAAGGCTGACTCTCCACCCAAGGATCACATGGGACCGTTCATTATGAATCAGGAGGGCTTGGGGCGGCTGTTCGTCTGGCTCAACGATGGCCCTTTCCCTGAGCACTACGAGCCCATCGAAAACCCCATACCCAACCCGCTCCACCCCGATCGGTCGCACAACCCGGTGGTGAAAAAGTACAAGACGCCGCTCGACAAGTACGGCACGCCGGAGCAGGGGTTCAACGTCATCTGCACCACTTACCGGCTGACTGAGCACTATCACTACTGGACCAAGAACAACCCCATGAACGTTCAACTCGTGCCGGAGCCGTTCGTCGAAGTCCCATATGAGTTGGCTCAAAGCATGGGCTTGCAAGGGGGCGAGAAAGTCAAAGTTACCAGCGCGCGCAGCCATTACATCGCCAAGGCCATGGTCACGCGCCGCATCCGGCCCATGAAGATCGACGGCAAGGAAATGTTCCAGATCGGCATCCCGATTCACTGGGGCTTCCGCGGCATTGCCGAAGACGCGGACAAGACAGCCAAGACCCTGGTCAATCAGTTGACTCCGACTGTGATTGACCCGAATGCGTTTACGCCGGAATTTAAAGGCTTCCTGGTGAAGATCGAGAAAGCCTGAGAAAGGGTGGAACCAAGATGAGCGACCGAAGGACGCTTCAGATTAAGCAAATCTCGGCCCACCCCGGACCTGTACCCGGTGAGGGCATGCAACGTGACCTCGAGGTGTGCAAACTGGTTGACACCACGACCTGCATCGGTTGCAAAGCTTGTGAGGTAGCGTGCGTTGAGTGGAACGGCCTGCCCTTTGGCGCCACTACTTTCGACAACACCTACCAAACCATGCCCGAAACTCGCTGGAACTTCTGGAACCTGATCAAGTTCGATGAGCACCAGAGGGAAGACGGCACCATCCAATGGCTCATGCGCAAGGACCAGTGCATGCACTGCGCTGATCCCGGATGTCTGCGCGCCTGCCCCGCCGACGGCGCTATCGTCCAGTACGCCAATGGCATCGTGGACTTCCAGCAGGAAAACTGCATCGGCTGCGAGCTGTGTGCTTCGGGCTGCCCGTATAACATTCCCAAGTTCAACCCGACCACCAAGAAGGTTTACAAGTGCACGCTATGTTCCGATCGCGTGGGGCAGGGCCTGGAACCAGCTTGCATCAAGGCTTGTCCCACGGGATGTTTGAAGTTCGGCACCAAGGACGACATGAAGCTCATCGCCGAAGAGCGTGCCAAACAGTTGCGCGACCACTCCGGCTTTGAGAAAGCGGGGGTGTACGATCCCCAATCCATCGGCGGCACACACGTGATTTACGTGCTGCACGATGCGACTGATCCGGAGCGCTACGGCGGCTTGCCGAAGGACCCGCAAATTCCCTGGAGCTACACCATTTGGAAGTGGCTGTTCAAGCCGGTTCTGGGAACGTTTGCTCTGTTCGGACTCCTGGGAGTGTGCCTGCATTATGTCACCGTAGGCCCGCGCAGGCCGCAACCGGAACCGCCGAAGAAGGAGGGAGCGAATGGGAACCGCGGTTGAGCGTTTCGACGACAAAGCTCGCCGAGCCTTCGACTCGTTCGGACACACCGAAGTGTATCAAGGCGAGTTGCTCCGGCATCCGGTCTACACCCGCTTCCTGCATTGGATGGTGGCATTGTTTTTCTTCCTCGCCTTGTTTTCCGGATTCGGCATCTACCTGCCCTGGCTGTTTCGTTGGTTCACTCCGATTTTCGGCGGGGGACCGCTGGCTCGAGCCATGCATCCCTGGTTCGGCGTGGGGTTCGTGTTTTTCTTTGGGTTCCAGATGCTGAACTGGCTCAAGCCTATGAAGTGGACCAAGGCGGACAGCGGCTGGATGCGCAACATCGGGAACTACGTCGCCGGCACGGAGAAACTTGAACCTGTCGACACCGGCTTCTTCAACGCCGGCCAGAAGATGCAATTCTGGGAGATCGTCGTGGGCTGCATCGTCTACTTGATCACCGGGATTGTCCTTTGGGCCGGCGCCAGGACGTTCGGTCGAATTCCGGTGGCCATCAGCTACGTCCTGCACGATATTTCTGCCCTCATCATGCTGGGCGGAATCTTCATCCACATCTACCTTAGTACGTTCGGGGAACCCGGTACTTTCCAAGCCATGACCCGGGGTGCGGTCAGCGAAGCTTGGGCGTGGACGTTCCATCCAGCCTGGTACAAGGAGATCACAGGGCGGGATCCCCGTCGAGCCTGTGAAGAAGCCCGCCAGCATGCGGGCCGCAAGTAATCTTCAGGCCTCTGCCATACCACGCCGTTGGATCGGGAAACTTTTGTAGGCTGCCGGAAACTCCGGTTTCCGGTGACACAAGGATTTTTGGCCCAGCGATTGGTGGGATCGATGAGGGGCTTCAGCCTCTGAAGTGATGGAGCCTGGGCCCAGTCTGAATTTCCCAGCGCCCTAGGCCGCCTCGCAGCATGCTTGGGCAAGACTCTCCTCGCGAAGCGCCGCTGTTCCTCCACGGCAGATTTTAGACAGGAGCAGCGCCGCGACCCAGCGAAAAGACGGTGTGCGAGTGAACCGCCACACGAGGCTATGCCGCTGTTGCCACCTTTGCCTCAGCCTCAACCGTGTAGACCACAACTGCCTTCTTCCCACCTTTTGCGGCCGTTGCGTGGATTGAATTCAGGTTGATGCCTTTGGCAGCGAGCTTCTCCAAAGTTTGCGCCAACGCACCGGGCTTGTTAGGCAGCTCATACTCCTCCGCAATCGTCTCCTTGTACGAAAGCCTGGCTTCGTCCAGGGCCTTCTTTGCCCGCTTGGTGTCCTCGACGACGAGTTGAACCGATCCGCCCGTCCCCTGGGCGGTTGCCAGAAGGGCGAGAATGTTCACCTTGGCATTGCCCAGCGTTCGTGCGATTTCGGCGACTGCACCGGGGCGATTCTCAACCGCGATTGTGAACTGCTTCGTCTTGGCCATATCGGCGCCTCCTACCTTTGTGGCCAAAGATTATACGCCTTCGCAGTCCAGTCGAGATGTGGTTGGCTTGAGTTTTTCGACACCTCTACCTCTCCCAAATGCTGCGCAAGGCCCGTCCGTTGCGGCCTGCCAGCCGGGGCAATTTCGAGGCGATACCGAGGGAGGAGGCTGAAAGGATTTCCCGAACCCAGGCGAGCGTTTCGGCTGGGCCCAGCTATGGGAGCGAACTCGCCCTTCCGGTATAATCCAAATCCGATTGGGTATTGCGCGGGCCGCTTTCCAGGTTGGGGGGAAGGAGCACGATTTGCTTCTCCTCGCAAAGACGGATCCGCTCTGAGGTTCGCTTCCCCTTAGGTC
>WNFH01002127.1_pt1 | contig 15203 bp, 13 predicted proteins | sample 5400411 | NCBI WGS metagenome assembly WNFH01 (sample SAMN13153347, study PRJNA577476) | soil metagenome | isolation source: 200 cm saprolite under Douglas fir tree site 2 hole 3 | place: USA:California | collected 2015-04-18
TCTTGCCTAAGGATCAGCCGTTGTACGGGGGCTGGTGGCAGATTGTTCTGACCGACAATCCTGATCAGGCCGGAGCGCTTGGCTACCACGAGTTGACCAGCCAGGGCACGCCGTTGGGCAAGGTATTTGCCGGGCTCGATATTAAAAGCGGCTCATCGTGGACGGTGACTCTGAGCCATGAACTGCTCGAGATGCTGGGCGATCCATGGATCAATTGGTGCGCGCAAGGTTCGGACGGTAAAGTTTATGCGCTCGAAGTTTGCGACGCGGTGGAGGCGGACGAACTGGGATACGAGATTGACGGCGTGCTGGTTTCGGACTTCATCACGCCGTCCTGGTTTGAGCCGACCGAAGCGGATCGCGTCGATTTCAAACGGCGGATCTCACAACCGCTCGAACTTGCTCGCGGAGGATACATTTCCGTGTTAGATCCGTCGAGAGGATGGACACAGATTACGGCACGGGGTGTGGGCGGGCCTCCAATTCCGCGCGGCAGCCGGCGGCAGCGGCGGACTGTGTCCAAATGGGCGTGGAAAAGGAGTGCAGAGGTGAAACGGAAACCGAGACTTGTCGCGGACTAGGGGCCCACGTGGAATGACATCTTGGTTGTGAAGAGGGTATCAACACTATCGTGCGTGTCTACTTTCTGCGCCAGCGGACGCCGTCTTTCGTGATTTCCACGATGATGCCGGCGGCGATGAGTTCGGCGCGGATGGCATCGGAGCGTTGGAAATCGCGGGCCTTGCGGGCGGCTTCCATTTCTGCGATCTTCTGGTTCACCTGCTCGTCGGTGAGTGAGGCAGAGTGGACGATATCGAGCAGTTCCTGGCTGATGTTTTTCTCACGGCCTACCGCCCTAGCCCATTCGAGGATGCACTTCATCTTGGGGGCATCGTCGTCTTTGAGGACGGCAAAGAGTTCGTCGAACTTTTCGAGCGCGGCGAGCAGCGGCCGCACGTCATCTTTCCTGATCTGGCCAGCATCGATCGCCGTATTAGCTTTGCGCACCATGTCGAAGACCGCGGCCTGGGCCTGCGCCGTATTGAGGTCGTCTTCCATGGCCGCCTTCATACGGTCGGCGGTTTCACGCGCAAGTTGGCTCATGCCTTCGCTCGCGCCCGTGGAGAATTGCCCGGCGGTCAGACGCAGTTGGAAATTTCGCAGACGCTCCACGGATACGGCGGCCTGCTGCAATCCGTCGAAGGTGAAGTTGAGCTGGTTGCGGTAGGGGACTGAGGCCAGCAGAAAACGGATTGAAGAGGGCTTGTGTCCCTGGAGCACCAGGTCGCGCAAGGTATAGAAGTTGCCCAGGCTCTTGGACATCTTCTCGCCTTCGACCAGGAGGAAGCGGGCATGGAACCAGAAGTGGACAAAGGGCTTTCCGGTCAGGGCCTCGGATTGAGCGATTTCGTTTTCGTGGTGCGGGAAAATCAGATCCTCGCCGCCGGCGTGCAGGTCGAAGGATTCGCCTAACTCTTCCATCGACATGACGGAGCACTCGATGTGCCATCCGGGACGTCCGCGACCGATCGGGCTATCCCAAGAAGCTTCTCCGGGCTTGGGGGCTTTCCAGAGTGCGAAATCGCGGGCGTTATCTTTTTCGTACTCATCCAAGTCCACGCGAGCACCGTCTTCCAAGCCGGTGAAATCTTTTTTCGAGAGCTTGCCGTAGCCGGGGAATTTTGCGATGCGGAAGTAGTAAGAACCGTCCTCGGCGCGGTAGGCGAAGCCTTTTTTCTGCAGTTCAGCGATGAACTGGGCCATCTCCGGAATGTGATCGGTGGCGCGCACCAGGACTGGCTGCTCGATGTTGAGCGCGGCGGCATCTTCGAGATAGGCCTTCTCGTACTTCGCGGTGTATTGCTTGACGCCGACACCCTCGCGCGCGGAATTACGGATGATTTTGTCATCCACGTCGGTGATGTTCATGACGTGGCGCACTTTGTATCCGCTCTGGCGCAGAAAGCGGCGCAGAATGTCCACGGCGACAAACGTCCGGAAGTTGCCGATGTGACCGTAGTCATAAACCGTGGGCCCGCACGCATACATGCGGACCTCGTTGTCCTGGAGCGGTTGGAACTCCTCCACTTTGCCAGAAAGCGTGTTGTAGAGGCGCACCGCCATGGTGAGAGTCAAGTTGCGAGCAGAACGACAATTCTAGGAGGATGAAAGAGAGAGGGTCAAATGGCGAGCCTCGCGCCTGCGTCCGTTCGGCGGTAAATCTACCTGGTTCACCACAGAGGACACGGAGGACACGGATAGTGAACGAGGATGGCCAACGACAAGATGCTCATCCCGATGTGGTGGGAGCGGCGTGGTTGGTGCGCAGACGGCGTCCTACAACGAAGATATAATGCAGGCCCGAAATGATGGTGAAAAAGAAAGTTGCACGCAGGAATGTGAGGCGGGCGATGGCGATCCAGCGCGCATGCTGAACTTCGAGCAGCAGCACGAAGAAGACAGCTGCCACCTGGGCAAACGTATTGGCTTTGCCGAAGATGCTGGGACGGAAATCGCGCAGTCCGGCGATGGCATAGAGCACGGCGCTGGCGCAAACAATGGAAATGTCACGGCTGAAGACCAGCACGGTAAATTTCCACGGGATCTTGTGCAGGATGGAGAGCACCAGGAACACGGTGCTGAGCAGGAGCTTGTCGGCAATCGGGTCGAGATACTGGCCGAGCACAGTCTGCTGATGGAGCGTGCGGGCGAGCAGGCCGTCCAATGCGTCACTGAACCCCGCCAGCACAAACAAAGTCAAGGCCCAGGTATAGTGACCGCCGGCCAGGTTGATCACAATGAAGGGAAGGAACATCATCCGCAATAGGGTGAGCTGATTTGGGGCAGTGAGCAGCTGAGAGAGCTTCACTTCGGCTCCTCGGGTGCGTGGAGATGCGCGGGAGTGTGGCGAGTAAGCACATTGGCGGGGTCCAGACCCGTCTTGGCGCTAAAGCGCTGCGACAGCGAAGGGATGTTGCCGTCCGGCAGATCGAGTTCCATGCGCTCGATGCGGTGCATGGGAAAGAAAACTACCCCGGGAGAAAAGGGTTCGCCTTCTTTCACTATGGAGACCAGGTCCTCAAACGAGGCCAGTTCGATGCCGCAAAGGCTCAAACCTTCTGGAGTGAGAGCGAGAACCGCGCCCCAGAATTTTTCCCGCGGATTGCCCAGGGTAACGATGACCATCGTACTGGGCTGAAAAGGGTTCTCGCCGCGCGGCGTGAGACCACCGGATTGATCGGCAGCTTTCACAGAACCGATTGTCGCCGGGCGCTGTCCAGTTTGCAACTGGCGAAAGGGAGACACAGCCGGCTGGGTCTACACCCACTGGAGCGTGGGGACGTCTTATTGCCGCCGCTTATTGCTGCCGCCAAACCGGCCCGGTACAATGAGGTCTGCGCGTAGGCGCGTAGCTCAGTTGGTTAGAGCGCTACCTTGACACGGTAGAGGTCTGGGGTTCGAGTCCCCACGTGCCTACCATTTCTTTCATCGGTTTAGAGAGAATCCCCAAAATTCTCTAGCCCGTGATCAGCCCGTGATTCCGCATGCTCCGTGGAAAACTGTCCCACCCGACTGCCCAAGATCCATCGCAAATACGGTCATCATGTCGGGCTGGGCGTTTCTGTTACGTGGTGTGTTCAGGTGACGCGCAAGCAAATCCCCGCCACGATTACCAGCACTCCGGTTCCGCGCGCTAATCCACTATTCTCCTTTTGTTCGCCAAGGATCATCGAGTGCTCAGTTCACAGCTCTGGTCTTTAGTGCTCACGCGGACATATATCACGACTCGCATGGTCGATTGGGTACTACGGATCGTGGAAGCGAAAGTCAGAGAAGAAACGCCCTGGAAGGGAGCTGATGACTTCGAGCAGAGCATCGAATGCTGCGAGCATCCCACGCCTGAACGAAATCGCCTATTCGGGGAGCTCCGGCAACGGCTCCCTCACTCTTGACCCGCTGCTGCGCTTCGTTCTTGATCAGCGGCCTCCGCCCCTACCTTAACTTCTAGTCTCGAACCACAGATCCAGTACGATGCCGGTGCTCTCAGTCCGCCCTGGATTGCAGGATAGACTGCGATTTCATCTCCTCCGCAGGTAAACCTCCGGTCTTCCGTGTCGCTGTGCGGAATGCTTAGCATCGTTTTGCAGACCGGGCACTTCAGCATTTGCTGATCTCCACGATGCGTGTACATAAATTCCATAGTGGCGTTTCGGTGACGAATACTGGCTAATGCTATTAATCGTGCCATTCGCTCCTCTCAGTCCAGGGCTTTGGGTAAAAGCAGTTTGTGCTATCACTCAGTGTTCTTGACTGAAGTTTGTGCTCATTCCAAGTGGCAAGCTAGATTACCGACGTTCATAGCGGCGTTTCTGGGCGAGTGGTCGCCGACTCTGAAGTTGGAACTCGTTTTTTATCAATCTCTTCGCGGTATGAAATCACATTTGTTCAGAAAACCAATACCATGCCGTTCCGGGTAACTCGACTCAGTTGCGCATCTTTAGCCGTCGCGTTTGCTGGTTGTGGCGGAGCGTCCTACTATCCCTTATTCAGAGCGGATTGTGGCCTCGAATCTCGGGCGGGGCGCCGAGGTCCATGAACCGCGAATCGCCTGCCTCGTTGCGTACCGAACTCAGCGCCACGACAACTTCGCGGATGTAGTAGAAGGTTCCCGCCAGCAAGCAGATCATTGCTAGAACAAAGAGGACGACGGCCACCACCGCGGCCTCTTGCCAGTAGAGGCCGAACCCTAGCAGCAGACAGGATGCGATCGTCCCAGCAAGAGAAATAAGCACCAGAAGGAAGCAGCGCCGGATCAGTTCCGCACGCTGCTCGATCGAGCTGATCTGCGCGGTGTAGGCCTCGGCTTCTTGCACACGGTCATTCTTGGCGGCGTCATGCTTCGCGTGTACATACTGCCGCAATCGGCTGACGATACCCATAAGCCGGACGTTGATCGAGAGGATCAACAAGGCGGTTGCAGAAACAAAGATAGCCGGAGCAAGGAATGCTTGAAACAGGCGAGCGATGTCGGTCATGGCGGAGCCTTCCCAAGTGTGAGCGCGTTCTCGTGTGCCGGATTCTAACCCAATACTGGTTGCGACAGATTTAGAGCAGGGATCAGAGAGTCGTGGCAATTGGCGAAAACCGTCTTCTCCCTCCCAACAGTTCCGACTTATCGAGCAAGTCTACCGGCCAGCGTCTCATGAGGCGAATCAATACCCAATCCATCGTGAACTGCTTGCGCGCCGTAAAGTGGCGGCTCAAAATTCCGATCCGTTCTTCAATCCATTGAACCGTCGTCTTACGCGTATTTGCAAGGGTTTGGGCGGACCTAGCGGTGACTCAAGTTGTTGAAGGGATGGAATAGATGAGCCTTGACACGGTAGAGGTCTGGGGTTCGAGTCCCCACGTGCCTACCATCTATTCTATTGAATCCGCCGGATAGCCTCCGGCAGCTTTCCCTTGCCGGCTGTCTGGACGCGGCATATTGCAGGATTGTTGCGGGCTACTAAATCTGTATTAATCCTGCTGAGATTGAGGTGATGCCAGATTTCAGCAAGGTGAGCTCATTCAGCTGTATCTCGCCGCGAAAGCTCTGAGTGAGCAACTGGGCAAGGTTGTCGGGCGGCTAAGAGTGAAGGTCACTCGCCACTGCATCCCTGCGTTCCCACTAACGATGTCGTAATTGTAGGTGACGACGCCTTCGGGCGCTTCGCCTTCCTCACTGCAGTTTCCCTATACAAGTACAAGATGAGAAGTGGAAACGAAAGAAGCGAGGTTCTCAGCTCCGAATTGTTTAATGCGGTGCGAAAATTTTCCGATTTCGGTGTTGTTGCACGTCCTCCTCTGCCGCCTCCCAGCCATTCTCAACGAACGTCTTTTTGGCAACTGCAACTTTGTCCACAACCAGATGGAATGTTCCCTGCCCTTCGTGGAGCTCGGCGGAGAACGCCTGAATCTTGATCCCCTTTTGCCAGAGGGCAGAAGCTATCTCAGCAAGCAGCCCCGGACGGTCGGAGACTTGAAATGAAAATTGTTTTACTTGTTGCACGACTCGAGCTCCATCGCTTGAAATAAGATAGTCGAAATCCGTTCCGACTTTGGCATCACAGAAGGGGACGGACAAATTGTAATCCACACAGGTTCCAGCCCTCCCCATACGTGATGCGAACCACGCGCGCACGCAGCATTCGTACAGCCCGCGGCAACTTCACATCCTTCAAAAGGGGTGCGGAAGGTATTTCCAGGGATACGCGCGACCGGCGCCGCAAGGGTTTGCGTATCGCAAGCAGCACTCCGCCGGCGCTTTCGTTGAGCAACGTGCTGAATTCCAGGAATTCTCTACCTTGTCCGTTAACGCCACGCACGAAGGCGGGAATGGCCAGGAAAAGTCGCGGCCAGCGGCGTCGTTCGGACCTTCGTTGGGTAGCCGCAGAGAGTCCTCCGCCCCAGCGCATGCACAATCATAGCCAGGATAGGAATGTTTCACTAGGCAGGGTTACCACAGATGATACCGTGGTTCGGGAATCAAAAGCAGTTTTACGGGGGCATTGGCTCGAGGAGGCAAGCTGGGTTCTGCCGACGAAAAACGACCGCTGGTTAGCGGTCTCGGTAGGGGCGCTGAAAGACAGGGATTTTACGTGAATTTGAAGAAAAGGCGTGGGAACGCCTTTCTGCTGGCCGGGACTAGGCTGTTGTTGCTTGACAAGCTGGCACGAGAAGTGCACAATCCGTGGTGCGTTTGCGGGTGAAGGGCAGCCTCTTCGCTCTCGATCCACTCCGATTCTCTTTGCTGTCCCCCACCCCTCCTGGCAATTATGAGCAGTTTGCGACCTACGTCGCAGAGAGGAGGTGGCACATGGTGGACACTCTTTGGAAGGTATGCCTCGATGACGAGGCCCAAGACATCGCCGAGTATGCGGTGATGTTGGCGGTTATTCTCGTCATTGTCGTGGGTACAATCCGATTGGTCGGTTCCAACGCCAACAACGTGTTTTCGTCGGTCGCAAGCGCGGTTCAATAACCACGCGGTTCGCGGCAAGCGCGCAGGTTAGGGCAGAAGCGGAGTGAGGCATTCCAGGCCGAAGCAGTAGCCCGGCGGTTGCGGATGATGCCGACGATCGGCAGCCTGGGTGGTGTCTGGGACTCAAGCTCGATCGGATCACCGGGTTCGAAAGAGACGCCCGCGTGAGCCATACCGCTCCGGCCTAGTCGGCTCCGCGCCCTGGCACCGAAATCTTGGTAGGGACGTTCGACTGCGAGATTGAGGATGGCCACTGAACGAGCAGTGTGCACGAATGCCGATTGCCACCAGGACCTATCCGGCTCTCCCCAGCCACCGAACTTCTGCCCGGCGTGCTCCGCACCCGTTGTCACTGCCTGCCCCAAGTGCAACAAGCCCCTGGCAGAAGCGAGAGATCCGTGGGCGAACCTATGTGAGGTATGCGGCGAGCAGCTACGGTTCCACACCAACCAAACCTATTACGGAGTTATGTAATCGACCCTTGAAACCGGAACAGCTCGCTACGAGGCGCCACGAGCGCCTGCCGGGCAGCACCATCCCAACCGCTTCAGTGTGAGATTCCTACCGCATGTAACCGCCGATCCAAGGCGCTCATCGCGTAGTCAACCATTTCGCCCCGCAACCTCTCGGGGCTCAGCCCAGGCCAAGCAGACTCCAAATGTGCGCCGCCGTAGAAGCTCAAGTCGCCCCCTGGCGGACGCATAATCGTAGGTATCAAGGGGCGGAACTCCCGGATCGTATCTTGGATCAGTGGGACATAACGGCGTGGATTCTCTGTGACCCTATCTCGCAGGTATCGCACACCGAACAGCACATGCCGTGACTCATCGCGTGTGGCAGCGGTAAAGCCCTGATAGAAACCCCAAGTGCGGCCCCAGCGTCGGCTGCCCTCAAGCTGGTAACGCATCCCGGTCAGGAACAAGGCGCCTTCCACAATGAGGTGATAGACGGTCACGAACCTTGCAGTGGCGTCGACATCATTGGGGTGCGAAGCCAGCCACTGCGATTGCTCCGGGAGCCACTCGTAGAACAGGTAACGATAGGCCGGGTTTTCTTGCGCTGTTACGGCGATTTGCCTCACCAGCTCGTGCAGGTTCTGGGCATCAGTGCCCACGACCTCTCGCCAGTAGCGGTCGAATAGCATCGTGTGGCGGACCTCATCCGCTAACTGGGTGGCCACGAATGCCTCCACATCCTTGCTGGGAGCCGCCCAAACAAGTGGCGCCAAAAGGCTTGCGACCCTTTCTTCTCCGGCGAAGAACATTCGCAGGCTCCAGGTCCGTCGCCTCTTGGTGTCGAGCGATAGGCGTTGCCACTCCTCTTGGTCCTGCGAAAAATCCAGCTCGTCCGGGGACCACGCTTGTTTCACAGCCATTCCGTACAGATCCAGATACGAGGGGAGTTTTTTCGCCCCCCGCTCAACGACCGCAAGCACGTCGTCGATGTAAAGGCTGCTCATGGAGCTGAGCCGGGCTAAGCTGACCTGCTGTTCAACTTCTTCATCGCTGATCTGACGAACTTCCAACATGGCTATACCCCCATTTGTGGTTTGGGGCGTGAATTTATCACGGCAGGAATCGGGAGTCAATCTCTCGCGGGACCTCTCTCGCGGGACACGACCTGGGACAGGCTCCTCATCTGGCAAGAAGAGTCCCCTTTTCTTGCGATACTCAGCGGGTCGGCGTCCAATCTCTTGCAATCTTCAGGATATGGTCGGCCAGCAAACCCGGCGTCCCAGCACGAATTCAGGCCTTAGCCTGCGAGGACACGGCGGCGGGATTGCAGCCACTCGGTGATTGACCTCACGGCCCGGGCAGGCGTAGTTTGGTCTCGCTTCCAGCCGTATGCCTGTTCTCGGATGGTTTGTAGACTTCATATTAAACTGAAAGGAGTCTTTGCCATGTTCGTTCGAGTTGTCGAAGTGAAGACGAAGCCAGGAAATGCCAGAGAAGTTTGCAGAATGCTACATGAGAAGGTGCTGTCTACGTTGAAGGCGCAGACAGGTTTTGTGGATGAAATTGTGCTCGTGTCGGACGCGGAAGGCATCCTGGCTCTGAGCTTCTGGAAGACACGAGAGGATGCCGAACGGTACAGCCACGAGGATTACGCCAAGGTCAGCGACATAATTCAGCACTTGGTGCACAGCAAGCCCAAGGTGCACGCCTTCGACGTGGAGACCTCGACCTGCCACAAGATCACGAAGGGCAAGGCGGCTTGAGGAAGCAACCTTGCCGGCAATCCTGTGTGATGTGGTCGCAGGTTCATGGATGACTGAGCCGGGCCGCTGGCCGTCCGCAGAAGATATGAAGAAACTGGAAGACGCAACGCCTTAAGCCCGGGCGCGCATGGCCACGACAAGTTGTGGGGCATGGGAACGGTTCTTTCCACGCCATCTGGCCTGCTGAGGCTAAGAAAAAGGCCATCGAGCCAGACCCGGCAAGATCAGAGGCGGGGCAGGAAGGCCGCGTGCCGTTTCTCTGTGGACCAGGCCAATGGACGGCTTGCGGCAACGGAAACGGGACCACGCTTTTCAGAATACGCCGTTGCTACAGCCGGCTCGCTCCGGGGTGTTCCTATTCCCGCGATTTTCTCTAACTCTGTGCGGCTCTGAACCAGCAGCCTGGATCGCGTCAGATTCGCCAAGTGCTTCTTTCGGAAGATGGCGAGAGCGCGAGTCACCGTTTCCCGAGACGTTCCTATGGCCTGCGCGATTTCATCGTGCGTCAAGTCCATGTCCACTCGCAGCACATCATTGAAATCCTTTCCTGAACGGCTTGGTTCTGCTGAAAGACTGAGGAGGAAACGGGCCAGTTTCTCGCTGACCGAATGCGAGAGGTTAACCGAACTGATCTGAATGTACGCCATGTGACAGATCCTGGCGAGTTGCGCTACAGCGGACAGACAGGCCTCCCGGCTATCACGCAAGACACGCATGAGATCCTCACGCTTCACAAAGCTTACGCGGCTTGGCTGAAGGGTCTGCGCCGTCATCTCGTAGGGAGCGCCAGTGACGCAGTTGTGGAGGCCGAGAATCTCACCTGGCTCGGTGACCTTTAGGATCAGCACACGGCCTTCGCACGAGCTGATGCTGAGCTTGACGTGGCCCTTGGAGATGATGTGAATGCCACGGGCCGTTTCGCCCTCCATGAACAACATGGCGCGAGACGGTAAAGAACAGACGAACCCTTCCGATCGCAACTGCTCGATCAGGATATCGTCGAGAGTTTGAGAGCTACCAGGGGAGCCCATGAGGCGCCTCCCTCTCCAGCCCCCTCCGGCGTCTTCCAAGGACGGTTGGGGGCATTTGTGCTGCGTAACGGTAGCATGTTCTGTGACCTGTGCCGATAGATTTTTTGGGGCAGGGGGCCGGTCCCCGAACCGCTTGATATTTTGAGGAGTTAGCTCAGTCGTTCCCAGGGAAGACCTTCAGACTCATTGCTGTTGGGAGCGCCTTTCTCCGGATCAATATCACACGGCCTGTGATTGCAATCACTGATGGCGGGGAATCCTGGTTTAGTTACAGGCCAGATTTCCGAATGCCCCTGAAAGTAAAGACGGCGGTCTCCCGCCGTCTTTGTGGAGTGCATGGCATCCAGAGCCATTGGCCGGCCGGCAAGAGCGTGCACACGCCCATGCCGGGCGCAGGCTAAGCCGTGGCCTTCACCTCGGCCCGAGCATACGACGCCGGTACCTGGGGGCGCTTGGCTGCAAGTTCACTGAGCAGCGCCACCGCTGCCAGAACCGCCGCTGTGTAGAACGCCATCTGGTAGTTCTTGTACTTGTCGAACAGCACGCCGCCGATCCTGGGACCAATGATGCCGGCCACTCCCCAAGCCGTGAACAACAGCCCGTAGTTGAGGCCAGCGTTCTTGGTTCCCCAGAAATCCGAGGTGGTCGAAGCATTCACCGAGAGCTGTGTGCCGTAGCACCAGTACACGATGAACACCATCACGTACAGCGGCGCCACGTCGCTGCCGACCTTGTAAAGGATAGGCATGGCGACCATCGAGATGGCGATCATCAGCCGCAAGACGTTGAGCCGCCCTAAGGCGTCCGACATCCAGCCCGACAGGATACGGCCGGAGGCGTTGCCGATTGCCCCCACCACCAATCCCATCGTGGCCAGAGCCGCGCTGGGAATACCCATGCTCTTGGCGAAAGGCACCAGTTGGCTGATCACCATCAAGCCCGCCGAGGTCCCCAGCGCATAGGCGATCCACATGAAGTAGAACGCCGGCGTGCGTAGCACTTCGCCCGGGCTGAAGTCATAGGTTGTGGCAGCCGCCTTCGAGGCCGGAGCTGGCGTCCACCCGCTCGGCTTGTAGCCCGTGGGCGGATTCTGCAGCAGCAACGCTCCGACCACGGTCATGAACAGAAAAATCACACCCAGGATCATGAACGTGGTGTGCACGCCATAAGCCGGGATGAGTTTCAGGTTGGCTAAGGGCCCGAAAATGGCCGACCCGCCGCCATACCCGGCCACGGCCAGTCCCACCGCCAGGCCGCGTTTATCGGGAAACCACTTGGCCATCACCGGGATGGGCGTGGCATAGCCAAAACCGTTGCCCAACCCGCCAATCACGCCAAAGCATATGTAGAGGTAGTTCAGGCTGTGGGTGTAGCTGCACAGGAAAAAACCCAGGCTGACCAGCACTCCGCCAGTCAGGGAAACCCAGAAGGGCCCGAACTTGTCTTGTAGCCGGCCGGCCACGATAAAAGAAAGTGCGAAGACCACCACCGCGATGGTGAACACATTGGAAGTCTCCACCCGCTTCCAGCCGAACTCTTTCTCCAACGGAGCCACGAACACACTCCAGGCATACAGCGTGCCCAGGGCAAGATTCATCGACAGCCCGCCCACCACCCGCCACCAGCGGCTGATGTGGGCCTGGGGCATTTCGGAAAGAGCTTTTGCGGTTGCCATCATTTTATCTCCTCATTCGCGGGATCACCTGCACTAACGCTCGCAAGATCGTACGGGTCACGCGTTGCCTCAATGCTGCGGAGCCGAGGACCGATCAAAACTCAAAGCCCCAGGAAAACCGCGTTCGGCACATCAGAACATCCTCCAGTAAACTCATCTGGGGCTGTGCCTACCGGATTATTCAGAAGAACGGGCGCATATTCAGTGACGAAGGTCACAATCAATTGTGACGTTAAGCGCGATCCGCTGCGCGCCCAACCTCGTTTTGTAGGCCTTCCCCTGCCATCGCCGTTTTGCGGTGCGCGATCGGAGGCCAGACAGTCACAAGTGATTGTGATAGCGGTCACAGACGATGCCCCCTACCGGAGAGGAAAATTCGCCTGCTTTTGGGAACCCCCGCTAGTTTTCCGCCTAGAACCGGGCAGCATTACGTCGCGGAAGCGCTTCACTTCGATCGGCATTAGGAGGCCACACATGGCAGCAACGCAAGCCAAAGTTGCACCCTGGCCCGCCATCCCCACCCCGAAACCGGAAGAGGTTTATGCGGGGCTGAGCGACCAGGCCAAGGCGTATCCGCTGTTTCTGGAATCAATCGTGCGCCAGGAACACAATTTCGAAAAACCGGAAGCGCTTTCCCGCCTTCGGGTGCTGGATTGTACCACCCGCATGACGATTGGCCACTGGTGTTCCTCGCAGCTGGCCGAGCTGGGTGCCGAGGTCATCCAGGTGGAGCCGCCGGGGGGCGATCCGCTGCGCCAGCTGACCCCCTTTGGCCGGCAAGAGTACATGTTCGAGGACAAGGAGACGGGCGAGAAAGTGGGCGGACAGTTTCTGCACGAGATGCGCAACAAGTCCTCCATCACGCTGAATGTGGAGACGGAGGAGGGCCGGAAGATTCTTAAAGATCTGGCTGTCCATGCCGACGTGATCATCGAGAACGCACCGCCCGGCCAGTGGGATGAGTGGGGCATCGGCTATCGCCAGCTGCGCCAGATCAACCCGCGACTGATCTACTGCTGGGTCGGCCAGCGTGGACAGTGGGGACCCGCCAAGGACAAACCAGGAATGCTGGACCCGGTGGCGCAGGCGGCCTGCGGTTTTGTCCACGGCACCGGGGATCCCAAGGAATTCGGAGGGCAGCCGACCCGCTCGGCGCTGTGGATGGCCGATCACGTAGGCGGCAGTTCAGCGGCCATGGGCATCCTGGCCGCTGTGCTATATCGCGAAAACGTTTCTGGCGAAGGTCAGTTCGTCGAAGCGACGTCAGCCGAGGCGATCATCCGCATCCTCGATTATAGCTGGGCGTGGTACTCCATGGACGGCAGCATTCGTCCCCGTTATGGCAACTGGGACCTGGCCATCAATATCTATGCCGTGAACCCGTGCAAGGATGGCTACATGATGGTGGGAGGTGGCCATGACCGCCTCTGGTATCGCATCTGGCGCACGGTGGGTGACGAGCATCCCGCGGTGGAAGAAGACATCCTTGGCGATCCCAGTCTGCGGGACGTCGCCGAGCGTCTGGCCCACAACCAGCAGGTGAAGACCTACACCATGCTGGGGGAGTGGCTCAAAGACAACTCGCGCGCCGACGCCGAGCGCAAGCTCTCCAAGCAGCAAGTGGCGTCCGGTGGCGTGCTGTACGTCAACGAGGTGGCGGAGTACCCGCACTTCAAGTATCGCGGACACGTGGCCGAATACGAGTCGCCGCACTACGGGAAGATCCTCTATGGCACCACTCCTTACCGAGCGGCTGCAAAAGGCGCACGTCATTTAACGCAGGAGGAATGTGATGGCAACCCAACCCGCTACCAAGGCACAGCCGTTTGAGGAGTATTGCCGAGAGGCCTTCGATCCCAAGAAGAATTTCGGAAAACCCGAAGTGCTGAAGGGATACCGCGTGCTGTCCTGCACGCAGTACATTTTGGGTCCCTCCTGCGCTTCCTACCTGGCCGAACTCGGGGCCGAAGTCATCAAGATCGAGGCGCCCCGGCGTGGCGAGGCGATGCGCCACACTACGCCGTTTAACGAGCCTTTCCTGTATCCACTGTCCAAGTGGGTACCGGAACGCGGCACGGGACTGGGCTTTCTGGGGGCCAATCCGAACGAGTACTTCATCTCAATCGACTTCCACCGTCCGGAAGGACAGGCGCTGGTCAAAAAACTGGCTGCCAAGTCCGACGTGTTCGTGGAGAACTACCGGCCCGGTACCTTCGACCGCTGGGGTATCGGATACCGTCAGTTGAAGGAGGTCAATCCCCGACTCGTCTACTGCTGGCTAGGTGGTTTTGGCGGTTGGGGTCCGGGACGTGTGCGCGCTTCCTACGACATTCTCGGACAGTCGCAGGGCGGGAACTTTGGTATGACTGGCAAGCAGGAGTTCCTGGGCGGTGCGCCTTCGAAGCACACCATCTGGCTGGCCGATTACTGGGGCGGCATGATGGGTGCCACCCAGATTCTGGCGGCGCTGTATTGGCGGGATCACGTCTCCGGCGAGGGCACGTTTATCGAGTACTCGCAGGTGCACGGCGTCACGCGCCAATTGGAGTATGCCTTGCCGCTCTACGGCCGGCACGGTATCACCCGTGAGAGATGGGGCAACTGGGATACGCAGCTCTGCGTGCACGGCATCATCAAGTGCGGCAAATCCTCGTACCCCAAATCCGACAGCCCCCAGGAACAGGAAGAAGGTTACATCCTGATCAGCGCGTATGAGGACAAGGACTTCGCCCGCCTGTGCAAGGCGATCGGTGAACCCACCCTGGCCACCAAGTACGCCAAGGCCGATATTCGCATCAAGCCGGAGAGCCAGATGGAGATTTATCCGGCTCTGGAAAAGTGGGCGGCTGACAAGACCAAGGAGCAGGTGGCCGCCATCATGGAGGCCAACAACATCCTCCACCAGCCGGTGTGGAACTCGAAAGAGGTCGCCAACCATCCACACTGGAATGAGCGCGGGGCGGTTCGCTGGCTGGATGACCCGACCTACGGTGAACTGTTGCACCAGGGGCCGGCGTATAAGATGTCAGCAACACCGCCACGTCTGAAGTGGGCGCTGAAGCCAGTCGGCGCCGACAACGAGCGCATCCTGGGCGAGTTGGCCGGGTTGACGCCTGAGGATATCAAGCGACTGGAAGACCAAGAGTGCATTTGACGGAGACGAACTATGCTACTCACATGCCCGAAGTGTAAGACCAAGAATTTCCTCGATCCGTATCCTTTCTGGAACTTTAAGGGCACGACCAAGTGCGCCGG
>WNFH01001655.1_pt1 | contig 15201 bp, 8 predicted proteins | sample 5400411 | NCBI WGS metagenome assembly WNFH01 (sample SAMN13153347, study PRJNA577476) | soil metagenome | isolation source: 200 cm saprolite under Douglas fir tree site 2 hole 3 | place: USA:California | collected 2015-04-18
GGGGCCAGTCAATCGCTTTTGACGAGTGTGGGCAACCAGCCGCAAAATGCTTCACCGGATGTCTCCACCTCTACCACATGTCCGGCACCGGGGACGGGACGGGCCGCCGTACTGCCGCCACTTACCCTGGGTTCACACCAGAACATCGTCTATACCTCCAACACATTTAATAACAACGGTCAGCCTCTCACCGGCGCGTTGAAACGGTACGATGTAGTAACCAAAGCTACGACCAACATCAAAACAATGTCGCAAAAAAGCATTTTTGGGGTACAGATCTCGGCTAATGGGCAGTGGATACTTTTCACGACAGAACAAATTGTGCAGGGATCACCGTTGCTCAAACTGCAACTGATTCGTATGGATGGTCGGCACCTGCAAACTCTCTACTGCGGGCCTTCCCTTTTCGGGGCACAATGGTCAACCGATCAGAAGTTGATCGTCTTCAGCACCAACGCTAATGGCACGCAGAATGTAAATGTGCTCGACGCCACCACCGGGGCAGTACAGGCGGATTTGTCCGTGCCTGATACCAGCGGCGTCATTGTGCGTACATGGCTCGACACCAAACGCATCTATATCACCAATACGCAGATCGACCAGCCTCCCAACGTCATCTACCTGCTCGACACACGTTTGGGAGCCAATCAGCAGTTGAGTAATCTGCCGGTAGTCTTCAATGGCAGCTTTAGCGATTTCGATAGCAGCTACAATGGCACCCAACTGTTCATTAGTTCCTGTGCCTGCGGTCAAGGTGGAAACACCGGTCCGAGCAGTATTACCGTACAACCAGCTCTGGGTGGTCAGTCACAAACGCTGTATTCTACTCCTACCTATGCTGTCACCAGCGTGCGAGCGGTCACTCCTACGGTGTTGCTCTTCGTCATCTTTAACTACGTGATCGTCGGCCATACCGATACGACTCACAATGGTTTGTGGAAGATGAATACCGACGGCAGCGGCCTCACCCGTCTTACGACGGACCCGGCAGGACAGGCTAGCGGCCTCAACAGTGCGTCCCAGTTCCCGTGGTCAAATGTCTCTCGCGACAATAGCATGTACGGCCTGCAAACTACGGGTAATCAGACACAAGCACTCCTGGCTGGTCCTCTTAGCGGCGGCACACCAACGACCTTTGCCTCTTTTAATGGCAGTGGCACAAGCCTGAGTATCGTTGGCTGGACAACGATGTAAAGGTTTAGGGGTCAACAAACTCCGAGAAGTGCAGAGAAGCTGGCAGCCGCTTCCATGGCACTCGCAAGGGGTGCCACTACTATACTACGCATGCGATGGGCGATAGCCGTGTATAGTAGTGGCACCCCTTGCGAGTGCCATGGTTCAGCTTTGTACCGCTTGATCTTGCAACAACCCGGTTTGTTGACAAGGTACAATATACAAGACTGTACCGAAGCTGTATAATGTTTGTGTGAAATAGACTGCCAAAGGAATAGGAGTTATTTATATGCCAGACCCACGACATCAGAAACTGGCCAAAGTGCTGGTTCATTATTCGCTTGGCATTAAACCCGGCGACAAATTTGTTATCCATAGTCCCGTCATAGCAGAGCCGCTCGTCAAAGAGGTGTATCGCGAAGCTATCCGTGCGGGTGCTCATGTGATTACCCGTTTCAGCATCGATGGACTGGATGAAATAGCTTTCCGCGAAGCCAGCGATGAGCAGCTGACCTACATTTCTGAAATTACGAAGCTAGAGACTGAGTATTTCAATACATTTCTGGGCATCTGGGCTTCGCAAAATACCCGCTCGCTCAGCCAGGTCGATCCCCAGCGCATGGCTTTGCAGCAGAAAGCCTTTGCTCCCATCTCTAAAAGGTTTTTGGAGCGCGCCGCGAAAGGCGAGTTGCGCTGGTGTGGCACATTGTTCCCCACACAGGCTCATGCGCAAGATGCCGGGATGTCCCTGACTGACTACGAAGAGTTTGTCTATGGGGCGGGACTGCTTGACCTGGATGACCCTGCTGCCGGGTGGCGGAAAGTCGCTGAAGAGCAACAGCATATCGCTGACTTCCTCAACCAGCATAACGAAATCCATATCGTCGCACCAGAAACAGATATCACGTACAGAGTTGCGGGGCGCAAGTGGATTAGCTGTGCAGGAGAAGCAAACTTCCCCGATGGCGAGGTCTTCACCGGCCCAATCGAAGATTCGGTGAATGGCACTGTACGTTTCACCTATCCTGCCGTCTATAACGGCAACGAAGTAGAAGATGTGCGGCTGACCTTCCGCGATGGCAAGGTGGTTGAGAGCAGTGCCAGTAAAGGGCTGGATTTCCTCAACGCCATGCTGGATATGGATGAAGGGTCGCGTTTCCTGGGTGAAGTGGCCTTCGGCCTGAACTACAACGTCAAACGTTTCTCTAAAGACATTTTGTTCGATGAGAAGATTGGTGGCACGATGCATATGGCTCTTGGTGAAGCCTATCCTGAAACCGGTGCCAAGAACGAATCGGGGCTGCACTGGGATATGGTCTGCGACCTGCGTGAAGGCAAGGTCTACGCCGATGGCCGCCTGTGTTACGAAGCTGGCAAGTTTATCATATAACCTGCCCGGGTGGTGTACAACAAGAAAAGCACAACAATGTGGATGTTTGACTCTGTCAAACATCCACATTGTTGTGCTTTTCTTGTTGAAGGGTAACTCACATGCCCTTGAGATCCAGCGTCCAACCGGTCTTCTCACGAAACGCCATTTGCGCTGTTTTACGCGCTCTTTCGTTCCAGGTACCCTGGTAAGTTGCTACGATGCGCAGGTCCTGGTGATAGAGGGATGGCGTGCCGACGAGGTCAATCCCTTCGGGAAGAAGAGAGCGCACTTCGGCCTGCAGTGCCTCCTGGTTTGTGCCGGGATGTATCTGAACCTGCCAGCCCGTGCGTTCTTCAAGTTCCAATATCTCTGAGATATACTGTATCTGGGCAATTTCAGGGAAATAGAAACGCAGCACAATCAGTTCTTTGGAGGTATCTGTTCCCACCCTATAAAGGTCGTTTGTGTCCCCAAACACCTCGCGTACCAGTTCCAGTATCTCATCCTGGGCCATTTTGTAAGGTGTGGCTTCGTTCATATTCTCTTCGCCCTGGAGCAGCGTTATCTCCATCTGCCAGCCGGTCTCCTCAGTAAAGCGTGCCTGTGCCTCGTCTATCGCCTCGCTACTAGTACTTCCTGAGCAGGTAAGGTCTACGGTACGGCTATCATGATGGAGGGATGGAGAGCCATAGATAGTCAGACCTTCAGGGAGCAGGAGGCGTGCTGTAGCAATCAGTTCCTCCTGGTGAACCGTCGGATGGATACGAACGCCCCAACCAGTCTGCTCTTCGATCTTGCTGATCTGCTCCGCGATGCGCGTGCGCGCAACATCGGGGAAGTAGAAGCGCAGCAACAGCGTGCCGCTCGCGCCATCCACTCCAATCTTGTAGAGTCCATCTGTTCCCTCAAGCAGCTTGCGTGCGATGGAGATAGCCTCGTTCTGCTCCTTGCGCTTTGCCGAACCGGCATTGGCTCCCCAATAAGTGCCCTTGTTTTTTTGATCGGACTGCTCTAGCTGTAACTCCAGGTACCACCCGGTCTGCTCGAGGAAGCGATTCTGTGCCTGCAAGATAGCCTCGCTCGTCGCGTTCCCCATACAACTGATACTGACCAGTTGTTGCTCAACATGGATAGAGGGTTTGCCTCTGGGCGTGAGTCCCGTTGGCAAGCTGCGCCGCGCCACGTCGGTAAGAATACCCTGGTGTGTGTGTGGCGCAACGCTGATCGAAACCCCAGTTTCCTCCGCGGCTGCCTCGATGGCACCGGCATATTTTGTACGAGCCACGGCTGGAAAATGGAAAGATAGGATCACATCGCCTGTATCGGGGTCAATGCTGCGCCGGTAGAGATCAGGCGGGCTGCCGAGGTGCTGCTCAAGCACGCTGAGAATCCAGTTCTGATCGGGTCGCTCGCGCTCTTCCGGCTCTTCCACTGCCTCTTGCCACGAAGGTGCCAGGCCGTACAGCACCAGGCCTTCTCCGTCGAGAAAGGTGCGGTGCTGCATGAAGAGCGAAGGGTGCTTTTGCAGGAGTTTTGCCACTGCTAGCCGCTCCTCCAGCGATTGCGCCGAAACGCCCGCCATAGTACAGAGATCTCCCAGCGTGTATGTTGCCTCTGCTCGCAACTGCTGGGCCAGGGCGTGCGCGGAAAGGCCTCTGCGAATACGCCGCGCATTGCGCACCAGCTCCGCCAGGTAAACAGAGATGTACTGGCGACCCTTGCGGTCGCCAGGCCCATTGTCGCCTGGCCCTTCCTCGTAGTTCTCATCGGGTTTCACCATAGGAAAGGGGCCGAGCAGGTCGAGGATGGCCGAGAATGGGAAGCGGGTACGCTCGTAGGAAATCCCCTTGGGGAATTGCACGCGCACCGCGGCACCTGGCTCGATAGCGCGACAGAGGACTGGCTTGGCACTGCCGGGGCTGACCTGCAGCAGGAGTATATGCCCTACCAGGTCACTGATAAAGTCGCCGGGCGTCTCCTCGGACTGTCCTCGTACCCGGAAAGCCTCTTCAAGCGCGTGTTGTCGCACGAAGTAGCGTTGTTCATAGTCTTCGTCGAGGATATCCAGCACGCGGCGCGTCCTTTCCTCCGTCGCTTCTCCGTACCAGATGGTAGCCAGTTCGCGTCCGGTGACGATGCGCAGCGTGGGTACCTGTGAAACGGCCTGCCACAACCGCTCGACATGCCTTGAATCGAATTGCGCATCGCCGCCAATCCCTACAGGCAGTACGGCGTAGGGGCCCGATTGATCGCGCCCCCGTACCCCGTATCCTCCTCGCTTGCTGGTCTTCTCAACGGTCATGCCATCGCTGGGTAGCAGCACATCCATCCCATCCAGGCGCGTGCGCATGGCCGCGCGTGCCTCCTCGTCGCCATGCACCAGGGCCACCCGCTTTGGCTGCAAGGCGGTTGCATATGCTGCCAGTTCGCTCCCGTCGGCGTGGGCACTCAGGTTGTACTTGGCAACATGGCAGAGAACCTGTACCGTTTGTCCCCCCATATCCAGCGTATTTCTCTTCTGTTCGGCCAGGTCCAGCAGCCGTCTTCCAGGCGACTCCTCGTCCTGGTAACCCGTAATCAGGATGGATGCCTCCTCACGCGGGGCAAGCCGGGCCGCGTACCAGGCACTGGGGCCACCTGTCAGCATTCCGCTACTGCTGATGATACAGGCCGGTGGCCCCGCCAGCAGGCGTTCTCGCTCCCGTTCGTCACGCACGAAGGTTACAGAAGAGCCGGTGAAGGGCGAATATCCCTTGCGAATCTGCCGCTGCAGGACAGGAGAGAGGGCTTCTGGCAGCAGCAGATAGGTTGAGCAGACGCGGCGCACCAGGCCATCGACGTAGATGGGAAACTCAGGAATTTGCCCCTTATCCTGCGCCGCCTGTAACAACAGCAAGATTTCTTGTCCCCTACCAAGGGCAAAGCAGGGGATCAGCGTATGCCCGCCGCGAGCGATGCCCTCGGCGACCGCCTGTGCCAGGCGTTGTTCTTCGGCCTGGCGGTTAGGGTGCAGCCGCGTGCCATAGGTACTCTCTAGAACCAGCAGGTCTGGTTGGGTAAGAGGCGGCGGAAGAGCACCCTGCACGGTGCGCTGTGGCGTGATACTGATATCGCCAGAGACCACAATCGAACCGTCGGGTGTACTGAAGCCCAGGCTCAACGCACCCGCGATATGTCCGGCACGGCTGGTATAGACGGTTATGCCAGGGAGTTCCGCGAAGGTCAAGCTCTCTCCAATGGGCAAGGGGCGCACTCTATTTAGCATTCCCGCAACCAGTGCCTCCGGGTAAAGCGGCAATTCCATCTCTTCCATCGCTCGCTTATTCATAATTTTGAGCGCGTCGGAAAGCATGACTTCCATCAGCAGCCCTGTTGCACGCGAAGCGAAAATGGGAACCGTGGGAAAGGCCTGGTGGACAAGAGGTAATGCTCCAATATGGTCGGCGTGGGCATGGGTGACGAAGATAGCGCGCACGTCTTTCCCCTCAAGCAGGGCGAGATCGGGCAAAGGATCAGATTTGCGGTCAACACGCACGCCCGCATCGACGACGATCCACTGGTCGGCAAGTTGGATGGCAAGGCAACTCGCACCAACCCCACTTGCTCCACCTAAAAAGACAACCTGCATGATGGCTCCTTATTCTAATTTTCGGATTTCACGTTGTAGTATACCAAAAATGGCGGCAATGAGCATCAAGCTTGAACTGATAGGAAAGAATATTACCGGCCCAAAATATACGGTCACAAAGCCCGCCAACGCAACCGAGAACGGGTAGAGCCCTAATGATGCAACCATGAACACGGCCATCAGGCGGCCCATGAAGTGCCGTGGTGCCTGCTGCTGCAAAACAGTAAAGGCCAGCACAGTGAGCAGGCCATTGGTAAGTCCAGCCATGCCGATTAATAGGGCCGCGCCGGGTAATCCACCGGCAAAGGGCACAAAGGTATACCAACATGCCAGAGCCACGATCAGGGAGAGCATCAGCTTACCGCGATGGTGTATACGTCCTAGTCCGCCTGCTCCCAATCCTCCTATCAATGAACCTCCACCAAAGGCAGCTACCAGCCATCCATAGCCACTGGCGCCGGCAGCCAGCGGGCCAAAAGCCAGCGTTGGCAGCGCAACCTCAAACAGACCATAGAAAGTGAGATTACCGACAATCAGCACCAGGAACGCCACCTGAAAGAGACGCCACGTGCGCACCAACTGCCAGAACGTAATATCAGGCGCAAAGCTGCCTGTCTCTCGTAGAGGTATCCTTTCATCCACACCTCCTTCGTCCTCAAGAGTAGGTTTTTGGAACGCCATCGAGGGCCGCGTAGGGGCGGGGGCGGGGTGGTTGGGTGGGGGGGGCCCTTGTGGCCGCCCGCCGTGCCCATCTTGTCCTTCATCCCTGTCATTCCCGCTCTCTCTCCCCCCACCCCTACGCGATGATGTCCCTTCCCAAGCGGTCTCATCAAAAACTCCTACCCCTGAAAGGGGATCAGGTTGGGGGTGGTGACGCATCCCTTCCTGGGACGCGATAAATCGGGTCCCTACTCGCATCACTGCCAGCGTGCCAGCCGAAACAACAAAGGTGAGAGCATCCACTATCAGGGCCGTTGCAGGCTGCAGACGGCTCACTACAATGCCAGCACCGGCAGACCCAACCAGGATAGCCAGTTGGATGCTGGAAGAGTTGAGCGCGTTGCCCGCCTGCAATTGATCGTCGGATAATACCTCCGGCAGCATGGCGTAATAGGCAGGGAGAAATAGTCCGGTGAAGGCTCCCAAGGGTATAGCTACGGCGCAAAGCTGCCATACATTGGTAAAACCGTCCGCGACCAGCACCGCCAGTATTCCAATCAGTAAGGCCCGCATCACATCCGCCAGCAACATGACCCGACGCGGCCCCAGTTTATCACTGAGTATGCCGCCAACGAGCAGAGTTGCGACACGCGGCACGCCATAAGCTGCCAGCACAATACCCAGTTCCTGGGGCGTATGACCACTGCTCAACATCAGCCAGGGCAAGGCGACTGCATAAAACATATCCCCCAGCGAAGAGATCATTTGACCTACAAAGAGCAGGCGAAAGTTACGCACCCCCAGTGGAGCAAGCATGTTGCCCACAAAGCCCCATGACTTCATTGGGGCTTGAGCGCGGGAAGTATCGTCCGGTTGTCTATGGTGAGATGTTGTATTGATCGGCGATGACATGTTCCTCTGTAATACTGTTATTCTGAAGGTGCAGGAGGGATACGCCCTAACTTCCTGTTCAAGACGAGTGTCCCCAACACATCCATAATCACGCGAGAAGCGAGCAGAGCGGTCACGTCGGCCACATCGTAGGGCGGCGAGACCTCCACCACTTCCATCCCCGCCAATCCCTCTCGTGTCACAAGCTGGAGCAGCCTGAGCACTTCGCGCGGCAGAAACCCTCCTGGCTCAGGGGTGCCCGTCCCAGGCGCGAAGGCAGGGTCGAGACAGTCAATATCGAAACTGAGGAAGACGCACTTGGCCTGCTTCCAGGCAATATCAAGTGCGTACTCAGCCACCCGCTCGATACCGTAGCGATCAACATCTTCCATCGTCATGATCGTCGTTCGGCGTTCGCGTGCGGTGGAATACCAATTGCGTGGTTGTGTCCAGCCTCCGATGCCAATTTGTACCAGATTGGTGGGGGGAGCATTGGGAATATTGGTCGCGTGGAACCAGGGAGTCCCATGCATGCGCTCGTCCATGTTGTACTCGCTGATATCGGCATGACGGTCAAAGTGAATGATGCCAATATTGCCCTCGACATGTGGAGCCAACCCCCGAATATCCGGGTAACCAATCGAATGATCCCCACCAAGAATGACGGGAAAGACAGCCCGTTCATGCACATAACTGACCGCTTTGGCAATCTGGTCAAAGCTCTTCTCAATATTCGCCGGAATCACGCTCACATCCCCAACATCAACCATGTTGAGCGATTCTACCAGGTCGACGCCCATTGATGGGTTATAGCCGGTCCCAAGCAGCGATATACGCCGGATCGCCTGGGGTCCCCAGCGTGTCCCGGAGCGAAAGGTGGTGCCACAGTCCAGCGGGACGCCAATAACAGCAACGTCCTGACCACCAAGCGTATGCATGTCTTCCAGGAACGGAACGCCCATAAATTGACCTCCGCCTGAGTAACCATTATGTCCTCGATCAAACAAGGAGATGCTCCTATCGCGGATCGAGTCGGCTGATTCTAATCCATATGCCAGGGCTTGCTGGGCCAGTTCATCCCGCCGGGTCGAAGGCCACTCGGCCTCGTGATCCATCGCCCATGTCCCGCGTAAATCTTCTCGTCTCATCGATAACACTCCTTTTATTCCGTTCCCCTTTTGCAGCTTTCCGCACTTCGATACTGTCACGATTTGTGCCTCAGTATACACGACAAACTCGATAATTAGCAATTCACTTGCTTGTTAAGGGTGTGCGTAGGATTTTTGCAGGAGCTACAGGGGAAGAACATAGCCATCGTCCTGCAGCCCTTTTATGATTTGGGACAATTGAGACATGGGACATGACTCATGTCACTTTCAGGAGAGGGATTGCGACATTTGCGACATTGATTTCTGGTGGACTTCAAGAATATGTTGAAGCGAGGAGTAAATCGCCTTACCTGAAGTATAGCATAGATGTTGTTAGTAAGCAAGGGTAAAAGATGAGTGGATACGCAACGAAACGGCATTTAGCATCAATGCAGGCCGCACCCCGCACCTGACACTCGCAAGGGGTGTCACTACGTTTCTGTACCCCCAACACCCACAGGAGGCCGCACCAAGGGGTGTCACTACGTTTCTGTCTCAGAAACCGAACTGGGCTGAATGCTAATATTTCCTCTTCCAATTGGTTATTTTCTTGCCAACAGCTTCTATCTTCTGCTCTACTCGTTCGATCTGTGTTTCAGTTTTCACTTCTTCTCGTGCTACTTCTCGTAACTGTTGTAACTTCTCTTTGGCTAGCATATGGATGAGTATATATTTTTCCCCGCTTGCTTGCAAGCAGGAAATTTTCCACATCGCCCATGATTTTAGCTTATTGAGAAACTAAACTGATGAGTTTGCATCGATTTTTGTCTATTGTACAACTCACCACTTTATACGTTGATATCCTTAGGCATGGTTCAAACGAATGTGACAATTATTCATCTGATGAATTAATCGTGAGATGGCCTCTGGCAAGGCTCGAAGTATTTTTTCGAGCCTGTTAAATCGTTCAATTGTCACATTGCGTTACGCTTAAAATGAACCATGCCTTATAGAAACATATTCTCTCACGTTGATGGCGACACAGGTAAGGAGGCTCGATTGTGGCTACTAACCCTTTACATGATCAAATAGCAAAATTTGAGGAAAACATTGCAACGTTCAAGGCAACAATTAAGAAAGCTCGACATAATCAAAGGATACATTTCTTAGGAATAGTCGCTATACTTTGCGTTGCTATTGTAGTTCCTTATTGGGCATGGTTCCATATAAATGGAAATGACCTTGGTAGTCCTGATCCAAGCAGAAGCATTGGCCCTTTCTTCCTTGTTTCCTTTATCGGAATAGGCTGCTTTGCCGGTCTAGGATGGATAATATATGCTGCACAAGTAATAATTTCTGATACTGTTGACAATCTCAAGGTTGCTCAATTTATCTACCTGCTACTCGACAATCAGGAAATCCGTGACGTACTTCAAACTGTTTCTCAGAAGGCAAATGCCTCGCCGTTGCTCATTGCGCTCGGTCTCCACGGCCAACACCTGGCGGCGCAAAGCAGCCTCATCTTCTAGGCGTCGTGACAACGCATTACGCTCGAGAATGGCGATCTCAATTTCGGCCATGTTCAGCCGGGCTTCCGTGTTTGGGAGTGGAATGGAACTCCAACCGTTGCAAAATGCGGCGATGCTCACGCAGGAGGAAAGGTTTCGTAGAGCACAGCAGGCGTGTGCGTGTTCAGGTTATCTTGAACGAGCCGGATATACTGCACCTGCGGATAGATCTCATCCACCAGCCAGCGAACCACCCTGGCATTATCTTGCATGGTGCGTTGCGCGGTCACCTCCACATGCCGCCATCCTGCTAGTGGTTCGACCATCACGAACAGATTGCGCGTCCCACGGCGTTCGTATTCGTAATCCACGCGCTCGGGCTGACCGGGCGCGAGGGGAATCGGAGGCTGCACATCGGCATGCAATACCACCGGTTTCTCATCAAGGCAGACTGTGGACTTAAAACCTAATTTTTTCGGGATAGGTATTAATCTCAACTATTTAATACATAAACTTCTATTTGCTCGCAGAAAACGAAAATGAGTTTCCTTCCTCTTAATTCGCTTCTTTTTATTAATCCCATCTGGAATTCCTTGAATGTCGTACAATCTATAATTCCTGATGCAGGAAACACCTCTTGAGGCTAGCAAAAAACGAAGCACAGCTTCACGCTCGTAATCTTCTAGCAATGATCAACAAGTGCATCGAGCAAGCGCAACAATATGACTGTTTGACTCTGTCAAACAGTCATATTGTTGCGCTTGCTCGATGCACTTCCGAAGCTATAGTGTCAGAATAACACGTTGGCCAACTCCATCACCAGCTTCTTAGGCGGCCATAGATCTCTTGCCGCCTTCTAGTTAGTAATAGCCTCCTGCCTCCGATTCTGGCTCTGGAGGTACTTTGCGCCTTGAACGTCCCTCATGAGATAGGCCAGAAAATCCTCTAATTTGCCTTGCAACAACAAAAATAGACGGGCTGCTACAGGTAGCGATAGCTTCTGGTGTGTCTGCGGACTTTGCAGCCTGTGGCTGCAAAGTCCGCAGACACACTAAAAATCCTTGCGAGCCGCGAAGCGGCGAGGATTCAAATAGACTCGCACATCGGGTTTGTTATGATACTCCATGATGTATCCCTTTCACGAATGAATTGGTGTTGATGGTAGAATAGAGCAAGCTATACAAGAGACAGAAAGGAACTTTCTCATGCATGAACTACTCAACGATGCCGCTGAGCGTGGCATCCGTTATCTCGAAGGGCTTGATACACGCAGTGTCGTGCCAACACCGGAGGCACTTGTCAACCTCGTGGAACTGGATGGTGCGCTGCCGGAAGAGCCAACGGATGCTGCAACTGTGCTTGCCTTGCTGGACGACTTTGGCTCTCCGGCAACGGTCGCCACGGCAGGCCCCCGTTTCTTCGGCTTCGTGACCGGCGGATCACTGCCAGCGGCACTCGCTGCCAATTGGTTGGCTGGGGCATGGGATCAGTCACCCTTTGCTTACAAAGATTCTCCTATCGCTGCCACACTGGAAGAGATCGCGCTGCGCTGGCTCCTCGATATCTTTGGCCTTCCACCCACCTGCGGCGGTGCATTTGTGACCGGTGCGACCATGGCCAACTTCTGCGGCCTGATCGCTGCCCGCCACAATGTTCTGAAAAACGTCGGCTGGGATGTGGAAGCTGACAGCCTGTTTGGAGCCCCACCCGTGACAGTGATTGTCGGGGAAGAAGCACATCCCGCACTCTTCAAGTCACTTGGCATGCTGGGTCTCGGGCGACAACGTGTGGTCAGGGTGCCAGTAGACGGCCAGGGACGCATACGCTCCGACGCTTTTCCGGCCATCAGCGGCCCCACGATTGTCTGTTTGCAGGCGGGCAATGTCAATACCGGAGCGTTCGACCCGGCGCATGAGCTCATTCCGCGTGCCCATGAAGCAGGGGCGTGGGTGCATGTGGATGGCGCATTTGGCATATGGGCGGCAGCGGCTCCAGCACGCGCCCATCTGATAGTGGGCTATGCTGAGGCAGATTCCTGGGCAACCGACGCGCATAAATGGCTCAACGTCCCGTATGACAGTGGTCTGGCGTTCGTTCGTGATTCTGACTCACTGCGTGCTGCTCTGTCTACATCTGCTGCGTACCTTCCTTCTCCGGGTGAGAGGCGTGATCCCTCACAATATACTCCCGAGGCCTCACGCCGGGGTCGTGGCATCGAGGTATGGGCCGCGCTGCGCTCTCTCGGACGGTTGGGTCTGACAGATCTCATTGAACGCACCTGTCGCCATGCGCAACGCTTTGCCGAAGGGCTGGGTGCGGCAGGCTACCCAATTCTCAACGAGGTTGTCCTCAACCAGGTACTGGTCTCCTTCGGCGACGAAGCCAAGACGCGCCGCGTGATCGAGGCAATTCAGCGTGACGGTACCTGCTGGTGCGGGCCAACAGTATGGCAGGGGCGCACCGCCATGCGCATCAGCGTTTCCTCGTGGGCGACGACTGAGGCAGATGTCGAGCGCAGCCTGGCCGCCATGATCCGCATCGCCAGTGAGAAAGGCTCATGAGCCTTCCATTTGAGGGCGCATTTCAATTTTTTGCCGGGACGACAGGCTCCCTCACAGGGCGAGGACAAGCCATCGGCCCCTACTATGGACGATGTGTGGCTCCGGCACCAATGCCATCGTGGCATAGTAGGGGCGATGGCTTGTCCTCGCCCTGGATCCCGCAAAAATATAACGCTCACGCTCCCTTTGATGTCACATTGCGCAACTCGTTATACAAGTGTATACTAGGGGTCAGTCCAGATAGAACTGTTTGATAGGATAGTGCCACGATTTTGATACCGCTTGTAAATCACTCCAATTAATATATTCCACCACAAAACAAGGAGCTAGTAATGGGACTTGTAGTTGAACATATTAACAAGTCGTTTGGTCAATTCCAGGCAATTCAAGACCTGTCTATGGAGGTGAAAGAAGGCTCTATTTTTGGCTTTCTGGGAGCAAACGGCGCAGGAAAAACCACAACCATGCGCATGATCCTCGACATTATTCGCCCTGATAGCGGCCATATCACCTGGAATGGCAAAGATGTACGCGAGGTACCTCGCCGCAACTGGGGCTATCTGCCCGAAGAGCGGGGACTCTACCCGAAGATGCGCGTAGAGGAACAGTTGCTTTTCCTGGCCCGGCTGAATGGTTTATCGAAGCAGGCTGCCCAGAAAGAACTGGATGAATGGCTTGAGCGTTTCCAGATCAATGCGAACCGCAAAAGGAAGGTCGAAGAACTCTCGAAGGGAAATCAGCAGAAAGTGCAATTTCTCGCCACCGTCCTGCATGATCCGGCCATTCTGATCATGGATGAGCCGTTTAGCGGCCTGGACCCGGTCAACGCGAGTGTGCTGAAAGATGCGTTTTTAGAAATGCACCGTCGCGGCAAGACCATCATCTTCTCCACGCACCAGTTAGAGCAGGCCGAGGAGCTGTGCGAAGATGTCGTCATCATCAACAAAGGACAGGCTATCGTCCAGGGCAGCGTGCGGGAGGTCAAACACCAGCACGGACGTAACGTGGTACACCTGAAGCTCGACAACGATCCAGAGGCACGTTGGTTGGACACGCTGGAAGGTGTCCAGGTCACCAGGCGCAGGCAGGATTATATCGAGATGCAGATACAGGCGAATCTCAACCCCAACCTGATCGTTGAGGCAGCGTTGAGCCATGGAGGGATCGTTAGCCGCTTCGAACTGGCCGAGCCATCGCTGACTGACATCTTTATTGAGCATGTGGGCAAGATCGCGCTGCCAGACGCTCCATCTGCTGTTTCAGCGTAAGGCACCAATCCACGCCGCCAACGCTGCTATCGCGGCCGTTTGAAAGGCATTCGTGCAACGACGCTAGCGCGTCTAGCTCCGCTCAGCACGAATGCAAGGAGTGCGCTTCGCTCAGGCAGCGTGAAAGGAGAAGGAGAGAGGAACGAAACGATGTCAAAGAATACCCTGGTAACACCAGAAAATCAAGTTCCAGAGCAGGAGCAGCGGGCTGTAGCAGTTAATGCGGGTGGAGCTGCCAACCAGAATACGCTGCGCAATATTAGACTGATTATTGGACGCGAGTATAAAAATCGCGTGACCCAGCGTAGTTTTATCATCAGCACCATTATTATCCTGATCCTGGTGGTGATTGCTGCGTTTGTCCCCACCATTATCGAGTACTTTGCTTCAACCTCATCAAATACACAAACCAAAATGGTGGTTGTGAATAACGTTGGCACCATCGTCGGGTTGAACGGCGACGCGCTGACTCACTACATCGATACAACACTCAATGGCACAGCAGCTCAAGCGATAGGGACGAATACGCCAGGACAGAGCACATCTGGGAAACCTCATTTCGGTATTACTATGCAGACGGCCGATGCGCTCAACAGCCTGCAAAAACGGGTAAAAGATGGCACCTTGAATGTCCTGCTGGTGATAGATCGCGCCGCGAACCAGGATTTACACTTTACCTATTATACGAATACCAACCCTATAAACGATTCCAATATATCCCAGGTACAGGCGCTGACGGGGCAACTGAACCTCCTCGATAAATCGTCTCGTCTGGGCTTAACCGCCGCGCAAACGAGTAGCCTGTTTGCCCAACCGGGCTTTACAGTTGTAAGCACCAGCCAGAGTCAAAACAACCGCTCGGTAAGCGATATAGTAGCAGGCTACATTATTGCCTATGCTGGTATTATCCTCATCTTCATGTCGGTGTTCCTCTATGGAATGGGCGTGGCAACGGGGGTCGCTGAAGAAAAAGGCAGCCGCATTATGGAGATTCTGGTGAATGCCGCTACTCCCTTCCAATTGATGGTCGGGAAAATCGTTGGTATAGGTGC
>WNFH01001660.1_pt1 | contig 15184 bp, 9 predicted proteins | sample 5400411 | NCBI WGS metagenome assembly WNFH01 (sample SAMN13153347, study PRJNA577476) | soil metagenome | isolation source: 200 cm saprolite under Douglas fir tree site 2 hole 3 | place: USA:California | collected 2015-04-18
TCGCCGCGATCCAGCTCGACATCGATCCCGAGGAGCTCGGGCGCAACTATCCGCTGCAGGCGGCGCTACTCGGTGACGCGAAGGTGACGCTGCAGAAGCTCATCGCCAGCGTGCAGCCGGCGCGGCCCCGGCGGGAGTGGCTCAGCCGGGCGCAGGGCCTGGTCCGGGAGTACGAGGAAGAATCAGATCAGATGCGCCACTCCGACGCGGTGCCCATCCGCCCGGAGCGGATCTGCAAGGAGATTTCGGATTGGTTGCCCGAGGGCGGCGTGGTGCTGTCGGACACCGGCCACTCCGGCATGTGGACCGGCCAGATGATCCGGCTGACCCGGCCGGGGCAGCGTTTCCTTCGCTGCGCGGGCTCCCTGGGCTGGGGCTTTCCCGCCACCCTGGGCGCCAAGTGCGCCCTGCCCGACAGGCCGGTGATCGGCTTCTGCGGTGACGGCGGCTTCTACTATCACATCGCCGAGCTGGAGACCGCCGCGCGCTTCAACATCAACGCCATCATGCTGGTCAACAACAACTACGCGCTGAACCAGGAGAAGCACCTCTTCGACTCGGCCTACAAGGGCCAGCAGCGCGGCCGGGCGACCGAGATGTGGCACTTCAGCCGCGAGGTGAACTTCGCCAAGGTGGCCGAGGCCATGGGCTGCGTCGGCATCCGGGTGGAGCGCCCCGAGGACATCAGGCCCGCGCTGGACAAAGCCCTCGCCTCGAACTGCCCGGCCGTCGTGGAAGTTATCAGTGACGTCGACGCAATGTCCCAACGGGCGTGGAGACCATCGGTCACCTAAAGGTCCGTTCGCCTTCGACGCCTGTCAGTACTTCAGTGGGGGCGCGTCTTGAACTTGTAGTCCCCCGACACGCCGAGGTTGCCCGCGGCATCTACCGACCTCATCCGAAAGTGGTACCAGGTGTTCGGCGCCAGACCGTTGATCCCCTGTGAGTGCGATGTCACGAGGGCGGGGTCCAGCCGCGTCCAGCTTCCGTAGAATGTCGTTAGCCCGTACTCCACCTGAGTATCACTCGGCTTATTCGTCGTCCAGCCGATCGTCGCGCCGGACAACGTGACCGACAGGCTCACCTTCGAAATTAGGGGGGAAGTGACGGCAATCCCTCCCGCATTCGCATTCGCCACCGTCACGGTGACCCCTGGCGATGTCGCCCTGTTGCCTGCCGCGTCTCGAGCCACCGCCGTCAGGACGTGGCCACCGTCAGCGGTCGTCGTCGTGTTCCACGTCACGGCGTAAGGCGGCGTGGTCACCTCCGCCCCGAGATTCGCGCCATCAAGCTTGAATTGGACACCGGCCACGCCAACGTTGTCGGTGGCGCTGCCCGACACGACAACCGTGCTCGTCACCGTTGTTCCGGCGGCAGGAGCCGTCACGGCAACCGTCGGCGGAGTCGTGTCGCTCAGGGTCACCGTCAGACTGGCTGTTTTCGTGTAGCCGGCGGCGTCCCGCGCCGTGACGGCGAGCACGTTCGAGCCGAGCTGGAGGGCGATCGCGCTCGCGGTCCAGCTGCTCGTCCCGGTTGCGGTGCCGCTGCCGCCCCGGCTGTTCACCCACGTCACCTGGGTCACGCCGACGTTGTCCGAGGCGGTGCCCTGGAGGGTCAACGACGAGCCGGTCGCGGTGTAGGTCGGGCTGGAGGTCGGCGAGGTAATGGTCACTGTGGGCGGCGTCGTTACTGCGCCGGCCCCGCTGCCGGTCACGATCGCGGAGATGGTGCTGCCACCCGCCGTGAAGGTGAGATTCGTGCTCACCGTCGTGGTTGTGGTGGGCGTGAATCGCACTGTCACGGCCTGGGTTGCTCCCGCTCCACTGAGAGTGAACGGACTTCCGGACGCGATACTGAAGGGCGCGGCGATAGACGCGGACCCCGAGACCGTCCCGCCGCCCGTGCTCGACACGGTGAAGGTTTGTTCCGCGAAGCTCCCGAGGTTCACGCTCCCGAAATTCACGGTGCCGGTCGGGCTCACGGCAAACTCGGCTCGGGCAATGGCGCTCGCAATGCTCGAGCAGGAGCTTTGATTGCCGATCGCATCCACGGCGCTCACGGCGACGTTGTAGAGCGCGCCGCTGGTGAGCCCCGTGAGTCTGAAGCTCATCGTCAGGTTGGGACCAGGGCTGGACGTCGGGGAGGCCACCTGAACGGAGGAGGACCCAGGGCAGGGAGAGCCCGCGGTGGCGTAGTAGAGCCGATAGGACGCCAGATCCGTGAGCGGGCTTCCGTCGGTATTCGTGATGGGGGCGGTCCAGGTGGCGTCCAGGATCCCGGCCGTGCCGGGGGCTGCCACAAGAAGGACTCCGCTCAGGATGAAAGCGAGCCCCACACAGGTGACGGCAGACCGCGCGTTCTTTCCCGGCATCATGGTCTCCTTGCAGGGAGACCCACCATGTTCCCGGGGCCCGACTGGACACCCCTCCTTCGGTAGTCCGGCTGTCAGGCTCGAGGCCTGACCCGTGACTTTGCGTCCCTGCCTCGCGGCAGGTTTGCCCTTGTCGAGAAGGAGGTCTTCCCGCTAAGAGCACGAGTGCACCGGACATGCCACGGAAGGGCAGCGTCGTGATCAGGGCTGATTATCCGGAAACTGCAAGATCCTGAGTGGCGAGACGAAACCGACCGGAGCCAGATCGGCACCGAACGAGTGCCACGCTGGACAGACGAGCATTCAGATGCTGACCGGGAATTTTGAGCGCGTCTCAGTTTTGCGAATCGGTGCGATCGCTCGCGCTTACCCCGCGGTGCTCTCGGTCGCGACACATGCCCAGGCGGATGTTCTCAAGAGGTCAAGGCGGAGTCGACTCGCGCATTCCTGACTCTTCCGTTCGGAGACTCTCGTCCACGGCCGCCAGGAGGCTTCGCACATCCAGGGGCTTCGTCAGATACGCCCGCACGCCCGCGTCCAGGAGCAGCCGCATCCTCGACGGGAGCGCGTCGGCGCTGAGCACGATCACGGGGATGTTCCGCGTGCGCGGATCGTCACGGAGTAGACGGAACACCTCGTCGCCGGAGATGTCCGGGAGGTGACGGTCGAGCAGGATCAGGTCCGGTCGATGGTCTCGAGCGAGATCGACTCCCACCCGGCCCTGCATCGCCGACAGCACGGTCGTGCCGGGGCGGCGCGCCAGGATGCCCTCGACGAGCGCGAGGTTCGATAGATTGTCCTCGATATAGAGAATCTTTCGCGGCGCCCTCTGCGGGTCCTCCGCGTGCGGCTCGACGACCACCGGGGGAACGACCAGACCTTCGCGGGGTCCCGCCACGACCGACAGCTCCACGGAGAACGTGCTGCCCGCCCCCGGCTGGCTCTGCACGCGTATCGTGCCGCCCATCGCTTCCACGAGGGACTTCGAGAGCGCGAGCCCGAGCCCCGTCCCCTCGACGGCACTGGCTTCGGCGCCCAGGCGGTCGAAGGGAGTAAACAGCCGCGCGAGCTTGTCGGCCGCGATCCCTTCGCCCGTGTCGGTCACTCGAACACGCAGGCGGTTGGGGGCCACCGCTTCGGACGAGACGGTCACGATACCGCTCGGGCGGTTGTACTTGATGCCGTTCGAGAGGAGATTCAGGAGTACCTGCTGCAGGCGCTGTCGATCGGCCAGGACGTGCAGCTGCTCGTCGACCGCGTCGGACCGGACCGACACGCGGGACTCGGCCGCGGATGGCCGGACCAGCTCGATCGCCTGCCGGACCGTTTCATGGAGGGGAACCGGCTCCAGCGATAGCTGAAGCCGTCCAGCTTCGATCCGGCTGATGTCGAGCACCTCGTTGATGAGGCCCAGCAGGTGGCGGCCGCCGCGGAGAATCTGCTCGACGCTCTCTCGCTGCTCGGCCGACGCCGCGTCCATCTCCAGCAGCTGCGCGAAGCCCAGGATCGCGTTCAGGGGCGTCCGGAGCTCGTGGCTCATCCGCGACAGGAACTCGCTCTTCGCCTGGTTGGCGCGGCCGGCCTCGGCGGTTGCGGCGCTCAGCTCTCGAGTGCGCTCCTGCACCCGGACCTCGAGCTCCGCCGCCTGCCGCTTGACGCGCTCGTGGAGGCGAGCCTGCGCGATGGCGATCGCGAGCTGCGTCGCCACTTCCTGCGCGATGCTCACCTGCTCCGGCGGGAACTGCTGGCCCCGGTCTCCGCCGAAGCTGACGGAACCGATGAGCTCGCCGCCGACGATCATCGGGACGACCATGTACTCATGGACGCCCGAGGCGAGCAGAGCCTCCGCCTCGGCGCTCGGAGGGAGCGCGTCGACATCGATCACTTGCGGCTCGCCCCTGCGCAAGGCCTCCAGGTCTCCGGCCAATCGCAGCGGATAGCGGACGCCCGGCCCGGTATAGATGCGCCGACGTCCGACCGCCGCCAGCCACTCGACCTCGCCGGCCTCCAGATCGAACAGGTTCACGATCGCGCGCGGGATACCGAGCAAGTCTCGTAGCGGCCGCAACGCGGCCTCCGCGATCGCGACCGGGGCCTGTTCCGCGATCAGCCCCCTGTCGATCTCGTGCAGGATCTTCAGGCGCTCGGCCTGTTTGGCGAGCGCCTGCTGTGTCTGGGCGTTGTTGATGGCGACCGCGGCCTGGTCGGCGAAGCTCTGGAGCAGAGCCACCTCAGCCTCTGTGAACGCTCGGGGCGTTGGGCTTCCCACCGAGAGCACGCCGATGACCTTCCCCGCCACCCGCAGCGGCACCGCGAGGCCCGCGATGATCCCGACCGCGGCGTTCCGCTCGCGGATCTCCGGGTTCAGCTCGAACCGGGCGTCGCTGCGGATGTCCGGGGTCCACATCGGACGTCCCTCGACGGCGGCCCGCCCGATGAGACCCACGCCGGCCGGCACGACGTCGTGGTTTCCCGCGTACTCCTTGGCCCGACCACCGAGCGCGATCGCGTTGAGCGCACCATCCGGCTGGAGGAGGCGGAGGGCCGAGCCGCGCACGCCAAGCAGGCCGAGAACGCTGTCGGCGATCCGCTCGCCCACGGTTGTCAGGTCGAGGGTCTCGTTGACGAGACGGGCGACGCGGGCCAGCTCCTCGTACTCACGCTGCCGCCGGACGACCTCAGCGTGCAGCTCGGCTCCGCTCGCCGCGACCGCGCGGGCGGCCTCGAGCCGGCGCTCGAGATCCACGACCGCTTCCCGCAGCCGCGCGATCTCGGCCTCGGGCGTGGGAGCGGAAGCCGGCTCCATGGCGCTTGGTTAGACGACCCGTCTGCGAGGTGTCGGGAAGCCCCGAAGAGCCTTGACATGAGCGAACGTCTTTATCTCGACGCAGGATGCCATCACTTGTCCTCAGCGAGCACACTCACGCGCGAGCGATGTCTATGGTGCCACGGCGGCGACGCCGTGGCGCGGCGAAATCGGCCTCCGCGAGATTGTTCTCGTTCCTCTCTGCGTGGCAGCGGGGCTTTCGGACCCGACCGGCCGGAACCCGGCCAAGCCGACGCTGGTCCCGACCGGCCGCGTGGGTGATCGAGCATTCGGGCTGAATGGCCCGGTCGCGGCGGTCGGTCTGCTATTCTGGGCCCGCCCAGCTCGATGTGGCTTCTAGGCATCTCGCCCTCGCACGAGGCTTCGGCGGCGCTGCTGCACGACGGCGTCGTCGTGGCGGCTTTGGCCGAGGAGCGCCTGACGCGGATCAAATGCGACGGCGGTCGGCTGCCGCGTCTGGCGATCGAGCGCGTCCTGCAGATCACCGGCGTCTCCCGCCGCGACATCGACTGCATCGCCGTCGTCGCGGACCGGTTCCCCGAAGACTGCATCCGGCATCCGCACAGCAGACGCGAGCTCGCACGGCGGCTCCGGTCCTGGCGTGACCGTCTGCGTGGCCTCCCGGTGCGCGACGTCGCCATGGGGCACGTGCAACGCGCGCTGCAACGGATGGGTCGCGAGCCGAACGTGGAACCCTACGTGCGGACCGCGCGGTTCCTGGCCCGGGAGCGCTTTCGTCCGGATGCCCGGCTGCGGTTCTTCGATCACCACGCCAGTCACGCGATGGCGGGCGCCTACTGCTCCGGCTTCGACGAGGCGGCGGTCGTCACCGTCGACGGCGTCGGCCACCTCGGGGTCCACCACACCTCCGGGGTGTTCCGCGACCAGGCCCTGACGCGGCTGGCGGCGTCGGACACACCCGGCACCTCGGCGGGGTGGTTCTACGAGGGCGTCACCGGACTGCTCGGCTTCCGCCCGCTGCGCCACGAGGGCAAGGTTCTCGGTCTCGCCGCCTGGGGTGATCCCAAGCCCCTGCAGGAGGCCTTTCGCCGGGCGCTGCGCTGCGCGTCGTCCGGCCGCACACTGACGTCCGACTTCGCCGGGAGACCGGACGCCGACGCCGAGCGCATCGCCTACCTCGAGGAGGTGATCCGCGGCCACACCCGCGAGAACGTCGCGGCGGCAGCGCAGCGCACCCTCGAGGAGGCGGTGATCCCGCTCGTGCAGACGGCGCTGAACGAGACGGGGGCCCGGCACGTCGCGCTCAACGGCGGCGTCTTCGCGAACGTGCGGCTCAATCAGCACATTGCGGCCCTGCCGGGTGTCGAGCGCGTCTTCGTCTTCCCCGGCATGAGCGACACGGGCAACAGCGTGGGCGCCGCGCTGCTGGCGCTGGCCGACCTCGATCCCGGGGCCTTCGCCCGCGGGCGCCGGCCCCTCGATACGGTGTACTGGGGGCCCGGGTACGAAGACGACGAGATCCGCCAGGCGCTCGACGCCGTCGGCGCGCGCCACGAGCGCGTGTCGCCCCCGGAGATCGTCGAGCGGACGGCCCGCGCGATTCACGAGGGTCTGGTGGTCGGCTGGTTCCAGGGGCGCATGGAGTTCGGGCCGCGCGCGCTCGGCAACCGGAGCATCGTGGCGAGCCCGGTCGACGGCACGATCAACAAGCGGCTGAACGATCGCCTGAGCCGCACGGAGTTCATGCCGTTCGCCCCCAGCGTGCTCGCCGAGCACGCGCACACGATCTTCGCGGACGTGCGGCCGGCCGCGCACACGGCGGAGTTCATGACGATGACGCTCGAGGTGACGCCTCCGTGGCGACCGCGCATCCCGGCGGTCGTCCACGTGGACGGCACCGCGCGGCCGCACCTCGTCGTCCGCGAGAAGAATCCGCTCTATCACCGCCTCGTCGAGCGTTACCACGAGCTGAGCGGGATCCCCCTCGTGCTGAACACAAGCTTCAACGTCCACGAGGAGCCGATCGTGTGCCAGCCGTCCGAGGCCGCTCGCGCCCTGGTCGAGGGCCGCGTCGATCGTCTCGCCATAGGCCCGTTCTGGGTCGCGGGGCAACCGGGGAGAACGCCAGTCTCAGGCTCGAAGAGCAGATGACTCGTGCCGTCCGCCCGACCCGCTTGAGCGAGCTGACGCCCGGCGGTTACCCGCGTTCGGTGATTCGCGTCGAGTCTGAATGCGCGGTCGCGACCGCGGGCAGCGGCGGCTTGCCGAGCACCAGGTCGGCCGCTTTCTCCGCGATCATCAGCACGCAGGCGTTGATGTTGCCCGAGACCAGATCGGGCATGGCCGAGGCGTCGGCGACGCGGAGTCCCTCGACGCCTCGCACGCGGAGCGCCGGATCCAGCACCGCGTCCTCTCCGATTCCCATCGCGCACGTGGCGCACGGGTGGTGGGCCGTGATCGCGGTGCGGCGCACGAACGCATCGATCTCGGCGTCGGTACGGCAATCGGGCCCGGGCGCCGTCTCCCGGCCCCTGAAGGGGGCGATCCCGTTCCGGCTCGCAATGTCGCGTCCAAGCTTCACGCCCTCGCGAATCGTGCGGACGTCATTCTCGGTGGCGAGGAAGTTCTGCACGATGCGCACGGGAGCGCTCGGATCCGCCGAGCGCAGCCGCACGACGCCCCGGCTTTCGGGATGGAGCATCACCGGTCGAAGCCCGAAGCTGTCCTCGTAGGCCGGCGTAAGGCCCGGGAACCACGGATGCGCCCGCGACGGCGCACCGCGGAATAGAAACTGGATGTCGGGCACCGCGAGCTCGCGTCGCGTCTTGAGGAAGGCGTGCAGGCGGCTCGGCAACACGGTCCCCGGCCCCGTGCCGAACAGGTAGGCGCGTACCATGTTGAAAGCGGTGCGATCGAGACGCATCTCGGCATGGAAGGGGCCGCGACCGCGACGGGCATGGTGCACGTCGACGGAGAGATGGTCCTGTAAACTCTTGCCGACACCCGGCAGATTCACCGTTGGCGCGATGCCGACATCGCGGAGATGGTCCGCCTCACCGATGCCCGACAGCATGAGCAGCTGCGGCGTGTTGAACACGCCGCCGGCGAGCAGCACCTCGCGTGTGCTCGACGCCTGATGGAGGCGGCCGTTTCTGGCGTACTCGACGCCCGTCGCTCGCGTTCCCTCGAGGATCACCCGGGTCGCGAGCGCGTTCGTCTCGACCGTGAGGTTGGGCCGGCGCATGGCCGGCCGCAGAAAGGCCACGGCGGCGCTGCAGCGCCGGCCGTTCCGGATGGTCCATTGGCTACGACCGAAGCCCTCCTGCTCCTTGCCGTTGTAGTCCTCGGTGAACGGCCAGTCGGCCTCTTGCGCCGCATCGAGCCAGGCGTCGAACAGGGGATCTCGATTGCGGGAATCGATGACGCTCAGCGGCCCGCGGCCGCCACGCCAGGTGTTCTCGCCCTTCTCCCAGCTTTCGCAATGCTTGAAGTAAGGGAGGACGTCGGCATACGACCAGCCACGGCAGCCGTTCTGCGCCCACCGGTCGTAGTCGCCGCGGTGACCGCGCACGTAGGCCATCACGTTGATCGAGGAGCTCCCGCCGAGCACCTTCCCGCGCATCGCCTCGATCCGGCGATTGTCCAGTCGGGGCTCGGGTTCCGTGTCGTAGCCCCAGTCGAACATCCGATGCTCCCAGATCTTGCCGAGCCCGATCGGGATGTGGATCAAGGGATTCGTATCGCGCCCGCCGGCCTCCAGAAGCAGCACGCGGATCATGGGATCGGCGGTGAGTCGATACGCGAGCACGCAGCCCGCCGAGCCCGCGCCAACGATCACGTACTCGTAGGTCACCGCGTGAGCCTCGCGGCTGGACCCGCTCCCCGCAGCCTGGGCTCCAGCACGTCCCGCAGGGCATCGCCCAGCAGATTGAAGCCCAGCACGACGATGAAGATGGCGAGACCGGGGAAGATCCCCGCCCACGGTGCCTTTGTTACATGTCCCTGGGCAGCGGCCGTGAGCATGCCACCCCAGCTCGGGACATCCGGCGGAACGCCGACCCCGAGGAAGCTCAGCGACGCCTCGAGGATGATGGCAAACCCCAGATAATAGGTGGCCAGGATCAGATAGATGGCCAGACAGTTGGGCATGATGTGTCGCACGATGATGCGCGCCGAACCAGCGCCGATGGCCCTGGCGGCCACGACATACTCCATTTCCTTCACTGACAACACCTGAGACCGGACCGTGCGGACCACCGGAGCCAGCATTCCGATGACGATCGCGATGATGACGTTGTTCAGGGAGGAACCGAGAACGGCCATGATCGCCAGGACGATGATCAGGCCCGGAACGGCCATCATCGCGTCCACGATTCGCTGCACGATGAGGTCCACCAGACGCCCGGCGTACGCGGACACCATGCCGACGACGAACCATCCGGTCACTCCGATCAAGACCGCGCCGAGCCCGACGTACAGCGAGATCCGGGCGCCATAGATGATCCGGCTCACGATGTCTCGCCCCACATGGTCGGTCCCCATGGGATAGGCCGACCCCGGCGCGACATAAACAGGGACTCGATTGTTGGCCTCTCTGATGATCTGGCGCGGATCGTACGGCGAGATCAGAGGAGCCAGAAGAGCCGTCGCGACCAGCGCCAGGACGATGAGGCCCCCCAGGGCGCCCAGGGGCTTTCGTCTCGCGAACCTGGCCACCGCGATCCAGGGGGCCGCGCGCGCGGGCGACTCGGTGCGAGTCTCGAGAATGGGGCTCGCGACCACCGTCTCCCGGCCCGCCATCATCCCGTCCTCGCGCGCCATCGCGTTACTGGTACCGGACTCTGGGATCGAGCACGCCGTACGACAGATCGACCATCAAGTTCAGGATCAGGACGACCGCGGCGATGAGGAGGACGATGGCCTGCAGCACGATGAAATCCCTGTGGATGATGCTGTCGATCAGCAGGGTTCCCATCCCCGGTACGACGAAGATGGATTCGACGATGATCACGCCGCCCAGGAGCCGGGCGAACTGATATCCCGAGACGGTCAAGACCGGCAGGAGCGCGTTCTTCAGCGCATGCCGTCCGATGACTCGCATCTCGACGAGGCCTTTGGCGCGAGCGGTCCTCAGATAATCCTCTCGCATCACCTCCAGCATCGAGGAGCGCGTCACCCTGGCCGTGAAGGCGAGATCGTTGAAGGCGAGCGTCAGGGCCGGGAGGATCAGCTGCTGCAGATTGAGGAGAGGGTCGTCCCACAGCGTGGCGTAGCCCAGGGGAGGTAGCCACTCGAAGAAGGTCGCGAACGCGTACACGATGAGGATGCCCAACCAGAACGTCGGGAGCGCGATGCCGACGCTGGAGAACATCCGGCTGAGATAGTCCAGTCCGGTGTCCTGCTTCACGGCGGAGATGACGCCCAGCGGAACCGCCGCACCGATGGCCAGCACGATCGCCATGACCGCCAGCTCCATGGTGACGAGAAACCGGTCCTTCAAATGGTTCCAGACCGGCGTCTTGTACCACAACGACGTGCCCAGGTCCCCGCGGAGCACATTCGTGAGCCAGCTCGCGTATTGCACGTAGATCGGTCGGTCGAGGCCGAGCGTCTGTCGCAATTGCTGGAGCTGTTCGGGCAAGACCGCGCCACTGTCGCCTTCGCCGCCGGCCAGGATCGTCAAGGCGGGGTCGCCGGGGACGATCCAGAAGAGCGTGAACACGAGGATCGTCGCCACCAGCAGTGTCGGGATGAAGAGCAGCGTCCTTCGTATCGCGTACTTTCCCATAGGGTCTTCTGTCGATCAGTTTCGCGGCAGTGGGGCCTCGGGATCCCACCAGATATGCTCGAAGTGCTTCACGATCTGCTCGGACCCGGGGACGTGGAAGTTCTGGAGCCGATAGTCCATCATGCCGCCCGAGGATCCCCAGCTGAGAGGCACCATGTGGCTTTCCCCCTGGCGCAAGATCTCCACTGCCTCCTTGAGCAGGCGGAGCCGCTTCACCGGCTCGAGCTCCTTGGCCTGGGCCTGGATGATGTCGGTCAGCCTGGGATGGCGCCAGCCGTCAGGATTCTTCTGACCGCCACTGACCAGATAGTGCTGGTTCAGATAGTCGGCCGGATCGAGGATGATGACGCCGGACGAGTCCAACGAGGCGTGATGCGTCCCACGCATGATGCGATCGACCTGAGTCGCTCGATCCACGGGCTCGAGCGTGAGGTCGATGCCGAGGCCTTTCCTCAGTTGCTCGGCGAGCACCTCACCGGAGCGGACGACCAGCGGGACGTTTCCCAGATTCAGCGTGGCCTTGAAGCCATTGGCGTAGCCGGCCGACGCCAGGAGGGCTTTGGCCTCGGCGAGATCCTGGTCCTTGGGTCGGCGCCATCCCTTCGTCTGCGCGAGCTCTTCCGGGGGTTCGACGACCTTGCCACCCTTGTTGGGCAGGAACGTCCCGACTGAGCCAAAGCAGCCAAAGGACTCGGCGCATCGCACGATCTTCATCAGCTCGTGCCGGTCGACGGCCAGGAAGACCGCCCGCCTGACCCGCGGATCCTGGAAGGGCGGCTTGTTCATGTGGAAGACCAGATAGGTTTGCACGGCTTCGGGAATGTAGATGGCCCTCACGCGGCCCTTGGTCTCCCGCTGCATCCGCATGGGATCTTCACTCCCGTACGTGCCGATGGTCGGCCCCTCGGTGGTATGGGCTTGGCCCACCTGCATCGCCGCCAGGCGCCGGTTGTAATCCCGGACGATCGTGAAGATCATGTCGTCGAAATACGGCAGGCCTTTCTTGAAGTAGTTGAGGTTGCGCACGTACTCGATCGAGATGTTCGGCTTGAACTCCTTGAGCTTCCAGGGACCGGACCCGATCAGCTTTCCCGGCCTTTGCGCGTCCTCCGGCGAGAGGTTGCGCGCGACGTGCTTCGGGTACATCTTCATGTACTCCGAGGCGAGATTCTCGAGGAACAAGGGGCTCGCGAACTTGATCGGCACCCTGATGGTCCTGTCGTCGATCACCTGGGCGCTCTGGTGTTCATAGAACGCTCGCAGCACCCCGGTCCGGACTCGGATGGCTCCGGGCTCGGTGATCCGGTCCAGGGAGAATTTGATGTCCTCCGCGATGACGGGCTGCCCGTCGTGCCACTGCGCCTGCCGCAGATGGAAGGTGTAGGTTTTCCCGTCCCGACTCACCGTCCAGCTCTCGCACAGGTCGCAGACGATTTCGTCGGGGTTCACCGGATTGTGGTACACGAGCCCGTTGAACTGAGGGGAAGCGGGCATGAGGCAGTCCGGAAGAGTGCCGCAAGCGTGAACATCCCACTGGCCCGGGTTGAAGCCGGTGATGCCGCGAAGGACCATCTTCTGGTACCTTCCCCGGGCGACCCAGTCCGGCGGCCAGGGAAAGATGAAGGTCTGTCCATCCGGCGATGGCGTCTGCGCGGCCGATGGCGCGGGGACTCCACTGATGATCATGAGGAGCAACAAGGAAATGGCAAGCATGATTGTGTCTCCGTGATCGTCGCTGTGACGCTCAGCCATTTCTCTTCGACACCGCCAGCGACGGATTGACGACTGGAGGATCTCGATGCCGACGTTCCAGGCTTCTCCCGACCTGCGAATGCACTATCTCGTCGACGACTTCACCGAGCCCTGGACGACGACGGAGACGATCCTGTTGCTGCACGGCAATGCCGAGAGCAGCCTGGCGTGGTATGCGTGGGTGCCGCTGCTGGCGCGGCGGTTCCGGGTCGTGCGGCCGGATATGCGCGGCTACGGCGCGTCGACGCCGATGCCGCGCGATTTCGCATGGACGCTCGACGTCATCGTCGGCGACTACGCCCGCCTCATGGACTCGCTCGGCGTTCAACGCTTCCACCTGGTCGGCGCGAAGATCGGCGGCGTCATCGCACGGGCGTTCGCCGCGCGCCGCCCCGAGCGGGTGACGACGCTCACCGTGATCGGCTCGCCACCGCCGCTCCGGAAGGGCGCCGAGCGCATCCCGGCGTTGACCGAGGAGTTCGAGACCCGCGGTGTCGAACACTGGGCGCGGCGCACCATGGCGGGCCGGCTCGGCGACCGGTTCCCCGCCGAAGGGGTCGAGTGGTGGATCAAGTTCATGGGCCGGACGCCCCTGTCGACGCTCGTTGGCTTCAATGCCACGATCAACTACTCGGACATCCGGGCCGACGTGCCGAAGATCGCCTGCCCCACGCTCGTGATCACCACCGACGAAAGCGGCCTCGCGTCGGTGGAGGAAACTCGCGCGTGGCAGCAGACGATCCCAGATGCTGAGCTGCTGGTGATTCCCGGCAACTCCTACCACGTCGCGGCGAGCGACGCCGAGCGCTGCGCACAGGCCACCCTCGACTTCATCGCCCGGCGCGGCGCGGCCCGGGCAAAACGCCAATAGCGCCATGAGCTATGTGACTTCGACCAGCTCCAGCGCCTCGCGGCTCGGGCCCTCGATCATCGCCGCGCGCGTGTCGCCGAGCGTGTAGGGCTCTTCGAGAAACCTCACGCCCTCGCTGCGCAGTTTGGCGACCCAGGCGTCGAGATCGGCGACGCTGAGTGCGATGTGATCGTACAGCTGCCCGCGCGTGCTCGCGAGCGACCGGTCGCCCTGACGCATGTACCAGGGCAGCGCGACATCCCCGAACACGACCGCGGCCGACGGCGTCCGGAACATGCCTTCCCGTTCGAGCGCGGGCCAGCTGCGATCGGGCCCGCGCGGCACCGTGCAGGTGGTCTCGGTCAGCGGCGTGCGGCTGGTGCGCCCCGCGAACACCGGCGCGTTGAGGTGCTTACCGTACCAGAGCTGCGCGCAGAACGGATCGTCCTGGTACATGTGCACGTGGTTGAAGCGCTCGGCCGGATGGTTGCCCGCGTATTCCACCAGGGCATTGTCCGGACCTTGCATGTAGCTGAAGCCGCCGGTGCGAGTCGGCTGGACGCTTCTGGTCTTGGCGTCGGCGATCTGCGCTTTCGTCAAGCCGGGAGTGCCACCGGTGCCCGGCCAAGTGTCGCTGCTGACGAAGACCGAGCCGCCTTCATCCGTGGTGTACAACGGCAAGAGCTTGACGTCGGGCCGGCCCTTGTAGGATTCGAGGCTCGCCCGCGAGTCGGTGACATGCCAGCCGAAGTGCCAGATCGCGGTCTGCGGCGCCGTCGCGGGCGCGGCGGCGACCCGGGTGAACAGGACCAGGACATTGTTGGGCGCGGCGAGCGCCGGCAGCCCGCCCCAGCTCGCCTTCGCGGAGGTCGGGAACTGCCGGACGTAAAAATCGACGGCCGCGTCCGGATCGACGGAGTTCAGATGGAGGTGATGGAAGCCCGGCGCTGGCAGCATGGCGGTTTCTCCTGTGCGACTTCGCCAGATGATGTCACATCGGAGTATTATCCCGCCAGACAACGCTTTGCCCCGGAGGGCGCCCATGCTCACCAGCGGTCAGACTGAGGCGCGGAAGCGGCACGACAGTTTGAAGCATCCGATCATCGACGCGGACGGCCACTGGGCCGAGTTCGCGCCGCTCATGCGCGAGGAATTTCGCCGCATCGGCGGGGACACGGCGGTGGAGGCGCTGGCCATGGCGAGCCAGCGCATCCCCAACTCGCTGGCGATGTCCGTCGCCGAGCGGCGCCGGCGCCGGATCGGCCAGGAGGCGTTCTGGTTCCTGCCGACCAAGAACACGCTCGACCGCGCGACCGCCATGATGCCGCGCCTCCTGTACGAGCGCCTGGACGACCTCGGCCTCGACTTCTGCGTGGTCTACCCCACGGCGGGGCTGGGCTACTACCGCCTGCCGTCGGACCGGCTGCGCCGGGCCCTCTGCCGCGCCTACAACGTGTTCACGGCCGATCAGTTCCGTCCGTTCAACGATCGCATCATTCCCGCTGCGATCATCCCGATGTACACGCCCGAGGAGGCGATCGAGGAGCTGGAGTTCGCGTCGCGGCAGCTCGGATACAAGGTCGTGATGATGGGGAGCCTCATTCGCCGCCCCATCCCCGCGCTGGTCGAGGAGCA
>WNFH01002281.1_pt1 | contig 15162 bp, 14 predicted proteins | sample 5400411 | NCBI WGS metagenome assembly WNFH01 (sample SAMN13153347, study PRJNA577476) | soil metagenome | isolation source: 200 cm saprolite under Douglas fir tree site 2 hole 3 | place: USA:California | collected 2015-04-18
CAGATCGACTTTACCGGTGCCGATAGAGGCGCTGATTGCCTGGGGATCAGCGGTGGGTGAAACGATTGCATAGCGCCAGGCGCCGAGCAGTAACCAAAGTATGATGAGCGAGACGAGCATTCCTCTGCTGTTGCGCCAGAGCAAGATAACGCTCCCGAGGGCAATAGTAGCTCCGAAGAGCAGGGCTCCCGAGGGCAGCAACAGCCAGGATTCAAGCAGAATACCGGCCATCCATGCCGCTGCCACTACGACCAGTATAAGCCCACGTAATTCTGGTAATAATTTGATGTGCTTGATCACATGAAATTCCTGAAATAAAGTATTGATTAATGGCGACGCCTATTTTCAGTTGCCGACGTCCTGGATTATGCCTTGTTAGATGGTTACCAGGTTCTTAATTTTGTCGTAGATAGACTTGCTAACAACCTGTTGCAGCTGATCGATGGATGTATAGGAGCCATGTTGCAAGCGGTAATTGACGATATTTTGTGCCGTAATACTGCTGGTATGGAGGGCCTGGCGTATTTGATCGGCGCTCGCAGTATTGATATTGATAAGCTGACCCGTGTTAGCATTACTGCTTGCGCCGCTGGGGCCGGGTACTCCTCCGATGTAGGTTGGTGGGATTTCCCCATTAACCAGGACGTAGACTTCCTGTCCGTCGCTTAGTTGAGCTGCCAGGTTAAGTGCGACGAGATTTGCATCTGGTAGGGCGCCACCCGCGGCTTGTATTAACTGGTAGACTCTCGCTCCGGAGGGTAAAGTGTACACACCGGGATGTTTGATGGCTCCAACTACATAGACGTGAATATCCCCGTTTGTAGTCAAGGGGCTGCCCGTGCTTTTATTGTTAGTGGGGGAAGTTCCACTAAAATTCTGCTGGGTGATTACTGGAGGAGAGGTTGTTGATGCGGGTGAGTGCCAGATGTAGACGAGCGCGATAACAAGAGCAAGGACGATAATGATGGTGATAATGCGTGAAAATTTCCTCTTGAAGGGCAATTTTAAGGAAGGAGGAGTAACGGGTTCGGGTGTGGTGCTGAGAATGGGTTCTGGCACGGTTTGTTGTTGTGGTGGTTGCTGCTCTGTCTCTGACGAATGTGTGGTAAAATTACGAAAGTGTGGCTTTGATATCATCTCCCAAGTCCCTCCGACTTAATCTCATCAATATACAGGATAACAGACGGAAAGATGGTTGTCAATGAAATGTGAATGTGTTCCAAAGAGGTACGGAAACTGAGGTGTGGAAACTTTTGGCCGCGAACAATCGTAATACTGTTGTAATTAAGGAAGCGAGAACGAATTCAGGAGGGAAAGATGAAATACGATGAATTCGTAGCTAGTGTTCAGCGCCGTGCGAATATCAATTCGCGTGAGGAAGCTGAACGTGCCATTCGTGGCACGCTAGAGACTCTCGCCGAACGCCTGCTTGGAGGCGAGCCCAAAGATCTCGCTTCGCAGCTTCCACCAGAGATAGCGGTGTATCTTCTACAGCCCTTTGCGGGAGAAGGTGCCCACTTTACCCTGACAGAATTCTTTAGAATTGCGAGCGAACGCGAAGGTATGCCATTATCTGAGGCTTCCTTGCATGCACGGGCAGTGATAGCGGTACTCAGTGAATCTGTCTCGATGGGAGAGATAGAAAATATTCGCGCTCAACTCCCTCATGATTTACGCCAATTGTTTATGGTGGAGAACGAGGGAGACTTGCCAGAGGTAGATGAATCCGCCATTCACGAACCAGAGACACCGCTCTTCACGGGTATGGGGGGTGATGCCGATTACCCGTTTCCTCCATCAAGACTCCACACTGAGACGGAATAGGGAATGGGTATCAATTCCATAAGGGCAAGTGTGAAGAGGGCCAGATATTTCGTGGCCGGGTTTCCTCATGGAACTTGCGCAATGATGGCACAGTGATAGAGGGTGTGTGCGGGCGACTGACCTCTCCTGAGAAGCCTGGTAGCCGATGCTACCAGGCTTGCTGCTTGCACAGGCAATGCGCCCTCGCATAGTGGTACCATTCCGACCATTCGCCACCCTGAAACGCCAGGTCGTTGGACTCTTGCTGCATGAGCCACACGCACATGGCGTACTCGATAGGTTTGTCTTCGCGCATGGCTGCCTGGAAATCGCGCCAATTTTGATAGTCCCAAGGCTCCCAGCCTGGAATGTTCCATGGTTCGGTCTGTGGATCCAGGTCATAAGACGCAGATGGAGACTGCTTGGAGTCATCAAAGTCATACTCCACAATAAGCAGTTCGCCTTTGGGAAGCACCTGCTTCAGGAAGATGCGCTTGCATGGGGCGTCTACAAGCGCGTAATACCCCTCCGTGAACGTGTTCAGGTAAATATCCCCGATCACCAAAGGAATTCGCATAGGATGCAGAGATCTTGAAACACTTGCAGTCATTGCAGGGACCGATGACGGGATCTCGCGCAAATCGAATACATCCTTCTGTCCATCCCCTATAAACTGTTCGCATATGTGCCCCTGGCCTGCTGGAATAATGCTGATTGGTGATGAATTTGAACTGATGAATGACATTGTTTCGCCTTTCTAACGTGTAACCAGGTGAATCAAGAGAGCGCCAAGCAGCGTCCCTGCGAACTGTGCAAGGACGAGCAGAGCTAATAGCGAGTAAATACCATTAAATGGACTCTTTTGCTTCGCCTGGACTTCCTTGACCCACTCAGATGAGCGCATTTGCTGGCGCTCTACCAGGGTAGTTATTTTATCAGTCATGATATGTCCCCTTTCGCTGGATTACCCAGCAACTTTTTCGAGGACGGCAGCGCGAGCAGCCCGCGCCTGCTGAAGCTTTGTCGCGGTGCGATCATCATATGCACATTGTTTACATTGATACCTACCATAATAGAGATACGTTTTCTTTTCTGTATATGGGTGCTCATGCACGCAAGAGGAACCCAAGGCACATCGGGCTATGTCTTGAGGCGTGAAGTTCATGCTACAACCTCCTCGACAGGATCAAGGAGTTCAGCAGGCACAAGATCTCATAGCAAATCCGATTAATCACTGTTAAAACGACGAGGGTCTGAATTTTTCAGAGATAGGAATCCTGGGCGGAGGAGGAGCAAGAAAAAGCTATCAAGGCGATGTTGAGTACTTTGGTGTGTACAGTTCTGATAAAAGCAAAGTCTACCTTATTCCTGTGGATGTTGTTCCGTGTGCGGCACAGGCCAGTTCGCGCCTGATAAAGACTAAAAATAACCAGGATAAGAAGATTATTTGGGCAAAGGACTATGAGTTGTAGTGACAGTGGCGGGGATCGAACCCGCAGCCTTACGCTCCGGAGGCGCACGCTCTATCCATTGAGCTACACTGTCGTAAGGACAGTATAGCAGGTAGATAGGCTAATGACAAGGAGTTTGCAAAGGGGAAGAGATTGTAGTTACCTTCTTTTGAAGGTATGTCGAGGTCATGGGTTCGAGATCCGCCGTCAGCGTTAAATCTCGTAGTCCTGCGCCCAACGCACCCCTTCGCTAAACTGGTTTTTCCCTCGCTTCCCTGTAAGTGTCAGGCGAAAGCTCATTTCCCCAACATAGCATTCATCGACATGGATCATGTATACTTTTCTTGTATCTGGACTATAGATGCTGAAATATTCAATATATCCTTGATATCCCTGTTTTTGTCGTTTCCCCTCTCCACCTAAATTATACGCATTGAAAAGTAAGCATGTTTTATCCTTAGACAGCCGAGCCGACTTACATTGGATGCGCACCAGTTGGGCCCTTTGGCCCGAACTTGCAGCGATATAGTAGGCAAGATCATAACGGAGATGGTTGCCCACTGGCTCTAGAACTTCAAACCCCAACTCGATTAAACGTTGCGCTACAGCTAAGTAGGCAGCTAGCCCTCTTCTGGCCGTGTCTCCAAGCATAAATACCCTCTCCAAAACTTAGCACATGTTCAGCACTAGATTTCATAGTCTTTTGCCCATATCACTTTCTTTTCCTGATTGTTTTTCGTTGGCTGGACGCGCAGACCCACCTCACTAGCATAGGGAACAATGTCTACGGGAACAATATAGACTGTATTGAGTTCCGCACAGTAGACGCCGAAGTACTCGGCATCTCCAACGTAACTACGCCTTTTGCCCCGTCCACCGGACCTGTTAAAGTTCTTAAAAAAGACACACCCAATATCAGGCTTAAAGTGCCCTGCTTTACACTGGATACGGACGAGTTCCGCCGTCTGTTCCGAAAAGTATGCCAAGTCGTAACGAAGATGATCTCCAAGAGGTTGAAGCACCTCTAGCCCTGTGGAAACCAATTTGTGCAGTACTGCCGTATGTGCAGCTAGCCCAATTCTCGCGGCTTCCTTGCCTTTGCCAAACATGTACGCAATTCACCCTTACATTTGACAAGTTAAACGCACGTATTACACGCACTGGACAATGCCGGTTTCACCATAGAGGTGTAACCTGATCAAAGGTGACAAGCAAATAATATTGCTTATCTTAACTCGATGTTCTTACGCCTCTTGAAATTCTGCTATCGATAATGGTTCAGTAGAACACGCCCGTGTAGTATATAAGGTGGTAGTTGTTGTCAATTTCTTTCAAGAAGGCCAATATTGGTGACCAAGTATTGGACAACGGTCAGTCCTTTGGAGTAAATTAGGGATGCGGGCTTCATAATATATGTATCCTTTGAAAGGACACGACGGTGATGCGAAAGGTCTCAAAGAGATGTTGCGGAGCCCTTTCTATGCTGTTCGTCCTCTCGCTGTTCAGTGTTTATTTCTCGCCGCATACGTATGCCGATGGTGGTGCGCCAAACCTGGCTTACGTGTCAGGTACATCCTCTGGAGTCAGTGTGATTGACGTGGGGCAGGCAAAAGTGACGAAAACCATCGCGGTCGCAGGTGATCCACATACAATTCTGCTCAGCCAGGATGGAAGCTTTCTCTATGTCTCGCAGCCAAGAGCAGGGCAGGTATCCGTGATCAAGGCCAAAACAGGACAGACACTTTGTAACGCTCATCTTCCTGGGGAACCGACGCTGCTGACACTTGATACGGATACGAATACATTATTTGCAGCGGGCAATGGGGCTGCTCTAGTAAATGAGCTTGATCCTAAGAATTGTGTAATACAGCATACGTTCCAGACAAAAAGCCCGGTCTATGGATTGGCTGTAGCTCTGACTGCTGGATCAAGCCTATCCGGCGGCACGACCAACCAACTCTGGGTCGCAGGTACAGATAGCTTGACGATTTTCGACGATCAGACAGGTAAGACCCTTGGCAGCGTTTCTCTTCCGGATGGGCCACAATATCTCTCGATTCCACCAGGAGAGACGGTATACGTCACAACACGCCAGGGGAGTGTAGACGTTGTGGATCTCAAGACAAGAGTGGTGCGTCAAATCCTCAGAGGGGGAATATTTGGCTCGATGGATTACGATGCCATAACGGGTGAGGTCTATGTGCCTGACGAGCAACATGATGTGCTTGATGTCCTGAGTCCTGTTGTGACGACAATTCCAAAGGAGCCAAGTCGGGTCATTCACATAGAGAATCCACCCGAAGCAGTTGCTATTACGAGCGATGGACTCCTCGGCTTTGTCGCCTTGCGAGGGGGAAGCGTCGCGATGTTAGATCTTCTTGGCCGGCAGCTGGTTTACACTGTTACTGTTGGCGGGACGCCTCATTTTATCATTACAGGTCTATACCCACCACTAGCCGTCGATACAGCCACTCCCACAGGTAGTTCAATCTCTCCAAGACAAAGTTCTACGCCAGAGGTGTTCTGGATTATCGTGTTCTGCGCCTCCCTGGTTATGGTAGTCGTCCTTGCGTCTCTTCTCGTGTTACAATTCCGTCAATATCAGAGAGCCGGACAGCAAAAGAGAAGAGGACCTCTGGAGTAGCAGGGCGACCACCTGCTATCCATCCTTTGGGGGATATGATTTGTCACCCGAAGCCGTGCCAGAGAATCATCCTTTTGGTAGACGACAACCGCTTCGTAACGGGTTACACTATCTACAGGGAGCACACCGTATAGTCTCCATTCAGCAGACTATCTAGTAATGAACCACCCGAGATCAAAAAGACCCAACCATGAGATGAGGTATGGAGTCGAGTACCCCAACCTTGAAGGGGACGTCCATGCCGCTACGCACGTGTAAGTGGGCCTATTAAGTCATCATTCCGAATTACATTGTGAGGGCATGAACTATGTTTGAACAAGAACTAAAATATGCACAGGGGCAGCATATTGATATTCCTGACAGCGTTTTAATCAGGCAAATGCTTGATGGTGATCAGTACTCATTCGAGGCCCTATACCAGCGGTATCATGAAATGGTATTCAATTTTGCCGCTCGCTATCTGAGAGACACAGACCTGGCGTGTGATGTAACGCAGCACGTCTTTTTCAGATTGTATGCTTCCATGCCGTTTCCCTTTTTGAATACAACGCTTAAACCATGGCTGCTGCGAGTTGCACGGAACCGCTGTTTGGATGAACTGCGGAAGAAGCGGGATATTTACTTCTCTCAACTCGAGTCGACAGATTCACAAGATGATGATGCCCTATCACCATTGAGCAATATAGCAGATCCATATCCTCTGCCTCAGGAGCTTTTTGAGCAACATGATTTGCAGCAATCGCTGCAGAGAGCAATTTATGGGTTACCACTGAAATTTCGTATTATTGTGCTCTTGCGCTATAAAGATGAAATGAGCTTTCCTGAGATTGGGCGGGTGCTGAATATACCAACGATAACTGCGAAATCCTATTTCCAACGCGCTCGGCCGCTGCTACGTGCCGCGCTGGATGTGGAGAGCTAACCATGGTTTGCCAAAAATAAGCAACCCTGATGGATTTGCGTTGGCAATTTGCAGTAACACACGTCCGCCTGGACCAATATATGCTGCCCTATTTGTCGTTGTAAAGGTCCACGAGGTCAATGCGATGCTGTCCCAGGACATTGTTTGCCAGTTGTAGAGGTGTGCCCGTATCGCATCGGTTTTTGGACCCGGGCCAGTTTGGGGTTGAGCAATGTCGAGGGCGTTTGGCTCGCTCAGTGTCAACCTACTGATCCTCAGTTGTTGAGCGTTGGGCAGCGCGAACTCAAAGGTCACGCTTCCCGTCGATAGGGAGTAGGTATCGGGTGCAGTATCCTCTGCATCGCTGCCTTGCTCATCAACCAGGTAGCCTGTGATGATGTTGGGCGGGACGTTCAAGGTACCAGCAACGTCGATGCTAAGCGGGACCTGCACCAGGTTGTCGTGGAAACCATGGGGTGTGGCGCCGTTGATGGTGATGCCGTTTATTGCATCTAATGGGCGATCTGCCCAACCGATCAGTGTAGCTGGTGTGCCATTAAGCAACAACGGGTCACTGCCATTGGGCAAGCTTATGTTTGGTGGCGTCCCAGGGGGAGGCAGGATGATCATCCCTTTGCTCCCTATTGCCTGTCTGATGCATGGGCCACCACATGGGCTAAAGGGGAACTCAGCGCCTGCGCCACTGAGCGCCGATAATATGGCGAGGTGGCGTTGAAAATCGCTACGAGGTTGCTGATCCTGGTCATAGGGAAAATAGGATGCCGGGAGGCCGTTGGTTACGGCGATCGCATCGGCAAGCGTAGTATCAGGCCTGGATAGTGCGCTCTGTACTGGAAGGTCGACCTGTTGTGTCTCTCCAGCCGAGAGGTGTTTAAGAGATACAAAGCTGTGGGGCAGCAGTACATATACCTCATTGAGGGAGGCGTCCAACGTATTTGTCACAGAGCCCACCAACCTGTTGTTCTGCAGCGAGAGTGAAGCGATAATTCCACCCTGGAGTTGACGATCCTGCTCTGAAACGAGGGCATGAAAGGACCAGATGTTGTCGTTTGGTAAGCTGACGTTCTCTCCATTTAAGGCAGGTACAATCGTTGCGTGTGGATCGTCTGCTGAGAAGAGTGGCCCTGCTGGCATAAGCTGATTGGGTAGTGGCAGAGCCAGGCTATTCCCGGGAAGGTGGAGCTGGAAATCACCCTCAGCAGGCACAAATATGCCGTGAAATGTTGTGATGTGAGCCGGTGAGCCATCTGAATTGAGTTGGACAAGGGAGATGCTGTTATCGAGCACGGAGGCACCGCGCTGGTACAAAGAGAGTCCGTACGAGAGCAGAGAGAAAACAACAATGCTGCTCATCATGATGCGCCATCCCCACGCGGGCCGCTTCAGCCGTCTCATGAGCAGGATGCGTACCGGCCCAATAATGGCGATGTAGCTGAGCAGGAGCAGCCCGATGATCCAGGGTGAGAGCAGCGGCGGCTGCTGCAAAATCTGAAGTAATCCACCTCGCGCCAGCAGTTGACCGGGGCCACTACTGAATGCAGGCGCATTGCCAATCAGAGCCCGGTCTCCAATTGTACGAAACAGCAGACGCTTCCAGAGTGTATCGATGGCCGGCCAACTGACAAAAGGTGGGAGGGCAGGGTCAAAGGCAAGGTAGCAAATTACCCCTTGACCATGCCGGGCTTGAACCAATAAAGGAGTGCTGCCAGATGATAGTATCGTCTCACTTGCGAAAGGAGAACCTGGTCCTCGTGTGCGCAACGTCGCTGTGCTGACTACGATGGGCCCCTGGATGGTATCAGCAGGGAGTTGCTGCCCAGCACCACCGAGTGGTAAGAGGTGTGTGCCTGCTGGGATGGTGGTCGTGCCATTCACCTGTATTGGCAGAAGTTCAGGTGGTAGTGGCATAAGCGTGTGTTGCCATGCCGCGCCGCCAACCTCGATCAGTGCTCCTCCCTGGTTCACCCACGCCTGTAGTGTGCTGAGTTGTGCGGGGCTGAGCGTACTGGTTGCAAAGTCATCGAACACAATGACGTCGAAGCTGGAAAGTACCCCAGTCGTTGTGGGCATGGTGGTTGCATCCAGCGGTGCAAGGACGATGGAACTATAGGGGTTGGGCAGCGTCACCGCGCTTAACGGGCTGAAACCGGCGTTGTGGCCGGAGAAAATGCCGACGAAGATATCGCCAGGGTTGAGGTACTCTGGTGTTACCTCTTGCGTGACAACGGTGCGCCCATGCCTATCGAATAATCGTGCTGCGATGCCGTGTGGGGGGAATGGCCCCATATAGAGAGGAACAGTCAATGTAATCCGTTTCTGCGTCCCCCGCGCCAGTGCCACAGGTTCTGCAACACTCCAGGGTGAGTTGGTCGTGCCTGGATCTGTGCGAGATACACCGCTGAAGGTGTTGATGGCAAGCATGCCACTAAAATCTGCCCCTGTGTTGCCCAGCGTCACACGTACAGGCGTCCAGGACCCCATGCGGTAGGAGGAATTGAACCCTACATCCAACTGGAGTGTGAGATCACTTACAGGCTTGACTGCCATATGTGCTAATACCTGTGCAGCAGAGGGCAACAAGAAAAATGTCAGAGCCAGGCAGCATCCCACAAGCAGTTTAAGCGTGGTCTTCGGCTGAAGCCAGGCATAGTGATGGTCAAGCATATTCCTGTGCCTCCCCTGCTGATCGTGTACAGGTACGCTCCCTGCTCCATGGCCGGGTGCTCTATTGTTGCCAATATCGGGATTCATTATAGTATAGTGGTTTGTGTCATTTTTAGCTAGAGGCGCATATACTAACTACTTTTACGAGGTCAGCAAATTAGCAATATGAGACTTTCTGTGAGAAGTTGTTAAGAATTAACGTATAAATATGAAATGCCAATACATATTTCTGGCGTGATAGAAGTATGTAGCCTCGTGTGTACTTTTCTGGCAGCATATACTAAATGGTGTGTTCGGGAAATTCGTGGATGAGAAACACGGCCGATACATCGGCGCTGTGCACGATACATCGGCACCTACGGTTTCCCCAGGAATTAGCGAATGTACCACTAAAAGCTGCCGCCGTAAAAGCAGTGAGGATTCCCGCATTGTCGGGTAACCAAGTTCCTCAAACTTATTTTTCTAGGAGGAGACAATGGTTAAGAGAGCTAGACCCCGGTTTCTCACGATGGTCTTTTCTTTGTTGTCGGTGCTGGTCCTGGTCCTCAGCGCCTGTGGAGGGACACCCACCGCCTCCAGCACACCCGCTGCTGGCAACCAACCAGCCAAGGGAGGTGCCTGGATTGATGACCTGTATGAAGAGCCTCATTCGTTTATTCCCAACGGCGTTTCCGAAACGTTTGCGGCCGTGGTCGATCAGTCCATTTGGGCGCCGCTCTTCTATGGTGACTCGCAGGGCCTGGTTCATCCTGGCCTGGTGTCAGAAATTCCTACTGTTGCCAATGGTGACGTCACCGCTGATCTCAAGAACTGGACGTTCAAGCTACGCCCGAACCTGGTATGGTCTGATGGCCAGCCCTTGAACGCTGACGATGTCAATTTCACCTGGAAGCTCTGGGATAATCCCAAATTTGGTGCATATGCTACCACTGGCTTCAACCTGATCAAGTCGGCGGATGTCTCCACAGACAAACTTTCTATTACCTTCCACCTCAGTTCTGCCTTCGAGCCGTTTGTCTCGATATGGACAGATTCCCTTACGGGGGCGCCGCTGCCCCAGCACATATTCGCAAGTATGGCACCCGATACGATTTTAAAGTCCCCTGAGAACCTGAAGCCATCGGTTGCCAGCGGCCCATTCATGATGAGTGAAAGCAAACCAGGTGATCATTACACTGTTGTTAGAAACCCGAAATATTATCGTGCATCGGAGGGTTTCCCGTACCTTGATAGCATTGTGTTCCGTATCGTGCCTGACCTGAACACTATTCTCAAAGATCTTCAGGCTGGCTCAATCAATTCGGCCTGGTTCCTGGATGTGTCGAATGTAGCAGCGTATAAGGCGGTTACTAACTATAAACTTGTGACAACTCCCGGTTCTGCAGGCTTTGAAGCCATGTACTTCAACTTTAACAATCCCATCCTCGCGAATAATGTTGATGTTCGTAAGGCGATGTCGATGGCGATTGACCACAATGCCTTAATAACAGTTGCCCGGCGTGGGACGGCAACACCTCTCTGTACGGATCATCCCAGCTCGTTTGTTCCTGGATACCAGGCAGATGCTCCCTGCCCGAAATTTGATTCTGCTGCTGCTAATACCCTGCTCGACCAGGACGGCTGGACGAAAGGTCCCGATGGGGTGCGCTCGAAAAACGGCCAGAGGCTGGAGTTCATATACTCGACGACAGCCAATAATCCCTGGCGTGCCGCCGATGAGTTGATTATGCAGTCGGACTTCAAGGCTATCGGCATCAAGCTCGACATTCAAAATTATCCCGCTGGTACCTTCTTCGGCACATTCCTGCCGACAGGTAAGCCTGATAAGTATATGCTTTCCGAGTTCGAGAACACGTTCACCTACGACGCTGATGACACCTTGATACTCGCCTGCAACCAGGTTCCTACTCCTGCGAATAGTTATAGTGGCGGGAATTTTTCCTTCTACTGTAACAAGGCGTTGGACGCCCTTTTAAATCAAGAAACGGGGACTACTGATGTGAAAGTGCGCCAGGATGCTTTCAATAAGATCCATCAGATTGAACTGACGAGCTTCCCGTTTATCACGCTGTACGCTCCGCAGGATATTGCCATGGCAAAATTAAACGTACACAACTACGCACCTGGACCAATGGGTGCTTCGGAGACGGTGAACGTCTGGGAATGGTGGTGTGACGGCGGTAAGTGCTAGTGAGTCACAACATAAACTGGTGGGGTGCAGGTATGTGCATGTAGGTAAGTAAAGTAGCCTCTGGTTGGGTATGCGTCAGTGCTATCCAATCGGAGGCATTCTTTCTATCCCGAGGGGGCATATTCTAGCATGATTGACTATTTGTTTCCGTTTCCTGGCAGGCCGAGGAATGTCTGCGAGGACCGACGCCACTGAAGTCCAAACGTAGCGTGGGCAAATTGTAGCACAAATGCGTAGAAATATGGTACACTTTATCAAATTCGTCTTGTCCTCATTTTATGCTCGTCGGAGGCTCTTATGGGGCGATATATCATTAGACGGTTATTACAGGCTATCCCCTTGTTGTTTTTAGTGTCCATTTTCATGTTCGCTTTAATCCATGCATTGCCAGGTGGGCCGGAGGCAGTAATATTCAATCCTCACCTGGACGCAGCAGGTAGGGCTGCCTTACGTGCTCGTTTTGGCCTGGATGATCCGGTACCTATTCAGTACTTCAAATGGTTAGGGCGCGCCTTGAGTGGTGACTTTGGCTTCTCGTTTGTTACTAATGAGCCTGTGACGGATATTCTTGGCCAGCGCTTTCCCGTGACCCTGCAGTTGTTTAGCTCTGCGCTCATACTGGCTCTGTTCATCGCAATTACGTTAGGAGTGCTCTCTGCGGTGCGCCAGAGAACAATCGTAGACTACACCCTGACGACACTCTCCTACTTTGGTATTGCGATGCCTATCTTCCTCTTCGGCCTCTTTGCTCAAGATATTTTTGGTGTCTGGTTGCACTGGCTACCGACATCGGGAACTCAGTCATTCGGCTACACCTTCGATCCTTTCGGTGCGTTTCTTGATCACTTGAGTCACCTCGTCTTACCTATGTTAGTCCTGGCTATAAGTTTTATCGCTGGATGGAGTCGTTACATGCGATCCAGTATGATCGAGGTCATCAAGCAAGATTATATACGCACAGCTCGTGCGAAGGGGGTAGCCCCTGTGCCGGTACTACTGCGTCACGCGCTACGTAATGCGGTAATCCCTCTTATCACGGTCGTAGCTATAGACTTTGGAGCTGTAGCTGGCGGTGCTGCTATCACAGAGGGGGTTTTCGCCTGGCCTGGCATGGGGAAACTGTTTATAGACTCGCTTGAGGCTCGTGACTTTCCCGTATTGCTTGCGATGCTGCTGCTTGGAGCTGTGTTTGTGATTGCATTCAACCTGGTGGCAGACATACTCTATGCTGTGATGGATCCGCGCATTCGCTACTCGTAGTATTGAGATACCTTCTGAGAAGAGGAGACATCTATGGATATATCAGATCAACTCAACGTAACTCAGGAAGAAGTCGAGCCTTTTCTGGAGCTGACGCCGGCGTTAGTACAGAAGCGACGGAGTCAGGGCCGTATCATCTTCGACCGTTTTATACGCAACCGCGCTGCTATCGTTGGGGCGATATTCCTGATTCTGCTCTTTCTCTTCTGTTTCTTAGGTCCTACGGTTACAAGGCATAACAACCCCGACGCTATCAATGTAACCAGTTTGTCCGCAACGTTTGCCGCGCCGTCTGCGCAGTTCCCATTCGGAACTGATTATGTAGGACGTGATGAATTCGCTCGCGCTATGGCAGGTGGCCAGGTCTCCCTACTGGTTGGCCTCAGTTCGATGCTGGTGGCCATCATCTTTGGCATCGGTATCGGTGCTTTCGCCGGCTACTATGGTGGTGTCGTTGACAACATTCTGATGCGTTTTACAGATGTGGTTCTGGCAGTGCCACTCTACCTGCTCCTCTTCGTCCTTTCGGCTTCTTTCACTGATCACACGCCCAAGAGTATCATTATCTTGATTGCCATCTTTGGCTGGACCTATGCGGCGCGTCTTGTGCGTGGGGAGTTTTTGGCGCTCAAAGAGCGAGAGTTCGTGCTGGCGGCTCGTACTATTGGGGCGCGGAACTTCCGCCTGATGTTTCGTCACATCCTGCCCAATGCAGCGGGGCCGATTATCGTGAATGCTACATTGTTGGTCGGCTCAAACATTATCCTCGAGTCGGTCATGAGCTACTTCGGATTTGGCATTCAACCTCCCTCGTCGAGTTGGGGTAACCTGGTCAGTGATGGCCAGGGCTACTTTGGTGTTGATCCCAAGCTTGTATTCATTCCGGGCCTGCTCATCTTCTTTACGGTGCTCAGCTTTAACCTGGTAGGCGATGGCCTGCGCGATGCCCTTGATCCTTACATGACGGAACGATAGATTAGAATGGTACAGGAGGAGCAATGCTTTGGGAGAGTATCTGCTAGAAGTCCAGGATCTCAAGACCTACTTCAAGGTGAAAGCAGGACGGGTGCGTGCTGTAGATGGAGTAAGTTTTGCGATCAAGTCCGGTGAGAAGCTAGGTGTGGTAGGCGAGAGCGGTTGTGGCAAAAGTGTCACAGCCCTCTCGATTATGCGCCTGCTTCCCCAACCACCGGCGGAGTATGCCGGCGGCAGCGTGCTGTTTGAGGACGAGGATCTGCTCGATCTACAAGAAAGTGCAATGCGCAAGATACGTGGTGGCAAAATCGGTATGATCTTTCAGGATCCGATGACTTGCCTTAATCCAACTATGACCGTGGGCAAACAAATCGGTGAGGCGCTGCGCATTCACTTGAAATTGGGTAAAGACGAAGCGCAAAAGCGAGCGATTGCTTTGCTGGAACAAGTCGGCATCCCTGCCGCTGCTGAACGTATCAATTCCTTTCCACACCAGTTTAGTGGAGGGATGCGCCAGCGAGTGATGATTGCCATTGCCCTGGCGTGTAATCCTAAACTGCTCATTGCCGATGAGCCAACAACTGCACTTGATGTAACTGTGCAGGCCCAGATTCTCGAACTGATCAATGGCGTATGTACCGATTTTGGAACAGCGGTTATGCTTATTACGCACGACCTCGGTGTAGTTGCCGGCATGACCGACCGGGTCGCAGTGATGTATGCTGGCAAAGTGGTCGAGACGGCACCTACAGATGAGTTATTTGCCAATCCCCGTCATCCCTATACGCTTGGCTTGCTATCCTCGGTACCTCGCCTCGATGAGGAACGTCACTCCCAACTAAGAACCATTGAAGGCGCGCCTCCTGACCTGTTGCAACCACCTCCTGGCTGTCCATTCATGCCCCGTTGTGCCTTTGCCCGTGCTATTTGTCGCACCATGCCACCTCTGGATCCTGTCGCCGGCAATTCCGCTCACCTCAAGGCATGCTGGGTAGATGTGACTGATCCGAAAGAGCAAGCCTACGCGGAAGGGCGGCGCAAGGCAAGAATGGAACGTATGCTGGCTGCCACGACGATTGGTCAATCAGCGCATGCTGTATCGGCATCGGAGGAAAAGTAGATGGCAGATACACTTGTAGGGACTAAAACACTGGTCGATGTCCGGGATCTCAAAATGTATTTCCCCTTGACAAGAGGCATCATCATGCAACGGGTGATTGGCTATGTGCGTGCAGTGGATGGCATCAGTTTT
>WNFH01001977.1_pt1 | contig 15157 bp, 12 predicted proteins | sample 5400411 | NCBI WGS metagenome assembly WNFH01 (sample SAMN13153347, study PRJNA577476) | soil metagenome | isolation source: 200 cm saprolite under Douglas fir tree site 2 hole 3 | place: USA:California | collected 2015-04-18
TGTCCAAGCCTTTTAAACAACGGCAAGTCGACGCGATCCATCAAGGGCGCCCACAGAAACTTCAGCGAATATGCAATGCCCACCCAGGAAAGAAACCCGATCGCCGTCAGGGAGGTGTGTTCATCGCGTAGCCAGTAGCCCAACGTATTGCCGACCAGAAAAAAGGGAAGGCCTGAAGAAAACCCGAGCAACAACATCGCCAGCGTTTTGGGCCGCAGGTAATCGGCGATCCGGCGCTTGTGCGGACTCACGCCTTCATTGTCTACCAGGGGGCGGGAAGGGCGAGGAGGATTCGTCTGAGGATGTAGCGGGTCATTAAACCCCTTAAGAGTCTCCCCCGGAAGATTTGGGATCTTTTGCAAATTGGAGCATAGCATCGCCGGCGCTCGAAGGCGTTGCCTCTGTTTCGGGGGAGCGGACGCGCTGAATCTTCACCCGCGCAACGCGCTTCCCGTCCATTTCCACGACCGAGAAGCGAAAGTTGCCATACTCAAAGCTTTCTCCGCCCTTTGGAATGAAACCCAATTGGTCGAGGACGAAACCACCCACGGTCGCGTAAGCCGGATCGTCCGGCAAGCTGATGTTGTATTGCGTGTCCAAGTCGCGCACATTCAAGGCGGCATCAAAAATCAGCGCGCCGTCCGCGAGCGTGAGTGGCCGCTCGACAACGTCAAACTCGTCGTGAATCTCTCCCACCATTTGTTCGAGGATATCTTCCATGGTTACCAACCCGAGGATGCTGCCAAATTCGTCCACCACCAGGGCCATCCCAACGTGATGGGTGCGCAACTCGAGAAGCAGTTCGCTGGCGGGCTTGGTCTCGGGCACGATTAGCACTTCGCGTAAAACGCGCCGCAAATCGAAAGGCGGCGGTGAAAGATTTTCTTCGAGGCGGCGTTCGCGATCGAGGAGGATCCATATCATGTCCTTGATATGCACGAAGCCGAGGATGTGGTCCGCCGTGCCGCGGTAAACAGGGATCCGCGAACGCTGCGTTGTTGCGAAAACTCGCATCACTTCGTCCAGGCTGGATTCCACGGGAAGCGTGTGTATGTCCGGCCGCGGCACCATAATCTCCCGTACCTGGATCTGCGCGAGTTCCATGGCGCTCAGAATGAATTTTTCTTCGCCGGGCGCTATCAATCCGCGTTCGCGGGCCTGCTGAATCTGGATTTGGAGCTCTTCGGTCGAATGCGCAACACCATGAACCTGCGCTGAAGTGACTCCCAAAGCCTTCACAATGGCGCCTGATATCCCATCGAGCAAATGAATCGCCCAGTGAAAGGTGTTCAGGAACCAACGGAACGGCAAGGCAACCAGCAATGCCACGCGCTCGGCACGCGCTAGACTGAGCGTCTTGGGAACCAATTCCCCGATTACGACGTGCAGCGCGCTCAACAGCGCAAAGGCGCAGCCGAGTGCGATGGCATGGGCAAAAAGCGCCGTATGCGCGCCCAAACTGCGGGGCCAAATCGCCTGAAATATCTTCGCAAACGTGGCTTCGCCAAGAGCGCCGATCGCCAGGCTTGTGAGCGTGATGCCGAGCTGAACGCCTGAAACGACCCGGTGCAAATCGCCGAGGAGTGCTTCGACGACGCGCGCGCGCGCGCTCCCCTTTGCGACCAGCTGCCGGACGCGTGACAAGCGTATGGCAACAAGGGAAAACTCCGTCGCCGCAAAAAAGCCATTCAGCGCGACCAACGCCAGGATGCCGATCAGGCGCACGGCAAGCATAGCTGGATTCTGTCCCCCAGCCGCATTGTAGCAGTACTATCGCGGGGCACAGGCAACCGTTCTGTGCTCCGTGCGTCTTACTCCTTTGGATTGATGAATGCCGACCTTTGGTCTTCGGCCTTCAAGAAGAAATAAAAACTTTGGGTGAGATATTGACAAGCTGCTCTGGACGTTTTTAGGATATTGTTTGTCTTTCGAACGGTTCGAAGGAATTTTCGGCTAACTAGGGCAACGCCAATACGGGAACTCTTACTTCCAAAAAGAAAAATCTATGATTAGCGTGAAGGATCTTTCCAAGAGGTATGCGCGTAATACGGCCGTGGATCATATCTCGTTCGAGGTCGAGAGAGGCCAGATCGTCGGCTTTCTGGGACCGAACGGCGCCGGCAAGACGACCACGATGAGGATGCTGACGTGCTTCCTGCCGCCCAGTTCGGGCACCGCAACGGTGGCCGGATTTGATGTCATCGAAGCACCGCTCGAAGTCAAAAAACGCATCGGCTATCTCCCCGAGGCGCCGCCGCTCTATCTCGAGATGCGAACTGCAGAATACCTGACGTTCGTTGGGAGGCTGAAGGGACTTTCCGGCTCTGAACTGCGGCAACGCGTCGATGCGGTTTGCGACCGGTGTGCGGTCGGGGACGTAAAGAACAAGCTGCTCGGAAAACTATCCAAAGGCTACCGCCAGCGTGTCGGCCTGGCCCAGGCCATCATTCACAATCCTGACGTGCTCATTTTGGACGAGCCCACTGCCGGACTCGATCCCAAGCAAATCAACGAGACGCGCGATCTGATCAAGAGCCTCGCCGGCGACCACACGATTATTCTGAGCACGCACATCCTGCCGGAAGTCGAGCAAACCTGCGAGAAGGTCATCATCATCAACAAAGGAAAGCTCGTCGCCACGGATTCGGTGAACAATTTGCAGAGCCGGGCGCGCGGCGCGGAATTAGTGCTGGTCGAAGTGGCCGGACGCAACGGCGCACTGGATTCCGCCAGCGTTCAACAGCGGCTCGAAAAGGTCGCGGGAGTGGGCCGGGTGGCATTCAAGGAAAAGAAACAAAGCGGTGCCACATTCGAGGTAGAGAGCCTCAAGGACAAATTCGTGCGAGGAGACCTGGCTCGAGCCGTCGTTGAGGCGGGCTGGAACCTCAATGAACTGCGAACCGCGGCGGTGAGCCTGGAAGAAATCTTCCTGCAGCTCACGGGAGATCCCGCTTCGCCGCCTGGAGAAGCCTCATCGGCAAAGGGAAAGGCGCAATGAGAAACGTCTGGGTAATTTGCCGCAAGGAGCTGCGCAGCTATTTCGCTTCGCCCATCGCCTATGCAGTGATGGCCCTGTTCGCGCTCATCTTCGGTTTAGTCTTTTTTTCGGCCACGCGCGATTTCGTAAATTTCACGTTTCGCTCCCAAATGTCGGGGGGAGCGCAACCCATGAGCGTCAACGAGTTCATTATCCGCCCGCTGCTCGGATTTGCCGGAACCGTGTCTCTGTTTCTCATCCCCTTGATCAGCATGCGGCTCATCGCTGAAGAGAAGCGCAACGGCACGATCGAACTGCTTCTGACTTCGCCGGTTCAGGATCTCAGCATCATCCTGGGCAAGTGGCTTGGAGCAATGCTCCTCTATCTCCTCGTCCTGGGCATGTCTCTGCCCAACATCGCCTTCCTCTTCGCCTGGGGTAAACCAGACTGGAAGCCGGTCCTGGTGGCGTATCTCGGTCTCATTTTGCAGGGCGGCTGCCTGCTGGCCGTCGGCACGCTGATTTCGGCTATGACCAGCAATCAGATCGTTGCGGGCGGCGCGGCTTTTTTTGTCAGTCTCCTGCTTTACATGTTGAGCTGGTTCACGGAGTACGACAGCACCACCACTTCGAGGGTGCTGAATTACGTCTCCATCGTCCCGCACATGGAAAACTTCAGCAAAGGCATCCTCGATCTGAAAGACGCTGTCTTCTACGTGACCTTCATTTTTCTGGCCTTGTTCCTGACCGTGCGTCAGATGGAATCGCTGCGGTGGAGGTCCTAGCATGGCCGCCACCTGGCTCAAGGCAAGACAAACTCAATACGCTGCTTACGCGAGCGTTTACATCCTCGTCGTGCTCGCGGTTCTTGGCGCCGTGAATTTTCTAGCCAATCGTTATGACAAGTCTTACGATTCCACCGCCAATAAGCAGTTCAGCCTTTCCGACCAGACTATCAAAATTGTTAAGGGCCTGAAGAGCGACGTCCAACTCACCTACTTTGGCGGGCAAAACGACTTCCGTACGGCTCGCGACACGTTGGACCGGTATTCCAGTTTGTCTCCCAGACTGCACGTCACGTACATCGATCCGGAACGAAAACCTCAAATAGCAAAGGCCGCCGGGTATCGATCGGGTGCCACGGTCGTCGTCGAAAGCGGCACACGGCGCGAAAGCGCGAAGAGCCTTAGCGAGGAAGAACTGACCGGCGCTCTAATCCGCTCGCTCAAATCCGACGAACGCACGGTCTGCGTGCTCTCCGCCGCCGGTGAGCGTTCCATCGACGACACGGACGCGGCCGGCTATTCCCTGTTCAAACAGCTCCTCGAACGCGACAATTACAAGGTTCGCACCGAAACCCTTCGACCAGCGGCGGCAAGCGACAATAAACCCCTGGCTATCGGTCAGGCGCCCCCAACTCCCTCGCTGGAAGTTTCCAAAAGCTGCACCGTGCTGGTAATCGCCGGTCCTAAAAATGACTACCCGGTTCCGGTCGTCACCGCTCTGAAAATTTTTGTGGAAGCCGGCGGCCGCGCTCTATTCCTCCTCGATACGCCGATCCGCCTCGGCGACTCCGATCCTCCGACCGAGAACGAGGATTTGCTCAAGCTCCTCGCCGATTGGGGCGTCACAGCTAACAAGGACTTGGTTCTCGATCTCAGCGGCGTTGGCCAGCTTTTCCGTCTCGGTCCCGAAGTTCCTTTCATCCTAGGCTACGAAGCGCATCCCATCACGCAGCCGCTCACCCGCGTGCCGACTGCCTATCCACTGTCCCGCTCGCTGGACACACAGTCCGTCGGCAAAACCACGCTCTCAAAGCTGGTCAGCACGACGGAAGCCAGCGTCGCCGCCACTTCCATCAGCGCTCGCGGCGCCGTCGATCCAACAAAAGGAAAGAAAGGACCGCTCACGCTGGCAGTCGCAGGCACCCTCCGCAATACACCACAGGGCCGCTTTGTGGTCGTGGCCACTTCGCGCGCCGCGCAAAACAGCATTGCGGGCTCTCGCTCGCTCGGCAACCGGGACCTCATGGTCAACATTGTCAATTGGCTTTCCTCCGACGAGGACCTGATCTCCATTCGCCCGAAATCTCCCGAAGACCGCCCGCTCAACATGACCAGTCGTAGACTGAATGCCACGTTCTGGCTCAGTGTCGTCGGATTCCCGCTCGCCGTGATCGGATTTGGCCTGATTACCTGGTGGAGGCGGCGATAGCCCATGAAGTTCAAGGGTCTCCTCACTGCCAGCTTTCTTCTGCTCGTGCTCACGGGGATCATCTGGTGGTCCAACAAAAAAACAGCAACGACGGACAAGACACCGGCTGAGAGCGCCACGACTAAGCTGCTGAGCATCACAGAAGATCAAATCCAGGATATTGAGATCAAGAAGCGCACCGGCGAGACTATCGATTTGCAGCGCACCGGTTCCAGGTGGCAGATCGCCGCGCCCGAACCTCTTCGCGCCGATCCGGATGCCGTCTCCAGCATGCTCTCGATTCTCTCCTCGCTCAGCTCCGATCGCATGGTGGAAGAAAGGGCCTCCAGCCTGGACCAGTACGGCCTGACTCAGCCGGCGATCGAGTTGAACAACAAGAAAACCGCGAAGCTCCTGATTGGCGACGACACGCCGGCTGGCACTGCGGTGTATGCCGCCATCGCAGGCGACCCGCGCGTCTTTGCCCTCTCGAGCTACAAGAAGAGCAGTTTCGATAAGTCCCCGAACGATTTGCGGGACAAGCGGCTGCTGCGGATTGATTCGGACAAAGCTTCCAGTCTCGAATTGACCGCCAAGAAACAAACTATCGCTTTTGGGCGGAACAAAGACGAGTGGCAAATCCTACGGCCGAAACCGTTCCGCGCGGACCGCTCCCAGGTGGAAGAGTTGCTGCGGACCTTACGCGACGCAAAAATGGATTTGAGCGGAAGTGAAGATGACAAGAAAGCGGCTGCGGCGTTTGGCTCGGGCACTCCTTTTGCAACGGCAAGAGTGACGGACGTCTCCGGTACGCAGGAACTGCAAGTTCGGAAGAACAAAGACGACTACTATGCAAAGTCCAGCACCGTCGCGGGCGTTTATAAGATTTCGAGCGGGACCGCACCGGCACTCGATAAGGGCCTAGACGATTTCCGAAACAAGAAGCTTTTTGATTTCGGCTTCGCCGAACCCGACAAATTCGAACTTCACGATGGGCCCAAGAGCTATTTCCTCACGCGCAGCGGCAGCGATTGGTGGTCCAACGGCGCAAAGATGGAACCGGGCGCTGTGTCAGCACTAACTGACAAAATCCGCGATCTGTCCGCGAGCAAGTTCGCCGAGACTGGATTTACTGCGGCAGTGATGGAGCTGACCGTGACTTCCGGGGGCGGCAAGCGCGTGGAAAAAGTGATGCTTTCGAAGAATGGCGACAAATACCTGGCGAAAAGGGAGAACGAACCCGCTCTTTATGAGCTGTACGCTTCGGCCGTCACCGAATTGCAAAAGTCGGCCGCTGATCTGAAGCCGGCTCCTCCACCCAGTAAAAAGTAGCTCTGAAAGCCAGCGGGACAGCGTTCATCCACCGCTGGCGAACCTCTCAAACGCGGCGATCCCGGCTCACACTCATCCTCGACTTGGTTGCGCCCACGAAGCACCTCCTCTACACTCAATTTTTGCCTAAATCGGGTGGGAGTGAACTTGCGAACCATTCTTCGGGTTTTCTACTGGGTCTTCGCCATTCTCGTGATTGCAACAGCCACCTTAGCATGGTGGTTTATCTACCGCCCGCTGCCACAAATCGACGGGAGCGCCGCCCTGCCCGGTCTCCAACAGGAGGTCACTGTCGAACGTGACCGCTGGGGCGTGCCGCACATCCGCGCCGCGTCGGTGGAAGATCTCGCGGAGGCGCAGGGCTACATAATGGCGCAGGACCGCCTCTGGCAGATGGATCTGCTCCGTCGCGCCGCTCGAGGGCAGCTCTCTGAAATCCTGGGCTCCAAGACGCTTCTCATCGATCAAGAGTTTCGCACGAACGGCTTGGGCCGCGCCGCAGAGCGCGACGCCACGCTCCTCGATCCCGAGTCTCGCAAGGTGATGGAAGCGTATGCCCGCGGCGTGAACCAATTTATTGAGCAGCACAAGAAGAGTCTCCCACTGGAATTTTCGCTCCTACGCTACGAGCCCAAGCCCTGGCAGCCGTCCGACACATTGGCTATTTCCGGCTACATGTATCGAACTCTGACGGACACATGGGAAAGAGAATTGAATCGCGCCAAAGTCGCGGAACGCGCCGGGGCAGATCGCGCGAAGGATCTCTTCTCGGAAGAGGCCGCGATGGATCATTTCGTCGTCGGCGATCCCAAGGTTATCGATGACGGCTCGCAACGTTCCGCAGCAGACTCCGACGATGACGATGATGACGACGACATGCAACCCGATACCGTGCTGAAAGCCAGCCGCGGGCCTTCGACCGGAGTCCTCACGCAGGAAAGCGGCCCAGACCTAACCGCTGCTCTCTCGCAGTCCGTTCAAGAATTTCTCCAGGAATCAAAGAACGAGATTCGCCAGGGCCTTGGCAGCAACAACTGGGTCGTGAGTGGCGCTCACACCGCCACTGGGAAGCCCTTGCTCGCCAATGACACCCATCTCGAACTCTCCATCCCGTCAATCTGGTACGAGATTCACCTCACCGCACCCGGCTGGAACGTCAAAGGCTTTACGTTGCCCGGCGCGCCGATGATCGTCATCGGCCACAACGACCGCATCGCCTGGGGCTTCACCAATAACGGCGCCGACGTTCAGGATCTTTACGTCGAAACCTTCAATCCGGACTCGCCGGATGAGTATCGGGTAAAGGGCGCGTGGACCAAGGCGCAAATCATCGACGAGGCGATCCACATCAAGGGCCAGCCGGACGAACACCTGAAGGTTACCGTGACGCGCCACGGCCCGGTCGTTCATCGCGAGGGAAACAAAGCCTACGCACTGCGCTGGACCGCCACGGAACCGGGTGGCCTGGCCAATAGCTACAACTGGCTGTGCAAGGCGCGCAATTGGAAAGAATTCCGCGAAATCATGAAGCGCGTCTGGGGCCCGGGGCAGAACGCGGTCTACGCGGATGTCGAAGGCAATATCGGATACGTGATGGCCGCGCGCGTGCCAATTCGAAAGAAGGGCCACGGCGAAGTACCCCTTCCCGGAGACACGGACGACTACGAATGGACAGGCTACATCCCGTTTGACCAGCTCCCGCAGGCGCTCAACCCGGAGAGCGGATTGATTGTCACCGCCAATGCGCGTGTCGTGGGGCCAGACTACAAACCGTATCTCACGGATCGCTGGGAAGAGCCGTATCGCACCGCGCGCATTTACGATCTACTGCATGACCGCCACGATTTGCGGCCCGAGGACATGCTGAAAGTCCAAACCGACACGTACAGCTATCCCCACGTCTTCCTCGCGGATCAATTATTGGGGGCCGCGAAAACAGTGAAGCCCAAAGACCCACGCGCCCAAAAGCTCATCGAAGGCCTGAAGGATTGGAACGGAATCGCCGACGCGGACTCCCCGGAAGTTTCTTTTCTGCACGTAGCGCGTCGGGCGGCCATCGACCTACTCCTCGAGCCGTTCCTTGGAAAAGACACGAGTCTTTATCAGTGGCGGAGCACCACGTTTCTGCAAAAAATCCTCACCGATCGGCCCGCGAAGTGGCTTCCCGCTCCTTATAAAAATTTTGACGAATTGCTCGCCGCAGCTGCCGACCTTGCCGTAACCAATTTGGCCGGGCAGAGCAAGAGCGATCGCGTCGAAGATTGGGCCTGGAAGCGCTTTGACTCCCTGGACATGTTCCATCCCATGGGGCGCGAGGGTCTGTTGAAGCGCTTCCTCAGCATCACGGACAAATCCCAATCGGGCACTCTTTACAGCGTTCGCGCCGCCACCAAAACCCACGGCCCTGCTATGCGCTTCGTGGCAAACCCCGGAAACTGGGATGAATCCATCCTGCTCATACCTTCTGGCGAATCCGGCCAGCCCGGTAGCAGCCACTACTCCGATCAATTCTCCTACTGGTACGAAGGCAAACCCATCTTGGCGCCCTTCAGCGACGCGGCCGAGGCAAACGCGCGCAAGCACACTCTGACTCTCAAACCGGGCTCCTGATTCCCTTCCGCTCTCATGCCGGAACTGCCTGAAGTCGAAGCTGTCGTCCGCACGCTCCGTCCCCTCCTCCAGGGTCGGCGAATCCGTTGCGTTCACGTCTTTCACCCTATCGCCACGAAGCCCCAAGCCGCTTCGCGGGTCGCCCGCCATGCCCACGGGCGCCGCATTCGCACCGTCGATCGCAAAGGCAAGTATGTCCTTGTAGCTTTGGACCGCGGGCTGCTGACGATGCATTTTCGCCTCGATGGCCAACTCCTTTGGTTTTCAAATGGCAAAGAACTGCTGGAACGTGCCAACCAGGGTGAAAAGAGAGTGCACGTCGATGTTGCCCTGGAATTGGACAAAGGCGTCCTCGGTTTCGCCGATCGCCGCCACTTCGGCCGCGTTCACGCCTGGGAATCCGCTAGTGACTGCCCTGGGCTCAGCATGCTGGGCATCGACGCCCTGTCGCGCGATTTCACCTCCCGCCGCTTTGCTGAACTGCTCTCCGCGTCAAAGCGTCCCTTGAAGGACTTCCTGCTGGATCAAGCGCGCGTTGCCGGTCTTGGCAACATCTACTCTTGCGAATCGTTATGGCACGCTCGCCTCGACCCTCGCCGCCGCGCCAATGCGTTGAAACCGCAGGAATCGCGCCTCTTGCACAAAGCAATTGTGTCCGTTCTCGCGCGTGCCTTAGAATGCTGTTTGCATCCGGCGCCCGACTTTCGCGATCCGGAGTGGTGGTTCCAGGGGTTGGAAAGTATTCTTCGCGCCTATGGACGCGAGGGGAAACCCTGCCGCCGCTGCGGAGAGCCGATCCGGCGCATTGCGCAGGGCGGCCGGTCAACTTATTATTGCGGGCGCTGTCAGAAATAGGCGCCTCCAAAGGACACGGGCATATCGCGTGAATTCACCTGCTCCCAAGAAACCCGAACCACCGAAAAAGCCCGATTTTGAGCGCTCGCTCGCCCGTCTTGAGGAAGTCGTCCGGCGCCTGGAAAGCCCGCAACTCTCTTTGGACGACGCAATGAAACTGTTTGAGGAGGGCGTCGCGCTTTCGCGCGAGTGCCAGAAGCAACTGGAAGAGGCGGAGGGGCGAGTGGAAATCCTCCTGAAGAAAGCCGATGGCAAGCTTGCCGCCGAGCCGTTCGATCCCGAGCGGGAGACTGAATCGTGACGCGCCAAGGCAGCCCGCTGCGCGCCCATTCCCTGCCGCGATGAAACTTCCCCCATTCTTCGAAGAAGACCGCCTGACCGTCGATGCCGCTCTTGGGCGGCTAATGCCGGCCGAAACTGCACAACCCTCTTCCATTCATACGGCAATGCGCTACAGCGTATTCGCCGGTGGAAAGCGAATCCGCCCCATCCTCTGTCTCGAGACGGCGCGCATCTTCGCCAGCGATGTCACACCCGCGCTTCACCCCGCTTGCGCCATCGAATTCATCCACACCTACTCCTTGATTCACGATGATTTGCCGGCGCTGGACAACGATGACCTCCGCCGAGGCAAACCGACTTGCCACAAGAAATTCGGCGAAGCCATTGCCATCCTCGCGGGCGACGCTCTCTTAACCCTCGCGTTCGAAACCATCGGTGCGACACCCGCCGCCGCGGAGCACCGCGCCTCCATCCTCACGGAAGTTGCAGCCGCCGCCGGCACTATCAATGGAATGGTCGGTGGCCAGGTCGCTGACATCGAAGCCGAAGGCAAGCCCATCGATCCGCAAATGCTGGAGTACATTCACCGCTCGAAAACCGCTGCGCTGATCCGCGCCTCGATCACAGCCGGTGCCATATGCGCAGGCGCCAGCTCCGAAGATGTCGCGCGCCTGCGGCGATTCGGCGAGACTGTCGGCTGGGCTTTCCAGGTTACGGACGACATTCTTGACGTCGAGGAATCCTCCGCCGCGCTCGGCAAGACGGCAGGAAAAGACATGGCGCAGCAAAAGGCAACCTATCCCGCGGTTTACGGGCTGGAGCGCTCTCACCAGATTGCCAACGATCTGGCGACCAAGGCCATTGCCGAGCTTGCTCCGTACGCGGAACGTGCCGCGCGCCTCCGCGATATCGCGGAATTCCTGGTGCTTCGCCGCGCTTGATTGTTCGAACGCCTCATGAAACCAAAGGCAGGCCGCAAACGCCTCGATCTTCTTCTCGTCGAGCGAGGCTGCGCCGACTCTCCTCAGAAAGCCATGGCCATGATTCTCGCCGGTGAAGTTCAGGTGGACGGCAAACGAGTGGAAAAGGCAGGCATGCCCGTCGCGGAAGACGCGCGCATCGAAATCACCAGCCGGCTGCAGAAGTTCGCCAGCCGCGGTGGAACAAAACTCGAAGGCGCGCTGGAAGACTTTGCGATTGAGCCAGCGGCGTGCGTTTGCCTGGATATCGGCGCTTCGAACGGCGGTTTCACGGATTGCCTGCTGCAGCACGGCGCAGCGCGCGTCTACGCTGTCGACGTAAACGTGGAACAGCTTGACTGGAAGCTGCGGCAGAATCCTCGCGTTATTCCCATCGAGCGTAATGCGCGCGAACTGCGGGTTGAAGACCTTCCCGAAAGCGTCGACATCGTGGTGATTGATGTTTCTTTCATCTCGGTCCGGAAGGTAATTGCGCCCGCAATAGCAGCGGCAAAACCCCGCGCCGGCTTTCTCATCCTCATCAAACCGCAATTCGAATTGCGCCGCGAGGAGATTGGCCCCGGTGGCATCGTGAGAGACAAAGTGCTGCATGATAAGGCGATACTAACTGTACGTGAATGCGTTGAATCCGTCGGTCTGGAATACCTCGGAGTACGCCCGAGTCGCCTCCTGGGGGCCGAAGGCAATCAGGAGTATTTTCTCCACGCACGCAAAAAGGCCCTGGAGTAGAATCGCAGACGCACATGCGCCCCGGACAAACTTTTCAAACCATAGGCATCATTTCTCGCCCTCGCCGTTCGAATCTCGCCGTAGTTGTTCCGCCATTGCTGAAATGGCTCGAAGCGCAGGGCATACAAACTTTCTTTGACGAAGAGACAGCTAACTCTTTGCCGGATGGTTCGAAAGGTCAGACTCGCCAGCGCGTGGCAGACGCGTCGCAACTTCTGCTCGTACTTGGGGGTGACGGCACCATGCTTGCCGCCGCGCGTCTGGCCGCGCCACGCGGGATTCCGATCCTGCCCATCAATATGGGCAGCCTGGGCTTCCTTACTAGTTTTACTCTGGAAGAGCTCCACCCGGCGCTCGATGACACACTGGAGGGCCGTTATTCGCTCAGCGAACGCGTCATGATCAGCGTGGAACTCGAGCGCTCGGGCAAGGTGATCGAGAATCAGCGCGTTCTGAACGAAGTGGTGATCAATAAAGGCGCGCTCGCTCGCATGATCGAGCTGGAGCTTACCATTGACGCCGATTTTGTCTGCCGCTATCGCGCCGACGGCCTGATCGTGGCCAGCCCCACCGGCTCTACCGCCTATTCCCTCTCCGCCGGCGGACCGATCGTTCACCCCGCCGTGGAATCCTTCGTGATCACTCCCATCTGTCCGCACACTCTGAGTGACCGCCCACTCGTCGTCCGCGACTCTTCTTCCATCGAGATGAAACTCTCCGGGAACACCGAGTCGGTTTTCCTGACCCTCGACGGTCAGCGCGGTATCCCATTGCAACCAACGGATCTCGTCCGCGTCTCCCGCGCGAAAGAGCTGTTGAAGCTCATCCAGCCGCCAAAGAAATCCTATTTCGAGATTTTGCGCAGCAAGCTGAAATGGGGCGAAGCCTAGAGCGGACTTCTTAAACGTGGATCAACCTGCCAGAACGTCCGTGCGCAGCAAATCGTTCTGCGTTTCTCGCCGGCGAATCAGCCGGAAGCGCTTCCCTTCGACCAAGACCTCAGCGGGGCGGCATCGCGCATTGTAATTCGACGCTTGCGACATTCCATACGCCCCGGTAACCCAAATCGCGAGCAGGTCGCCGGCCTTCACTTCCCCCAGGGGCCAATCCCGCAAAAAGCAATCGCCCGTCTCGCAAACCGGCCCGACAATGTCGACTCGTTGGCGACGAGCGTCATTTTCCTTCCCTTCCCGCTCAATTTTCGTAATGGGGTGAATCGCCCCGTAGAGAGCCGGCCGCATCAAGTCGTTCATCGCCGAGTCTACGACCACAAATGTCTTGCCCCGATTCGTTTTCGTATAGACGACGCGCGTCAAGAGAACACCGGCCGGCGCGATAATCGAACGCCCTGGCTCCAGCAAGAGTTGCACGCCAAGTTTGCGCACCATTTTTGCCACCAGCCGCGAGTACTCCGTTCGTGTCGGAGGCTTCTGATCGGAATAGCGCACTCCCAACCCGCCCCCAACATCCAGGTAGCGCAGGTCAATTCCCGCGCGCCGCAGCTCTCCGACAAATCCAGCCAGCCGCCCCAAGGCGCGGCGAAACGGAACGAGCGTTGTAATCTGCGAGCCGATATGCGCGCTGATCCCCTGCCAGCGGATCCATTTCGAATCACGATGCGCAAGGTAAAGTCGTTTCGCCTCAGACCAGTCCAAGCCAAATTTGTGTTCGTGACGCCCGGTTGCAATGTGTGGGTGGCCGCCGGCTTGCACATCGGGATTCACTCGAATCGCCGCCGCAGGTGCCCGGCCTCCCCGTCCGGCCAGTCGCGCCGCCTCCTCTACCAAAATGTCGAGTTCCGCTTCGGATTCGGCGTTGAAAAGCAAAATTCCCGCGCGCCCGCCTCGCTCATGCGCTCGATAGTTCAGCGCTTCACGAATTTCATGCCGGTCCTTGCCGACCCCGGAGAAAACGATGCGATCGCCGCGCACGCCGATGTGCTGCAAGTGGTGAAGCTCCCCCCCGGATACAATGTCAAAACCGCTGCCCAGCTTGGCAAGATGATTCAGGATGGACAGATTCCCGTTGGACTTTACCGCAAAACACAAAGTGTGCGGCAGCGCGCCAAGCCCCTTGTGCAGTTCCTCGTAGGCGCCATCAATTGCAGCGCGGCTATATACGTAGGTTGGCGTACCAAACTTCTGCGCGACGGAATCCAGCGGCACTCTTTCGCACATCACTTCTTCGCTGCTCGCACTCTGAATCCATCGATTGGCTCATCGGACTTTTGCCACCACTAGGGTCCGGTCATCGGCAAGCGGAGCGCTCTGTGTGAACCAATCCACTTCCCGCAGAATCAGGTCGGCAATCTCCGTCGCGGACTCTTCATGGTGCTGTTCGATCAGCTTCATAAGCCGTGTCGTACCGAAGAACTGTCCTTCGCTGTTCATGGTCTCCGCGATTCCGTCCGAGTGAAAAACAAGAATATTTCCGGACTCCAGCGTCACCGACCATTCGTCGTAGGTCACTTCTTCGAAAATGCCCAGCGGAAAACCCGTCAATTCAATCTTGCCGCAGCGTCCCTCTTTGTAAAGCAGCGGCTGCGACTGCCCGGCGTTTGCCACTCGCAGCTTCTGGCGGCCCTTCTGCCACGTGGCAAAGCACGCCGTCATGAATCGCCCCTCGATGCGCCGTTCGCCCACCAGTTGGTTCATTTGCTTCAGCATTTCCGCAGGTTGCAGTTTTTGCGGGGCCAGACTCCGCATGATTCCTATGGACACCGCTCCATAAAGCGCGGCGGCCGTTCCCTTGCCGCTCACGTCTCCCAGCGCAATTCCCAGTTGCTGCGGTCCGTAGCGCAGAAACTCGTAGAGGTCGCCGCACACTTCTCGTGCGGAAAGATACCGCGCGGCCATCTCCAAGCCGTAATCTTCCGTGGGAACCGGCCGCAGCAGCGCGCCTTGAATTCTCTTCGCTGCCTGCAAATCCCGCTCCAGCCGCGCTTCGTCGCGCGCCAATTGCTCGTAAAGGCGCGCATTTTCCAGCGAAACCGCGAGGTTCGCCGCCAGGATCGAAAGCGTCTGCACATGATCCTCAGTGAAATAATTCAGTTGCGGGCTTTCCAAATCCAGCACGCCAATCACTTTTCCCTTGTGCATCATGGGAATCGCCAGTTCCGAGCGCGTCTCTGGGTTCACCATCAGGTAGCGCGGATCAACGGTCACATCCGGAACGAGAACCGGCTCTTTCAATGTGGCTG
>WNFH01001671.1_pt1 | contig 15147 bp, 11 predicted proteins | sample 5400411 | NCBI WGS metagenome assembly WNFH01 (sample SAMN13153347, study PRJNA577476) | soil metagenome | isolation source: 200 cm saprolite under Douglas fir tree site 2 hole 3 | place: USA:California | collected 2015-04-18
AAGCACCGCCAAGCTGAACAACCGCGACTGGATCGACTTCTGGATCTCGCCTTTCCAGGAGAATCTGCTGCTGCCCTCAGGCGGGATCCCGCCCGACCTCCAGGGCCCTACCAAGGACGCCCTCCTCGTCAACATCGACAGCTCGATTCCGACCACGGCCCACGTCCAGGAGTTCAAGAACTACATCAGCACTGACTTCCCGGGCACCGGCCGGGACATCGAGAGCTGTGTGGCTTCCCTGGGGGGCGTCAGCGCGAGCCGCCGGGATCCCCTCCAGCTCAGCCTCACCCGGACCCACGTCCGGCTCGACCTGAACGTCAATGGCAGCCCCTGCACTCTGGTCGACACGAACATAAATGACCTCGGCTTCGCGCTGGGAGTGGTCCAGCTTGGCCACCACTCCTATTCCCCCGACGAGGCCACCGCATGCAACCTGCCTGGCTGCAGCGTGAACACAGGAGCGGGGGCCGGCAACACCTGGCACTGGTCCAACTTCTCGATGTCGCCGGCGGTCCCCTTCACGATGCTGCGAGGTGACGTTGCGCTGACCGGGGTCCAAGCCAGCACCAGCCCCATGGTGCACTTCGCGGGCGCGGCGCCGGCCAACTCCTTCCTGCGCTTCTCAGCCCTGGCCAGGCGAGGTTCGATACAGGTCTCCGCCAACGGCGGGCCATTCTTCCCGGCGCGCGAGCAGATACAGAACGGTGACGGCATCGACGGCGTCAACGACGCCAGCCATATCGGCTACTGGACCCCGATCCCAGCCGGCACCACCAGCGTCACCTTCAAAGCTCACGACTCGACCCAGCCCTGGCAGATCAGCGACGTCTCGATCTGGTCGTCTTCGGCCGACTCGGTCACTTCGGTGACGATTCCCCCGCCGACGACCAACCCTGGCGGCGGTGCGACCGGCGGAACTGGAACCGGAAGTGGAACGAGCTCCAGCGGTGGTTCGACCGCCGGCTCGGTCAGTGAGCCGGGCGCGGGCGGCGCTTCCACGGGAGGCTCGACAGACGAGCCGGGCAGCGGCTCGGCGGGAGGCTCGACAGGCGAGCCGGGGAGTAGTTCGACGGGAGGCTCGTCGACCGAGCCCGGTAGCGGCGCAGGTTCGACCGGAGGCTCGTCGACTGAGCCGGGCAGCAACCCGGGCTCCGATCAGCCCGGCGGGCCGCCGGCGCCGGAAACCGGTTCAAGGGCAGGCGGCGCCGAAGGGCTTCCAGCCGCAGGCGGCGCACCTGACAGCAACGAGAACGTGCCGGCCGAGATCGCCGATGCTGTCATCGCGCCGAGATCGATTCAGGCTCGCGCGGTCTGGCTGCTCGTTGTGATTGTCCTGGTGGGGGTGGTCATCTCGAGCGTGCGCCTCGCACGACGCCAGGCGAGGACGCGGCCCCGGAAATAATGCCGACGCTGGAGGGCCGACGCCGCCCTCCAGCCCTCAACCCGGCGAGCCCCCGGATGCCGGCGTCACCCGTCCCATTTTTCCCAGGCCGACTTGGGACCGGGGCCTCATGCGCATGCGTGGGCGCTTTCCTAGTCTGGGGAGGCCAGATCAGGTGGCGAGGAGGGTTCATGATCCAGGACGCTGTCAAGCGCGAACTCGAAAAGAGCGAGCGGCCACAGAGCACGCATGACTTCGTGCGCTCACTCGGGGTGCCGGACTTGCCGGCCCGCACCAGCCCGTTCGATCCTGGATACGACGTTCAGACCGTTATCAGCCATCTCGAGCAAAGCCATCACTTGATCAGCCGCCTGAAGCTCTCGATGGCTTGTTGGCTCATCGCAGACGAGACCGCGACCAGAACCAAGATCGCTGCGGCCAAGAGGCTTGGCGTTCCGCTTGTCACTGGCGGCGGACCGTTCGAAATCGCCGAGGACAAGGGCCGTCTCGAGGGCTTCTTCGAGCTGGTCGCGTCTCTTGGCGTCGGCCGTGTCGAGGCTGGCGAGGGCTTCACCCGCTTGAAGAGGTCGCCCCGTGAGTACACGAGGTTGGCCGAGCGCTTCGGCATGTCCGTTCAGATGGAGCTGGGCGACAAACATGGTGGTGCCTTCACCGCTGCCATCGTGGCCGAGCTCATCGACGATGGCCACAGGTGGCTCGATGCGGGGGCGCAGGCCATAGTGGTCGAAGCCCGTGAAAGCGCTCAGCAGGTGGGGCTCTTCGACGACAGCGGACGGCTCAACCTCGATGCCGCCGAGGCATTCGCGGCTGCTTTCGGGATGGACAAGACGATCTTCGAAGCTCCCAACAAGCGCAGCCAGTTCGATTTCCTGCGCCACTTCGGCAACCAGGTGAACCTGAGCAACGTCAGGCTGGAGGAGCTCCTCCGCGTCGAGATCTATCGCCGTGGTCTTCATTCCGACGCGTACGCACACGAACTTGCACCGCGGCCCGTGCCAGCAGCCTGGCGTTGAACCGTACCTTCGTCATCGACGCGCTCCCGGAGCGAGCGCACCGTTATCGCGAGACACATGCAATCGCGGTGGTGGATGTATTCCGGGCCACCACCGTCATCGTCACTGCCCTGAGCTGCGGACACCGGGTGTACCCGGTGGCGACCATCGACGAGGCGTTCGGGGTCGCCCGACAGCTGAAGAACGCGGTCCTGGTCGGGGAGCAAGGAGGCGTCAAGCCGGAGGGCTTCGACCTCAACAACTCGCCGGCCGCGGTGGCGCAGCTAGACGGTTCAAACCCGATCGTGCTGCTCTCGTCCGCCGGCACGCAGCTGCTGGCGCATGCACGGGGCGCGTCAGCCATCTATGTCGCGTGCCTGCGCAACTTCACGACGACCGCGAACCATATGGCCATCGCCGACCGGCGAGTCGCGCTGATCGGCGCCGGCACGCGTGGCGAGGCGCGTCCTGAGGATCAGATGGTGTGTGCGTGGATCGGCCAACGCCTGCTTGAAAACGGCTTCAGCCCAGAGAACCAAAGCACACGCGACGAGATGGCCGCATGGGATGGACAAGCGGCCGAGGTGATCACATCCAGCCCCAGCGCGGAATACCTACGTGACACGCACCAGACCCACGACATCGATTTTGTGCTCGAGCACGTCGACGACGTTGACGCCATCGCCCTGTACAACGGCCAGCAGGTGAGCCTGCTGCCGGCCGGTGAGGACGAGCGCGCGGGTCTGGCTCTTCCGGCTACTTGATAGGGCAGGCAGCGTCCTCGGTTCCGGTCCTGGTCCTCGGACCGCCGCGGTACGTAGGACCCCTGGGCGTGATGCGGTCGCTGGGCGCGCAGGGGATACCCGTCTACGGGCTGGCCCACAGGCGGCTATCCGCCGCCAATGTCTCTCGCTTCTGCGCCGGTACGGTCCGGGCGGGCGAGGATGGCCGGCCGACCGGAGACGCTGAAGGGGACCTCGAGGCGCTGCTTGCCGCCGGGCGCACCCTCGGCAAGGGCACGATCCTGATGGTGGGTTCCGACGAGTGGGCATTCTTCGTCGCCGATCACGCCGATGCCCTGGCGGACGTATATCGATTCCCAAGGGTCTCGCCCTCGCTCGTGCGTGACCTGGCTACCAAGGACGGCCTGTACCGACTCGCTCTGGAGCATGACATTCCCACCCCGAAGATCGCATTTCCCCACAGCGCGGCGGAGGCTGTGAATATCGCTGGCGAGCTCCGGTACCCGGTGTTCTTGAAGCCGGTCGTCAGCCGACCTCGCGGGCAGTGGAAGGACATTGCCGAGGACGCGGAGTCCCTGCTGACCAATTACGGATTGATGGAGGAGTCACGCAGCGAACCCAACGTCATGTTCCAGGAGTACATCCCAGGCCAAGATGCTGACGTCTGGATGTTCAATGGCTACTTCGATCATCAGGGACGCTGCCTCGTCGCGTTCACCGGGCAAAAGCTGCGCCAGCACCCGGCGCACATGGGCATCGCAACCTTCGGCATCTGTACGAACAACCAAAGGGTGGTCGACATCACCGTACGCCTGCTTTCAGAGCTCAGATACTGCGGGCTCGTCGATATCGGATTCCGCTATGACCGTCGCGACGACACGTACAAGGTGCTGGATATCAATCCCAGGCTGGGCGGTGCGTTCCGCTTGTTCGTCGACCGCAACGGCCTCGACGTGGCCAGGGCCATGTACCTGGATTTGACCGGTCGGCCGGTTCCTGCGGTGCTGCCATGGGAGGGCCGGCACTGGATCAAAGAGGATGCCGACCTGATCGCCCTCAAGTACTACCGGCGCTTGGATGGGCTCAAGGTCGGCAGCTGGCTGCGGTCCGTCTGGCATGCGGATGAGGGGGCGACCTTCTCACTCCGCGACCCGATGCCATTTCTCCTCGCTCTTGGCCAACTTGCGCAACAGACCGTGACGCGGCGATGGAGCCGCCGCATTCGTCGGGGCCACCGCGCCGTGCAGCGCTGGATCAGCAGCAGAAGGCCGGCATCCGCGTGAGCGTCGCCGGCTCCAGTCATGACAGTGACGCGCAAGCGGCCGTGGATGCATTCTTCGACCGGGATGCTCCCAATTGGGAGGCGATCTATGAGCGGCATGACGTGTTCAGCGTCATCCACCAGCATCGCCGGCGGATTGCCCTCGACTGGGTGCAGAACCTGCAGCTTGGTCCGGCCACTCGGATTCTCGAGATCGGCTGCGGTGCCGGTTTGCTGTCCGTCCAGCTGGCCCGTCGAGGATTCGAGGTTGAGTCGGTGGATTCCACCACTGCAATGGTGGACCTGGCACGACGGAACGCCATCCGGGCTGGGGTCCACGTGGCCGTCGCACAGGCCGACGCTCACCGCCTGGAAGGCCACTCCGACGGCTCTTACGCCCTGGTCCTGGCGCTCGGAGTCATCCCATGGCTCCATTCGCCCGAGCTCGCAGTGGCTGAGATGTCGCGGGTGCTCGCGGGCGGCGGCCATCTCATCATCAATGCCGACAATCGCGCCCGGCTGAATCATTTGATCGACCCGCTTCTGAATCCGGTGGTTGGCCCTGCCGTCGGCGCCGCGAGAGCGCTGCGCAACCTGGGCCGCCCTCGCATCGAGTCAATGCCGGCGACCATGCTCCACTGGCCCCGCCAATTCGATGCTCTACTCACCCGTCACGACCTTCACAAGATTCGTGCCCAGACATTTGGCTTCGGGCCCTTCTCGCTCATGGGCCGCAGGTTCGTTTCCGAAACTCACTCGGTCCGCCTTCACTTCCGGCTGCAGTCGCTGGCGGATCGAAGGATTCCCTGGCTGCGGTCTACGGGCGCGCAGTACATCGTGCTGGCGCGGAAGGTAGAAACGTCCGGATTTACGGACGTGAGTTCGACATCATGATCGAGCTGACGCTTCGAACCGGGGCTTGGCACGGGGACCGGCCCCTCGAGCTCGCATTCCCCAGCCATTGGGAGGTGAGCACGTTTTGGCCCCGGACCCCGTCGCCGCTCTCCGACGCTGAGCTGGCGGCGACCCTCGAGTCGCCTGTTGCGCAGCCGCCCATTCGTGAGCTCGCAAGAGGCAAGCGCAGGCCTGTGATCATCGTCGACGACCTCACTCGGCCGACTCCGGCGCACCGCATCATGCCGCTGGTGTTGAAGCATCTGCATGAGGCCGGGATAGATGCGGGTCACGTGACTGTGGTCATGGGAGGCGGTACACACCGGCCGGCCACGCTCGACCAGATGGCGCTCAAGGTCGGCCCCGCGGGACGAGGCTGCCGCATGCTCGTCCACAACCACGCGGCCGATACGGTTCGGGTCGGGCGCACGTCGTTTGGGTCGCCCATATTCGTCAATCGTGAAGTTGCGGAAAGCGACTTCTTGATCGGAATCGGAGGCATCTACCCGCAGCACTCAGTTGGTTTCGGCGGGGGCTCCAAACTCCTACTCGGCGTGCTCGGCAAGCGCTCGATCGTATTCCTCCACTACGGCCACGGGAGCGTGGCCGGGACCTATGACATCGACAACGATTTCCGGCGAGACCTCGATGAGATGGCGCGGCTCGTCGGGTTGAGAACCGTGATCACCCTCCACGTCGATGCCAACCGCGACGTCGTGCGAGCGGTCAGTGGCGACCACCTCGCTTACTACCCCGAGGGCGTGGCTTACTCCCGACAGGCCTACAGCGCCCCTCCACCCGGCGATGCCGATGTGGTGGTCGTCAACGCCTACCCGGCGGACACGTCCCTGACGTTCACCCGCAGCAAGGGGATGGCGCCGCTCTATCTGGCGCAACCAGGCGCCTCGCGAATCCTCGTTTCCGCGTGCAGCGAAGGGCTCGGCTACCACGGCCTCTTCCCATTCATGAACGGCCCTCAGTTCGAGAGGCAGATCCACATTCTCCGCCGCCTCTCCGTAATTCGACCCGCATCCGTGCCCCGCAAGGTCGCCCGCCATGCACTGGAGGTCGCGACCTCGGCCCGTAATGCTCTGTCGCGGCGCCGCGTCCCCGCCGCCGGTCTGACCGGACTCCGGGTGAGCGGGCCTCCAACGCGACCTCGGCACCAGGTCTGGCTCCTCCGCACCGGGATGGAACCCGTTTCGTTGCCACCGGCCATCCCCGGCATGGTCGCGCTCGAATCCTGGGCAGCGGTGTTGGGGACCATCGAGCGGGAGCAAGGTCCGGGCCGGCGCCTCCAGGTTGCGGTTTATCCATGCGCTCCCCTCCATTGCCTTGACCTCGCCGGAGTCGAGATCGGAGATCACCTGGCCGCGCATACTGCCGTGGCAGGCTGAGCGTGCCTGCCCTGCGCACCTGGACCGTTCTCAGCGCCGCCGGGATCGCCTGGGGCTTCGCGCACCTCGCGCTGGAAGCGCCGCTGGGCGCAGGGGGAACCAACCTCTGGAAGCTCGTGCTCGTCTCCACGCTTGCGTGGCTGGTGATGCTGGCGCTGGCTGCTCGCGGCTCCCGTCGAGCGGCGTTCGGAACCGTCCTGCTCGGTGCCACCGTCTGTTTTCAGCTCGCCCTCGTCCATTTCGCACGGGTGGGGTCGCACACGGTGTGGGTGGGTGTGCTGCCCTGGATGACAGACCCCGAAGATGCGCCGGCGGCGTTGGTGCCTCCCTACAACCTGCTCATGTATGTGGGTATCGGACTCGGGCTGGCCACCGTCTGGGCCGGCACGAGAGCGCTGCTCTCCGGCGAAGGTCGCCGTCGCCTTTGGTTCCCCTTCGTGGTGGCCGCTCTCGTCGTCGTCGCCGGCTTGGCCGATATGACGCGCCCGGCGTCATACCTGGGTGGAACTGGGTTGATCTGGACGGCCGCCGCCGCCGTGGTGGCTGGAGCTGTGGCGATGGCAGCCGCCGTCATGCCTCGCCGGAGCTCGGGCGCTGTGGTCGGCTAAGAGCGGCGCCGCGGTCGCCTCTGGCGCCGTCCGAGCGCGAAGCCGGCGGCGCCAGTCATCCCGATCGCGATCAGCAAACCAATGCTCAGCAGAATCAGGTTCTTCCTGCCGGCACCGCGCGCCGCCGCCAGGATTTCCGATTCGTTGATCCAGCCCTCAAGAGTCGAATCGTCCGCTGGTGCGGCGGCGGCCGCAGCCGCCGGCGAGCTTGCCGCGCTGTGGGGCCGGGGACAGGGCAACGTCGCGGCGACTGGCGCCGCCGTCGACCGCGACCAGATCGAGGGATCGCGCACCCACCAGGGGCCACCCCACCAATCCACACCTCGAAAAACGACACTGCCGGCGCCCTCCGGTATCGGCGTCCAGTAGCTGGCGAAGAGTGCCACCTGGGGTGAACCCTCGCCGTGGGGACCGATCTGAGCCGCCGGCTGAGCTGGTGCGAAGGTTCTGCCACCGTCGAAGCTGACCTGGATCTCTCCTACGCCGGTGAATCGAAGATGGCTCGCCGAGGGGGCCGTCGCCGAGAAGCAGACCTCGCCACGGGTATTCGAGTTGATGGACTGAAGATCGCCACGCAGCATCGTGAACGGAACCGCGGACGAGATCGAGAACTCGCTCCAGTGCCAGGTCCCGGGGTGCCCGTTCGTGGCCTTGGTCGGGTTGTAGCTGTGATGGCCGAGTTGGACCAAGCCTTGACCGAACCCGAGGTCGGGTATGTCCGTGTCGATCCACCAGAGGTTGTACTCAGGCATGCCATATCGGATATGGGTCCGCGAGATGTCGAGCTCGAACATGGTTCGCTGGGTTGGGCTCGGACCAAGAACATTGTCGTACGGCGTCCCGTTGCTTTTCGGCAGGTCTGTGTTCCCGAAGTTCCGGAACACGTTGCCATTGAACGTGTCGTCGCCGACGAGCTGGATATGGACAGCGTTGCGGGGCGGACCCTGGAGGTCTGGAAACCGGTACAGGGGGAGCACGAGGTTGTCGTCGAAGGGAGTCACCCAGATGTCGTGCCAATCCCGAAGTGAAGCCCGCAGCGTGGACACCCTGTACCGGATGGAGGCCGTACCCGAGGAGAAGTCGACCAGCCGATTGGGAGCGAAGTAGATCACGCCGTAGCCGCCGCCGTTGATGGCCGTCATCATGTGGTTGCGGCAGAGAAAGACCGCGTCCTCGTAGGTCGTCACCAGGTGGGTGGCGGGAGGCGGCGAGCAGTCGGTCCCGTGCTCAGCCTCGATCGGGTCGAGCTGTCCCCAGGTGGCCGTGTCCCTGGAATGCACTATCACGTCCCAGTCGGACGGAGTCCAGGGCTGCGGTGAGGACGGCGATCCTGCCCAGCTGAAGGTGAACGGCTCCGCTCCCGACGTCTGGGCACGGGCAGCCGGTGAACCCACGAGCAAGGCTCCAAGGCCGAAAAGCAACAGCAGCAGCCTGCAAACGGATGTCATGTCGAAACCCGTGTGGCGTGCCCCTCCGGGACATCACCACCCGGACGTCTCGAGGTGCTCGCCTCAGCGAGTTCGTCGAGGTGAGCGGCGAGAGTCGCGGCGTAAATATCCAGGCTGAACCGTGTCTCGACCGCTCGCCGGGCATTCCGGCCGAGACGGGCCCGTTCGCCGGCGTCGTCCAGGAGCCGCCGGACCGCGTTACGCAGAGCGCCGGGGTCGCCGGGGGGGACCAGGATGCCTGTGTCGCCGTTATCGACTATGTCGCGCTGGCCCTCGGTGGCCGTGACCACCACGGGTTTGCCCATCGCCATCGCCTCGAGCAAGGTGGTCACGCCCGCCTGGAAGTCGGTGGGTAGAACGGGTACGACGACGACCATCGCCCGGGCGTAGAGCTCGCGCAAGCTTGTGCGGTCCAAGGTCTGGAGCACGTCGAAATTGCGGGGCCAGGAGCTTGGGGCAGCCCATGGGGCACGGGGAGAGTGAAAGCTGCCGGCAGCCACGACAACTCGCTCGGGCATGCCGGAGCAGGCCGCCGCCAGGGTGACATAGTCGCGATGCTCGCGGCCGGCCGTGACCACCAGCGCTTCCTCCATCTGAGGTCGCGGAGACCAGAAAGCCGAGTCCGCAAAGTAGGGGACGAACGCAAGTCTGGAGCGGGGGAGACCGAGCTCGCGCACGGCCACCTCGACCTGCCGCCGCGAGTGCATGAGGACCCGGCTCATCCCGCGCTCGGCGCCCAGGAGCTTGAAGACCCGCCTCTTGGTTGGTGTGGTGATGTGATGCCCCAGGACCAGATGGGCCTTGGAGGGCCACCTGATCCTGATGAGGACACTCAGCGGGACGCCCAGATGCTCGCCGTCCGAAAAGACGACGTCGAACCGGTCCAGTTTTCGGGCCGCCGCGACGACGTGCAGCAGCGAGCTCGCCGCTGTGCGCTCATGCACCGGTTTCGGAAGCCGGGACCAGTCGAGCAGTTCTACGCCATGGTCTGCTTCCAGCCTCAAATACTCCGGGCAAGGCCGACGGCCGGCGGCGACGTCAGCGCGAAGCTGGGCGTCCGCGGACTGTGAAACCAGCATCAACTTGGTTGCCATCGGCGCGCTTGCTCAGGCCGCCGTGCGAGGCGGGTCTGGGCGCGGGCGGTAAACCCGCAGCCGAGGGTCGACGTCGAACTGCAACGACCTGGCCATGCCGCGAACGAGGCTCACCGCGTAGCTCCACTGGTTGCGTGCAGGCTTGGCCCGCACCAGCTTCCGGGTGGCGCCGGCGGTCTCTCTGAGCAGGGTTCGCAGGAGCATGCCGGCGGCCCGTCGGTCGCCCAGCCGGACGTGCTTGAAGTAGAAAGAGCCAACGCCCACGCCGTAGGCACGCACAGTGCTCGGCCACTCGGAGAGTGACCTGAAGCCGCGATGGTAGACGACCAGGTCCGGCTCCAGGAGGATCGCGCCGCCGGTGCGGAAGATCCGGTAGCTGAAGTCGAAGTCCTCACCCGCAAGCATTGGGCCGCCGGTACCCAAGAAGGTGTCGAAGCCGCCCACCCTTGCCCAGGCAGAACGGCGCAATCCGCAGTTGGCCCCCATGCCGAACACCTTGAAACCGCTGCTGGCGTCGAGGCGGACGCGGCTGGGGATCGGCAGCATCGGAGTGACTCCGTCGCGTCCCTCTCGACCGAAGAGATCGGGCGGAAGCAGAACCTGCCCAAACACGAGGTCCAGCTCTTGGTCGAGAAAACAGCCGGCCATGGTTTCCAGCCAGCCGGCTGGTACCTCGCAATCGTCATCCGTGAACGCGACCAGATCCGCCTGGGCGCTTTCAATCGCCGCATTTCGTGCCCGCGACAGGCCGACTTCTTCCAGCGCCAGGTAACGCAGGTTCGGGTGGCGCCGCCGAAGCTGCTCGACGATGGTCGCGCTGAGATTCGAGTGACTCTGGTCGATCACCAGCACTTCGAAATTCGGAAACTCTTGAGCGATCACACTCTCGACCGCGCCGGCGATTCGTTCAGGCCGGTCGCGGGTGCAGATGGCGACCGAGAAGTCTGGTCGCGGGACGATGCTCACAATGCTTCTCCCGCCACGGCGGCCGGCTCGTAGTTCGAGGTGTTCGGTTCCGTGACTTCGCTCAATGCGGCGACCGCGGCCTCAGACGCGGCCCTGCGCAGACCCAGCTTGACGCCGAGCCTGTCGGTCAGCCTTCGGACTATTACCAGGTCGTCGGGCGCGAACGCTCTCAGGGCCAGCGCCGACCCTATGAAGATGACGAGGCCAGCCACCACCGGAACGAGCACGAACTGCTCACGAAGCGCCCAGACGCCGGCGCCCATTATTCCCGCCGCCAGGGCCGCTCGGAAGACCTGAGGCAAGATCGTGCGCACCTTGCCAAGTACATCGCGAGGCAAGAGCGCGACCGCCGCCACTCCGACCAGGCTGTCGGTGATCAGCAGTGCGTAGCTCGCGCCCAGCGCGCCGTTGTGATAGACGCGCTCGAAGAGGCCGATCAGGGTGAGGTTCAGCGCTGGGTTGACGACGCAACACGCCGCCATCACGCCGGTCCACGCCATCTGCCGGTCGGCCGCGATCAGCTGACCGTTCACCAATGTCGCCGTGAAGATCGGCAGCAAGGTCAGGCACAGCACCACCACGATCGGGGCCGCTGATTCAAAGGCCCCGCCATAGAGGAGCTTGACGATGCGGGGTCCGAGGAGCACCACCCCGACGACTATTGGCAAGCCCAGGCTGAGTACGATCCGGAGGCTCGTCTGCGCCAGGCGGCTCATGCCCTCCCGGTCGTTGCGGAAGCCGTGCGAGAGAGCTGGGAAGACCGCCATGTTGACGATGTACGGCAGCACTCCCAGGGTGGAGATCAACTTGGTCGCGGCCCCATACCAGCCGACCTCGGCGGTAGAGGTCATGAGCGAGAGCATCACCGTGTCGATCCAGACATAAAAGGTGAGGAAGAGCCCGCTGGCCCAATACGGCAGGCCTCCGACGACGAGGTGCCGGATCAGCGCCCAATCGATTCGCGGCCTGAGCCGGACCACACGGCCCAGCCCGAAGACCTGGACCAGCCCGGCGGCGAGCGCTGCTCCCAGGGCTGCGACCGAGATCGCCACCATGCCGACAGCCGCCACCTTCACCAACAGCACCGCGATCACGGATAGCACGCCACTGGTGAGAATCTGGCCGAGGCTGCTGTACTGCATCTTTTCGAGCGCCTGGAGCCCGGCCGAGAATGGGACGGCGAGGAAGCCGACCAGAGAAGCGCCGGTCACCAAGGTGATGATCAGCCGGGTGTGAGAGGTGTAGCCGGCGCTGTAGATGAATGCGAAGACCATCAGGAGATAAGGCAGCGCGAGCATCGCCTGCGCGGTGAGCGCAGCTCCGATGTACTCGCCGGCACGGGACCGGTCGCGTGAGATCTCCTTGATCAAGAGGGTGGCCAAGCCCATTCCGGTGAAGGAAGCAGCCACCGACGTGAGCGCCCAGGCCAGAGTCCACTCACCCCATTCCGAGGCGCCCACCGAACGGGGCACGACGAAGATGAAAACGAGTCCCAGCGACCAGGACACGGCCTGGCCGCCGAAGAGGAAGGCCGCATTGCGGGCGATCAGTCCACCGCGGCTCACGCCGACACCTTTCCGCCCTCCAGCGACCGCCCGCCCGATGTGTCGTCGCGGCGCGGCATCAGCCCGAGTCTAGGCAGGGGTGCTTGGGTTAGCCATAGGAACCAGGGTTCGCGGTCGGGACACCCGCCCAGTCCTCCGCCTCGGCGACGGCACCTGGAACGCGAGAAGACCGGGGCCCACCCCGGCTGGGCCAAAGGCCCGATCCATTAGGTCGGATTTCCCATGGGCGACACAACCCGCGGTCGGTAGCGTGGATGGGACCCGTGAGCTGGCATTTGGGAGCGGATCTCGCTTGGAACTGGTAGCCCGGGAGTTCGCTCCGGAGAAACGGCTCACCCCGTTCCGGGTCGGCGCGGCCCTGGTCATCGCCATGCGGCCCAAGCAATGGACGAAAAACCTGGTCGTCTTTGCGGCCCCCGCTTTTGCCCTCCAATTCGACCTGCGCACCCTGATTCTCTCCACCGTGGCCCTCGTGACTTTCAGCGGGATGTCCGCTGGGACTTACCTCATGAACGACGTGCTCGACGCTTCCCGTGATCGCCTGCACCCGGTGAAGCGCAGTCGTCCCATTGCCGCGGGCGTGCTGCCGGCACCGATTGCCATCGCGGCGGCGCTCTTGCTTGCCTTCGCCGCCCTTGGGACCAGCTTTGCATTGGCTCCAGGTCTCGCGCTAGCGATCGGAATCTATGCCCTGCTGCAGATCGCCTACAACGTGCGGCTCAATCGCGAACCCATGCTCGACGTCCTGTGCATCTCGGCCGGGTTTGTCACGCGGGCTCTTGGCGGCGCCGCCGCGGTGTCGGTTCGGGTGTCGACATGGTTCTTGCTGTGCATCGCGCTGCTCGCCCTCTTCATGGCCATCGAAAAGCGCCGCGCGGAGCTGCAAAAAGTTGGGAGTGGCGCAGCGACCAGGGCCGTGCTCAAGCACTACTCCATTTCCCTCTTGACTCGAATGGAGGCCGTCGTGACTGCCAGCGCGCTCATGGCCTACAGCCTCTGGGCGGCGCAGAGGACGCCGAAGCACTGGATGCTGGCGACGGTGCCGATTGTCGCCTACGTGATGTTCAGGTATCAGATGCTGACCGAGGAAGGGGCGGGTGAAGATCCGGAGAACGTACTCATGAAGAGTCCCGCGATCGTCGTCGCCGTCGTGCTCTGGATCGCCGTCTGTCTTGGAATTCTTTTACTCCAGGGTCATGGCGCCCCCTGGAATGTCTGCAGTACGGGCTGCTGAGCCTCAGCGTCATGCAGGCCCGATCGGTGAAGTTGAACCTGGCAGTCGTCGCACCGGCGCCACCGGAGGCAGCCAAAGCACATTCTGTTGAACCCGACGTCAAACGGAGCGTCGCCTCCAAACGGTGGCGCACGCGAGACCCCTGGCTGATTGCCGTCCTGGGGGTCGCCGTCATCGCGCTCGCACTACGTTTGCTCGGCACGCCCTTCGGCCTGCCCTACCACTTCCACTGGGATGAGCCGACGCTTATGAATCGTGCGATCCGCATGGGCAGCGGCGACCTCAACCCGCACTACTTCTGGTACCCATCGCTGCTCATGTACGTGGGTCTGGTCCTTGAGGGAGGCCTCTACTTTGCCGGCCACCTCCTCCATGTCTATCCCTCGGCTGACGCCTTCGCAGCTGCCTACTTCGAGGACTCGACCGCCATGTACATGCTGGGGCGCATTCTCGTTGCGGCGATTGGAGCCGCCACCGTTGTCGTGTGCTACCAGGTCGGCAGGCGGTTCTTCTCGAAACCGGTTGGTTTCGTCGGCGCCTCGTTTCTAGCGGTGGCCCCGATCCATGTCTCGAGCTCCCATTTCTTCACCACCGACGTGCCGATGACATTCCTTGTTCTCCTGACCTATGTCTTCCTGTGGAACGTCTACACCCGAGGCGCTCGACGCGACTACGTTCTCGCCGCGTGCATGATCGGGCTTGGAATCGCCACCAAGTACCTGCCGGCTCTTTTGCTGGTGTCCCTTGTGATTGCTCACGTCGCGAGGCACCGCCGGCTCTCCGGGAGATGGTGGCCCGTTCCGCAGGTGAGGATGCTGCTCGGCGCCTTTGGCCTCGCCGGCGTGGCCTTTTTCCTGGCCTCTCCGTTCGTGGTCATCGACTGGCAGACGGCGCTCCACGATTACGCGGCATTGACCGCCCAGAAGACCGCCCAGGGTTGCCAGGATTGCTCGCTGAGCTTCCTGCCATATATCGTCGACGCCCTGCCGTGGAGCGTCGGGCTGGTCGCATACATCGCGGCGTTGGCGGGTTTGGCGTCGCTTGCGTGGGCGCGATCTTCGCGGCGCTTCGAGCTGGTGCTGTTCAGCTCTTTTCCGCTTCTGCTCTTTGCCGTCGTCGGCGCGGGCCGCCAGCCGCTCGCGCGCTACCTGGTTCCCCTCGCGCCGTTCCTGGCGCTCGCCGCGGCCGCGGTCATAGTCTGGATGGCCAAGAACGCGGCCATCCGGCTACCGAGGTTTTGGCCGAGTCTGAGCCGGCGGCTCCCCAACGTGGCCGTGCTGACCGCGGCGGCTTTGACCCTCGTGGCGTTGCTGCCCGCTGCCTTCGTGTCCGCTCGATACGACGTGTACTTGACGCGCGAAGATCCGCGAGCCCAGGCGGCGGCCTGGTTCAACACCCATGTCCCAGCCGGCAGCACGATCGCCATCCAACCCCTCCAGGAGCGCTATTTCTTGACCGCACCGGTGATGACAGAGAGCCAGCTCGCAACCATCAAGGGCTACATCCCCGCGAACAAGACGGCCTTGCTGGACAACCTGGACCG
>WNFH01004546.1_pt1 | contig 15129 bp, 9 predicted proteins | sample 5400411 | NCBI WGS metagenome assembly WNFH01 (sample SAMN13153347, study PRJNA577476) | soil metagenome | isolation source: 200 cm saprolite under Douglas fir tree site 2 hole 3 | place: USA:California | collected 2015-04-18
CAGCACGACGATCCGGCGGAGGGGCCGTCGGAAACCTTGGGTCTTGAACACGATGACGTCGCACGGCGCGTTCTCGATCAAGTAGTCGATGTTACTCCCGAGGACCCGGCGATCCCCTTCGATCCGCTCGCCCCGCCAACCCATGACGAGGAGGTTCACCGCCTCCTCACGGATCGTGTCCAGGATGATCTCGTAGACCTTGTGGCCGATCTTGACCACGGGACGCGTGTCGACTCCCAAGTGCTCCCCGATCCGGGCGAGCCGCTGAAGCCCGCGAATCCGATCGTCCACGTACCGGAAGCGAATCGCCTTAGGCGGGAGGTTCCGAGGGATCTCGACGACGTGGAGGAGGCTGAGCTCCGCGTTCTTGGCGCGGGCGATGCGGGCGCCGAGTTCGACGAGGGACTCGTCCTCGAACTCCCGGAGGGGAAGGAAGACGCGGTACCGTTCCAGCTCCACGTGGTCCTCCGACGTCGCCAGGATGTCGCGCACCTCCACCGCCGCGTTGGCCGAAGGCGGACGGCCCGCGGTTCGGCGGCCTCCGATCCAATGATACGCGAGCCCGACCGCGAGCCAGACTCCGCCGAGGAGGGTGGCGAACGTCCCGGGCGGAATCGGCGCGTCGCTCCGCGCGGGGTAATTCCACAGCAGGGCTCCGAGGGCCAGATTCAGCGCGATCGCGGCCATCGGGACCGCGGGCACCAGCGGCACCCGGAAACCGGGCGCGCTCCGCCGCTCTCCCCGGCGCAAGGCGATGACGGATGCGTGGACAAAGGCAAAGAGACCGAGGAAGGCGAGGCTCGCCAAGATCGCGATCGTCTCGATCGTCAGGAAGACGAGGAACCCCGCGCCGACGAACGTGAGGGCGACGGCGGCGGGAGGCACTTCGCGTCCCCCGATCCGTGCGAGAATCCCGGGAAGGAGGCGATCGCGCGCCATGCTGAACGAGGTCTTGATCGCCGCCGTCAGGTTCGAGTTCAGAGCGCCGTACATCGAGACGACACCGATGATCAGGACGGCGTCCCGCACGTACGGCTGCCCGATGAAATACCGGACACCCAAGAGGACCATGTCTTCCGACCCGCCGACGCAGGCCGCGCACCCGGGCCAATCGGCCAGCGTGGTCGCCGGTACGTTGCCGAGCACCGCGAGGAAGAACCCGCCGTAGACGAGGAACGCGAGGAGCAGGGCGACGAAGACGCCTCGCGGCACATTGCTCTCAGGGTGCTTCACTTGGTCGGACAGTTGCGCGACGACCTCGAAGCCCTGGAACGCGATGAAGAGCACCCCCGCCCCGAGCATCAACTCGAGCGAGGAGACCGGCGCTCCGACCACGAATCCCCGCGGCAGACCCGGTTGGAAGATAGAGATCGCCCCGAGGACGGCAACCAGGACAATCAAGAGGATCTTCCCCAACGTCAACCGGCCGAGCGCGCGGAGCGGGAGATGAACGCGCGCGAAGTGCGCGACCGCGGAGAGTCCGAGGACCGCGAGTGCGACGAGGCTGACCTCCAGCGGATTTGGCCCGAAAAACGACGATTGAACCGAGGGACGGAGGAGCTCGACGAGGAAAATCCCGAGGCCGAGGGCGCTCAACGCGGAGGCGGCGATGTGTCCGCCCCACGAGAGCCAGCCGCTCAGGAACCCGCTCGGCGCGGGCAACGCGCTTCTCACCCAGACGTAGGCGCCCCCCGAGGCATCGGGTCGGCCCGACGCGAGCTCGGCGTACGCCATGCCGGCGAGGGCCGCGATGAGCGCGGCGACCGCGAGGCTTAACAGGATGAGCGGACCGGCGACCGCGTACGCAGCGCCGACCAGGAGGAAAATCGCGGCGCCGACCATCGCACCGAGCGCCGCCATCGTGATGTCGAACAGGCCGAGGTCCCGGGTGACTCGCACGCGAACGGAGGCCGACGCGGGTCCGGCACCGGACACGGAGGGGCGGAGAATGGGCCGGCTACTTGAGCCTATGGCGGTGAGCTGGAACGGTTGAACACGCGGCGGCACATCCCGATGAGGCGCGGGCGGGACTACGATTGCGACGCGGATTTCGCGGCGGTCTTCGCGATCGTTTCGCCGAGCGTCCGGAACACGAGCTCGACGTTCTCGCCGGTCTTCGCGGAGCTGAAGAAATACGGGGCTTCGAAGGCCTCCGTGGCTTGTTTCACCTGCTCCTCACCGAACGCGGCTTGGTCCTTCAGGTCCATCTTGTTGATCGCAAACGCGACCGGGATCTCGCCGACGGTCCGGAACACGGACTCGACCCACGAGTCGAGATCCTCGAGCGTGTCGTATCGGGTGATGTCGGCGACGGCGAGGATCCCCTGCGCCCCGTGAAAGTACGCCTCGCGAAGGAGCTCGCGGAATCCCTTCGAGCCCATGATGTCCCAGATCGTCATGTCCATCTGGATCGCGTCCCCGCCTTTCGGATTAAGCGCGAGTTCTTTCTTGGAGACTTTCGCGCCGAGCGTCACGATATATCGGTCGTCGTACTCGTTCAGCACGTAGCGTTTGATCAGCGAGGTCTTGCCCACGGCGTGCTCGCCGACGAGGCAGACTTTCACCTTCATTCGCCGCGGCTCCATCATGTCGGTCCTCGGAGGGATTCGAGAAAATCCTTCGACGATTTGCGCTATTCGCTAGGGTCTATTTAGTCGTTACCGAGAAAAACGCAGGTCTTGCGACCCATGAAGCGGATCACGCAACCCTTGAAATAACGACGCTGGGATGCGGACGTGTGGACGCGTTCGCGGCGACGCGACTCGCGGCCGGCACCGCCTTTCTCGTCGTCGCGGCGGCGTCCGACCTTCGGACGCGACGCGTCCGCGACCCGCTGTGGACCGGCCTCGGAACGCTGGGACTCGCCATCCTCGCCGCGCAACTCGTGGTGGAATCCGCGCCTTGGCCGGCGTGGTCGTTCGCGGGCTCCGCGGCGCTTCTCTTCTACGCCGTCTTCTTCGGCCGGCCCCTGACGGAACAGGACGGCTTCCACGCCCGGCCAATCCGGATCGCGGTGTTCCTCCTTGCCGGGGCGATGTGGCTCGCGCCGCTCGCGTTCGCGGGGGCCGTTCCGGCCTCCGGATCGACTCCCGAGTTGGCATCGATGCCCGTCATGATCGTCGTGTATCAAGGGTTCTACCGATTCCGCGTGCTCCACGGCGGCGCGGATGCCAAAGGCCTGATGGCGATCACGCTCCTGGTCCCGACCTATCCGAATGCCCTGCCCTTTCCGCTCTTCATGCCGGACCCGCGGGTCGATTCGGTCCTGCGGACCGTCTTCCCGTTCTCGTTGGTCGTCTGGGTGGACGCGGCGATCGTGTCGCTGGCCATCCCGATCGGACTGTTCCTCTTCAACGCGCTCCGAGGAGACCTCGCAATCCCGCAGGCGTTCCTCGGTTACCGTGCCCGGCTCGATTCATTCCCCACCCACGCATGGCTCATGGAGAAAATCACGCCCACGGGAGAACACGTCCTCGTCCTGTTCCCGAAGCGCGGAGAAAATCCCGTCGAAGACATTGCCCGGCTGCGCGCCACAGGAGTCGATCGCGCGTGGGTCACGCCGAAGACCCCGTTCATGCTCCCGCTCTTCGTCGGATTCCTGCTCGCTTTCTTCGCGGGGAACCTCATTCTCGCGGTGCTCGGCCTCGGTCGCTAGACACCGTCCTTCGAAATCCTGATATACCGAGCCTCCCCTCGCCGTCTCAGCAGTGGTTTGACGGCCAAAGCGGCGGGGATACACCCGGTCCCATCCCGAACCCGGAAGTTAAGCCCGCCCACGTTCCCTGCGGTAGTGCAGTGCGCGAGCCTGCGCGAAGCCTGCCTTCCTTTGAGGAAGGCTTGGGCCGACGACCTAGGCACGCTAGCCGTCCATCCTTGTGGTGGACGACGAACCGTGCCGTTCTAACGGCCGTTGGTCCTTGGAACGCTGTCAGCCACTCTCTATTCCTTCGAGCGGCGCTTCGCCCGGACCTTCAGACCGAGGATGATGACGGGGACCACCGCGACAAAGATCATGTCGGAGAGCTCGGGGATCGAGACCGTGACCGAGGACGTGCTTCCGGTCAGCGGGTACCCGCCGACGGTCGTGTAGTTGAGGAACGCCCAGTTCACGAGCTGCGTGCCGCTGAAGCTCGCGTTCACGCGGGCGGTCATCGTGAGGCTGTGCGGGCCTGGCGCGATGTTCGTGAAGTTCCAATAGAACGTGCGCCCGTTGTTCCAGGTCGGCGCAGGCGTCGCCCCGATGTAGTCGAAGCCGGTCGGCAAAGAGTCTTTGATCGTGACCGTGCCCGCGGCGACGGAGCCGGTGTTGTTGTAATAGATCCGGAAGGTCACGAGGTCGCCGGCTTTCGCGTTCGTGGGGGTGGCGGTCTTGACGACCGTGATGGTCGGCCGCGAAACCGTCGTGTTCGCCCATCCGCGGCTCCTCGGGAGAGGCCGGGAAAGCTGGTCGGTGTAATCCAAGGTCACCGTGTTCCGAAGGACCTGCCCATCCGTTGTCGTCGCGGTCACCTGGACCGTGACCGTGAAGGAATGGGCCCCCGGCATGACGTTCGTGAACATCCACCCGTAGGTCGGGCCGATGATGTAGCTGTACGGAACGCTCGAGGACGAGTAGACGACACCGGAGGGCAGCGTGTCGTTGATCCAAGTCGTCTTCGCCATCCCGGTGTCCGTGTTGTTATAGTATAACGTATAGGTGATCAGCTCGCCAGGCGCCGCGACGGTCCGGCTCCCAATCTTGACGACCGTGATCGTCGGGCGGTGGCGATCGTTTCCCCGGCCTGGAGACGGCGACAGAGAGACGTAGAAGTCGGCGGCGTCGTTGTTCGTGTCCATTGGCTTTCCCGTGATCGGGTCTTTGAACCGCGCCCACGTCTGACCGCTCCCGACGCTCGAAGAATAGGTCGTCTGGTCGACGACCGTGGTCCCCTGCCGAAGCATCAGCTGAGCGTTCCCGTTGGGGAGCGAGTTGGCAGGGAGGACCACTGAAAGATACTCGAGGCCGGATCCCCACGCCCCGAGGGTCTGCGTCGTGAACGTAAAGATGACGGTGAGTTTGTTCCCCCGGAGCAGCGCGAGGTTCCAGCCGTTCAAGGAAATCGGAGTCGCGGTGGGGTTCGCGAGCTCGGCCCACTCCGGGTTCGGCTGGGGCGAGACCTCGTTGATCACCGCGTTCGTCGCCGCCTGGGCCCCGATACCCGGCGGTGAGGTTCAGGGCCGTCGCGTTGACGGCGAACTCCATGCGATGGGCGTCGAACGCCACCGCGACCGGTCGAACGAAAGTCCACGGGTTCGCGGTCCCCGGCGCGAACGCGTAGAGGCCGCTCGAATTCACCGCGCCGTTCCTTCCGATGATCGCAATCGCGTAGTCGAACCCATAGGCGTTGCCTTGGACATCGGACCACAGGCCCGTTGCGCTCGAGTTGTCCGAGTCGATGAACGCATCCACCACGTCCTCACCTCGGGCTGGAGGCTGGGGCGCCACGGTGACGTTCGTCGCGGGAGGGCCGGGATACGTTCGAATCCGAGTCGTCGGAATGTCTTCGCCGCCCAAGAGGCGGCCGTCCACACGGACATAGCCGGTGAAGTTGGACGCCACGTCGACGGCCGTCGCAAGCAGATCCACGTTGGCATCGTATTGCAGCCCGCCGGTCTGGTTCGTCACATCGCCGAGTGCATCCTGGCCGTACGGCCGACCGCGCCAATCTCCGAAGGCGCCGTCGACCCTCAGACTCGTCGGCGCGGCTCCGAGGTAGACGAGGCCGGTCTCCGGAGGTCGGAAGCTCACGGTGCCGTTGGAACCGACTCCTGCAATCGACAGCCCAAACGTTGACGTCGGTGTGAAGTTTGTCCAGCGCGCCTCGACCCAGAGGACCGCGGGAGAGACCACGCTTTCGCTCATCGGCAAGCTTGCGGCGGTCCCCAACACCGGAGCGACCGCGAGCAGCCTATCCGCGGGGTCGAGGACTCCGTTGCCATCGTCCCGGTACGCGGTGAGATTCACGGAGTCGGTGGAGTTCCCGAGGCGTGTCAGGTTCAACGTCGTCAGGGACGTCACGCCGCCCATCGGAGTCAGCGTGATTCGAAGCATCGTGACGTTCGGACTCGTGATGATATCCGGCGCAATCGTCTGCTGGCCCACGATCAGGGTCGCTCGGCCCACCTGAACGGAGCCGTCCGCGGGGACGCGTTCTCCGAGGTTGTCGGCGGAATATACGAGAACCCGCGCCCGCCCAGGATTGGTCACGGATGTACGGAGTTCGAGTTGCGAGCCGCTGAAGGCCGCCAGCGCGGATCCGCCGGGCCGGAACCGGTTCCAATCATTCGACCGAGGGGTCACCGACTCGTCGAACAGATAACTCGTGACCTGGTGTTGGACGCCGCGGTAGTCTTGCCATCCGGTCACCTCGACCATCGAATCTGCCCCAAGATCCCCGATCGGGTAGCCGGTCAACCGATTGTTGTCCTGGTCGAGGAACACAAACATACTGTCCGTCTCGTTCACGGCAACACTTTGGAATAGCTGACCTTGGACCCGGGCGTACACGAACAGCTCTTGGTCCTGCGCAGCGATCTTGATCGCCTGGAGATTCACGGCCGGATTCTGGATTGCGACCGTTGGGTTGATCGAGTACGTCGGGAACTTCGCCCAGTCGCTGAAATCCCCGTCGATCCGGATGATTGCCGACGGCCCACTCGGCGAAGGAGACAGCATGCTCGCCAGGATCGGGACGATGACCATGAGGGCCACGACCGCCGCAATCCCGACCACGGATCGAGACCAGTGGGGTTGGGCAGGGATCCGCGGGGGACCATAACGTCCTCGGCGGCCATTCGTGAATCCGTTCCCGTTGACCAGCCCGTTCGTGGCCCCTTTGCCGAACGTGAGTCCGTTGACGGCCCCGGTCGTCAATCCGTTCACGCGGCCCTCGGCGAGGCCATTCACGCGCCCGTTCGTGCGGCCATTCGTGCGTCCGTTCGTCCGGCCGCCGCGCGTGCCGTTGACGCGGCCGTTCACGTGGCCGGACCCGACGGGACGGGGAGTCGCCAGTCCGCTGGACCGTAGGCCGGTTGCGGCCGCCTGAAGGGATCGGCCTTCCGCTCGCTCCAGCAGGTCCGCGCGTTCGAAACAATCTCGGGCCTCGTCGCGACGTCCGAGTCGGTCCAGGATCTCGCCTTTCGTCCGCCACGCCACGGCCAAGGAGGGGTCTGCGCGGAGGAGGGAATCGTAGTGGCTGAGGGCCTCGACGAGTCGCGTCTCGCCGACCTTCGGCGCGGCCGTGGCAGCCGGTTGGCGCCAACGAGCAGGGAGGGCCGACGCGTCGACGGAAGCGCGCAGGATGTTCTGGACCTCGAGGCGATCCTCGTGGTCTTTCGCCGGATTCAGGTCCGCGGCCTTCGCGAGGGAGTCCGCGGCTTCCTTCGATCGCCCCAACTTCTCAAGGATCTTCGCCCGGTTGACCCAGGCCCGCTCCAGCGTCGAGTCCGTATCGAGGAGGCGGTCGTAGTGTTCGAGTTCTTCCTGAAGCCGGTCCGTCTCCGATAGTGCTGGGACGGCCGGGGCCATCCGCTGCCAGCGCGTCAAGAAGTCCTTCACGACGCCTTTCGCGTTGACCGACGGCCCGAGCGGCTTCGACGAAGCGACCGCCGTGCCGCAGATCGCGCACTCGGTTTCATCGGAGAACAGGTATCCGCCGCAGCGGGAACAGAACGGCGCGCTCTCGCCGAGATCCGGCTGGAACCCAGGGAGCAGCGCGATTTCCTCGGGAGTGTACGAACGTCCACAAACGTCGCACTTCGTCGCCCCGCTGCCCATCCCCGCACCGCACGTGAGGCACATCCGGGCCGGTGCGTCCTCTTCGGCGACGAAGTCTTCAATCTGGTCCGACAAACCGGAGTCCGCCGAGGCTTCGAATTCGACGCCGCAGGATGGGCACGATTTCGCCGCGGTCCCGGCGAAGGAGCCGCATTGCGGACAGAGGAAGAGCTGGCCCGATGCGTCCCGTCCCGATCCGTCCGAGAGAAGACCCAGGAGCGTCTCGATGTCCCCGGACGTGACGCCTTCGACCGCGGACAGTTGCTCGCGGTTGGAGGCCCGCAGCAGTTCGAACGAGGGGAACCGCTCGGCGACTCGCCGGGCCTTTGCCTCGCCGAATCCCGGGAGTCCGATCAGCCACTCGAGGTAGCTCTCGTCCATCGTCGAGTGGGGGTCCACGTGCTACTTAAAGCGCGTTGTATCGTCCGTATCACGCCGTCTATTCAATCCGTTAACATGGCCTTCAGACGGGTGCCTTCCACGAGGTCTCGTACGGATCGACCGGGACTTCCAAGAGGACCCGTTGGGCTCCCGTGCCAAATCGGACCAGCAGGGTCGTTTCCTCGCGTCGCACGAGTTCCGGCGCCAGACCTTCGTCTGACAATCGCCGGAGGAGCGCCTCCCCGAACGCCTCGGCGCGGGCCCGGTTTGCCTCGCGCTTCCGGGCAAGGAGAACGGTCGGATGAACGCGGCGGAAGCGACCGTCGTCGAGGATGCGCACGAGACCGAATTCGACGAGTTCTGAGGCGACCTTGCTCACGGACTGTCGGGTGAGCCCCACGCGGGACGCGATCTCCTGGAACGAGAGGCCGGGGACGTCGGACACCGCCGCGAGGACGGCGGCCCGACCGGCCGCGGCAAGGGCCGCAAAGAGAGGCACGTCCCCCGGATCGATAAGTCCGGAGGGAAAGACCCTCACGCCCTCGGACTGGAGGTACCGGTTCTCGATGAGGTCCCACGTGTGCCAGCGCACGGTCGCGGGGGACATCTTCAGGTCCCGACTGATGTCTCCGATCCGGGCGCACGGTCGAAGACAGAGGTACCGGAACACTTGCCGACGCCGAGCGTTCGCGAGGCTGCGGCCCTCGCCGTCCAAGTCGACATCGGTCCCTTCCCGGGACACGGCCCGCTGCAGGGCACGACCCAGCCCGCGGGCCACGTCACGCCCCCTGGTACTCCTGGATAATCAGGTCGAGGACTTGCTCCGGCTTCAGCGTGCGAAAGTCGTCGTCCGTGAGTCCATCCAAGGATTTCTCGAGCGCGTCGCGCACGTTCTTCGGCATCGAATGGGTGAGCAAGAGTTGACGGAGCTGGGACGGTGCCTTCGCCGAGGCGGGCTTTCGGCCATCGACGCCTTCGATCACGATCCCGAGGCCGCGGACGATCTGGAACGCGTGCGCCGACGGACTGTGTCGGCTGTTGCGGCACTTGACGATGTTCAGGAGACGCGACGGGCTCGCGTGGTCACTGTTGAACTTCAGGTGGACGACGCAGTCCGCCAAGTACATCGGGATCACGGTCTCGGGACCCGCGAGGTCCCCGGGGCCGTGTTCCTCGAGCGTGCACAGGACCGTTCCCACTTTTCGCGTCTGTTTGAACATGTAGCCAATTAGGTCGCGTTGCTCGTACAGGTCCTTCGTCGACCACAGGACCGGCGTGAGCGGGTCGACGACGATTCGAGCGTTGCTGCCTTTCCAGTCCGCGACGAACGCCGGAAGTTCTTTGCGAATGAAATTGGAAAACTCTCGGCCCGACGCATCGATGAAGACGAGGAGCTCGTTGTCGAGGTAGTCGAGGATGTCGGACCAGCCCATCTCGACCGCCTCGCGGATGATCTGCTCCTTGTTCTCATCGAGCGAGACGAAGACGCCTTCCTGGCCGTCCTGCAAGCCGCGGCGGATGAACTGCGTCGCGAGGGTGGTCTTGCCCGCGCCGGAGCGACCGATCACGACGGTCGTGCTGTTCTCGTTGATGCCGCCGTCCAAAAGCGGGTTGAGTCCGTAGATTCCACTCCGAATCTTACGCACGCGATTTCATCCCGGCGGGAGCCCGATAAACGTGCCGACCTGAGAATCAGGCACGAAATCGAATGCTCACGCGAGTTCCGGTTGGAGTCGGCGAACGAACTCGTCGACCATCTTTTGGTCGATCCCGTACCCGAGGATTCCGTCCAGTCGGTCGACGACCTTCCCGTCGCGGAACAGCGCGAGGGTCGGGACGACGTCGACCGCGTAGTCCTCCCAGAGTGGGTTGTCCTCGTCGTCCAGGTACACGGCCGCGAATCGCCACGGTCGCCCGGCGGCGAGCTTCTCGAATTCCTGTTTGAACCGCCGACAGAACGGACACCACGTGGCCCAGAACATGACGACGGTCGGCTCGTTGGCTTTCACGACAGACTCTTGGAATGCGTCGGGATTCCGGACCTGCAACATCGCCGGTGCGTTCACGACATTCGAGAGCGATAAAGCTTCACACGTGAAGATTCGCGCGTCACGCGACGCAAAGACATATACGAGATACCCCGGATACGACCCGCCGCTCGCGCTCTCGAAGGGATGGAATGGGTTCACCGGTCGCTTCCGAGGAGGTCCGCGGCTATTTCGCGGGCCTGCTGAAGCAGGTCGAGGCGACATACGCGGTCGCCCGGGCCGCAAGGACGCGGGGTTTCGATCCGGAACTGAACGTGGAGATCCCGCTGACGGACGACCTGGCATCGCGCGTCGAACGGCTCCTCGAGCACTACGAGGTCGAAGGCGTCGCGCGTCGGATCCGGGAACTGGCGAAGACCCACGACCGGGAAGAGCTAGCGATCCTCGTCGCGAAGGAAATGGCCGTGCGACCGGCGACGAGCAAGGAGAAGGCCGTCGAGCGGGCGGTTCGGGTCGGCCTCGCCATCCTGACGGAAGGAATCCTCGTTGCGCCGCTCGAAGGCCTCGCGGGCGTCAAGATCAAGCGCAACCGGGACGGCACCTCGTACGTCGACCTGTCGTACGCCGGTCCGATCCGCTCCGCGGGCGGGACCGGCCAGGCGTTGAGCGTGCTGATCGCCGACATCGTACGGCGGGAGCTCGGTCTGGGACGCTACGTGCCGACGCGAGAGGAGGTCGAGCGTTTCAAGGAGGAAATCCCGCTGTACCGCCAGGCGCAACACCTCCAGTACACGCCGTCCGACGAGGAGATCTCGCTCATCGTGTCGAACTGTCCCGTCGCGATCAACGGGGAAGGCACCGAGGACGCGGAAATCAGCGGGCATCGCGACCTCCCGCGGATCGAGACGAACCGGATCCGTGGGGGCGCGTGCCTCGTTATCGCGGACGGGATGTGCCTGAAGGCGCCGAAGATCCAGAAGCACGTGAAGAAACTCCGGATCGACGGATGGGAATTCATCGACGAATACCTCGCGCAGAAGGAGTCGCGGCCCGAGGACACGAAAGACGAATTGGGCGTCGAGCCGAGCGAGGTGTTCATCCAGAACATCGTCGCGGGCCGGCCGGTCCTCTGCCACCCGAGTCGACCCGGCGGCCTGCGGCTCCGATACGGTCGGACGCGGGCCACGGGCCTCGCCGCCCTCGCCCTCCATCCGGCGACGATGCACATCCTCGACGACTTCATCGCGGTCGGAACGCAGATCAAGACCGAACGCCCGGGGAAGGCCGGCGCCGTCACGCCGTGCGACCGGATCGAGGGACCGCTCGTCGTCCTCGACTCCGGCGATTTCGTCGAGGTCGCAGACGCGGACGCCGCGAAACGTCTCACGCCACACGTCCGGGTCATCGCGGATCTCGGGGAAATCCTCGTGCCCTTCGGAGAGTTCCTGGAGAACAACCACGTCCTGATGCCCGGGGCGTTCTCCCTCGAATGGTACGGCGCGCTCCTGCGCGAGAAGCTCGGCCATCTTCCGGACGGATGGGAGGATGTCGACGGACCCCAGGCGATCATCTGGTCTCGGGAACTCGGCATCCCGCTCCACCCGCGACACAACTTGTTCTTCCACGATCTGACCGTGGAGGAATTGACGCGCCTCCGCGAACTCGTCGCGGCCCACGGGCGAATCGACGACGGGCACCTGGTCGTGCCGGGCGACGAGGAACCGCGGGAGTGGCTCGTGCGGCTCGGGGCCACCTACCGAGTTCATGGAACCGAGGTCGTCGTGGAGCGCCACACCACCGCATTGCTCGCGGCGCTTGGGATCGAAGCCGGGCCGGTGCTGCGTCTCACCCCGGCTCCCGCGAGCGACGATCCCCTCGCCTTCGTGTCGGAGCTCGCGGGTTTCACCATCAAAGCCCGCGGGCCCACACGAATCGGCGCTCGGATGGCCCGCCCGGAGAAATCGGCCCCTCGAAAGATGCAACCGGCGCCCCACTCGCTCTTCCCGATCGGCCACGAAGGAGGGGCCCAGCGTCTCCTGCTCGAGGCGGCCTCGAAGGAGACGATCGAGGTCGAAGTGGGCCTGCGAATCTGCGCGTCGTGCGGCAAGCGGTGGTTTCTCCCGAAATGTTCGTGCGGGGGACACACAGTCTCCCGAAACGGGCCGACGCGGCAGCGCATCCCCTTGGCCGACGTCCTGCGGACGGCGCTCGAACGGACCGGCGAGACGAAACCGGCGGAGATCAAGGCCGTCCAGGGGATGATCTCGCGGACAAAGACGCCGGAGCCGATCGAGAAAGGCGTCCTCCGTGCGAAGCACGACGTCTACGTGTTCAAGGACGGCACGACTCGGTTCGACATGACGAACCTGCCGCTCACGCATTTCACGCCGCACGAAGTGGGGATCTCCGTCGAGACCGCTCGACGCCTCGGATACACGCGGGACCGCAGCGGCCGTCCCCTCGAGCGGGACGATCAGACCGTCGAGCTGCGGCCGCAAGACATCATCGCCGCGCGCTCGTGCGGGGAATACCTGGTCCGCGTGGCGGGATTCATCGACGACCTGCTCGAGCGGCTCTACGGCCTCGGCCGTTTCTACGGCGCGAAGTCGCCCGAGGACTTGCTCGGCCACCTCGTCGTCACGCTCGCCCCGCACACGAGCGGCGGCGTCTTGGCGCGCATCGTCGGATTCACGGACGCCAACGCGTGCTTCGCCCATCCGTACCTCATCGCGGCGCGACGGCGAAACTGCGACGGCGACGAAGATTCCGTGATCCTTCTCCTCGATTGTCTCGTCAATTTCTCCCGCGCGTTCCTCCCCGACAAACGCGGCGGGCTCATGGACGCGCCGCTGGTCTTGACGTCCCGCATCGATCCGAACGAGATCGACAAGGAGGCCCACAACCTCGATGTCATGCCGGCGTATCCGACATCGCTGTACGAGGCCGCGGAACGCTTTGCGCATCCGAAGGAAATCGAGCCGCAGATCGACACGGTGAGCAAACGGATCGGGAGCGTCTTGCAGTATGAAGGGTTCTCCTTCACGCACGAGACGACCGATGTCGCGCAAGGCCCGCTCGCGTCCGCGTATGGCGAGGGCTCGATGGCGGAGAAGATCGACAAACAACTCGAGCTCGCGCTCCGAATCCGGGCCGTCGACCCGAACGACGTCGTCGCGCGGATCGTGGTCCACCACTTCCTGCCGGACCTGATCGGAAACCTGAAGGCGTTCTCGAGTCAGCAGGTCCGTTGCACGAAGTGCGGGGAGAAGTACCGCCGGATCCCGCTCCGGGGGAAATGCCTCGCTTGCGGGGGAAACCTCACGCTGACGGTCCACGAGAGCTCGGTGAAGAAGTACCTCGAAATCTCCAAGCGGATCAGCCAACAGTTCGAAGTCTCGAACTATCTGCGCCAGCGAATCGATCTGATCGAAGACGCGATCACGTCGTTATTCACGAACGACAAGACGCAAGATCTGAAGCTCGACGATTTCTTCTAGGCGGACAAGACCTTCGCCTGCTCGGATCGGATCTTCAGGGCCGCGGTCGCGACGAGGAAGGCGCCGATCCCGAACGCGCCGACGACGAGCAGGGGGAAGTTCGCGATCGTCACGTTGGCGAGGTCCGTCGGCACCAAGCCCGACCGCAGACCGATCTGATCTGGACCGTACACGAAAGCGCCCAGGAGGGCCAAGCCGAGGACCATGAATGCGATGCCGGCCTTTGCGGCGGCGGGAGTCCGAAGCGTGTACTTGCACGTCGGGCACACCCATACCGCGTCCTCCGGCAGTTCGGCGTAACACTCCGGGCAGCGGCGCGCCATCGCGCGGGACAGAAAGGCCGCGGTGAAATAGTTTGCGTCAATGTTTTCCGGACGCGCGACGAACCGCGGATAACCCTTTAGTAGCGGGGGCCGGTTCGCGAGCGAATGAGGAAGTCGACGGCCATCGCGCTGGCCGCGGTGACGCTCATCGCGATCGCGGTGCGGCTCGCGCCGCTCTGGTCCTTCCTCTATTGGGGCTCCGATACCGGCGAGTACTTCGCGATCTTGCGAGTGCTCGTCCGTGGAGCGCACGTCGCGACCCCGTACTACGGTTGGGGCGTGACGTATCCCTACTTCCCGGGGATGTTCTTCGTTCAAGCGGGAGTCGTCGACCTTGGCGGCGTCGACGTGCCGACGACGATCAACTTGCTCGTCCCCGTCCTTGGTGCCCTCGCGGTCCTCCCGATGTTCCTCGTTGGCCGTCGGATGACCGGCGATGACCGGTTCGCCCTCTTCGCGGCCGCGTTCCTTGCGGGTGCGATCCCGGTCGCCTACACGACGGCGCACACGGCGCCGGCCACCGTTGGGGAGCTCCTCGCCGTCGCGGGCCTGCTCTGCTTCGTGCGTCTTCGGAGGGACGGTCGGGCGATGGTGCCGCTCCTCCTAGTCACGGCGACCCTCATCGCGACGCACCATCTCTCGCTGTACTTCTTCCTCATCATGGTCCTCGGGACGATCGTCGTTCAAGGGCTCGCGCGTCCGTGGCGGTGGACGCCGGGCGCGAAGCGGGAGGTCGGGTTCGCGAGCGTCCTCATGGCCGGCACGTTCGTGTACTGGCTCGGGTACGCGACGACGTTTCGGGAGTCGATCCTGCCGGATGTGAGCATCCAACCGTGGTGGGCGTTGCTCGCCCTGTTCCCGGCGGGCCTCGTCTTCCTCGCTGGGATTGTTCTTGCAAGAGCCCGCCTCGCCTGGCGGTATCGGCCACGGTATCCGGCGCTTCGCCGTCCCGCGGCGGCGTACGCCGCGGCCGCGGGGACGTTCCTTGTGATCGGCGTGGTCTCGGTCGTCATCGGGGTTCCGGGGACGACCTTCCGGGTGCCCGCGATCGGCCTCCTCTACTTCCTCCCGCTCGTCCTCCTCCTATCGTTCGCGGCATGCGGCCGCCCGTTCAGCGATTTCCT
>WNFH01007027.1_pt1 | contig 15118 bp, 15 predicted proteins | sample 5400411 | NCBI WGS metagenome assembly WNFH01 (sample SAMN13153347, study PRJNA577476) | soil metagenome | isolation source: 200 cm saprolite under Douglas fir tree site 2 hole 3 | place: USA:California | collected 2015-04-18
TGCCATGCTCGCGCACATTGCGCTCGTGGCGCAAGTAGCAACCGCATGGGACAGAACTGGCGCAGTTAGCGACATAGACCAACCAAGCCGCGTCTGGAGGAGCTCCTAACCCGCGGGCCAAGGCGAGTTCCGCACGCACATCTTGCGCTTTGCCGGAGAGAACCGTGGGTGCGCTGAGTGTGGAACTGTCATCCGCGGATCTCGCCCGGCTCGAAGATGCAGTACCTGCGGCCGCAGTCGCCGGTCAGCGATACGATGACCCGCTCAGATGAGAATGCTGGACAGCGAGCGTTAATGCGCCCGAAAAGCAAAGCAGCGGCGCTACGCTGACGCAGTCTTCGGCACGGAAAGCCCGGCCGCGTCGCGCATGACCGTGGCCATCGCGGACCAATCGAGGTCGCCTCGCCCGAGCGCCAATGCCTCGATAAAGTGGTCGTGAATCAAGCTCGCGATCGGAAGGGGGACCCTGAGCTCCTCTCCGGCGCGAAGCGCGACGGTAGCTCTGCGTCGCGATCCGGGACCCATAGCCCTTCAGGACGGGAGACTGGAAGACGGCGCTGAGGACCTGCATCGCATCGCCTGGTGCAACGCCGCCCTTTTCGGCGAGCACCAGCACCTCTCCGAGCGTCTCGATCAGCGAAGCAATGGTGAGATTACCCACCAGCTTCATCAGGTTCGCGTGCGGGGGCCTGGCGAAGCGGAAGGTGCCTTGCCCAATTGCGGCAAACAGCGGCGCACAGCGTTCCAATGCGTCGGAGGGTCCACCCGCGACGATCCACAGTTGCCGTTGCGCGGCGGCATCAGGCCGCCCAAACACAGGCGCCGCCACGAAGCGCCGTTGCGCCTTGGCGTGAGCGGACTCGAGCTCTTGAGACAGCGCCACGGAAATCGTGGACGCCTCTACTCGGGTGCAATCCTTGTCCATCCCACTCAACGTACCATCGGGACCGAAGGTCACTGCGCGCACAGCCTCATCGTTCGCCAACGAGCTGACGACGAATTGCGAGCCCTCGGCCGCCTCCCGGGGCGTATTGCACAGCTGCGCCTGCGGCAAGTCGCGGACCAGCTCTTTCGCTTTCTGCGGGTTTCGATTCCACACCCGCAAGCGGAAGCCGGCCTGCGCTAAATTTTTCGCCATCGCCGAGCCCATGTTGCCCAGCCCAATGAAACCGACACTTTGATTTGTCTCCGTCACGGACGTCTCCTTGACAGGCCATCTGGCCGTCGTCTTGCGCCGCAGGCACGCTGGCTGAGGCTGATTTACAAGACTCGGCTACGTCCGCGCCGCTACACGTGAAAGGATCGGTTCATTCTCTTCCACGGCAAGTGGCGAGTCAGACCCGCTTGCTTAGCCGGTACGCATCTGCGTCGGAAGCTTGGTCGACTGGAAGAACACCACCTGCCACTTTCCACCGCGCTTCACGAATAGTCGCGACGCACGGTAGGTACCGCTGATGTCCTGGTCGCCCATTTTGCCCTTCACTTCCGCTTTTGCGGTGAAAAGGACAGTGGTCGGCCCATACACCTGCACCTTCGCGTCCGAAGTATCGATCGAATCGTACTTCAACTTTCCGGACTTGAGGTTCTCGAGGAGTTCAGCCTTCGTGCTCGGCGCGCCGGTGATCGCGCTGATGCTCACGTAGTCCTCAGCGTACAGTTCCTTGAACGTCGCTACGTCGCCCTTCAGCGAGGCTGCCCTGATCCTATCATTCAGCTTCATGATCGTCGCTTCGACTCCGCCGCCCGACGCCGCACCATCTGTTCCCTTTTCTGCCGCGCGCGCAGACTTTTGCCACCCGGCCAGTGCCAAAACGGCCGCCAGTACAGGCACCGCAACGATTGCCTTCTTCATAGCGTGACCTCCTTCGGCAATTGAACTTCGACGAGCGCCCCCTGTGGGCGGGCGCGGAGGTTACGCTGAAAGCAGCCACGGTTCAACGCTGGCGGAATTGGCGCCTCCAGGCCTTCTCGATCGCGGCGCGTGGCAGAGCGAAGGCCACCGGGCCCGACGGCAACGCGCATCACTTTTCTGGTCTCGAATGCCATTCGGATCTGCAGCGCCCTACTAAGACGAACGCCTACTGAGACACACCTGTCTGTTGAGTGGTCGACCCAGGACAGTGATGGCTTCACGTTCGTGCTCGCGTCTTGCAGCGGGTCGAGCACTAACGAGCTTCTGAGTAGCCAGCGAAGTCTGGCTGTCGCTGAGCTGGCTGCCGTACCGGGAGAGATTCTGGTCAAGCTCCGCTCCGACCAGAACTCGCCTGCAGACGGATCAAGAGCGATGCCGACGCGGAATACCACGAAGATCTGGCCCAAGTGGCGGGCGGCGAGATCTACAAGTTGAAGCTGCGGGGCAACGTACAAGATGCGCTGCAGAGGCTCGCTTCAGACAGCGCAGTCGAGTACGCGCATCCAAATTACGTCCATCAGGCGATCACCATCCCGAATGATCCGCAATTCGGCCAGCTCTGGGGCCTTCGCAATACGGGTCAGACGATTAACGGAGTGGTTGGCGTCGCTGGCGCGGACATCAAAGCCGAGCCCGCCTGGAGCGTGACCACCGGCTCGCCCACCATCGTGGTCGGAGTCGTCGATACGGGCATTGATTACACGCATCCCGACCTTGCGACGAACGTTTGGAACAATCCTGGCGGTATCGGCGGGTGTCCCGCCGGAACGCATGGCTACAACGCGATCACGCGAACCTGCGACCCGCGCGACGACCACTATCACGGCACCCACGTTTCGGGGACCATTGGCGCGATCGGAAACAATGCCTTGGGAGTGGTCGGGGTGAACTGGACGGTGAGCGTAATGGGCCTCAAGTTCCTGAACTCGGCCGGAAGCGGTACCACCGCCGATGCCATTGTGGCGATCGACTTTGCGGTGAACGCGAAAATCGCCGGCATCAATGTCCGAGTGCTTTCCAATAGCTGGGGCGGCGGACCGTACGAGCCAGCCCTCTTCGATGAAATCAACCGAGCCAATACCAATGACATTCTCTTTGTCGCCGCGGCCGGGAACGCCGCGTCGAACAACGATGTCACACCGTCTTACCCGGCTAGTTACAACACTCCCAACATGGTCGCCGCCGCCGACAACCGCGATGGCTTGGCGTCGTTCAGCAACTACGGCCCGACTTCCGTTCATCTTGGGGCACCCGGAGTGGACGTTCTCAGCACCACGCCCGGATCGGCCTACAGCTATCTGAGTGGCACTTCGATGGCGACGCCCCACGTCTCGGGTGCAGCGGCTCTCGTTCTCTCGCGACAATCGCTCAACACCGCGCAGCTAAAATCCGCTCTCCTCAACAACGTGGATCGAATCCCGTCCCTTGCGGGCACCACCTCTGCCACTCTGGTGGTGACGACCTGCACAGACGGAGAGTGCTAGGCGTAGGTCCCCAGCACGCGTCGGAGGCGTAGCGCCGCTGGAACTTGCTTCCAGCGGCGCCGACCCCTCGAATCCGGCGCGTTTTGCCAAAAGATGTCACAGCGTGTGGAGGCGGATGCAGAGCCTAAAAAGGCCGGCATTCAAAGCCTGACCAGCGAAAGTGTCACGGACGGAGGCCCCGCCAAGGAATCCCCCGTTGGCAAATTGCGGAAAAGATGTCACAGCGAGCAAGCGAAAATTTTGCCGCCCATTCACCCTGACGACGCCGCAAAGACCGAAAGATGTCACTGTATTTCCCTCTGTTATTTTAGAAAAATGTCACGGACTGCGAACGGGTAGCTACCCAGCCCAACCCCGCAATCCGATCCGGGAATTGCGCAAGATGTCACGGCAACAGGGCACCGAGGCTACCTCAATCTGCCCTGCATATTTGCCAAAGATGTCACGGCCGTAACGCAGGCCGTCAGGCTCGAAATTTTCGAATCAACGAGTCGGGACCGCTAAAGATGTCACGGAGACCACCGAGGATTAGTGCGCGATCCGCGTTCAACCAATCTGTAATCCTCCGCTCAGGCTAGAAGGGATAGGCAGCCCTTGGCAAGGTAGCCGTCTACTTCGACGCGTTCATCAATGACGAAATGGTGGAGGACGCGCTGTTGGAGACCACCAGGTCCGGCTTGGCGTCGCCATTCAAGTCTCGGATGGCGATGCCAAATGGGTTGCTCCCCGTTTGGAAAGACCGCTCGTTACCAAAGGTACCGTCGCCGTTGCCGCGTAGAACAGTCACCGTAGTCGATTGTTCGGCGCTGCCGCTCGTTCGAATCGTGTTCGTTACCGCGATGTCCGGTAAACCGTCGCCATCCAGGTCTGCCGCCGCAATCGAATTGGGCTGGGTACTGAGATCGCGAACGATCGGGTCGCCAAATGTGCCATCTCCATTTCCCAGGAAGACTTCAACTCCGTTTCGGACCGTGCTGGCTAGGTCTGGGACACCGTCGCCATTGAAATCGGCCACGGCGAGCGACAAATGGACAATCAGCGGGTCAAGCAATGGAACGGTGTCAAATGAACCATCGCCGCGGCCGAGGAGAACTGTGACTCCACTTCGCGGGCCAGCCACGATTGCGGCGAGATCGGGAATGCCATCTCCGTTGAAGTCGGCGACGATCAGAGAGGATGGAAAGAATCCTACCGGTATCGACTGCGGCGGTTGAAAAGTTCCGTCACCATTTCCGAGAAGCACCGAAATCACGCCTGCGAAATCGCCGTTGCACACGGCGAGATCCAGAACATGGTCTCCGTTGAAGTCGGCGGCCACCAGACAATCTGGGTCCACTCCGACGGGTATCGAAATCCATCGCCTGAATTCGCCCCGTCCCACGCCGCTGAGGAAGGCGACGCTGCCATCCTGTCGAGTCGAAATTGCCAGGTCTACCAGGCCGTCTCCGTTGAAATCGCCACTCGTAATCCCAGAAGCTCCATTCGGGATGTTGTACTGAAAATTCGAAGCCTGGAACCGAAACCCACCCTCCCCCAGTCCAATCATCACCGTCACGCTGCTGCTTCCGGTGTTAACGACCGCCACGTCAGCGATCGAGTCGCCATCGAAGTCGTCGACCACCAGGTTCTCGGGAAAGCGCTGGGTGTTGTGCCCGAAATCCCTGCGGGCTCGAAATGACGGCTCGGCGAGGGCTTGGAGCGCGAGGCAAAGAGATACCGCAACCACACTTCCGATCGTGTTGAGCACCAGAACGCTCGTTGCGCTCAAACCATCTCGAAGCTGTGGCGTCGCGGTGCATCGCCACGGGGCGGCGGGATCGGCGGCAGGGTGAAAACGACGGGGCGCGCCGCACCAACGGCTGCCCCGTAACCCGGCCGCATGGCAGCTATTGTCGCGTTCCGCTGTACGTGGCGTTGCAACTGGTGGTGCCGCACGGAGGAGTGCCGGAGCCGGTGCAGACGTTGGCTCCGCTTCCGCAACTGGCGCATCCCTCGAAATGGACTGCAGCAGTAGCGCTGGTGCAGCTTCCGTTCGGCGACATCTGGAACGTGATCGGCTGTTGGCAGACTCCGCCGCCGGAGTTACCGTTGAACGGCCCGAAGGTGAGCACGCCGTTCGAATAGACGCCCGGGAGGCCGCCCCACGAGCCGTACGAGCAGACGCCTTGCCCATGCGACTCGGGCCCGTGGGTGAGGCTCACCGTGCAGCATCCACCGTTTGATGTCGGCGCTACCCAGACCCTCGCAGTTGTCTGCGGTGCCGTCGAGGCGCATGCTGGCTCCGACGTACCGGTCTGGAAGACCCAGGTTCCCATTGGGCAACTCGATCCTGGGGGAGTGGTCGCCACCGTTCCGGTCGAGACGCTGGCCGAGGCGAGCCCACTGTTCAAGTCGACGGTGATGTTGCCTAGGCTGGTGCTGCTCGAGACGGTGAGCGCGGTGCCCGCTGTCGACGCGGCCTGGAAGCTCAGCGTGGCGACAGTGCTACCCGCTGCGTCCTGCACGAAACAACCGAAGGCCACTCCTTGCGCTGCGAGGGTGACCGAGACGTTGCCCGAAGAGTCCGCCGTGCCCGATGCCGCGACCGGCGGCGAGCCGAACGTCACACAGTAAAGTTTGTAACCGGCCAGCGGCCCCGCCAGTGCATCGGCTCGGGTCGATAGCTCCAGCGCTTCTGTCGAGGTGTCAATCATGTGCGTGACAGTGCCCGATTGCAGCGTCCCAGTGATGGTCACATTGCCCGGAGTGGTGTTGTTGCTCTTTCCACCGCATGCGAGCGAGAGCGCGAGCGCCACAATCGCGGACCCGCAAATGTTCTTGTTCATTTTTTGGAAACCCCCGTAGACTTTTTTGGAAGTCGAAACTCTACGACTTGGTCGGCCTGCGGATTCAAGGACCTGAGGTGGGCAGTTGCTGACTGTGCGCCGCTACGGCCACACGCATCTCGCAGATCCGGTCGAGCGAAAAACCTGCACGCCGAGTTGGGGTGCTCTCAGGAACTCAAGCTTGCCGCTCGCCTTGAATCGCACTGATAGTGTTCGCCAACGGCTGCTTCTGCCAAGCTGGAAGGGAGCATGAGCACTCGAACGAAATTAGTCACCTGGTTCGGGGCGTTCGCCGCGAGTTTCGCCGGGGCTTTGATCCTCCTCGAGATGTTCATCATGATCAGCCCCTTCATTCTCTACTACTACGGCGTCTACGGGCCGGTGATGAGCCTCTTGCACCTAAGCCGCTGGACCGCATGGCTCACTGCGTTCTTCCTGCCTCACCTCGTTAGCTTCCCGCCGATGCCCGACCTCGTGACCGTGGGCTTCTTGATATTCGTCGTGGGAGTACTCGCGTTCTTGGTGAATGCTGGCCAGCTCTATTACGTGAAACTGCGCAAGAAGTCGGTGGCGGTCCGTGGTCTTTACGCCCGGATTCGGCATCCCCAGTACCTCTGCCTCGGAGTCGCCAGCTTCGGCCTTCTGATTGCCTGGCCGCGCTTCATTATCCTCGTCTTCTTTGTCTCGATGCTCTTTGCCTATTACTTCCTTGCTCGAGATGAGGAACGCCGGATGGAAGCGGCATTTGGCGACTCGTATCGTTCCTACCTGCACAGAACATGGATGTTCTTGCCGGGAGAGCCTGGGACGAGGGGATCGCGTTACTTTTGCGGTCTGCGTCGATACAGGCGATTCCAAAGTTGTTCTTCGCAGAGGGCAGCATTGCCGCTGTTCCGCTGTCCGCCCGCGAAACTTCAGTCGCCGCTGCGTTTCTCGCCGAAGCCCTGACGAATCCGCAGGTTCGTGATCGGTTCGGTCAAGGAGGAGAATTCCTTGTGCTCGTTGCCGAAAACGACGCGAAGCTTCATCACGTGCTCATCGACTTGGGGATGGAGGGCCGGGAGACAAAAAAGTATTCCGGACCCGGAATATCGGCAGTTGTATCAAAAGCAGTTTCACCGACCCGAACTGTTCTCTCCGGCGCAGAACTGCTTGCGGTCGGAATTGCGCTCGAACCAACCTTCATGTTGACCGCAGCACCTGGGGGTGGGACGCGGATCGTGGATCTAACTCCTGACCAGTTTCGCGGTAACCGCGCTGCGCCGCTCTTTTGACGCTGCTAACGCAAGAAAGGTGCGAGCGGCGCCATCAACCTCCGGCGTTAGGCCCCGACGTGGAGCTGTCTGTCAGGGCGATAGGTCGATGTCTGCCTTTGCGACGCTTCCAGTTCCTGGAGCTTAAGGCCCCGCATCACGTCCGAGCGTTGCAGGACCCCGATCATCGTCCCATCCTGGACGACTGGCAGTAAAGCAATGTCTCCTGAGCCCATCAGTTGCAAGGCACGCCCCAGGTCGTCGTCAGAACCTACGGTTTCCACGTTCTGCATCAGCTTCATGACCGGCGTGAGCTTGCGCTCGTTGGGCGGGACCTTCTCAACTGCGGATTCGGTGAGCAGACCCACCACGCGGCCGTTCTCCACCACGGGGAAGGCCAGTCGCCGATCGCGCAGCATCTGCTCCGCTGCGTCGTACACACTCACGGTTGGCGAAACAGATCCGTAACCGGGCGACATCAGATCGCGCACCCGAACATGACCCAACATGGCCTTGATCAAGACGCTGCGCGATTCTCCCTCGGCGCCGAGGAAGATGAAGAAGGCAATGATGATCAAAATGATGTTGAATGAAAACAATCCGAGAATGCCGAAGAGAACGGCGAAAGCCTTTCCGAGCCCGGCGGCGATTTGAGTGGCTCGGAGCATTCCGTAGCGCTCGGTCAGCAAGGCACGCGCCACCCGCCCACCATCCATGGGAAATGCAGGCAGAAGGTTGAACAGGCCGAGGAACAGGTTCATCTCGGCCAGATAAAACAGTGCGAATTGAAGATTGAACGACTCGAGCCCCGCGATCGCCCGGTTGGCGGCATAGAACACAGCTGCCAGACCGAGACTCGTCAGCGGACCTACGAACGCCATCACTGCTTCCTGCCGAGTCGTTTTTGGAGGGCTGCTGAGGCTCGAAACGCCACCGATCATCAAGAGGGTAATGTCGCGCACCTGCCCGCCTTTTTTGAGCGCGTAGAGCGAATGGGCCAATTCGTGGATGAGCACCGACACAAAAAGCGCAAGCGCCAGGCCGAGACCCCAGACGAAGGGATTGCCCTGGAGCATCTCCGGAGGAACATCGGCGTGACTTGCAGCCGACCGGAACAGCAATCCAAATTGGTAAGCGAGAAAGGGGAGAATCAACAGAAACGAGTAGTGCACCCGAATGGGTATTCCCTTGATCGTGCCAACGCGAAATCCACCCATGGTCTCCTCCTCGAGCCATTCACCTTGGTTGATCTAGCCACGCGGTCACGGCGGCGCACCGAAACGATCCTACCTGGCGCGAGCGGGGGCATGGCGATCAACGGCCTACAAACTTCGTAGCCAGTCGTCTCCCGTCCATAGGGATACGGAAGATGACCATCCGCCGTTTCTTTCTCTCGTCCTCCGCTGTGCAAAAGAGTACGGTCCGACGCCATGCCTCCCTATCGCCGCCTGCGTCGTCCGTGGATTGCGCTTGTTCTCATTTCGGCTTGCGCGACCTCTCCACCGGCTCCGGAGCGGCAAGCCGCTCTGCCGACATCTCCAAGCGCGGCTGCGCCGGTGCCGGCCCAGGCTTCGCCGAGCACAGCCGCAGTCCCTCCGCGGCAGGCCGGCACCGCGGCGGTGCTTCCGCCGTATACGCTCACGGGACTGGCCGCGGACCGCGCCGCGGAGCTGGCGAAGAAAGCTGCGCAGCTGGTCGACGCGTTCGTGAACTCGAACGCACTTTTTACGCGGGACGCAAAGCAGTTGGTGATCGTCTCCAATCGCGACGGCCTCCCGCAGCTGTACGTCGCGGACGCAACCCGGCCGGATTCGCCGGCGCGGCGCCTCTTCGAGTCGAAGGAGCGCGTCAGGCTCGACGCCACCACGCCCGATGGCAAGGCGCTGCTCTTCGGCAGCGACCGTGGCGCGGACGAGAAGTGGTCTCTCTGGCGCATCAATCTCGACGGCTCGGGCGCGGTCGAGCTGACGCCGGGCGAGCGGATGCAGCGCGACCGCGCGCACGTGGCGGACCTCGCGCCGGACACGGTGTATTACTCCGCGCGTCGCATCAGCGAAGCGAGCTCCGCGGTGTATGCAGCTCCGGCCATCGAGCCTGGGCACGAGCGCGAGGTGTACCGCGACTCCAAGCCTGGCTTCCTCACCGACGTGAGTCACGACGGCAAGCAGGGACTCTTCCTGCGCCATCCATCGCGATCGGAGAATTATCTGCTCCTGCTCGACCTCGCCTCGGGTGAGACCCGCCCTCTCTATCCGGGGAGCGGCAAGGTCACCATCTTTGGGGCGAAGTTCTCCCGCGACGCGCGCACCATCTACGTCGCCACCGACGGTGGCGGCGAGCAAGCCTGGCTGCTCGCGCTCGATGCCAACTCAGGAAAGGAGAAGGCGCGCTACGTGGAGAAACACCCGACGGTGGCCAGCATCCCGGCAATCGCGGTGGCAAAGAGCGGCGAGGCGCTCGCCCTGTCCATTGACGCCGGAAATCGCGCCGAGATCCGCCTGCTCGCGGCGCGCACATTAAAGCCGCGCGCCCAGGTGACGATGCCGCTCGGCGAGGGCTTCGTTTCCGACTTCTCGGAGGACGGCAAGCGCTTCATCGCGCTCTGGTCCACTCCCCGCTCGCCCACCGACGCCTGGGCGGTCGACGCGAAGACCGGCAAGCCGGCCGCGCTGCGAAAAGAGGCACGCCCGTCGCTCAAGGAATTGCCGGCGATGGAGACGAGCATCACCGCGATCAAAGCGCGCGATGGCCTGAAGCTGCCGATCAACGTGTCACTCCCCAAGAACCGCTCGGGGAGACTTCCGGTCATCGTCTCGTACCACGGTGGTCCGGCAGGCAGTTCCCGTATCCGCTGGTCGGCAATCTCCGCATTCTTCATCGGGCAGGGGTACGCCTGGGTCGAGCCCAACGTGCGTGGCTCGGGAGGATTCGGCCGTGCCTTCGAGGAGGCGGACAACGGCCAGGGGCGCCTCGCCGCCTTCGAGGACATCGAGCTCACCGGCCGCTGGGCGGCGTCACAACCCTGGGCCGATCCCAGCCGAGTCGTCGTCTTCGGTGGAAGCTACGGCGGCTACACCGTGCTCGTCGGGCTAACGCGAATGCCCAAACTTTGGCGCGCTGGCGTAGATCTATTCGGAGTTGCAAATCTCAAGACGTTCATGGCCACCACCAGCGGCCTGATCCGCGAAGTCTTCCTGCTGGAGTTCGGCGATCCGGACAAGGACGGGGCCTTCCTCGACTCCATCTCGCCTCTCAAGGACGTGGAAAAGATCGTCGCGCCCCTTTTTGTCTACGCAGGCGCCAACGACCCGCGTGTGCCGCGCAGCGAGTCAGACCTGATCGTGCGCGCACTGCACGAGCGCGATGTACCCGTCGAGTACATGGTGGCGGACAACGAAGGCCACTCGCTGGCGCACAAGGAGAACCTCATCCAATTCCTCGCACGGTCGGCGCGCTTTTTGGAACAGCACGTCGGCAGTGCCACTGCGCCGCGGGCCGCCAGCGAATGATCCATCCGTGGATCCACTTGCCGGGTTCAAATCCCGTCGAGGACACTCATTTTTTGCTACTGGGCGGATGTTAGTGGCGGTGTGCTCGGTGGAGGGTACCGCAGAAGCGTGGCTTGCTCGTACGCGTACGCGAGAGCCAGCAACCGCGGCTCGCTCCACGCCATTCCCGTGAACGTAACGCCGAACGGCGAGCCGTCGGTCGAAAGGTAGCCGCCCGGCACGGTGACGCTGGGATAGCCGGCTTTGGCGCCGATGGCGGCGCCATTGTTCGCGCCGAAAAGGAGCGCGTCGAGATCTTCCACAGCCATCACCCGGTCGATTTCGTCGCGCGACAGCCGGAGATCATTGGCTCGGTCTTGCAAATACTGCGGCCGCTCCGCTTCAAGGTCGGTCGCCTCCGACGCTTGCGCGAGCGTCTGTCCGTACCGGAACCGATCCGGGTTGGGGTAGGCGTTATTGAACGCGATCACCTCAGCCAGCGAATGGACGTTGGCGCTGGGCGGCAGAGTGCTGAGGTAGGCGTTCAGGTCGCGCTTGAACTCGTACCGCAGCACCGAAGAATTGAAACCGGCAAGCGCGTTCGCAGTCTCGATCTCCACAAAGAAGACGTCGGCTCCGAGTCCCCGCATGACCTCGGCGGCCGAGTCGATGATCGCACGTTGGGCCGCATTGAGGCTGTAATAGTAGTACACCGGGATTCCGGACGGATTGCGGCCGAACGCAATGCCAATGCGAGCGCCCTGCAGGGCGTTCGGGTTGAGAAATGGCGTGTAGTCGCTGTAGACGACGCGATCAGGCACCTGGGTCGCTGGATCATCTGGGTCGGCGGCGGTGATCGCGCCAAGCAGAATAGCGGCGTCGGTCACCGTTCGGGCCAGGGGACCCGGCGTGTCCTGGCTCGACGCAATCGGAATGATGCCGGTGCGGCTAGCGAGGCCTACGGTCGGCTTGACGCCGACCAGCGAGTTCGCGCTCCCAGGACTGAGAATCGAGCCAGAGGTTTCGGTGCCGAAGCCCCCCGCGGCAAAGCTCGCAGCCGCTGAGGCTCCCGGACCTGAGCTGGATCCACCGGGCGAAAGGATGGGTCGCCCGTCGGGAAATCGTGGATCGGGGCGAGGATCGTACGGGTTGAAGACGAAATCTCCCAACGAGCTGTACCCCGCCGGCATCCCGACGGTGAGATAGTTGGCGAACTCGGTCAAGTTGCCCTTGGCGAGGATGATCGCGCCCGCATCCCGCAGCTGTCTGGTGATGAAAGCGTCGTCTAGCGGAACCGATCCCTCCAGTGCCACCGAACCGGCGGTCGTCGGTTGATCGTTGGTATTGACGTTGTCCTTGAGGATGATCGGGATCCCGAACAGCGGCCCTCCGCCTTGTCCCTTCCGCCGCAGTCGATCCAACTCGTTTGCAATTGACCTCGCCATGAGGTTGAGGTCCCGAATGGAATTGATCCGTGGACCGTCTTGGTCATACGCGTCAATCCGAGCGACATAGCGATCGACCAACTCTGCGGAGGTTACTGCGCCTGAAGTGAGGGCGTCCTGTATCTGGGGAATGGTCGCCTCATAGACTTCAAAGCCCGAGCCGGCCACCGACTTCGGTGTCCGGTATTCCGGCTGAGCACTCACCTCGATTGTGATTGCCGCGAGCGCGATTGCTCCGAGCAGGATGGTCCTGGAATGGTTGTATCGGCTCAACATGGAAATACCTCCCGCGAGGTCGTCAAGCACCTCGAGAGCCCTACGCTACGATGGCTCGCGCGGCACGTCGAGCGTGAACACGCAGCCACTTCCCGGTAGGTTGTGAACCCGAATCACGCCCCCGTGAGCCTCGGCCGCCTGTTTGGCAATGGCCAATCTCCGCGAAATGGCCGTTCAACGCTCGAGTGGTATGTCTAAGCGTGCTGCGTCCCGCGGCGCCTTCAGGGAGGATAGTGACCGATCACCCCAAACGGAAGGTCGGGACGGCAGAGCATCCGAGCCCTCGGGGGTGTTTACCCCCTCACAACTCTTCGAGGCACGATGAGGGTCACAGTCTGTGGCGGATTCCCTGCCTTCACGACGACCAGCCTTACCGTGGTGCCCTCCGGACCGCGGAGCAGTGGAACCGCGTCGGTGAGGGTCATCGGTTTGACCGGTACTTCGTTGATTGACGTCACCGCGTCCCCGGCTGCGAGCCCTACCTCGGCGGCACCGCTATTCGGAACCACTCTGACCACGACGAACACGTCGCCGTTCTTCTGCAGCGCTGCTCCGATGCCAGCGAGTTCGACTCCCGCGTCCTCGCCGACTTTGAGTGGGGTGAGCTCAATCGTGAGCGGGCCGGTAGTCTCTCCCTCTGGAATTGGAGGGACCGAAATGATTCGGGCATGGTGTCCAGCGGCCGAGGCTTGGATTCCGACCGTGGTCTCGGCCAACGCGTTCAGCGTGAACCCGCCATCTCCATCTGTGAGGGTGTCATTCCGAATCGGTACGCCGAGCGATGGCGGCGTCCCCTCGACTTCCACGAGGGCCCCCGGAATTCCCGCGTCCGTACCCCGTTCGAGGACGAAACCGGTCAAGCTCCCGCCGGCGCTGAGGTCGAAATCTGCCGTGGCGGTGCCGGCCCCTGGATCAGGAATGGTCACCCGGACCTCGGCCGACGGGGCGTGTCCCGGAGCGACAACGCTCACCACTGCGGGTCCTGGAGACAGGTCATCGAAACGGTACTCGCCCGACGGATCGATGACCGACAGCGTTCGCGTTTCCTTTCCCTGGACCATAACCGTGAATGGCGCAACCGGAGAACCTTTGCGCTTGTCCCGAACGTGCCCAGCGAGTCCCCCTCCACGGAGGAGCTGAAGGCGAACGCCGATCGTCCCAGCTGCGACCTCTGCAAAGGCTGGCGCAGAACCTGGGCGACTGGCGGCGAGAGTCCAGGTGCCGCCCTCCAGGTCCAGCAACTTGAATCGGCCGTCGACATCGACTCGGGTCGTCATCGCGAAGGCAGTTGGCCTACCCTTCAGTGTGGCCGACACAACCGCGCCTTCGGCCGGTGAGCCGTCTTGATCGATCACCGTTCCCTCGATCGAGAAATGTGCCTCAGCGATCGGTCTGAGTCGCACCGTGAGCTTCCGGCTGAGTCGTACCGAATAATCGACCTGGGCCCTTCCGCTCGCGAAGCCTTCATGAGTCGCCTCCACAATCGCATCATCCGGAGCGATGAACCGGAACATGCCTCTTGAATCAGAACGAAAGCGATTCTCGAGTGGGACGAGCGTCGTAGCCCCGGCACCTCCGCCCAGCACGGTGATGTCAGCTCCGGCCACTGGTTGGTCCTTCGGGTCGACCACTCGACCTTCGAACTCCTGGGCAGGCGAAAGTGCAACTGTGATCCCGCGCACGAGCTCATTGGGCCGCGCTTCCAGGAGCACCGGACTCAGGCCCCACTCCGGCGCGAACGGAAGGTGAGCCGGAGCCGTGGTAGCAGCGAGCAGCCAAAGGCCCGCCACGTGCGGCTCGAAATGGAACGACCCATCAGGTGCACCGGACACCGACGAGATCTGGCCGTTATGCGCAAAAGTCAGCTGAGCGCCCGGCAGCCCATTGCCGGTAAGCGCCGACACGACACGCCCTTCGAAGCCGCCATTTGTTGGTCCCGTCCTGAGACCGGCATCAGCCACGGTTTCGAGGTGCACCGGCAAACGCTGAAATATTGAATGCAGGGCCGGTGAGCTTCTTCGAACGGACGTCTTGTCCGGTGCAGGAGCCTGCGATGGCCGATCAGCATTGAGGGTCTCGCGAGTCCGCAGGACGAAGAACCCAACCGCCAGAGCGGCCAAAACGACTGCGACGATCACGTACCGACGAGGCATGACGCGAATCCTCCTACTAGAGTAGTAGCTTTCTTTCCATGCGCACCGCCGCCATTCAAACCACCCCCGCCGCGCTGGGCCTGGCGCTTTTCGCCCGATGACCCTTCTCCGCGCAGCGAACCTCTCGCTGGCCTTTGGCAGTCGAACCGTTTTCGATCGGCTGACCTTCACGATCGAGGAATCCGAACGGGTCGGGCTGGTGGGCGTGAATGGATCCGGCAAGTCCACCTTGATGAAGATTCTCGCCGGCGCGATTCAGCCGGACGGCGGAGAGATTCAACG
>WNFH01002573.1_pt1 | contig 15102 bp, 17 predicted proteins | sample 5400411 | NCBI WGS metagenome assembly WNFH01 (sample SAMN13153347, study PRJNA577476) | soil metagenome | isolation source: 200 cm saprolite under Douglas fir tree site 2 hole 3 | place: USA:California | collected 2015-04-18
ATGCCAGACGTTCGGGGGCGTCTAATCGCGTTGGGCTTCGAGCCGGTTGTGAACACGCCTGAGGAATTCGGCGCACAGATTAGATTTGAGGCGGCGCGATGGACACGAGTCATCGGCGAGGCGCGGATCAAGACGATAGCCGTTGTCGCCGGCGCCGACGCCTTCACAGGCTCCCGGGCCTTCGCCGCTGCAGGCCGCAATTTGCCTTATCGGCCGGGGCATCGAGAACATCGACGGCGGTTTAGGTCGGCTCGGAGGCAGCCTTCATCGAGTTCTGCCGGCGCGCTCCGAAATGGTGACCACTCTGACCGCGCAGATGTCCGATTTGCTCGCCCCAATATCCAAATCTACGACGCGCACGTAGTCGACCTGTACCAATGGGTCTGTGCGCGGTATCTCGTTGGTGTGAAGGGTGCAAAAACAAAGGCAAGCGCAGTTAAGCTCGGCTCTCGACCGAATTTCAGAAAGGATTACGCTGGCTTTCCAAACCCTATCCCGCCCAGAAGCAATCCGGGGGTCAACCATCGAAATACGAAAAGTTACCTTATATTTCAATAGGATATGGCGGAGAGAGTGACTGCCACACTACTTGATCTATAACGTTGATTTTATTAATTTAATTATCAACATTTAAAGTCGCAGTACCCGGCTTTATACTCGGCGGTCGAGGCTGTCAGCTGTGCAGCGATGCACGGCTCCATGCAACCACATTGTCAATGGACCGCCCATCAATCTGCTCGGGCATGTAGAGCCCCGGCAAGCAGTTCCCGCGTCTGAAGCGAGATGCGCTGGCCATGCCATTGGCGCGGAGGCGCCTCTCCGGCGTGATCGCCGGCCCGAGACGTTCAAGCGCTGCGGTCGCGCGCTCTGCATCCGCCTGCGCTTGGTTGCGGATCGCCGACAATTCCGCGATCCGATCCTTGAGCGAGGGATCGGAGGCGTTGATCACCCCGTTCTCAATTGCCTCGTAGAGCCGCTTCAATTTCGCTTCAGCCTCGGCGAGGCGCTTGCGGAGTTCACTGATATGTCCACGCCGACGGTCATTCCATTCCTGCCGGTGCTCAGCTTATTGTTCGTCGGGGGACTGCAACTCATCAACGCAGCGGTGCCACCGGATCATCGCGGTGGCGTGCTATCGGCCCCCAATCTATTAGGTTATTTCTTTCCAGGGTCGACGACCTGATCTCTCGCTACCAGTAAAGACCGACGGGGGGCCTCGAAGGCAGGCTCGATGAGAAGATGTGAGACGACCGGATCCGGAAATTGCTCGACGCTTCTTCCGCCGATCGATCTCGAGCTAAAGAGTGCCTCCGACGGAAGCACTCTCGATGTGACGGTCTCCGGACGATCGGCTCATGCACCGCAACTAACAGCATCAGGTAGATCCTAAGCGCGTCCGCGCTTGATCTACGGTCGCTCTGACGACCGGGGCGTCTCCTCTTCATCGATGTAGTCAGACATTGGCAAGCTGACGCAAGGCCGCCGTCCAGTTCTCGACATGGTAAGAACGCGAGATCCTTGAGCCGGTGACCGTGTAGAGATCAATGGACATAGTCCGGAAACTTCGCCCGGTCGGTTCTAACCCCAGGAAGGTCTTGATCGGTGTGCCGGTTGCCTCACCGCGCACGATGATCGTGGTCTCGCCTGAAACGAAAAGCTCCTTGATCGTCCAATTGAGATCAGGAACCACACTAGCAAGTCCCTTGAAACGTGCGATTGCTGCGGCCTGGTCAACGCATTCGCCTTCATTGCCGCAGGATTGGAAATCGGCAGAGGTGACGCTTTTGATGAGTGCCTCGACATCCTTATCTCCCGGTCTTGTCAGGGCGTCATAAATCGGGATCACGAGTTTGCGAGCAACGTCTAAATCTAGCGGCATGCCTTTGTCCCTTGTGGAGAGAGGAGGTTCGACGATTCTGTGGTCGTTAGCCTGAGCGGCTGAGTAACTGGGCGGTCGGATTGTCGAGGCGGCGTTAACGCCCGGCATAAATTGCCATCATTTGCGCATTGAAGCCATTGACCAGGCCGTGTTCGTTTGGGCCGACATTGGCCCGCAGCGGCTTGGCCGCATCGACCAGGATCTCATCGGCGTCGGTCCCGAGCACCGCGATAGTCTCTTTGATGAACTGCTCGAGCGGCATCGCCTGTTCGGCCTCCTGGCTGTTCATGAGTTCGGTGCGCACCCAAGGCGGCGCGATTTCAAGCACGCGAACGCCCGTGTCGCGCAGCATGAAGCGTTGCGAGAGGATGCAGGAATGGACCGCCGCCTTGGTCGACGAATAGACCGACGTAGCTGCCAGCGGCACGAATCCGAGAACGGAGCTGGTATAGGCTACGACGGCGTCACTCTTCCCCTTGAGATGCTCAATCAGCGCTGACGTCATGCGGATCGGCCCCATCAGATTTGCCGTGATCGTGGCGACCATCAGCGCATCGTCGATTTTACCGGCTGCTGCGTCGGGCTGCATAACGCCGGCGTTATTGATAGTGTGTCGAAGGCTTCGAGGACGATGGCCCTGTTCGGGTCGGGCGTGGTCTTGGTCATGTCAGTCTCCTTGCGGTTTGGGCGCGCGAGCGCGTAGATCGGTCAAGAGAAAAAGCAGGAGGGACGCGACGACGCAGGTTGCGCACCTGACCCGCCGCCGGTTATGAAGATGGTGTTACCCGAGAGTTTCATGGGTCGTGTCCTTTGGTAGGTGAGCGATCAAGCGATCAGGCGGGAAAGCGGTCGCCGAACATCGGCAGGCCGCTCACGGATTCGACTCGCGTCGCCTCGTCCTGGAGGACGTCCCAGTGTTCGGCGAGCTTGCCGTCTTCGAAGCGGATGACGTCGGCGGCGATCCAGGCGGTGGGACGGCCGTTGCCCGAGAAACGGCCGTGGGCGATGACGTAGTCGCCTTCGGCCACGATCAATTGGTTTTCGTAGCGCAGCGTGTCCGGCAGCGTGCGAATGAGGTCGAACAGTCCCGCGCGGCCCGGCGCGATGTGGGCGCTGTGCTGGATGTAGCGATCGGACCAGAACCGCTCGGCGGCGGCGTAGTCGCGCTTGTTGAATAGTGTGTCGAAGGCTTCGAGGACGATGGCCCTGTTCTGTTCGGTCGTGGTCTTGGTCATGTCAGTCTCCTTGCGGTTTGGGCGCGCGAGCGCGTAGATCGGTCAAGAGAAAAAGCAGGAGGGACGCGACGACGCAGGTTGCGCCAACCCAGCCGAGGGCGGAGACACCCCTCAACGCCAGGGTGACCGAGCCGAGCGCCGCGCCGAGCGAGAAGCCGAGATACATGAAGGAGCCGTTGAGGGAGAGGATGATCGGGGCGTTCTTCAGGCCGGCGATGCCGATCAAGCGTGCTTGTTGCGGCGGAAAAAATCCCCAGGCTGTGATACCCCAGACGGCCACCGCGGCGATGACGGGCAGCAGCGCGCCTGCGGGCGTGGCGTAGGCGGCCGAAACCGACAAGCTCGCGAGTGCCATCGCCATCAATGGCAATGCGATGATGATGGCCCGGCGCGCGCCGATCTTGTCGTTGATCACCCCTCCGAGGAAAAGCCCTATCAAAGCCGACGCGCCCCAGCAAAACAGGAAGTATCCGATCTGCGTCCCTTCGATATCGATGACGGTCGCAAGAAACGGGGCGATATAGGTGTAGACGGTGTATCCGCCGACGCCCCAGAGGGTCGTCACAAACAACGCCGGCAGAACCGCCGGCTGGCCGATGACGGCGACGCGTTCCCTCAGCATCGCCGCGGACAGCCCGGTCCCGGCCTGCTTGGGAATTCCGAGATGCAGTCCAATGAGCGCGGCGGCCGCTAGGACGGCCACTCCGATGAACGTCATTCGCCATCCGAAGTGGCTGCCGATGAACGCCCCGAGTGGGACGCCGAGCGCGACGGCAATGCTGAGGCCACCATTGACGATCGCCAAAGCCCGCCCTCTACGCTCCTTGGGCACCAGGGCTCCAGCGAGCGCATTGGCGTTGGGACCATAGAGCCCGGCGGCGAGCGCGATGAGGATGCGCGCCAGCACGAGCGACCAATAGCCCGGTGCGGAAGCGGCGATGAGATTGCCGAGCGTGAACAGGCCCATGGTCGCTAGAAGCAGCTTGCGACGATGGACGTTGCCGGTCAGGGCGGTCAGGACCGGCGAGCTGATGGCGTAGACCAGCGTGAAGATCGTGACGAGTTGTCCGGCCATCTGCAAGCTGACGGAAACATCCTCTGCGATCCTCGGAAGGATGGCGGCGATCATGAAACCTTCGGTTCCGACCGCGAATGCGCCGAGTGCCAGCGAGTAGAGCGGCGCATACCGGACGGCGGGGATCGCTGCCGTCGAGGCCGGTGTATCGGCATCGATTGTCGGAAGGCCTGTAGCGGCCCCAGCGGCGCTGGCCGCGAGTGGTGGTGCATGGATCGACATTTCAACGCTCCGATCGCGCTATGCATCAGCGCCATTATGAACCGTTTGGTTCGATATGTGGCCGATCGGAGGAGCTGTTCAAGGCGGTATTGAACTTTTTGGTTCAAAACCTGATATGGGAGGCATGGGACGACCGCGAAAATTCAGCCGCGAGGGCGTGTTGCAGAAGGCGTTGCCGGTATTCTGGAAATACGGGTTCGCCCGCACCACGCTGCCAGACCTCGAACTCGCCACCGGCGTGAACAAATCTGGCCTTTATTCGGAGTTTGAGAGCAAGGAAGCGCTGTTCCTGGCTTGCCTCAGATACTATTTGGATACCCGCAGCGGCGGCGCATTCCTGGTTGCCGAGCCGCTTGGCTGGGACAACATCCAAAAATTCCTCGAGGAAGCGCCGGGTTGCGCGCTCGATCAGAGAGGATGCTTCTCGGTAAATTCGATGCGTGAACTCTCCGGCTTGCCGCCGGAAGCACGCAAGGTGATCGTCGACAGTCGCGCCAAACTCAAGCGTCTTCTAAAGGCAAACATCGCTTCAGAAAACCCCAAGATGGATGTCGATGTCGTCTGCGACCTGGTTGCGGTGTTCTTCTCCGGGATTTGCATAGAAGCAAATCTGAATACCGACCGATCGCGTGCCCGGCACAAGATCGAGAACTTCATGCAGATGCTCCGCGCAGCCTGATCGACTCACCGCTGCTGGCGGCTTGCAGGGACAAACCGACATTTGGAAATGGATGACCGAAAGGTTGGAGGTCCTTTCATTCCGATTGCCGGACACGCGCGAGAATTTTCACCGCTCTCTCGGCGCGGTGCATCGGCTCGATGCTTCGGTAGGTTCGCGCCAGCAGCAGCGCGCCTTCGAGTTGGCTGAGTACCAAAGTGGCGACCAGATCCGCATCGCCTGATGTCATGCCGAAGCGCTCAAGTCCGCGCCTGATCTCGTGCTCCCATTTCCGGAATACGTTGCCGGTCGCGGCGCCGAGCACGTCAGATTGCGCCGCGGTTTCCAGCGCGGTGGTCGCGATCGGACAACCTTCCTTGTAATCGGAGCGCTCAAGGTCCGACGCCATGCCTCGCGCAATTCGAGTGAGGAAAACTTCGGCATTCTCTGAGGTCTCGGCTGCCTTCGCGATGGCCGCCCGAACGGCTTCGCCTGCCAGCGTCAAAGCGGCCTCGCCGATTTCCTCCTTGCCTTTCGGGAAATGGAAATAGAGCGAGCCGCGCGGTGAGCCTCCCGCGTCCAAAATGTCATGCAGGGCGGTGCCATGGTAGCCCTGCCGGCGAAACAGCCTGGCCGCGGCGGCTAACGTTTTTCCTTTAGAATCAGAAGCTTTTGCCATGCCAAGAAATATCGTTTGCAAATAGATATGTCGACCTTCATAGTATGTAGGATGATATACATATTATGAAGATCCAGCACGTTGTTCAATCCAACCCTTGGGAACAAGCTATGACAAGATTAGTTCAATTCGTCCTCGCGGCCCTCCTGATGACCGGCATGCCCGCCGCCTCGGCGCAAAGCCTCACCGAGGCACAGGCCCGCACTATCATCGCCCCGTGGTACAGCCTGTTCAACGTCGGCAGCCGAGGCGATGTTAAAACCATTCAGGAGCAAGTCCTTACCGCCGATTATGAATCCTGCTCGGGCTATTTGCCGGGCGAATGCTGGGGTCGAGAGACGTCGATTAAGGTGGTTGGAAATTTTGCGAACTCCATCCCCGACATGAAGTTTGACATCAAGGAAGTGCTTGTCGCTGGCGAACGCGTGATCGTGCGCGGTGATGTGACCGGCACGCCCGCTGGTGACCTCTTCGGTGTGCCGCACACCGGAAAGAGCTTCAGGATGATGGCGATCGATATTCAGACCGTCAAAGACGGCAAGATTGCCAAGACCTTCCATATGGAAAACTGGCTCAGCGCGTTAGGGCAACTCCGCGCTAAGTAATCGCGACAAGTCAAAGGTAGCGGTCGCCGTAATCACCATGGCCGACGTGATGGAGGCCCGGCCTAACGGACTCGTCACGTCGCCTGTCCTAACCCTGGAAGTCGCCGGCGGCGGGCTACGTTCTCTGGGAATTTCAACGGGCATTTTGGCCTTCGACGATCAGCGCAGAAGATATGGCTTCACTCAAACACCGCTCCTCAGAATCCACGCGCTAGAACTTACGCAAGCCAGCCGGTGTGGTCGAATTTGCGAAGCATCGACCCCAAACACTTCGTACGCTTCCGCGATATCGCCAACAGGGATACGCCGCCAAAGGACGTTTGAGAGCGACTTGACTAGATGACCATATTGGTCTATTGGTCATTTCTTCGGGGTCACGGAGTCCTGCATGGCCACGCTTCAAGGCAAAACTGCTGTCGTTACAGGCGCTTCTTCCGGTATCGGCAAGGCAACGGCTCGCCTCCTTGCCGACGAAGGAAGCCATGTCTTCATCGCGGGACGCAGTATCGAGCGACTTAAGGAAGTGGCGCGGTCTATCGAAGACGGGGGCGGACGGGCAACCGTCGGCGCATTCGATCTGCACGACTACGACGCACTGCAAGCCTTCGTCGCGGAGGCCGCCGAGCAGACGGGACGGCTTGATATCATCGTCAACGCCGCGGGAGTCCACCATCCCGGCACCATCGCCGATGGCAAACTGGCGGACTGGCGGGCCATGTTCGAGACCAATGTCATTGCGGTGCTGGCCGGCAGTCAGGCGGCCATCCGCATCATGCGCGAGACCGGAGGCACGGGCCATGTTGTCACTATCTCGTCTTATGCCGGCCAAGGTGAGGGCTACCACGTCTACGGAGCGACCAAGGCCGCCGTCAACTCCATCTGCAGGGTCCTGCGCGCCGAACTCGAGAACGAGCCGATACGCGCGGTGACCATCATGCCGGGAGCAGTCGCCACCAATTTCGGTCGGCACCATTCGCCCGAGTTCGTCAGCGGCATGCTCAAATCGGTCGGCATCTCCACGGCATTCCAAGCCGGCGACGTACTGCCGGACGACGTGCTCGAAGAGTTGCGAGCGCGTGCGTCGGCCATTTTCGCGTCGCCGATCGATATTGCCCGAGCGGTTCTATACGCGGTAACACAACCCCATGATGTCAGCGTCTACGAAATTCTCGTCGGTCCCCGCAAATCATTCCCAAGCGCCGCTTGACGCGGCGATCGACGGGACCGACAAGCGCGACCGGATTCTCGACGCCGCGCAAAGCCTGTTCGTGCGCTATGGCGTCAAGCGAACCTCTATCGATGAGGTGGCGCGAGAAGCCGGCATTGCCAAAGGAACCGTCTATCTTTCCTTCAAATCCAAGGCCGAGCTGTTTGCAGCGATCGCCGATCTGCTATGCGCGAACACGCTCGCCGACGTCCAACGCATCGCGCTTGAAACGACGCCGCTGACCACGCGGCTGGTTGGAATACTCGATCGCTATATCGGGGCAACCCATCGGCTCGTCGCGCAATCGCCGCATATCGCCGAATTGACGGCATCGAAGGAAGCGCTCTCCGCGGCCGCGTTCGACGCGCTCGACCGACGCATCCGCTCATTGCTCAGCGCCCTGCTCGGCGAGGCCGAGATAACCCACGACGAAGCGACCGATATGATCCTCGCTGCCGGCATGGGCACGCTTTATACTGGAGATGATGCGGAGCAGCCGTATCGCGCACGCCTTACCGCCATGATCGACACGCTGGTGGCGGGCCTTGGCCGCGATGCGAAAGGCTGACTGATCGCAGCCTCCATCGATTGTGCCGATGCCCGTCGGGCCGACGAAAACTGCTGGCGCGCGCAGCGAAACTGCCGGAGGGCGACCCTATGCAGGCCGACGAACGGTGAAAACGCCATATTTGTAACTTTTCCGCCATCGTATGCGTCGCCGGCCTAGCTCTAAACGCTTGCCTTGCCACCATGCATATCCGCCTTCAATTGACGGGAATAGATTCGGAAGTCGACCTCGAGCGCGTAGCGGTCCGAATCGAGATAGGTTTCTCGCTGCCGTTTTTGATGATCGGCGATCTCGCTCCGTTGCGTGTCGATGTCCGAGAGATCAACGTCACCGGAGAGAACGGCAGCCAGCCAACGCCCTTGAATTTCAACCAACGGGATCGTCGGTCCCACGGGTTGCACCAATCCCGCAAAGATAAGGCCAGGGTGCTTGATGGAGACCATGCGGCGATAGAGATACGTCGTGTCCGTGTCGGACTTGAACGTGCTCTTGTCGAGAAAAGGAAAGGTGGTTTTGTAACCGGTCGCGTAGATGATCGCGTCGAAGATCTCCCGGCTGCCGTCCTCGAACGCGATCTCTTTGCCGTTAAGGCGACTGACGTTGGGTTTTATGGAAATCCAACCGTGCCCAAGATATGGCAATAGTTCCTGGCTGAGCGTGGCGTGCTCTCGCCACATCGGATGCTCGGGTCTTTTCAGGCCAAACCGTCGCTGATCGCCGACTCCAAGCCGGATAAGTCGCGACATGATTTTGCGCGTCACTCGCGTCGGCAGGTGCAGTCGCTTGGACAGAAACCCCGACCATTGATCGACTGGATACCCCACTAGATATTTCGGCATGATCCAAGCGCTGCGGCGAGTGGACATCGTCACACTTCGTGCGCGGCGCACGAGATCGACCGCGATGTCGACCGCGGAGTTTCCGAGGCCGAGGACGAGCACGGATTTGCCCTCGAAGGGGGCGGCTGTGCGGTAATAATGTGAATGAATGGCCTGGCCGCTAAATTCTCCTGGGAATGCCGGCGTGCGGGGATCCCAGAGGTGGCCATCGGCGACAATCACCTTGCAGTAGGTACGGACCTCGCCGGTCGACAGATGAACATTCCAGCGCCCGTTCGGCGCCTGTTTCACCGCCTCGACCGCGGTTTTGAACGTTACGAGTTTGCGGATCCCGAAATGGTCGGCGTAACTTTCGAGATATTTCAGAAACTGCGCATGCGACAGAAAGTCGGGCATACTCTTAGGAATCGGGAAATCCGAATATCCCAGATTGTCGCGGCTGGTATCGATATGAAGGCTCGCATAGGCCGACGACAGGCCGCTGTCGTTCTCATACCGCCACATCCCGCCGATGTCCGAGCCTTTCTCGAAGCAATCGAAGGCGACGCCACGTTGGTGCAAAGCCTTTGCTACGGTAACTCCTGACGAGCCTGCGCCGATCACGCAGACCTCGGGAATTGAATGCGTATTGGGCCCCGCTCCCTGCGGAAGGTCGTTAGTGAGTAGATCGAGCACGTTACTCTCCACTGCCGTGTGTGAGATAGTCGTTGATGATGCTGTCGAAGTCGGAGTCGGGATGAAGGGCAAGGCGGTAGCAATCTCCGAAACAAAATAGGTTAGCCAGCCGGTGACGATTTTGCGCGCTCCGCGAACCCTAAGATTCGCCCTTACGCGTGGTAGCGGCGAGAACGAGGGTAGCGATGCTTGTCATGGCGATGGCGGCGGCGCCCAGATCGACGGCGAGTCCGAGCCCCCAGGCCGTGGCAACGATGCCCAGCACGAGAGCGAGGGCTCCCATCGAAAGATAACCCACGAGATAGAGAGCAGAAAACACCGCCCCGCGATGATGCGGCGCACCTGCTGCGTTGATGAGTCCCAAACCACCGACGAACAGCAGGCTGTACGCTGCTCCTGCGGTTGCCGTCGCCACGAAATATATGAACAGATCGTGTCGGCCGACCGCCAGGGCCAGCAGGCCCATTCCCAAAACCGAAGCTACCGAGCCGATACTCAGTGCGATTCGCGAGGAAAGAACCTTCGCCACGATTCCGACCGGCCCCAGGACTATCGGAAACAGGGCCATGACGGCGCCGTTCAGAAGGGCATTGGACGAACCGATGAGATCGTGTTCGACCTGTCCACCCAGCGACAGCACCAGCACGCCGAACGTGTAAGCCGCCATCATGGCGGCCGAAGCCGTCGCAAAGGCCCGACGCATGTCTTTCGGAACGAAATGCGTGCGCGGCGCCCAGCCGCCCTTCACGACACCGGCCATATGGCGCGGAAGAAACCACATTGCGATCGTCAATGCCGTCAACAGCACGGCAAGCACCCAAAAGCAAAGGCGCGTGGGCCAAGGACCGTACTCCGTCAGTGCACCCCCCACGAGCAAGGCGGCAGCAAAGCCTCCCGCTTGTGCCGTCATCGTAAGTGAGGCCGCGCGTTTGGCGTTTTGATCGCTGCAGAACTCCAGAATCGCTGCGCTCGAAGGACCTACCGACAGACCTACTCCGACGCCCATGAAGGCGCGGCCGGCAAAAACCCACCAGACGTCGGGCGCGACGGCGAAAAGCACTGCGCCGACCAACGATGCGCCGAGACCCACCAACATCGCCGCGCGGCGACCGATTTGGTCGGAGACGCCGCCGAAACCGACCAACATGGCGACTACGGCGATCGGATACACGGCGAAAATCCCCGTCGTCGCCGTATAGGTGAGATGCCATTCTTGCGCGTAAAGGCGGTATGTGAGGGCCGGAGCGGCGCTCGTCCAAAGCGTGTGGCCGGCCACGCCCGCTGAAACCGCCAGGCTCGCTCGTCGTCCAAGGACGACGCCAGCGCGCTTTGGCGATCCGCCCGCGTCTGGATCATTGCTGATCGGCAAGGCAGTGGTTCCTTCCACTTTCAATAGCTCCTAGCGGGGAAATGCTTCGTTTGACGCGGCGCAGCCCACATCGCACTTCCAACACCCGCCGAACTCGCGCGCGGACCACACGCCGCGTCGATAGCCGATCGCTCAGCGCGGAACGAAGAACGGCGCCGGCTTTAGGATTTGGTTTTCCATGTCGACGAGCGGGTCTTCTTCCAACGCGACGCGCCGGTAAGCCTGCCACTCGGGATCCGCTTCCATGGCGTCGCGGCGCCCCGGAAGCGGTAGCCTCATCGTGCCGGCCCGTTTCGTAGGCGGGATAATCGGCGTAGCCCTTCTCCCCGCCGTAATAGAACGTGGCGCGATCGTAGGAATTGAGCGGCAGATTGCGACGCAGCCTTTCCGGAAGATCCGGATTTGCAAGAAAATGCCGACCGAAAGCGACGAGGTCGGCCTCGCCCTTCGCCAGGATCGCGTCGGCGCCCGCGGCGTTGAAACCGCCGGCTGCGATCACCGGCCCGCCGCACAGCGGACGAAGCAGGCCGGCCGCTACCGGCGGTTTGTCGTCGTCCGACACGTTGCCCGTGACGCGCGGCTCGATGACGTGCAAGTAGGCCAGTCCGAACCGTGCGAGAGCTCGGGCCACATAGGGGAAGGTCACATCGGGCCTGCTATCACCCATGCCACCGAACTTGTTGCTGGGACCGATGCGAACGCCGACCCGGTCGCCTCCCCACACCGATATCACCGCCTCGAGGACTTCGAGAAGAAAGCGGGCGCGATTTTCGATCGAGCCGCCATACGCGTCCGTGCGTCGATTGGAATTGTCTTGGAGAAATTGATCGATCAGGTAGCCGTTGGCCCCGTGCAGCTCGACGCCGTCGAACCCGGCATCCTTGGCTCGTTGCGCTCCCCTTCGGTATTCACCGACGAGCCCGGGTATTTCCGACAGCTCGATCGCTCGTGGCATTGAGCCTATGGCGGGACCGCTCGCGAGCAAGGCGCGAACCTCGGCCTTTATGGCGGACGGCGCGACGGGATCCTGGCCGTTCGGCTGCAGGTCAACGTGCGATTGCCGACCGACATGCCAAAGCTGGAGCAATATCTTGGCGCCTTTCGCGTGTACTGCGTCTACGACTTTCCGCCAGCCCGCCACCTGTGCGTCGGTGAAGATGCCCGGCGAGGCGTACCCGCCGTTGCCGGTCGGCGAGATGAAGGTCGCCTCCGTGATCATCAGCCCACCCGGGGAAGCGCGCTGGCCGTAATATGTCACCATGAGAGCGTTCGGGACATTCCCCGGCAGATCCGCACGCATGCGCGTCATGGGCGCAAGGACTACGCGATGCGCAAGTTCGATCACGCCGATTCGGACTGGTGAAAATAGTTTCGACATCGAATGACTCTCTCGATCGGCGACCGCCGAGCGCGTTCAGCTCGCGGTCTTGCCGCCGTTAACCCGGATGATCTGGCCGGTGATGTACGCTGCCTTCACCGAAGCGACAAAAACGACCACATCCGCGATCTCGGAAGGCAATGCGCCGCGCTTCAGCGGAACGGCCGCATAGAATGCCGCCTTCTTTTCGGGTGTGCCGGTCAGACGATCGAGCATTCCCGTCTCGGTGGGCCCCGGCGCTACCGCATTGACGCGAACGCCGTAAGCGGCGCTTTCCAGCGCGGCGGACTTCGTGATGCCTTCGACCGCGTGCTTGCTTCCCGTATAGAGCGAGAGGTTCGCGGCGCCGCGTTCACCCATCGTCGAGGAAATGTTGACGATGTTCCCGCTGCCCTGCGCCTGCATGATCCGCAATTCGTGCTTCAGACTCAGAAAGGTCCCGAGCACGTTGGTCTCGAACGTCGCGTTGTAGGTCTCCGCGGAGACGTCCGTTACCGGGCCTGCCTGGCCCTCGGTGCCGGCGTTGTTGACGGCTACATCGAGCTGACCGAACCGCGCGACCGCTCTGTCGACGAGGTTACGTACATCCTTCTCGTACCGGACATCTGCCACCACGAACTCCGCCTCGGCGCCCAGATCCCGCAACTCGGCCTCCAACGCCCTGCCCTCGGGCTCCTTGCGCCCCGAAACAACCAACCGAGCCCCTTCTCGCGCAAAGGCGAGCGCGGTCGCTCGGCCGATCCCGGTCAAGGCGCCAGTGATTAAGACAACGACAGTGCTCATAGCCCAGTCCTCCAAGATATGCCCATGCGCGGCCTTAACGTAGGACCATCTTCTGCCGAGAGAACCACGGTCAGGCGTTTCAGAGCTGAATCTAGGTTGTTGTGGCGCGCTGGACAAAGACTTTGAAAGTTTGGCGGCATACTCGCGAAGCATGGGTCGGCGCATGGAGCTTCGGCATCTTCGATACTTTGTCGCCGTCGCCGGGACGGGCGGCCTCACGACGGCAGCCAAGCAGAGGCTGCACACGGCCCAGCCTTCTCTCAGTCGGAAGATCCGCGAGCTCGAGGCCGAGGTCGGCGTTCAATTGCTGATACGCGGCGCGCGTGGAAGCGAACTGACCGCGGCCGGCCGCGCCTTTCTGGATCACGCGCGGATCGTTCTCGCCCAGGCGGAGGCCGCCACGGAAGCCGCACGCAGGGCCGCTCATCCAGCTAAGCCTACTTTCGCTCTTGGATTTCTTACCGGCCAGGAGATGGATTGGCTTCCCGAAGCGATGAACATCCTGCGCGACGAACTTCCGAAGATCGAAGTCACGGTCTTCAGTCAATACTCTCCTTTGCTTGCCGAAGCGCTGACGAGAGGCAAGCTTGACCTCGCCTTCATGCGCGCCGAGCGGGACATGCCTGGTCTAACGTATCAGCTTGTCACCAAGGAGCGTTTAGTCGTTGTTTTGCCGAGCGATCATCGCCTTGCGCCACTCGACGAGATCGATCCGCGCGAGTTTGCCAATGAGAACTTCTTAACCGTATCGAGCACTGCCCCGACGGTCAAAGTGGTCATCGACGAGTTCATGTCTCGATCGGGCCTCGATATCCATCCTACTCACGAGATAGACAATCTTGCGATGGCGGTGTCCATGGTTGCCTCGACACGCGGGGTAGCGTTACTTCCGGCTTATGCCGAAAAATTTCTTCCTGGGTCGGTGATCAGCCGGCCGCTCACAGGCGACGCGCCAACCATTGATTTGGTCATCGGCTATAGCAAAACCAACACATCTCGGACGCTGCAGCTTTTTCTTTCCAGGGTCGACGACCTGATCTCTCGCCGCCTGCAAAGAATGACGGGACCTCAAAGGGCTCGGTGAGAAGAAAAGAGTCGTACATGTGGACGCAAGCGATCCGATCAGAGCGTCGAAAAAACTACCGTCCGCATATGGGTTCGGCTGTGCGTCGCTTGGCCGGGACGAGCCTTAAGCCCATCAGAACGCAAACGTCGGAACGGGATGATGATCCCGCCCCGGCAGCTTTATCTATCGCAAAGCTTAAGCCGCGTTGAAGCCGGCGATCGCTTTGGCCTCTAGATATTCTTCTAGCCCGTATTTGATAGATCACGGGATGATCCGCTCACGGCGAAAGTCCGAAAACATCCGAAAAAACATCTCCTCGGTGTCCACCAGGTCGTGGAATCCAAAACGGCGGGCCTTGCTCGTATCGGAGACGATATCGTAATCCGATGCGAATAATCCGTCCGGGTAGCCCCACGCCGCAATTTCCTCGAACCGGTATTTCTGCAATCCGTTGCTTTCGACGATCTTTTCCCAGATCGGGCCCTTGTCGGCCATGGACCGCGCAAGGTTGATATGTCGCGGCGGCGCCAGCTCCATCCCGAAGAACTTGGCGAATTTGGGCCACAGGTTCTGCCACCGGATCAGATCACTATTGGTGATGTTGAAAGCTTGGTTGGCGCATTTCGGATCGGTCGCCATCCACCCGACGGCCTTCGCCAGAAGAGCGGCGTCCGTACATTGGTAGAGCGCGGTATAGGCGCCTGGCTTGCCGGGAAAGCTGAGAGGCAGCCCCAACGCCTTGCAGATGTTCGCATAGACAGCAATCGCCAGGGTCAGGTTCATCGGTCCTCCCGTCGAGAACCCGCAGACCGCATGGGGACGCCCCACCGACCACGTCCAGCGCTTTCCCTTCTGGAATTCTTC
>WNFH01001684.1_pt1 | contig 15101 bp, 17 predicted proteins | sample 5400411 | NCBI WGS metagenome assembly WNFH01 (sample SAMN13153347, study PRJNA577476) | soil metagenome | isolation source: 200 cm saprolite under Douglas fir tree site 2 hole 3 | place: USA:California | collected 2015-04-18
CGACGGCCTCGGTTTCTCCCCGGCAGCGCCTGTCCACATTACGACGGCGAGACGGACCGGCGACCGACCTACCACCGGCTCATCCGCGCCGGGTTTCCGGCCGGCTACGCCGCGGACGACGGCGCCGCGCTGCACTTCGCCGACAGGAGGCTGGAGGTGTGCGTCGCCTCTCGGCCGACGGCCGGTGTCTACGGGGTGGGCGCCGACGGCGAGACGCTGACGGAGACCGCGCTGCCGGTCCGGCTTCTCGGCTGAGGACGCCCGGCGCCGGATCCGCGGTCGGTCATGATCCACCCTTGCGATATTCAGAGGCGACGAAACCGGGGAGCTGAGTCCAGCGGAGCCCGGGGACGTCGTGCGCCGTCTCCACCTTGTTTCCCTGGGAGTCTTCCAGACCGAAGGGATGGTGGACCAGCTCGATCAGGTTTCCGTCGGGGTCGTGGATGTACGTGTAGTGCTCTCCGGTATCCTCGCGGCGCCCGTGGTGCGGGTCCGTGCCACCGATGTTCGCCATGGTGCTGGCGGCCGACGTCCGCACGTGCGGAACGCCGAGCTCGTCCAGGCGGGCGAGCATGGCATCCCAATCGTCCACCTCCAGGGCGAAATGGCTGGAAGGAATGGTGGCCGGCTCGGTCCTTTCGGTGAAGTGAATCTCGCTGCTGCCCAGGCGCAACTGGAGCTGTCGTCGGTTGAGCGCCGGGCCTCGGTCTAGAAACTCGGCGCCGAGGACTTTCGTGTACCAGTCCCGAGCGCGGTCGCGATCGCTGATCTGGACGTTGACGTGATGGATCAGCTTCGTCCTGAACATGGCGTCACCTCCGGCGGACGAATCATCGTCCGCCGGGCAGGCGCGCGTCAAGCCTTCAGCGTCCGACCCGGATGTATCGTCTGCGGATGCTCCCGGGATGCCGCCGTGACAACAGGTTCAGGTCGCGCCGGCGAGTCAGCCCCGTCGTGCGCCAGAACGCGGATGTCCACGTCTCCCCGAAGTAGTCGATGACGCCATCGATCCGACGAGTCGAGTCCGTCTTGAAGAGCGCTGTGTGGGTGATCATGACAGTCGAAAGACTCAACTTCCGTGCCACCCGTGAGCCGTGGCTTTTGCGAGCGGTTGTGAGCGCTCCCGGGGCGCGCGCGTTGCGAAACAGAACGCGGGGTTGCGCCACGAAATGGTGCCCGGGCGCCGGGGGCGGACGGTGTGAGCGGCGGTCGGACAGAATACCCGCAGGCGGGTCTTCCGCCCGAACGCGAGGGTCCGGCCCCTACCGGAACATCGCGTCGATCTCGACCTGGTAGCCGTTGGCTAGCCGGTTCGTCTCGTTGGCCATGCCCACGACGGCCATGAGCTCGCCCAGCATCTCGTCCGTCATGCCTTGCCGCCGCGCCGAGGCGGTGTGGGAGACGATGCAGTAGTCGCACCCGTTCGTGGCGCTCACCGCGAGGTAGACCATCTCCTTGGTGAGCGGGTCGAGGGCGCCGGGCGCCATCACGGACTTGAGGGTCTCCCACGTGCGCCGCAAGGTGGGCGGATGGCTGGCCAACGCCTTCCAGAAGTTGTTGACGGAGTCGGTCTTCCGCGTGGCCATGATGTCGTCGTAGACGGCGCGCACCTCGGCGGTCGCCGCGGCGTATTCGATGAGCTTCACGCTCGCCATGGTCGTGCTCCTTGGCCTGCTAGCGCTCGATCCCGTACTCCTTGAGCTTACGCCAGAGCGTGGTGCGGCCGATGCCGAGCGCCTCGGCGGCGCCGGAGTGGTTTCGGCCGAACCGCTCCAGCGTCTGGAGGATGTGGACGCGCTCAGCGTCGGCGAGACTGATCTGCCGGGGCAGCGCCGGCGAGGGTCCGAGCTGGAGGCCGGCCGACACGTGGGGCGGCAGGTCCTCCGGACCGACGGAGTCGCTTCGAGTCAGGATGGCCGCGCGCTCGATCGCGTTCTCCAGTTCGCGCACGTTACCTGGCCACGGGTAATGGAGGAGGCGTTCGAGGGCCTCGGGCGCCAGGCGGAGCCGGCGGCCGAGCTTGCCCGCCGACCGCGCGAGGAAATGCTCGGCCAGCGCGGGAATGTCCTCGCGGCGGTCGCGAAGGGGCGGGAGCACCACCTGGATGACGTTGAGACGATAGAACAGGTCTTCGCGGAAGCTTCCCTGGCTGATCAGCGCCGCGAGGTCGCCGTGGGTGGCGGCGATCACACGCACGTCGATGGTTGCGGACTGCGTCGCGCCGAGCCGCCGGACCTCGCCGCTCTGGAGCGCGCGGAGGAGCTTTATCTGAAGAACGCCGGGCATCTCGGCAATCTCGTCCAGGAACAGCGTGCCGCGGTCGGCCTCCTCGAAGAGGCCGAGCTTGTTGACGGTGGCGCCGGTGAAGGCGCCCCGCATGTAGCCGAAGAGCTCGGACTCGAGCAACGTCTCGGGCACCGCGCCGCAGTTCACGGCCACGAACGGGCGCGCCGCGCGCGCGCTCGCGTGGTGGACGGCCTTGGCGATGACCTCCTTGCCCGTTCCGGACTCGCCCTGGATCAAGAGCGTGGCGTCGGTCGGCGCCACGCGCTCCACGAGGTCCAGGACCGTCTGCATGGCCGGGGACTGCGCGATTAGCCCCGGGAGGCCGTAGCGCTCCCGGAGCTGAGCGCGCAGGTTCTCGTTCTCGCGGCGCAGCGCGCGACCGGCCAGCGCCTTGTCGATGCGGTGATAGAGCTCGTCCGGCTCCTGCCCCTTCTCGAAGTAGTCGAGGGCTCCGAGGCGGATCGCCTCCTTGGCCGACTTCCATTCGGCGTAGGCGGTGAGGAGGATCACCTCGGTCGCCGGGGCGTGGGCCTTGGCGGCCCGCAGCACGTCGAGGCCGTCGCCGTTCGGCATCCGGAGATCGGTGACGACGAGGTCGAACACCTCCTCCGCGAGGCACTTCGTCGCGGCGGTGACGCCGTCGGCTTCGAGCACACGGTGGCCTCGCTTGCGGAGCAGCAGGGCCAGCGTGCTCCGCGCCGACGGCTCGTCGTCGACGACCAGCAGGTGGGCCATCGTCAGGCGGCCTCGAGCGGAAACAGCAGCGTCACGCGCGTCCCGCGGCCGGGCTTGGAGTCGATCTCGATGCGACCGCCGTGCGCGCCGACGATGCGCTCGGCGATGGTGAGGCCGAGCCCGCTCCCGTTCGGCTTGCCGGAGTAGAACGGCTCGAATACGCGCGGAAGATTCTCGGGGGAAATCCCGGACCCGGTGTCGCTGATCGCGAGGGCGACGTCCCCGTTCTGCCGGGCGACCTCGAGGGACAGCCGGCCACGGCCGTTCATCGCCTCGACGCCGTTGAGGGCGACGTTCCAGAGCACCTGGATGACCTGATCGCGGTCGAAGGCGAAGCGCGGGACGGCCGGGTCGACCGTCACCCGCACGTCCACGCGGGAGGCGCGCGAGCGGTCGTCGCGGATCAGCGCGCTCACGTGCTCGACCACTTCGCGGATGTCGCCGGGCGCGCGCCGCGCTTCCTGGGGACGCGCGAAGTGCAGGAAATCGGAGAGGATGCGGTTGAGCCGCCGCGCCTCGGTGCGGAGGGCTGTGAGCGTCGCCGAGCGCTCGTCGGGCGTGAGCCCCGCCTCGTCGGTGAGCAGCGCGGTGGCGTTGACGATGGCCGCGAGCGGGTTGCGGATCTCGTGCGCCATGCCGGCCGCGAGCTCGCCGGCGGTCCCCAGGCGTTCGGCCTCGCGCAGGCGCGCGTGGAGCCGCTCGCTCTCACCGCGCGCCCGCTCGAGCACCATGATGATCACGGCGAACGTCGAGAGGAAGTAGAGCGCGATGAACACCGCGTGCACCGCCATGTACCCGGCCGAACCGGGGTCGGTGTTCACGAACTGCGTCGCGATTCGATGGACACCCCAGAGCGTCAGGAGGCCGGCCAGAAGTCGCTCGCCTCGAAATTGGGTGATGCGACCGCGCGCCGGCCAGAACAGCACGCCGGCCGCGATCTGGACGACGCCGAGGCTCCCGCCCACGATCCGCTGACCCGCGTCACCGCTGCTCGAGAGCGCCAGCAACACCGCGACCCCGGCTCCGATCAGGACGTCCCGCCCGCGCAGTCGATAGTCCCAGCGGTGCGCGAAGGCGGCGGCCAGCGTGAAGCCGACGGCGGCGACGGTGGCCGCGTCGGTGGCGAAGCTCGGATGGTGGACGTCCAGGACGAGCCCGTCCACGAGCCGGAGGCCTTTGGACAGCGTGTACGCGCCCCACGCGAGGAGCAGGTACTGGAAGAAACGCACACGGTGCGACGAGTAGAGGTACGCGAAGATCAGGAGCTGGATCGCGAAGGCGAGCGTCGAGACGAACGTCAGGATGAGCGGCGCCGGCATCACATCCTCCCACCGAATCAGTCTACGCTGAGGGGCAAATCGCGTGCCACGCGCGGGCCCGCGTGGAATCGCGAAACACCGATACGCCCGCGTTCCACTTCGAAACGGCGTTCCAATGCGGAACGGCCGACCGGCAAGTCACGGCGACCGCACGCGCAGTTTCATCGTGAACCCTGGGTTTCGGCTTGGAACCGGCGCCGGGCTCGCTGCGCGCGCCATGCTCAATGATTTCGTTCGGTTTGCGTTTGGCATGCCCGCTGCTTTGCAAGCGCTCGGTTGGACACAACCGACAAAGGAGAAAAAAGACATGAAGCTCACGAACGCAGTCACTCTCGCTCTGGCAACCGTGCTGATGGCCACCGCCGCGCACGCCGCGTCGGTTCAGGACGTCGAGGCGCCACGCGGCCAGGAAGTGCAGGCGCCGCGCAACCAGGATGTACAGGCTCCGCGCGACCGCAATGAGGACATCCAGGCGCCGCGCGGCCATGAGGTGCCGTCGCCGCGCGCGTGATGCAGGCCGCAGGGCGAGCGAGGTTCGTCCTCGCTCGTCCGGCTGCATCGCAAGCCTCACGACAGGCATCCAAAGACCATGGGTTGGCTCGACGCGCACGAGTATCTGCTCATGGAGGCCGTGGCGCGGGAACGCGTCGACGACCTCCGTGGCGCGCTCGACCTCGCTCTCGCAAACGCCGATGCCGAACCGATCTGTGAGGCTTGCAAGGGGCCGATGGAGCCGATCCCTCCGGGCTCGAGGGGGAACCCTCGCTGCCGCCAGCCCTCGAGCCCGGCCGCCAGCGGGCGGATGCGCGTGATGCCCTTCCTCCGCAAGAGAAGCGCCACCCGGGCGCTCGTCGCCTCGTTCGGTCAGCTGCAGTAGAGAACGATCTCGCGGTCACGAGGCAGGTCAGGATGTCGCTGCTCGAGGTCCTCGGCGGCGATGCGGACCGCACCGGGAATCGCGTACGGCACCGCCTTCACATCGAGCGCCGTGCGGAGATCGACGACGAGAGGCGTTTCGGGGCCGTCGAGCCAGGCTTTGAGGCTCCTCCGCCGACACTCGCGCGATCCTCAGACTGCGCAGCCAGCGCTGGCGCTGGATCCACTTGAAGACCACGTATGCAGCGATGACGGCGGCAAGCGCCACCGCGAAGGCCTTGCCCACCCGCTCGGCGTGTGCGCTGACGCGCCGCGAGCAAGATCGGCACCGCCGGGAGCGGGACCCCCAGCTGGTCGGCGAAAACGTACAGGAAGAGGACCACCTCGCCGTGCCGCACAAGGAAGGCAAGGATGTCGGTCACGGCCACGCACCGACCACCCGGTTCACCGCGTGGCGACGAGGGCGGCCATGCGCTCGCGCGTCGCCGCATCTGGAAGACTGCCGGTGCCCGCCTTCATGTTGTCGACGAGGTGCTGCGGCCGGCTCGTGGCGGGAATCACGCACGTGACGGCGGAGTGCGCGAGGATCCACTTCAGGAAGAACTGGGCCCAGCTCTCGCAGTCGAGCGCGGTGGCCCACTCAGGCAACGCCCGGCCCCGGACACGCTGGAAGAGGCCGCCCTCCGAGAAGGGGCGATTCGCGAGCACGGCGACGCCGCGGTCGCGGGCGAGGGGCAGGATGCGGCGCTCGGCCTCGCGCTCGCCCAGCGAGTAGTTGACCTGGACGAAGTCCAGAGGCTCGCCGCGGAGCACCCGTTCCAGCTCGTCGTAAGCGCTCGAGGTGTAGTGTGTGACGCCGACGTAGCGGACGCGGCCCGCCGCCTTCCACTCTCGCAGCGTGCGAAGGTGCGTTCGCCAGTCGAGCAGGTTGTGAATCTGCATGAGGTCGAGGCGCTGCCTGCGTAGCCGTCGGAGCGATTGCTCCATCTGCGCCACGCCAGTGTCGCGCCCGCTCGTCCAGACCTTGGTGGCGAGGAACAACGTGTCGGTGATCGCAAGGTCGGTGGCGAGATCGCCCACGACCGACTCGGCCGCGCCATACATCGGCGAGGAGTCGACCACGCGTCCGCCCAGCTCGGCGAAGCGCTGGAGGACGTCCTTGAGCGGCGCGCGCTCGGTCGCGGAGGCGCCGACGTCGAAGGTTCGCCACGTGCCGAGCCCGACGGCGGGGATCTTCTCGCCGCTGGACGGGATGGGTCGCTCCAGGGGCGAGGGCGCGACGCCTGCCCCTGCCGGCCCCGTCGCCGCCGCCATCAGACGTAGCACCGCGCGCCGCGTGAGCGGCTTGCCCCGAAGCTCATGTTCCACCGGCGATACGATAGCGATTTGTAGTTGAGGTGACCAGGGGCACCGGGTACTCTTCCGCCGGGAGGCCGTCCTTCGTGTCCACACCGCAGACCATGTTCGAGAAGATCTGGGCCCGGCACGTCGTGGCCGAGGGGCCCGGGGGACACGTGCTCCTCTACGTGGACCGCCATCTGCTCCACGAAGGCCGCGCGCGTGCCCGACCCGGCCGCCGTCGGTGATGTCGGGCGTCGCGAGAGCATGACGCGCCCCCTGCGTGAGCACCTAATTCCAGGAGGGAGAGATGGCCACGCTCAAAGTGGAGTATCCCAAGGATCTACTCAAGCTCGTCGGACGCGAGCTCGGCCCCTCGGAGTGGGTCACGGTCGATCAGGCGATGATCGACAAGTTCGCGGACGCGACGGGCGACCACCAGTGGATCCACGTGGATGTCGAGCGGGCGAAGCGCGAGATGCCCGGGGGCAAGACGATCGCCCACGGGTACCTGACGCTGTCGATGGTCCCGCGGATGGCTTCCACGCTGCTGGAGGTCACCAAGCGAAGCCGGGGCATCAACTACGGCTCGAACAAGATCCGCTTCATCTCCCCCGTTCAAGCGGGCTCGCGCATCCGCGTGCGCCAGCGCATCACCGGCGCCGAAGAGGTGCCTGGCAACGGGGTGCGCGTGAGCTCCGAGATGACGGTCGAGATCGAGGGGCAGGAGCGCCCCGCGCTCGTCGGCGAGATCATCGGCATCCGGTACGCCTGAGAGGCGTGAGGCACAGCTGAGAGATGTGAGGCACACCTGACATGAAGCTCGTGCGATACGGCCGACCCGGCGCCGAGCGGCCCGGCGCGATCGACGCGGAGGGCACGCTGCACGATCTGTCGCGCGTCATCAAGGACGTGACGCCGGCCGCGCTCGCGCCGGCGACGCTCCGGCGTCTGCGCGGCGCTAACCTCGCGCGCCTGCCGGTCGTGCGCGGACGCCCGCGGCTGGGCTGCCCGCTGGCCGGTCTCGGCAAGATGGTCTGCATCGGACTCAACTACACCGACCACGCCGCCGAGGTCGGCATGGCGCTCCCCAAGGAGCCCACGCTGTTCATCAAGGCGCTCAGCGCGATCTGCGGCCCCGACGACGCCATCGTGCGTCCGCGCGGCTCGGTGAAGCTGGACTACGAGGTGGAGCTCGGGGTCGTGATCGGGCGTGACGCGCGCTACGTCAGCGAGGCCGAGGCGCTCCGCCACGTCGCCGCGTACGTTCTGGTGAACGACGTTTCGGAGCGCGAGTTCCAGATGGAGCACGGTGGCACCACGACGAAGGGCAAGAGCGCCGACACCTTCGGTCCCACAGGCCCGTGGCTGGTCACGTCCGACGAGGCCGGCGATCCGCAGGCCCTGGCGCTCTGGACGACGGTCAACGGTGAGCGGCGGCAGGACGGGAACACCGCGAAGATGATCTTCTCGGTCGCGTCCCTGGTCGCCTACGTCAGCCGGTTCATGTCGCTGCGCGCGGGCGACGTGATCTCCACCGGCACGCCCGCCGGCGTGGGACACGGCGCAAAGCCGCCGCGGTACTTGCAGCCCGGGGACGTGGTCGAGATGGGGATCACCAACCTCGGCACCCAGCGCCACAAGGTCGTCGAATCCGGGTAACGCGGCGCTCGGTCATTGGCCGTCATGGTCCTTGTGTGTGAATCGGCGAACGAGGCCGAGCGCGATGAGGCCGATCCCGACCGCCAGGAGGACCCCGTACTCCGGCACCCCGAACACCTTGACCAGAACGATGCACAGGCCGGAGAAGGCGACCATCGCCCCCGCCAGCATCAGGCCGGTACCGGGTTGGCTAGCCACGATCGAGGACGAAGCGACGGTAGGCCTCGGCGTACTTCACGCCCGCCCGCTTGCCGTCGCGAAGCGCCCAGGCGCGGAGCAAGGCGTCGCTCCACTCGCCCGGGCCCACCTGCGAGACGTGGGCGCGGAGCGCCGCGCACTTGAGCGCCAGCGTGTCGCCGATGTCGATCCAGGTGTCGGGCGGGATCGCGCCGCTGATGAACACTTCTTTCACCTTGTGCGGCTCGAGGCCCTCCGCCAGCAGCTCCTGGAAGATGACGCGGGTCTCCGCGGACGGAAAGACGGCGTCGAGCGCCGCGCTGGCGACCGCACGATGATCCGGATGATTGAGGTACTCGTTGCCGTACCAGCGCACCGTCGGGTCGCCGGACACCACCACGTCGGGCCGGCAGCGGCGGATCACGCGTGTCAGGTCGCGCCGGAGCCCGAGGGTCGGCTCGATGACGCCGTCCTGATACCCGAGGAACACGAGGTCCTTGACGCCGAGGATCTTCGCGGCGTCCCACGATTCGCGCTCCCGCACGGGCACGAGGCCCGTGTTGTCGGGGGTGTGCTCGTTGGTGCCGGCGCCGCCTGACGTGACCAGACAGAAGACGACGTCGCGCCCTTCGCGGGCCCACCGGGCGACGCTCCCGGCGATCGTGAACTCGTTGTCGTCCGGGTGCGCCGAGATGCAGAGGATCCGCGTCAGCGACGCGTCGAGCGTGTGCGGTCGGCGTGCGGTGCCCGCCATCGAGCCTGGCTGCCCCCGCCTAGCCGCGCATGTGGTGCGTCGACGGCCCCGGGCGCCGCAGCGGCGCCGTGAGGTTGGCGAACTCGCAGAGCAGCGGCCGCGTGTCGCGCGGGTCGATGATCTCCTCGATCCAGAAGGTCTCCGCCGAGCGGAACGGCGAGCGGAGCTTGGTCAGCCGCTCTTCGATCTCGGCCATCCTCGCCTCCGGATCCGGAGCCGCGGCGATCTCCGCCCGATACGCGGCTTCGATCCCGCCTTCGAGCGGCAGCGAGCCCCAGCGTCCGGAGGGCCAGGCGTAGCGCGTGCAGTAACGGCTGCCGTTCCGGTGGGCGGCGCCGGCGACGCCGAAGACGTTACGGACGATCACCGCGCACCAGGGCGTGGTCGTCTGCCAGATCGCCGACATCGCGCGCACGCCCTGCTTGATGGTGCCGGTCTGCTCGGCATCCTTGCCGATCAGGAAGCCGGGGCAGTCGACGAGATAGACGATCGGCAGGTGAAAGGTCTGCGCGATGTCCACGAAGCGCTCGACCTTCTGGCAGGTGTCGGCCGTCCAGGCGCCGCCGTAGAAGAAGGGGTCGCTCGCCATCAGCGCCACGGGCCAGCCATCGAGACGCGCGAGGCCCGTGATGATCGCGCGGCCGTACAGGCCCGCGACCTCGAAGAAGGAGCCGCGGTCCGCGACGGCGTCGACGATCGCGCGCATCTTGTACGGCTTGCGGACGTCGTGGGGAATCGCTTCGAAGAGCCAGGGCTCGCGCCGGTCGGCGTCGTCGGTGCGCGGTCCGCGGGGCGGCACGTCGTCGATCGACGACGGCAGATAGGAGAGGAATCGCCGCGCGCAGGCGAAGGCGTCCTCCTCGGTGTCCACGGCGTGGTCAACCGCGCCCGCCTTCAGCTGGATCTCCCAGCCCCCCAGCTCGTTCTTGGTGAGCTTCTGGCCGAGCCGCTCGACGACGGGCGGCCCGGCGACGAAGAGCGCCGACTTGTCCTTGATCATCACGGAATAGTGCGCGGCCGCGAGGTGAGCCGCGCCGAGCCCCGCGACCGAGCCGAGGCCGAGCGCCACGCGGGGGATGGCGCCCATGTTGTTGACGACCATCTCCCAGCCGTCGACGGCGGGGACGTTGGCGCGCCCCGTCGTCTCGATGGTCTTGACCGAGCCGCCGCCGCCGGAGCCTTCGACGAGGCGGATCAGCGGCAGCCTCAGCTCGTTCGCCATCCGCTCGCACATGTTGTGCTTGCCCTTGATCGTCGCGTCGGCGGAGCCCCCACGCACGGTGAAGTCGTCGCCGCCGACGATGACCGGGCGGCCGTCGACCTGCGCCCGCCCGAAGACGAAGTTGGACGGTGTGAAATCCTCGAGGTCGTTTCGCTCGTCGTAGGCCGCCCGGCCCGCGATCTTGCCCAGCTCGTGGAAGGTGCCGGGATCCACGAGCGTGGCGATCCGTTCGCGGATGGTGTACCGGCCGCCGTCGTGCTGGCGCTTGACGCGCTCGGGCCCGCCGAGCCGTTCGGCCAGCTCCTCGCGGCGCCTCAGCTCGTCCAGCTCCTTTTGCCAGTCCATGCCGGCCTCCGTCCGACGCTCTCGCGTGGCGCTACAGAGTGTACTCGATACCTGCTTGCCGCGCCGCCGCTGGCCGCGGTATCGTCGATCGCTCACGTGAAAACAGGGAAGGGGCCCTCGGCGACGTGACACAGCCCATCCGCGTCCTCGAGCTCCTGGTGACGACGAGCCCCGGCGGCGGGCCCAAGCACGTCTGGGATCTGGTCCAGCACCTCCCGCGGAACGAGTTCGAGCTCGTGATCGGCGCTCCGCACGACGGGATCTTCTTCGATCGGTTTCGCGATCGCGGCCTCGAGGTCGTCGAGTTTCCACCCCGTCGCCTGAGCGCGCGGCACTTCTCCCTCACCCGCCGTCTGATCTCGAGACTCGGCATCGACGTCGTCCACACGCACGGCAAGGGGCCGGGACTCTACGGCCGGACGGTTGCACGGTGGATGCGCGTGCCGGCGATCCACACCTTCCATGGACTTCACTACAGCGGCTACTCCCCGCTCAACCGGCATCTCTACCTGGCTCTGGAGCGACAGCTCTCGCGCTGGAGTCACACCGTCATCAATGTCTCCCGCTCCCAGCACCTCGAGGGGCTCGGCCTGCGCCTCTTTCGGCCGGAGCAGAGCGTCGTCATCGTCAACGGTGTCGACATCGAGGACATGGAGCGGGCCTTGCTCGAAGCGCCGATCCGCCGGGAGAGCCTCGGGCTCACGGCTGACGACGTCGTCATCGGCTGCATCAGCCGCTTCGACCCGATCAAGCGGATCGAGCTCCTCGTCGAGGCCCTTCGACGCCTGAGGGTGCGGTTCCCGCGCCTGGCCCTCGTCCTCGTCGGGGGCGGCGGCGAGCAGCAGCGGATTCGCCGGCTCGTCGTCGAGAGCGGCCTATCGGAGCAGGTGATCTTCACCGGCTTCCTCGAGAATCCAGCGCGGATCCAGCCGGTGCTCGATCTCTACGTGGCCAGCTCCCGGAAAGAGGGGCTCCCGCTCTCGATTCTCGAGGCCATGGCGGCCGGGCTCGCCGTCGTGGCCACGGACGCGCCCGGCCACCGTGACGTGGTGGTCCCCGGCGAGACCGGCCTGCTGGTTCCACCCGAGGACCCCGCCGCGCTGGCGGAGGCCGTCGCGGCCCTGCTGACGGATCCCGCCCGGCGAAAGAACCTGGGCCAGGCCGGGCGTGAGCGCGTCCGCCAGGAGTTCAGTATCCGCGCGATGGTGGACGGCACGGCCGCAGCCTACCGCCGGGCGGCGGGTCGGTAGGCCATAGTGCCCGCAGTGGCCGTCAGCAACGCTCATCCCTCACTCGCTTGAGATCGGCCTCGACCATCATGGCAATCAGATCCTCGAGCGTGGTCGTGGGCTGCCAGCCGAGCTCGGCCTTCACCTTCGCGGCATTTCCGCAGAGCGCGGGCACGTCCGCCGGACGAGCAATCTGCGGATCGACCCTGACGTACTCTTGCCAGTCGAGCCCCGCGTACGCGAAGGCAATGCGGCAGAACTCCTGGACGGTGACAGCGCGGCCCGTCGCGACGACATACTCCCTGGCGTCGTCGGCCTGGAGCATCAGCCGCATCGCTCGAACATAGTCACCTGAAAAACCCCAGTCCCGCTTGGCCTGCAGGTTCCCCATTCGGAGGTCCGTGGCCAGACCGTGCTTGACCCGCGCGACCCCATCCGTGATCTTCCGGCTCACGAACTCGATACCGCGCACCGGCGACTCGTGGTTGTACAGGATGCCGGCGCACGCGAACATTCCGTAGCTCTCGCGATAATTGATGGTCGTCCAGTGCGCAGCGAGCTTGGCAATGGCGTACGGGCTTCGTGGGTGGAACGACGACGTCTCCGACTGCACCGGCTCTGCGGTCAGCCCGAACATCTCGCTCGTGGACGCTTGGTAAAAGCGAATTTTCGGGTTGACGAGGCGGATGGCTTCGAGCACGTTGACCGTGCCGATTCCGTTGACTTGCATGGTCAGGACGGGTTGCCGCCAGGACGAGCCCACGAAGGACTGGGCGGCGAGGTTATACACTTCATCCGGCTCGGCCACCTCGATGGCCCGGACCATCGATCCCTGATCCGTCACGTCCCCATCGAGCAGGACAACCCGATCGGCCACCTCCAGGTAGTAGAGCCGCTCCGTCGTCGGAGTGCTCGTGCGGCGGTCCAGCCCGTAGACCTTGTATCCGTGCTCGAGCAGCAGCTTCGAGAGATACGCACCGTCCTGACCGGTGACCCCGGTGATAAGCGCGTGCCGCATGACCGGCCTGATTTTACCCTGCCGGGGTCATGGGCCAGAGACTCATTCAGCGGCCTCCAGATCGTCGCTCGCTTTATGTCTCCGAGTATCCACTGCCGCGCGTCTCGACGCCCCGGCCGCGCCCCTCGGTGATCCAGCCGAACTCTTTCAGAATCTGCTGGCTGTACGTGACGCGCCCAGAGATCTTCTCGAACGGCTGCGTCGCGAGCAGAAGCGCGGCCCTCGCCATGAGAAGCGGCGGCTCACCGCGTGGGTCGTCCATGCTCTTCACGAGCCGGTGGTAGACGGTGCCTGGCGTCGGGACGATCTGCGAGGGCGACACGCACGTCACCGAGATACCGTGCTGGTAAACCTCGGCGGCGAGGCCCTGGGTGAACCGCTCGAGCGCGGCCTTCTCGGCGCCGTAGCAGGTCCCGCCGCGGGCGCCGACGGTCGGATCGCGGTAGGGACCGCGCCCGGGGCCGATCGCGGCGCCCGACGAGATGTTGACGATCGCGCCCGAGCGGCGCGCGATCATGTCGACGAGCACCAGCTGGCTCAGGACGAAGGGCGCGTGGAAGTTCACGGCCCACGAGCGCATCCAGCGGTTCAGCGGATAGTCCTTCACGGGCAGGTAGTAGGTCAGCGCGGCGTTGTTGACGAGGACGTCGACGGGCCCGTAGGTGTCGCGCGCGCTGCCAATCAGCCGCTCGCACTCGGCGGGCTCGGCGATGTTGACGGTGAATGCCTGCGCCTCGCCGCCGGCGGCACGGATATCCGCCACCGTCGTCTCGAGCGAACCAGCCAGCTGGTGGTCGCCCTCCCGCAGTGTGCGCGCAGCGCAGATCACCCGCCCGCCCTCGCCGGCGAAGAGCCGCGCGATCTCGGCTCCGATGCCGCGGGAGGCGCCGGTCACCACCACGACCTTGCCGTCGAGCTTTCTCATTGGTACCTCGCCTCGGCCTGGGGCCCCAGCCCCCGGGCGGCCCTGCGGCTCGCACCGCGGCCCCGCGGCTCGCACCACGCCGCCAATCAATAACGCCGTGGCCCACCCTGCGCAAGACCGTGTCCCCGAAGGGTGAGCCCCTGGGGATTTCCCCCGCACGCTTCCGGGAAACGCCCGATGGAAGGGGTCCTCCCACGACGCCTACAGTGGCCCCACGCTCACTCAAGGAGGGTCCACATGAAGGTCGTGTGTGCGTGGTGCGAGCGGCTTGGAAACGTGGTGGTGCTTCCCGACAAAGAACCCCAGGGCGACGCGATCTCTCATGGCATCTGCGACGAGCATGTCCTCGTCGTGCTCGCCGAGGCTCGAAGGGCGATGCCGCATGCGCGCGGCACGGCCCCGCGGCCCTCGTAGCTCCTCGCGGCCATGCATTCGTCGGTAGTCGGGCGGTCAGACGCGTTCGATGGCGGCCGGGATGCGCGGGGACGCGGCATGAGCCGCCTCCTGCTCATCGTGTCACAGGCGGAGCCGCGGAAATTCACGTATCTCAATTACATGTATGGCAGCGAGACGATCGAGGTGATCGTCGACCGCAGGGTGAGTCAGCGCCGTCAACACAGTGGGCTCACGACCACCGAGCGCCGGTGCGCGAACCGCCGCTGGCGAGACGTCACCGAAGACTTCGTGAACTTCGGCTGGGCACTGGTGAGGCGCTAGCGCCATGGGGCTTCCGGACGTTCGAGACCGCGATCTCACCGACCACGTCCCGCTTCTGGGCGGCAGCCCGAAGATGCGGGCCATTCTGACGATCATCGAGAAGATCGCCGACACGGACGCGACGGTGCTGATCCGGGGGGAGAGCGGCGTGGGCAAGGACCTGGTCGCCCGGGCCATCCATGCGCGGTCGGCCCGCCGGGCCGGGCCGTTCGTGAAAGTCAACTGCGCGGCGATCCCGCCGGGGCTGCTCGAGTCCGAGCTGTTCGGCCACGAGAGGGGCGCTTTCACCGGTGCGCACCGGCGCAAGCCCGGGCAATTCGAGTACGCGCAAGGGGGCACGATCTATCTCGACGAGATCGCGGAGCTCCCGCTCGCCCTTCAGGCGAAGCTCCTCCACGTGCTTCAGGACTTCCGCTTCGCCCGCGTGGGGGGGCACGGGCTGATCGAGGTCGATGCGCGTGTGATCGCCGCCACGAACCGGGACCTGGAAGACGCGCT
>WNFH01001688.1_pt1 | contig 15077 bp, 14 predicted proteins | sample 5400411 | NCBI WGS metagenome assembly WNFH01 (sample SAMN13153347, study PRJNA577476) | soil metagenome | isolation source: 200 cm saprolite under Douglas fir tree site 2 hole 3 | place: USA:California | collected 2015-04-18
AAACTGCACCACTACCCGACTCTGCTTGGACCTCCCAAGCAAATCCTTGCAATCGGCTCTGCTATAATCCGCTTCTTTGCATCCAAATCTCTGTCCCTCATGCTCTTGGGAGTCCCAGGTTTGAAAAGATCCTCGATTTCTATTGCTGTCGTTGTCGCCGTCAGTATCATCCTCGTTTCCTGCGGAAGTTACAGCAAACCTAGCAGCTACCAGCAGGGCGGCAGCCATCTCAAGTTCCGGGCTTTCGTTTCGAACCCCTTGCAACCCTCTAGCTTCGGGCCGACGCCAGTTCTGAACGTTGTGGACGCATCGAAGGATGTGCTTTCCTTCTCCACGGTTTCGCTAGCGAGTTCCAGCCCTCAACCCGGCCTCATGGCGGTCTTTCCCAACAAGAAGTTCACCCTGGTTTTTGGTGCTTCCAACAACTCCATAACCGTGGTCAGTAACGCGCAGGAAGCCGTTTCCCAAAGCGCGCCCATCCCCCTGCCCGCCTCCACTGAGAGCATGTTCGTTTGGATAGACAACCTCACCGCCTACGCGGCTGTGCCTAACGCTCCGGTCACAGGACAGCCCCTGGGTGCGGTCGAAGTGCTGAACTTGTCAGCGGGCATCATTTCCGCCAAGCTTCCCGTCCCCGGTGCGCACTACATCGTGCAAAGCCACAATGGCAACCGTATCCTGGTTTTGGGGGATAACTCCGACGTGGTTACCATCATCGCTCCGAGTTTGATCGGGACGAGCATGAATCCGCTCACTCCGGTGTGCTGCTTCGATCATCCCGTGTGGGGTGTTTTCAGCAGCGATGATACGACGGCATACATCCTAAATTGCGGCCCGGAGTGCGGGGGACCCGTGGGGACTCCGGCGAGTATTACTGTGCTGGACATGAACACCAATACTGCCGGAACCACCGTCCCAGTGGACGGCGCCACCATCGGCCTCCTCAGCGGCAGCACTCTGTACGTCGCCGGCACGCCGCCCGGCACGGCTTGTGGTTCCGGGACAGCGGCTACTAGCTGCGGCACGCTGAGCGTCGTCGATGTAAGTTCGATGACCGTTACCAATACAAATCCAATTATTATTACGGACGGCTACCACAACCGCATGGAAATGGGCGCTATGGGACAGATATTTATCGGCGCGCGCAACTGCACCAATATCAATATCCCACCCAGCGGAAGCAATCCAGGCGAGGTTCGCGGCTGCTTGTCCATCTTCAACACCACCAATTCCAACGTCGTCATTCCGCCAGACATCGGCGACGTGACCGGAATTCAGCCGATCTTGAATCGCAGCGTGGTTTACGTGGTCGAAAACGGGGAACTGCGCATCTACGACACCACCATCGACAAACTGCAAAGCAAGCAGATCGACATCATCGGCCAGGCGATCGATGTGAAACTTGTGGATTTCTAAAGAAGCGCTAAGCCGTCAAACCACGGACCTCAGACCTCGGACCTGAATCCGGCTGGCTCTGAAACCCGCCCTAAGCTCGCGGCCCGGGGTCTTGTCCGAAGTCCACGTGCGAGCCCTAGAGTCCGGAATCCGAGGTCCGAGGTCTGATGCCCAAGGTCTGAAGTCCGGGCTCCAACACCAATTCATGCGCTCGCGCCTTTTTCACTGCCAGTTGGGAGAACGGCAGCGCAAACGTGTAGCCCTCGTACCAGGCCTTCCACTGGTCCATGTAATAGGGACTAAGGAAGTTTCCCGCCTGCCCGGTCACAACATTCAGGGTGGACTGATCGAGGTCGGAGAGATCCACGGTCATGCGCTCCGAAGGCCCCTCGGCGCGGGTCACCGCCTTCACGGTATAGCCGCTGCCGGATTGCTCCTGCAGTCCTGGGCCGGTCCAGCGCCGCAGTAGCGGGATCTCACCTAAAATCGGGTGCTGGATTTCGACGGGATTGAATGACCCCCACTTCCAGGAATTCAGATCTTGCGGCGCACCCGGACCGCTGACGGCGGCCTCCACCGCCGCTGCCAGCAATTGGTCGTAATTGGAGTACGCATCCGGCATCCATCGCTTGGGCCGATGTTCAAGTACGTTCTCCAGCCACACCGATCCCATGCTCCAGCGATAGCTTTTCCAGTTCAGCGTGCTTTCAACTGGCTGGGGGTCTTTAGGCGCGGCGCCCAGCTTCGGTTCCAACAACAGCCGGAGCAGCTCCGCGCGCGCCCGAGCTGAGATGGTCGGAGCGGCTGAGTTCGCCGTCATATGCCCATCCCATGCCCGCATGATTTCCGCCGCCTGCTTCGTGCGCACCGAAGGATTCCGGGTGTGATCTACCGCGTACACAAACCTCTCCGCCGAATACCTTTCCCATTCGGAGTAGGTATCCGTCTGCAGCGCCAGCATGTCAGCCGCGGAAAACTTCTTGCCCGATTCCAGCACCCGGTAAATGCGCGCCGTCCGCCAAGCTGCTTCCCACTCAGTACTGATCGAATAGGGATATCCGTCCGGCGTGATGCGGCCGTTGGCCGTAGCGACAACGCCGGAGGGCGGATTAAAAATACTAGGCAGCTGCTCGAACGGGATGTAGCCAGTCCACTCATGGGCATTGTCACTGCCGCTTTCCGGCAAACTGCCATCGCCCGTGGCACGGATGGGAACCCTACCCGTAGACTGGTAGCCGATATTGCCATCCACGTCGGCATATACGACGCTCTGCCCCGGCGCATCGAATTTCGAGAACGCGCTCCGGAATTCTGACCAGCTCCGCGCCGAATCCACCTCGAAAAATGGAACGCGCACTCCGTCGTACAGCGTCCAGCGCAGCGCCAGCTTACGCGTCTCGCCCGGAACCAGTTCGGTGATAATCGGTCCATGGCGGGTTAATGCCACATCCACTACCACATCTGTTTTGCCTTTTACGTGGATGACTTCGCGGCGGTGTTCTGGTTCTTTCCAGCCCTCCGGTGTCAGGTATTGCCCATTCGGGTTGAAAGTCTCGACGTAAACGTCTTCCACCGTAGGACCAATATTGGTGAATCCCCAGGCGATGCGCTGGTTGTGTCCCACGAGCACGTACGGCATGCCGGGAAGAGTGACGCCGGCCACATCGAAGTTGCCCGCGCGCAGATGGGCTTCGTACCACAGGTTGGGCATCTGGTGTGCCAGATGCATGTCGTTCGAGAGCAGCGGCTTGCCCGTAACCGTATGCGCCCCCGACACTACCCAGTTATTCGAACCCAACACGCGGGCCGGATCGGAATCCATTTCCCGTGCCCATGAAAATCTGGGAGCCGCCGGCACCGCCGTACCGCCGGCGACAGAGCTGTCCGGGCCCGAGTGAGTGTTTTCGTCATCGGTGTTTTCATCGAACCCGGGGCGTGACACAGTTGGCGGGCGGTCGCGCCAGGAAGAGTTCACATATAAGTCCGCAGTCAGCTCCGGGCCCAGCTTGGCCAGGATCTTCTCTCTCGTCAGCGCATACTTATAGGCGTAGTGATTGAGCACTTTCACCATCTGGACAGCGATCAGCGCGGAATCTTCCGGTGTCCAGGCACGGGGCGAGTAGTGCAGGATGTGAAATTCCAGCGGCAAGCGGTTCCGGTGAGATTCGATGTAGGCGTTGACACCGCGCGCATAAGCCTCGAAGTGGGAGCGGTCTTGCTCGGATGTAATCTCGATCGCTTTGCGTGCCGCCGCCCTCATCCCCAGAATTCTCTGTTCGCGATCGTGTTCGAGATAGTCTGCCCCGAGAATTTCCGAGAGTTCGCCCGCTGCGAAGCGCCGCATGGCATCCATCTGCCACAACCGGTCCTGCGCGATTACGTACCCCTGCGCGAAGAATAGGTCGTCAAGCTGGGCCGCGACGATGGTAGGAACACCGTGCGCATCCCGTGTGACCGTGACCCGCGCCGTGAGCCCTGGAATTTGTACGGTGCCGTCTAGCAGGGGCAGGGCAGAGCGCGCCATGGAATAGAACCAGGCGACGGTGCCCAGGACGGCAAGCACCAGGGCGATCAAAACGAAAATAATTACGTGCCAAAACCGGAGACGTTTAGGGGGAGAAGAAACCGGAGCGCTGGTGGTTACCATGATGGAGTCTCGATTCTAAGGTGCGGTTGCACGGCAAGACAAATGGCAAAGGGCGGTAGTGGGCTGATCAGCGTCACTAGCCCACTACCCAAAGGGCGAAATGGTTGGCGACCTTCCCAAAGGGGTATTATTCTGGTGATCCCGGGCGGGATTTGGCGCGCCCGCAAGGCTTTCTGATCCCGTTGCCCGAGATCAACAGAGATCATGCTGCAAAAGCGCATTGACGATCAGCCCACCATCTCTCGCGAGATGATTCGCGAGGCGGAGGCCATCCTGCACCGTCATCTCAAACGTGTGGGACTGAAACATACCGCGCAGCGCGATACCATCCTGCGCACCTTCTTGGAAACACGTGAGCACCTCTCGATTGGCGAACTCCACCGGCTGGTGCAGAAGCAGGACGCGAAGATCGGCTTTACCACGGTTTATCGCACGCTCAAGCTGCTGGCTGAGTGCGGCTTGGCCAGCGAAGTCGCTTTTCATGACGGCATTGCCCGTTACGAGCACCAGTACAATCGCCGCAGCCACCATCACATGGTGTGCACGGAATGCGGAAGTTCAGTGGAATTTTTCTCTCCCGAAATCGACCGCCTGGAACAGGAGATCGGACGCAAACACCACTACCTCACCACCCGCCATACTTTTCAGGTTTACGGGGTTTGTGAGGACTGCCGCAAGAAGAACAACTCACGGCGGGTGGTGTGAAGTTCCCGCCAGCGGCCCAGCAACCTTAACGCGATTTCACTCAGCGCAGTCCCAGCAGCCCTCCCGGCGCCAGCAGTGGAAACGGATGCATGGGCAGATTCCTCGCGATTCCGAACGCCACCACCGCCATACCCAGGGCGCGTATCCAGGGAGCTGGCAGAAATACCCTCGCCAGATAACGTCCTCGAACCACGAAAGCGGCATAGGAAGCCATTCCGTATGCGATGAACGGCAGGGTCAGAACCGCCAGTGGGTTCATGGCCAACGCATTGTGCAGGTTCCCATGCAAGAGTTGATGAAAAGCCCGCAGCGAGCCGCACCCCGGGCAGTACCATCCGGTGAGCGCCAGCAGCGGGCAAGGGGGAAAAACCCCGGAGGTGGCGGGATCAAAGACGCGAAGCACTACCGCGGCGGCGGCGACTGTCGCCAGCATGGCCAGCAAACCCACGTGTTTTCTGTTCAATGCAGTCACCGAGAACCTCCCCGAATCAACGGTGGCTCATGACGCCCAGAATTGCGATTAGGGTATACAGGACACCGACCAGAAGTCCCGCTCCCAGCGAGATCAAACACCACATCTTTGCATTTTTCGAGGCTTGCTGCGCTCCTGCAATGTCACCTCCGGCCAGCTTGCCATTTACCTGAGCGGCGTAAACAATCGCCGCGATTCCCGTAGGCAAACAGCAGAGCACGGTCACCAGGATGGCGAACACCAGATAATTGGGAACGTTAACTCGGGCTTGGTATCCCGGCTGGATTCCGCCTGCAGGACTTGTGTCAATCGGAGCACGCAGGTCTCGCCCGCACCCGACGCACAGTATCGCATCATCCGCATTACTCATTCCACACTGAGAACAGAAGATCATAATCCTCCTCCGACGGATAGAGTGCTTTCACCGCAGGGCCGATCCGCTCTCCAGGCAGGCTTGCGGAGAGCCGTTGACGTCGAACTTGATGACACCGGATTCATCGGAACAAAAGGCACGCCTGCCGGTCTGGTTTCTCGTCTGGGGATAAGCCGCCACCTGAAATTTTGTGTTCGGCCCACCCGCCTTGTCGGGAGAGCAGCTCTGCAGCTGGTAAACATAGCCGTGCTGCATTCCCGATCCCATCGCAGGATTCAGGTCACCGTAGCCAACAACAGTCTGCAGGCTACACGAGTAGCCTTCGTCCGGGTGCGCGGAGGCATAGGAGATTTCCGCCACAACCAGAAGTCTTACGGTCTTCACCGCCGTGGCCTCATTCGCGGTAGATCGGGCACGCAGAAGATTCGGAATGGCAATAGCCGCGATGATCAGGACGGGTATTACGGCCAGCCCCATGTAGCCCAATACCAGGCCTCCAATGGCTAGGCCCTCGCCTTTCAGACGGCCAGCGCTTTTGCGGATTTCCGAGAGCGACATGTGTCCCAGAATCACGGCCACGATCGCCGCCGGAAGCAAAAAAAAGAAGAAGCCGAGAATCAGACTGGCGATGGCCTTACCGTCCGTCTGCTGCGGAGCAACAGGTCCGGTCGGCGTCGGCGGTGTCCCTGGCGCCGAAACCGCATTGCCGCAGACTCTACAGAAGCGGCTACCATCGGCTAAGGTGTTCCCACACTTGGGGCAAAACACCATTCATCCCTCCTCTGGACGTAAAGAACCCGGCACAACTTCGGTTCGCCAAATTGATCGACACATTACTCCCGCAATTCCTTCCCGTCAATTACCCTGGTCCGGTCTGTATCGATTTGCTAACCCTTTTCGGGGTCGGGCTGAACCGCGGGCGCAGGTTAAGTTTGCGTTGGCACGACGATTTCTGTTAATGTCCGCCCGCGAGAACACCGCAATTCCTGCCCGGTAAAGCGCAGGTACTCCAGGGGAAGTCTGTTGACTCTTAGCTGCTCCCAATGTGGCGCGCAAATGCCCGACGTCAGTTCCTTTTGTCCTGCTTGTGGAGAACCTGTCCCCGCAGCCAAACCCGCCTCAGTCGCAACTGGCGGGCTCAGCGACCACATCCTCGGCGCACTGGCCTATTTGACTTTCGTTCCCGCCATCATTTTTTTGCTGGTCGAGCCCTTCAAAAGGAACCGCTTTATTCGCTTCCATTCCTTTCAGTGCATTTTTCTCTGGGCCGCGGGCTTGCTCCTCGGAATCGCGCTCAAGCTCATCTTTCTGGTGCTCCGGCTCATTCCACTGCTGGGCCAACTGGTCGTCCTGCTGACTTACATGATCCTTTCGCTGGGCTGCGTGATCCTCGTCATTGTCCTGTTGGTAAAGGCGGTTCAGGGGGAAATGTTCAAGTTACCCTTTATCGGTGACCAGGCCGAGAAACAGGCCAACGCGGGCTAAGCCAAACTGGTAAGGACACGAAGTTACACGAAGGACGAATCCCTAATGGTTTCCTTCGTGCTCCTTAGTGCCCTTCGTGGTTAATTTAGGACACTACGAGTTCCACGGTCCGCTTGACAGAATCTTCCCGAGATGTCATTCCTATTTACTTTTGGTCCGCATCCGCGTCCCAGCAGTCCGGGCGCGAAAGGCGAGGCCTCAAAGAAGGGGAACATTTGCGAGTTCGAGTCTTCTATCACGACCGATGCTTCGACGGAGCTTCATCCGCTGCGCTCTTCTCGCGCTTTTACCGGGAACGGATCCGCAACGATGTCGAGTTCGTGTTCTCCGGCCTGCTGCATCGCGCCGGCTCTCTTTTTAACGAAGACAACTTCGATGGTGACGAAAACGCCATCGTGGATTTCAAGTATTCCAGCTCGCCCAAAATCACCTGGTGGTTCGACCATCACCAGAGCGCGTTTCTGACTCCCGCCGATGCCGCCCACTTCGAGCAGGATCAGAGCAACCGCAAGTTCTACGATCCGGATTTCAAGTCTTGCACCAGCTTCATCGCTACGGTCGCCGAGCAGCGCTTCGGTTTCGATCCCAGTCCGGTGGCCGACCTCGTCCACTGGACCGACATCATTGATGGCGCGATGTATCCCGACGCCCGCACCGCCGTCGAGATGCAAGCTCCCGCCATGAAGCTGACCATGGTCATTGAATCGGCGCAGGACCGCAATTTCATTCCGCGACTCATCCCTCTGCTGGCCACCAAGTCCCTGGCGCAGATTCTCGAAGAGCCTTTCGTTGCGCCGCTGCTGCCGCCCTTGCTCCAGCGCCACCAGCGCTCGATTACCATCCTCGAAAGGCGCGCTGAAGCGAAACAGGGCACCGTCTTCTTCGACATCACCGACCAGGACCTCGAAGGCTATAACAAGTTCATCCCTTATTACCTGCATCCCGAGTGCACCTACAGCGTTGGACTGAGCAAAAGCAGTTTCCGGGTGAAAGTTTCCGTGGGATCCAATCCCTGGGCGCCTTCAGAGCCGACCGTCAACCTGGCCAAAATCTGCGAGCGCTATGGCGGCGGGGGACACGCCCGCGTCGGCGCCATTTCTTTCGAAGTTACTCAGCAGGAAGCAGCACGGAAAGCAGCACGGGAAATTGTGGAAGAGCTCCGTGCCAGCCTGCTCGGGCAGAATTTGTAGCCATACTTTCAGCTATCTCTAAACGGTCCGTTAGGCCTGCCCAAAGCTGGTGAAAACACCTGACTACGACAGTTGACCTGTTCTTCCGGGTTACGCAGCGACCTTATACCATTACGATTCGAGAGACCGAACACATTCTATGGTTTCCGCAGACATGGCACGAACTGGTGCGGATACGCGATATTCCGAGTGTTCTTTACTCGATCCCGATCAACAAATGCCACCTTCACACGAGCGGCCCTTTCCACTGCGGGCGAAATCCCCAGCTCTAGGCGGTATACCCCCTCGACTTCGCCAACGATTCGAGGAGCCAATTTGGCCAGTTGGGCCCGCCCATTTGCACTTGTCTCAGCGGACGAAATCCGCACGACATCACCACCAGTTGACTCGGCAAAGCTATCCATCTGCGAAGCTCCACTCACTTCTTCTTCGGTCCGTGATCCTCCCTGTAGAACAAGAAAGACAAACACCCTGACACCACGGCTGATGAGCTGCTCCTCCAATCTCCGAAGTGAAATTCTGCTTTTGTTGTCACCGCCATCCGTCACCACGTAAATGGCGTCGCCCAGGTTTAGTTCTTTAAACTCAATGAGGACTTGATCAATAGAATCAAAGAGGGATGTAGGGCCTTCGGGATGCCTTTTTGCCAGATCTAAGACCCTTGCACCCACCAGCTGCCGATTTTCAAAGTCACTCGATTCACGCCGTAGTTTGTCACTGAAAGTAGCTAACGCGGCTGCAGCGCTAGCTGGAACCACATCTGCCGCGAAGGCAGCTGCCAAAAGCGTAATGCCCCACCCACTCTTTTGTGAAGATGCTTCCATACTGCCGCTGGTATCCACCATCAAGACGATTCGGCGAGGATGGGCATCAAGTGAAAGGGAGAGAATCGGTACTTGCTTGCGATCAACGTCGACCTTAAGGTCCTCGGCGCGAAGATCTCGTTGGATCTTGAAATTACTGTCGAAGGCATTCAGCAAGATACTTGGCGGTAAGCAATCACCTGCAAGCACAAGCGAGCACGCAAGCAGAAGCACTGAGGCCCGGAGACAAAAGCGGATAGTCGTCATTGTCACCTCCGAAGCGCGTCAAGTATAGCGTCCCGCAGGGTGACTCTATCAATCTGGAGGTCAGGGATCTACTGCATTGGCTTGCCCGCACTCAGGCAGGTCGCCCCTTTGCCGTCGGCCGAGTAGCGAATCACGCCAGACTCATCACTGCAGAAGGCTCGCAGTCCCACACTCGGATCGGCAGGGACCGCCGTCAACCGGAACTTGGACGCCGGAGTTCCATCGCACCGGGAGAGCGCGAAGAGATAGCCATTCTTCTTGCCGCTGGCTAGGCCGCTTTCGATCAACATGGCCTGACGCTCACTGGGCTGGCTGCCTCCGAAGCCATCCAGGTCAGACAGGGAACAGGTGTAACCACGCCCAGGATAGGTGGAGGCATAGGTTATCTCGGCTGTCTCAATGACCCGCATCGAACTTACAACTATCGATTCGTCGGCACTCGGTCGTTGCTGCATGCCTGCCAGCATTTGCTTCAAGAAATCCGGATCAGCCAGGCCGAATCGAACGGCCAGCGCCAGTTCGTTGAGCCGCCAGATGCCCGCTTCTCGTTTCATGGCGAAAGTGAGCCGCGGCATGAAGTACGAATTCTGCGGCTGCCCGTCTTTGTAGGCATGGAACGCCACTTCGATCGCGTCCTCTTCGCCCTGCAGATCGTCGCGCTCAACCGTGATCTCGAACTTGCCATGAGTACGCGCATCTTCTGCGACCAGTAAGGTGGGACCCGTTTCGAAGGTCTGGAATTGCTGTCCCTGGGCGTTGATCTGGCTGCTCAGCATCGCAAACTGCTGCAGCATTGATAATCCGGGGCCGCCAGCCTGGCGCAGGGCTGCGCGAGTCGCTTCCGGAAGGTGTTTCTCCAACGTCCCGGGGGTCTTGCTGAAAAACATCTCAAGCAGAGCCTGGCGAGCATTCTGCGGAACAGGCTGCGCCTGCCCGTGCAGCGCCACCGCGCTACTCAGGACCAATGCCATAATGATTTCGAGTCGTCTCATGAGATTTCCTCCGCGCCGACTTGGGTGATGATCGCAGTAGGTCGCCCTCCACGCCAGTTACCAAGGTAAGACGGCGGGGATGCGCGAACGCTCCCGACCCAAACTTCGGCAGGGGTAAAAACGAGGCGCGCCCATCGCACACTAACCGCCATCTCACAAATGATTTGAGGGGACAAAGAGCGGTGGCGCGATTTCCCCCAGGGCTAAAGCCCAGGTCTTTTTGGTCCTCTGCGGCACGGCTTCAAGCCGTGCCCTCCCACAGTGTTGCCGGCGGCCAATTTATGAGATGGCTAGTAGTCCGAGTCGTGGACGCGGGTTCGCCGTGCGTTAGTTTACAACTCTGTTGACTTCCCAGCGGCGTCATCCCGAATCCCGCCTTCAGCCGGGTGAGGGATCTCGCGTGGGTGCGGCAGAACCTCCATCCCACTTGGTGCGCGCCAGATTCCTCGCCCTGTTCGGAAGGCGCCGGTATTCCTAGTAACGAGGAAGTCAACAGAGCTAGATAACTTGTAGCTTTCGGCGGCCCATAGCTCAGATGGATGGAGCAACGCTTGAACCAGCACCACTCTATCGCCCGCCCACCCCAGCCAGGTACTCACCGATTCTCCGCTCGAGCACGGAATAATCCAGCCCGGTACTGTGCTTCAGAGCCTCTTCGGGCCCCACTCCAGAACCTATATTCTGCAGCATCCGCATCACTTCTCCCATGCCGTACCGATCGCGCAAATATTCCACCGCAGACAAAGACTCGGCGTACGCAACCTCTGCCTGCAAGCCAGTAAGGCGGGTGAACGAATTTTCCAGTAAGGACAGCGGGATTGCTTTCTGCTGCTGGAAAAGGGGCGCGAGGCGCTGTGCATACACACTGGAGCTGCGCGGTTCCATCAGTTGTGCCAGACCTTCGTTCAGCCACATGGGACAGCGGCCGCCCGCCACAGAGCGAACGAATGAGTGCGTGAGCTCATGCTTCAGCACACGCGCCACTTCCGGCGTCATAGCGGTCACGCCCCCAAGCGGAATGCGCAGCTTCCCGTCATTTACCGCTCCTGCCCAGGCCGGCGCTTCGGTGATGTCAACGAACTCCTTTTGTGTGTAAAGATTGACCACGATGTTCTCGGCCGGCTCGTAGTTGAATTGCCTCGTGAGGTCCCGGTACTGATCCTCCAGCGTCGCCAGCAATTCCTGCTGCAGCCCCGGTGGTGTCTTGTCGCCCTCGTAGTGCAGGGTAAAATGCCTGCTCTCCTTCCGCCTCGATTGCTCCTCGACCTTCAGCTCGCGCTCCGCCTTGTGTAGCAATTTCTCGGTGTACGGATCTGGCGAGACTTCGATCGCTCGCTTCCATGCAGCTACTGCATCGTTGGTGCGGTCTGCGTTGTAGCGTGCCAGTCCCAACAACCGTAGCAGAGGGACCGAATCGGGCTGTAACGCGGTGGCCCGCTCCAGCTCGTAAGCCGCATCCGCATATTTGCCCTGGGTTGACAGCGCGACCGCGTGCCACTCCAGCAGATTCGCCTCTTCGGGCATCGCCCGCAGCGCCCGTTCAAAATAGCCACTCGCCTTTTCGGCGTTCCCGCGCTGCATTTCGGTCACGCCCGCAAAGAAGTAAGCGTTTGCCGTGGCGCGGGCATCGTGCTGAAGCTCGATTTCAGCCAGCCGCATATTATCCATGCTATCGCCAACCATGACGCGATTGCGCAAACTGGCCCAGTATTGTTCGTCCTGCTTCGGCCCCGTCGGAAGGGGTAACTGCAGCTTGTCATGCTTCGTTGCTGGGCTTGCCGCGGCATCTCTTCGGGTAAGATCTATGACTCCAGGTGGTGCGCCATTCCGCGGAACCGCCGAACGCGAGTTTATGGCAGGACCATCACCAGGCTCGACCTTGAGGACCAGACTCTTGGCGACGCTGTATTTCGTGCCTCCCACCCAATATTCAATCTGCCCATCTTTCTCCGCCGTCTTACTCACCACCATGTACATGCCGTTTTTGAAGTAGATCGTGTCGGCACGGACTACCGTCGCGGCTAACGCGAGCACACAGACTGCGAGGTTAGTCTTGGTCTGGAACACAGTTTTGCGGGCGACTGCAGTTTCGAGTGGGGGGAGTACATTTTATAGTCTGAAGGTCGCCCAGGAGTCAATGTTTTATGGGCGAAAACCGCACTTTGAGCTAATCTGCAAAGTGGCGAACCCAGCGAACCCTCGCAAAGGCTGTAAAATGAATGCGCGGCCCCGTAGCTTGAGCCGTTTTGCGGGCGTGAGCGCAGCGGGAGCCCGCAGGCGAAATACCGAGCGAAGCCGAGGGACTTTGAGCCGTTTTGCGGGCGTGAGCGCAGCGGAGCCCGCAGGCGAAATCTCGAGCGCAGCGAGGGATCTCGCAACAAGAATGGCCCCGTAGCTCAGATGGATAGAGCAGCGGTTTCCTAAACCGCGTGTCGGCAGTTCGACTCTGCCCGGGGCCTCCACACCATCCCACTCAGAACAAACGATCACATCGGGCAGTTCGCCAGCATCCTGCCGAGGACATCGAGCATCATAAACAAATAGCGGGCGAGTTTTAGTGGCGGCATCCCGATAACGACGGGGGTGACGCCACTTCCAATACTCTGACTTCTCCTTATGCTTCAGTTTGGAGAACGCACGATGTGTCTGGTCGTGCGTTTCGTCCGACCAGCGCTGGTAAGCCCCGTCTTCGCGGTCATTCCAGACATGGTAGTCCTTGTGCGAGCGAGGGTAGAAAAAATCCCAAGTCGGGTCTGTTCAAAATTGCTCACTTTAGCGAAAGGTACACGGCGGAACCACACTCTCCCGGTGCTGGATTTGCTCTGTGGCGTTTCGAAACAGCAAGTTGCGCGAATTCACCGAAGGGCCACCGAAGTGCACCGCATGATGTTGCGTAGTAAAGGAAAAGAAGATAATGGCACGAAACATCCTGACCCGATATTTTATCTTCCGCCTATAAATGGCTGCGAGACGCGAACTCATATGGATCGAAGAAGGCCGTTTTCGTGGCTGGGGTTGCTCCGAGTGCGCCTGGGTGTTCAACCCATCCGGTCCGCCCACTGGCAAATCTTTTGATGAAATGATGCGGAACTTCGAGGCGCAGCGCGACAAAGAGTTTGCCTCCCATGTTTGCGAGCACCCCAGAACCAAGAGCGCAAAACGCTGAATCATTCACACGGCACGCGCTAGGCACAGCGTTTCATCATCTCCGACAATTCCCGTTTGATCTCCAATAAGCGTCCCTGCCTTAAGGCGCTAGCTGATTTGTCCAGCGCGGTATGCTGGCTCTTGCTCCAATACCGGGCATTTATGATTCTCAGGTCGCTTATTTCTTGTCTCATGCTGGCGAGACGTTCCGAAATGTGGTTCGCATCTATCATCACTACGATCATACGCCTTATCCCGACATCGCTCTAACAGGATGCGGAAAAACTCCACGGCGCGCCTGTTTTGGGAAGGGATTAGGCCGCTTCAATCCTATGGCAATAGGGACGCCATCGCTCCATCCTGTTGGCGGGCGGCTTGGCCGCTTTTCGATTCAAGGCCTATTCGAGCTGCGTCTTAGCCCAGAAATCGGTGGAGCTCAGGACGGGAACGATTTCAAAATCGATCAGGTCATCCCAGCGGCTGACCCAAGGGTTCAGCAATTCTGCATGCGGTGCTTCCATGACCTGGAAACAACGAGTGCCCGCCGCATCCACCCAACTCGCTCGATAAGCGACGCCTTCCGGCAGCATCCGGCCACTACGTCTGAACCGTTCGCCAATCAGCCTCGCATCGCCATGTTTGAAGCGTTCAATGACCATGAATAGCATGCATCGAAGTGTACTCTCCGCTGCCTCATCTCAAACTGCACTGCTACCCGTTCTTGGGTGCTGATGCACTTTGGATTCTGACCTCCTGCATTCTCGTCGGCGTCATCCCGAGCATAGCCGAGGGATCAAGATAAGGAGACTCTTGGAAGCGCTTCAGTCCCCAAGGCATGCGGGGAGGCTATCTCCGCAGAGGGATAAAGTCAGTGACAGATGAACATCCCCGCCCAAGCAAAGCCTGGAGGGGCCACCCAGCCATCATCCTTTGTAGGAGTCTGATGCCCTCCACAGATGTCGCAGAATTTCTGACATATATATGGCGTCTGTGATGAGCACCTGAACCAGGGTGACGCCCGCGACAGAACCGCCAGCTGCAAGTGCAACTCGCAAGCAGCCAGCTAGAGAGACCATGCCATAAGCGTGCCACAAAGCCCAGACTGGCAGGCCGAAGAACACAACTAAGGCTACCAGCTTAACTAACCCGTAGTAGCTGACACTCACAACCCGCAGCCACTTAGGACACCTTCCGACCGTAGCGTAAAACTGATACCTTCCCATTAACATTTGCGCAAGAGGCGCAACACGATTCAGACTCGGCACACGCAACATGTCGAACAGCTCCCGCGGATGAACACTGTCATCGGAGGTGCGATCGGCCCCGAGCGAATCAACTACCGTTTGTGCCAGCTTCTGGGCTCTCACTTGTTGGGCATGCGCGGCTGCGAAAAAGATGGTCAAAACCACCAAAATGAAAAACACAACGGCATGAAACCAGATCGGGTCGACCTCGCCAAGGCTGAAAGGAAGAGACACATTGCCGTCCTTGGTGGGTACGCGGGGCAACACCGCAAACAGAGCTACCGTTATTAGAGAAAGCCAGGCACGGTTTGCCACTTGTGCTTGCACGGAGACAGCTCCCGCAAGTTCTTTAACAAG
>WNFH01008486.1_pt1 | contig 15054 bp, 14 predicted proteins | sample 5400411 | NCBI WGS metagenome assembly WNFH01 (sample SAMN13153347, study PRJNA577476) | soil metagenome | isolation source: 200 cm saprolite under Douglas fir tree site 2 hole 3 | place: USA:California | collected 2015-04-18
TGGTCTGGCGGCACTCGTGGCAGTCGGAGAGGCGCTGGCACGCGCGCGCGTGACGACCGCACGTGCCATTCTCTTCGCCGCGACGGTCGGCGAGGAGGGATCTGGCGATCTTCGCGGCGTGCGGCACCTCCTGGACGGGGGGGGCCAATCAATCCGTCCGCACGCGTTCATCGCGCTCGATGGCGCAGGCCTGGAGCGTATCGTGCACCGCGCGCTCGGAGCGCGGCGCTATCGCGTGACGTACCACGGTCCCGGTGGGCATTCCTGGGCGGCCTTCGGCGTCGCGAATCCCGCCAACGCCGTGGGTCGTGCAACCACAATGCTGGCGGATCTGCCCACGCAGAGCTCACCGCGCAGTACCTGCGCGGTTGTGCGCCTTGGTGGCGGCACCAGCCTGAACTCGATTCCGCAAACCGCCTGGTTCGATGTGGATTTGCGCAGCGAAGATCCGCGTATCCTCCATCGGCTCGATGCGACCGCGCACGACTATTTCGAGCAGGCGCTGGAAGACGAGAATCGCCACCGCGCACCCACCACGCCTCCGCTAAAGCTCGATGTGCGCCGCGTCGGCGACCGCCCTTCCGGGCTGACGCCGCGCACGCACCCACTCGTGCAGACGGCGGTAGCCGCGACGCGCGCCGTCGGGCACGATCATCAGCTCGCCTGCGCCTCCACCGACGCCAATATCCCCATCGCCCTCGGCGTCCCCGCGGTTGCGCTGGGTGCGGGCGGTCGCGCGGGTGATGCGCATCTGCCGACCGAGTGGTATGAAAACGAAAAGGGCGCGCTGGGAATCGTGCGCGCCCTCTTTGTGACCGCGGCGATGGCCGTGGCGCAATGACGGTGGTTTAGGCCGGGACGAGCTCCAACAGCGTGATTTCGGCCGGTGCGCCGAGCCGCAGCGGCGGTCCCCAGTAACCCGTTCCCCGACTCACGTACAACCACATCGACTCGAGGCGGTGCAGTCCGGCGACGAACGGCTGGAACAGCCGCACGAGAAGATTGAAGGGGAAGTACTGGCCGCCGTGGGTATGTCCGGACAGCTGCAGGTCGTAGCCCGCTGCCTGGGCGGCAAACGCACTGCGCGGCTGGTGCGCCAACAGCACGCGCACGTCGCTCGGCGGGGCGCCGGCCACAGCAGCCGCCGGATCGGATGCGGCGGACAGGTCGGTGACGCCAGCCAGCAGCAAGCGGCCCGCTCCCCGCTCCACGATGCGATGCTCGTTCGAAAGCACGGCGATACCCAGGCGCTCGAGCTCGCGGGTCCAGCCACGCACGTCCCAGTAGTACTCGTGGTTGCCTGTCACGAAGTACGCCCCGTGCGGCGCCCGCAGCCGCCCGAGCGGCGCTACATGCTCGCGCAGCTCGGGAACCAGGCCGTCAGCGACGTCCCCGGTCACGGCGACGAGATCCGGCCGCAGCGCGTTCGCCCTGTCGACGACGGCGTCCACAAATGGACGCCGGATCGTGGGTCCAATGTGCAGGTCACTGAGCTGCAGAATCCGAAAGCCGGCGAGGTCGCTGGGAAGATCAGCGATCGGGACAGTCACGCGAACGACGAGAGGCCGTCGCGCGAGTATCATGCCGACGAGCGTGAGGAACGCCGCCGCCCCGACAACCACCAGAACCACCGTCGCGGTGGCTCGGAGCCGGAGTAGATCGGTCGCAAAGAAGGACACGATCAGCAGCGACGACAGCCCCATCGCCGTGTACGCAGCCCAGTCGAGCATGCGAATGGTGAGCCCGCGGCCATTCCCTTGGCCTGCCGTGCGACGGGCCGTGATCAGCGCAATCAGCGGCAGCCATGCCACGAGTAGCACCGCGCCCCAGGCAAGCACGCGCGGCACGCCCGTGATTGGGGCGGGGCCGAGCACGTGCGCACCGACGTAGATGTGCAGCAACGTCCAGATCCCGCCGACGATGCCGAGCCGGGCCGCCATTTGTAGTCTGGTCATGGAGCGCTAAGCCCTTCCACGGCGTGCCGTGCCTCACTCACGTGACGTGCTGCCGCGAGCTGGGCGGCGTACACATGTCGCACGATGCCATTCCGATCGATCACGTAGGTGACCCGCTCGGGCACGATCCCGAGCATCCGCCCGACGCCATAGAGCTCACGCACGTCACTCTTGGGATCGCTGAGCAGCAGAAACGGCAAGTCTTCCTGCATTGCAAACCGTTGATGCGAGCGCACCGAATCCGAGCTTATCCCCACCACGACCGTATCGGCGGCTGCAAAACTCTTATACGCGTCTCGAAAGGCACGCGCCTCGGTCGTGCAGCGCGGGCTCGCGTCCTTGGGATAGAAGTACAGGACGACGTTCTTCGTGCCGAGCAGCTCTCGCAGCTGCACCGGTACGCCGTGCTGGTTGAGAAGCGTGAAGTCTGGCGCGCCGGCGCCGATGTCGAGCTTACTCAATGTGCCCCCCCGGCGCCGGCAGCCGCGGGGCCGCGGCTGCGATGCATCAGCAGCAATAACGGGAGCGACAGCACGAACGCGGCCCCAAACAGCAGGAACAATTGCTCGAAGGAGAGCATCATCGCCTGCCTGGTAACGATCCCGTTTACAAATCCGATCGCTTTGGTCTGCGCCAGAGCCGGCAACTCCCCCCGTCCAATCAAGGTTTGCGTGATCGCGGCGATCCGCTCGCGCGTGGCCTCGCTGTACTGCGTCACATTGGCGGCGAGGTCAGCCCGATGAATCGCGGTGAACCGTTGCAGCAGCGTCGCCGAGAGCGCGATGCCAACGCTGCCGCCCAGCTGCCGCATCAGATTGAAGAGGCCGGTGCCGTTCGGAATTCGCGACATCGGAAGATCGGCCAGCGCGAGATTGGTGAGGGGCACGAATATCAATCCGAGTCCCACGCCACGGAAGATCAGAGGCCAGAAGAAGTCATGCATCCCGCTCTCGGTCGTGAAGTGCGCATGTTTCCACATCGAGAGCGCAAAGATCCCGATCCCTGCCGCGATTGACAGGCGACCGTCGAACTTTCCCTGCAGCCGGCCCATGAACCCCATCGTAAACGCGCTGGCGAGCGCGCCCGGAAGGATCACGAGACCGGTTTGGTTGGCGGTGAAGTTCCGAATGTTCTGCAGATACACCGGCAGCACGAACACCGTCGCGTAGAGGCAGACCCCCAGCACGAGTCCGAATAGAACGCCGACCGCCAGCTGGCGGCTCTTCAGGATGCTGAGATCCACCACCGGATGTTCGGTTCGCAGCTCGTGCCAGATGAACGTGATGATGGAAACGACGCTCGCGATCGCGAGCAGCCGTATCTGGCCGGAGGCCCACCAATCGAGCCGCTCCCCACGCTCGAGCATGATCTGGAGCGAACCGACTCCGATGGCCAGTAGCGCCAGGCCCAGCCAGTCGATGCGGTCCGCCCGCTCCTGGTGGAGGGAGTCGTTGATGAACGACAGGGTCAGCGCCAGCGCCAGCATGCCGAACGGGATGTTGATGTAGAAGATCCACGGCCACCCATACGTGTCCGTGATCCAGCCGCCGACCGTCGGGCCGAGCGTCGGTCCGACCATGACGCCGACGCCGAAGATTGCCATCGCCGTCCCATACTCTTCGCGCGGGAACTCTTCGTACAGAATCGCCTGCGATGTGGACAGCAGCGCACCGCCGCCCAACCCCTGGATGATTCGCCAGAAGACGAGCGCGCCGAGCGAGCCCGCGTTGCCGCACATGAACGATGCTAAGGTGAAGAGGGCGATCGAGCCGGCGAAATAGCTTCGCCGCCCGAAGTAGGCCGACAGCCATCCGGTAATCGGCAGCACGATCACGTTGGCGACGATGTAACCGGTGGACACCCACGCGATCTGATCGAGCGTCGCGCCGAGGTTCCCCATCATGTGGGGAATGGCAACGTTGACGATGCTGGTGTCGAGCAGCTCCAGCACCGACGCCAGGGACACCGTGATCGCGATGAGGTACTTGTACTTGTACCGGTCGTTCGCGAGCGCCGGACTGAACGGAATCGAAGCCGCGGTCATCGCTGCCTAGTGTGTTGTGATCGTGGCGACGACGCTCATCCCCGGCCGCAACGGATGCTCGGCACTCTGCGGCGTGTCGAGACGGATCCGGACGGGAATGCGCTGCACCACCTTCGTGAAATTCCCGGTCGCGTTGTCGGGCGGCAGCAACGAGAACTTGGCACCGGTGGCAGGAGACAAGCTCTCCACATGCCCGTGGAACTCCCTGCCCTTGTACGCGTCGACCGTCACCACGGCGGAGTCGCCGGGCGTCACGTTCGCCGTCTCGGTTTCCTTCAGGTTGGCCGTCACCCAGATGTCGTCGAGCGGCACGACGGTCATGAGCGGCTGCCCCGCCTGCACGAGCTGGCCGAGCTCGACCGACTTCTTCGAAACCACTCCGTTGGATGGAGCGGTGATGCGCGTATACGAGAGCTGCAGCGCCGCCTGGTCGCGCGCAGCGCGCGCCGACGCCACGCGGGCGTCCGCGCCCACGAGAGCGGCCTGCGCGGAAGCGAGCTGCGCCAGGGCCGCGGCCGCCGCCGCACGCGCCGCATCGAGCTGCTGCTGGCTGACGACGTTCTGTGCGGCGAGCGGCTCCATCCGTGCGAGGTCAGCGGTCGCCTTCGAGGCGTTCGCCTGCGCCTGTGCCACCGCTGCTTCGGCCTGCCCGACGCGGGTCCTGCTGCTCACGGTCGCCAGCAAGGCGGCAAGATCGGCATCAGTCTGCGCGAGCCGGGCGCGGAAATCGCGGTCGTCGAGCACGACCAGCGTGTCGCCGGCCTTCACCGCATGGTTCTCATCGACCCTCACCTCGGCGACATAGCCGCCGACCTTCGGCAGAATCGGCACGATATGGCCGTCCACCTGGGCGTTGTCGGTCGAGACGTGATTGCGACTGAACCACCATTTGCGGGCGCCGAACAGGAGCAACCCGAGCAGGACCACCCCCATGATCAAGAACACCGTCCGCCGCGACCGCTTGGGAGTCGCCTTTGCGGGGCTTTCAGCAGAAGGTGTGGAAGCGGCCGTCCGGGACCGTGGTTCCGTTTTGGGTTCCATCGTTGTTGCCATGGGCTCGTGCTCTCTTTGAATGCTAGTGTAGTGTCCGGGCCGCTCCGACGGAGCGGGCCAGCGCGATTCGCGCCGACACGGCGGCGAAACGGGCGTCGATATCCGCGTCACGTGCTCTCAGCAGCGACGATTGCGCGTTGATCACCTCGATATTGCCGGCGACCCCTGCCTTAAACCTGGCCCTCGCCTCTGAGACCTCTTGCGCGGCGAGTTGCAGCCGTTCGACGGCGATCATCTGCTGCGCCGCCGCCGAGTGTAAGTCGAGCAGCGCGCCATCCACGTCCGCGCCGACCTGTTGGCGGAGATCACGGGCCCGCACCTCCGACTCGCGCGCCACGGCCTGCTGCTCCGCCAGCCGTCCTTCGCGGCGGAAGCCGTCCAGAATGGGCAGGGTGACCTGCACGGCGACCTGCCGCGTGCCCACGGCATCAGGCATGCGCAGGCCGCTCAGCCCGTAGTCCGCTTCGACTTCGAGCCGCGGCAGCCGCTCGGCCGAAATCGCCGACACGGCGGTGCGCGCCGCCATGCCTCGCGCCAGCTCAGCCGCGAGATCGGGCCGCACCGCGACCGCCTGCGCCACGGCCGCGTTGCGATCGGCCGGGACGTCGGCCGCACCCAGCTGTGCGCTGAGCGTGTCCGTCAACGCAATTGAGGTGGAGGGGTCGCGACCCAGCGCCCGCGCGAGATCGATCTTGGCGCGATCGAGCTGATTCGTGGCCACCACCAGCCGCCCGGCCGCATCCGCGAGCTGCGTCTTCGCTCGCGTCACATCGATCGACGCACTCACGCCCGCCTGCTCCTGCGCGACCGCGAGACCGACGAGCTCCGCGGCCAGCACTGAATCCGCTTGGCGTGCCACGACGACCGCCTGCGCGCGGGCGGCCCGGGTATAGGCGAGCGCCACGTTTTGTGCGCTCGTTTCCACCGCTGCCGAGCGATCGGCATTCGCCGCAATCACCTGACCCTTGGCAACACGCACTCTGCCGAGATCCGAGAAGTCAAACAGCGTTTGGGTGACCCGCGCGCGACCGTCATACACGTTGAATGCAGGCACCATGGATGGCAGGCGCAGGCCGGGGAGATTGAACCCGAGGGTTTTGGGATTGAAGTTGCGGTTCACCCATGAACCCCCGAGCGAGAGGCTCGGCAGCAGCGCCGCACGCGCCTGACGGACGCGGGCACTGGCGGCATCCGTTCGGAATCCCGCGATCTCTATAATGGGCGGGGGGGGCGCCGTATCCGGCGCTGCACCCGTTGCCTCGCGGACCGCGCCCGCGAATGACAGGCGGACCGGGGGGGGCGCGGCTGTTTGGGCGCTCAGTGACGCGGTTGCGACGACGGTGAATGCAATCAGGAGACTACTGCTTCGCAATGCCATGTAGATAGAGGTCGATGTGAGTGTCGAGATAGCTGGCGACATCGAAGCCTTCGGGCATACAGGCCGAGAACGCCTTGCGCGCCACAACGGCGTGCATCAGAGGGGACATCGCGAGCTTCGTCGCGACGGCGAGATTGACGGGCCGGAACTCGCCGGCCTTAATACCCCGCTCCAATACGCCGGCCATCAGCCGATGGCCGCGCGTGACTACTTCCTCGTAATAGAAGCGGGCGAGCTCGGGGAAGTTTCCCGCTTCCGCAATCATGAGCCGCGGAATACTCGAGATGGATGTCTCGCCAACCAGGCGCCAGTACTCGCGCACCAGGCGTTCGAACAGATCGCGCGCGCTGCCAGTAAATGACTGCGCGGTCACCTCTCCTTGGGCGATGACGGGGACGATCGTCTGTCGGACCAGCGCCTTGAACAGCGCTTCTTTGTTCTCGAAGTAGAGATAGATCGTGCCCTTGGTCACGCCGGCGCGACGGGCGATGTCCTCGAGCTTGGTCGCGGCAAAGCCCCGGTCGGCGAACACCTCGAGGGCGGCGGTGATGATCTCTTCGGGACGGGCATCTTTGCGGCGGCGCCACCGGGGACCGAGGGGCGCGCGTCCGCGGCGTGGACGTCGAGGCTTACGTGTGGTACTCGTCGGCATTTTCGGGCTCCAAAGTTACTAACTGAACGGTCAGTAAGTAACTTGTGTTCCCGCCGCCGGTCAACCCCTCCGGCGATAGTACAGAATGAGATCTGTGCTCGGCGGCTTGGTGCCCAGTTGTCGCAGGAACGTCACAATTTGACCACGGTGATAAGAGGAATGGTTGATGAAGTGACGAAACATCTGCCGGAAGCTGTGGACGTACTCCCCACCGCTCGAAGGCTTTACGAGCCGGGTGTCGTCCAGGCGAGCTTCGCTGAGTCCGGCGACAAATCTCCCCCGCTCTGCGTCGACCTCCTCCCATCGAGCGCGCACCTCGCCCAGCGAACGTAGGTCCTCGCCCTGCGGCACCGCCGGGTTCGGTCGCCCCAACCACCGATGTAGCCACAGCTGCTCGGCCCACACGATGTGCGCGAGCGTGCCGTGAATGCCGCCGTAGCTGCTCTTCAGATCGCGGAGATATTGGTCATCGGGAAGCTGGGCGACCGCGTCGAAGATCGTCCGGTTCGCCCAGGCGTTGTAGTCGAACAGCTCGAGGAATTCGTTCAAGAACAGCTCGAGGAATTCGTTCAAGCGTGACAGCACGTGGGGCAGCACGACTCACCCGATAATGTGACTTCGGGTTGCGTGTCGCCGACCTTTACGACGAAGACTTCCCACCGATAGCCGTTCGGATCGGTCACCCACACCTTGTCCTGTAACGCGTAACAGCAGTCGGTGTTTTCTTCCTCAAACGTCGCCAAACCCTCGGCTTTGAGCCGCTCGGCCGCTTCTCTCACGGCAGCGGTCGAATGCACCTGAATCCCCAAGTGATTCAGCGCGCCCAGCCCGGAGTCCGAGGAAGCGTTGAGCGTGAGATTCAGGCCTGGCTCCGCGACATCGAACTTCGCATACCCCGGCTTGAGCTTCACCGGCTCGAGACCCAGGAACGTGCGATAGAAACGGACGGACTCGTCGAACCGCGGCGTGTTGAGGGCGACGTGCACCTTCATACTGCTGCTCCTTTCACGGCGGACATAGGAACGAGGCGGTTGCGCGTGCAGCACTCGGCATACAGAAAGGCAAGCAGGTTACGGAGTCCCACGGCGTCTGCACGGCACCGCAAGAACTTCCCCTCCCGCGTCACGCGGACCAATCCCTCACGCTGCAGCGCATCGAGGTGGTGGGAAAGCGTGGATGCCGGGATGTCCAGCTCTTCCTGGATCTCTCCGACGACCATCCCGTCGGGATGGGCGGACAGGAGTAGGCGCACGATGCTGAGGCGAGCCTCATGACCGAGGGCGGCGAACTTGGTGGCAAAGTGTAGGGCGTCCACACTTCGATTATACTAGAAATGTCGTACTTGTCAATCGCGCTAGCGGGCCGGCGCGAGCTCCCCCGCATCCATCACGGAATCCTTCACCTTGCGCCCCTCGATCGTCTGGTGATCCCCAATGAGCGAGCCTTCGACCGTGGCGTCCTTTACCTTGGTCCCACGGCCGAGAATGCTGTTGGCGATGGTGCTGCCGAGAATCGTGCTGCCCGCTTCAATCGAGACATTGGGGCCGATGGTCGCGTCCTTCAGCGTGACGCCGTCCTCGATATAGACGGGATCCTTGATCTTCACGTCCGTCGCAACTTTGGCGGGACGCCGAGCTCGGCCATGCTCGAGCAGATGCTGGTTGGTCTCGAGCAGCGTGTCCACTTTGCCGCAATCGTACCAACCGCCGACCTCGCTGACGTAGAGCTTCTTCCCCTGATCGACCATGTACTGGAACGCGTCGGTGAGGTAGAACTCCCCACCTTTCCCCGGGGGACTCTTCATCACGTGATCGATCCCGTCGAACAGCGTGCGCCAATCCTTGACGTACTGTAGGCCGATGTTCGCTCGCCGGGAGATCGGCGTGTTCGGCTTCTCGACGATCTTGGTCATGTAGCCCTGCTTGTCCGTCACGACGACGCCGAAGCGCTGGTAGTCCTCGACTTCTTTGGTCCAGATGATCCCGTCCGCATCGACTTTTTTCACGATCGACAGGTCGGCGTCGAACAGCGTATCGACGAAGATGACGATCACCGGCCCGTCGACGTAGGGACGCGCCAGGTTCACCGCGCCCGCCGTGCCGTCGAGCACCTTCTGCTCGACGAAGCGTGCCGGGATGTCGTAGTGCGACCGCACGTACTGCTCCACCTTTTCCTTCAGATGCCCGGTGATGATGATCAGCTCGTCGAGCGTGCCCGCGCGCTGGAGCGCCTCCATCACGTAGTCCATCACGGGACGACCCGCGACGTTCACGAGCGGCTTGGGAACGCGCTTCGTCAGCGGCAGGAGGCGCGTGCCTTTGCCGGCCATTGGCATGATGACTTTCATGGCACCCGTCCATAGCGGTCTTTGAGCCGAACGACGTCGTCGATTTCCGGCGTGGACGCCTCGAGCAGGTCACTCGCCACGACGGCTTCGAATTGATGAATCTGCTTGGGGGCGATGTGGAATGATGCTCCGGCACGCATGGGACGTTCGATGAGCGTCTCGCCCTGTTGAACCCGCAGAATGATCTCGCCTGTCAGCACGTAAATCGACTCATCCTTCTTGTGGTGATACTGCAGACTGAGCACGTGCCCCGGCTCGATATGCAGGATCTTGCCAACGTAGCGATCGGTTTTCGCCCAGATCAGCTCGTGGCCCCACGGCTTTTCGACGCGATACGGCAGCTCGCTCACGCGAGCCTCAGCTTCAGCGATGACGGCATCGTCACGCAGGCCGTGACACACACGCCGCAACCGACGCAGCCTTCCGGCTTCAGAACAGGTTGGCCGCGTTCGTCCAGCGCAAGCGCCGCCTCGCCGATCGGGCACGCGCGCGCGCACACGCCACATTGCGCGCCTTGAAACGTGATGCAGCGCTGCGGATCGAGCTCGAGCACACCCATCCGCACGTCCGCCCAGATTCCACGCCCGTTCACATCCTCCGGCACCGTGAGCGCGCCGGTCTCACACGTGGCGGCACACGGCATGTCTTCGCACACAATGCAGGCGCGTACTGCCGGATCGATGTACGGCGTTCCCGCGGCGAGGCCGCCGCCGTTCGCGGGCGTCTTCAGGATGGCGTGCACGGGGCACACGTCGATGCAGTCGCCGCAGCGCGTGCACGCCGCCAGGAACGCCACTTCCGGCGCGGCGCCCGGCGGCCGGAACCACCGCTTCGGCGCCACCCGCTTCTCGGCACGCTCGGCGATCTGATGGAGCACCTTGCCGATCGTACGCTGCAGGAAATCCCGCCGTCCTCCGCCGTCCGGTATCCTCAAAATGTCGGCTCCAAACTCACCTGCCAACGAAACGCGAACCGGCCATCGGTGCTGCGATTGCCGTCGGCCGCATAGTCCCAGCGATTGACCACAAAGGGAATCTCAAAGCGCATCGTCCATCCAAGATCGTTGATCTGGTGCCGCGTCACGAGCCCCACGCCTCCGTCATACAGGGTCGTGTACGACTGACCGGCCGTGGCAGGCGGAATGGCCCGAGGGTCGACGACGCCGCCATCTCCAAAGACTTCCAGTGCCACTTTGGCCCCGCGATACAGTGACTTCGTAGCTTCGACGTTCACGGCCACCGCCCAGCGCCCGCCGAGATCAGGCCGGAATCCACGCAGGTTCGCGTCGCCGGGCGCCTGATAATGGAAGTCGGGGCGCACGAACAGCGCACCGCGACTCCGCAGGAGCGGATTGGTGAAGGTCTCGTATGGATCCGCTCCCGCGAGCATGATGCGGCGCTGCAGCGGCGGGGCATGCGCGGCCATATACGAGCCACCGAAAGCCCTCACGCCGAGCGTCGTCTGAAGAATGAAAGGGGTGCGCACGCTGACCTCACCGGTGGCGCGCCCAAAGCCCTCCACGTCGTAGCGATTCGACGACTGCACGCCGATGCCGGGGTTCCGGTACAAGACTCCACCCCGTATCTCAGCCCGCGCGTGCCAAACCGTTTCCCCACGAGTGCTGGTGATCGATCCCCAGGGCCCAGCCTCGACCGTCCCCGCATCGTCCCACAGCCGCCGGTCCACGTAGCCGACGTCGTTCACCGCCATCCAGATCGCATCGAACCCGGCGTGACGATCGGCGCCGAAGGCGAGGTGCTGTTTGAGCGATCGGTCGGCGTGGAGCGCGACGCCGGCTCTTCCTTCGACGCTCCAGAAGGACGCGCTGGCCTCGGTGCGCGGCATCGGATGGCTGACCGGATTGCCGAACCGGAAGTAGCCGCCGAGCCGGTGCGTAGCGGTCTGGTCGAACGCATACGAGATGAGCGACGCGTTCTTCTCGAAACGGCCGAGATAATTCTCGCGACTGCGCAGCGCTCCCGTCCAGCCGCCGTAAGCGTTGTACCAGACGACCGGCAGGAAGCGGGTGACGATGCGGTCGCGGCGGGCCGATTCACGCGTGGGATTATCCAGCTGCAGCAGGCGCTCGCTCCTGCCCTTGAAGGCGCGCTTCTCACGATTGTTGAGCGCGTTCCAATCGTGGGATCGCTGCCGCGGGTCGAGAATCAGGCGGCCCGGCTTGTGATCCGTGACGAACTCGACGCGCTCGCGCTCCGGCTGTCCGGTCGTGCGAGCGTAAATGTGAGTCTCGCCGCCGATCTCGAGCGGCATCCAACCATCGCCCAGCCGATCGACCGTCACGACCGTCCGCCAGCGGTTGCCTTCGCGGTGGCGCTCGACCTTGGACAACCGGTAATCGATCAACGGTGTGCCGTGCAGCCACTGGCCGAACAGCCACTTTAGATCCATGTGTGATACTTCTTCGGCCACACTGCGAAACGCATCTTCGTCGACGTGCTTGAAGCGCCAGCGCGCGTAGTAGGTGCGCAGGATCTTCCGCATCACGTCGTCGCCTACGATGTAGCGCAGCTGTTCGTAGAAGAGCTGTCCCTTCGTGTAGATCATCGTGTTGTAGGTCAGAAAGTCGCGGTAGCGTTCGCTGACCATCGAGACCGGCTCGCTCCAGCGGTCCAGGTCCCAGAACAGGATTTCGCCTTCGACATTGGGGTAGCCGGAGCCTTGGCCGTTCGCCTCGAAGAACCAGCTCGTCTGAAAACTCGTGAACCCTTCGTCGAGATAGCCCTCACGCCACTCGTTGTTGGCGAGCATGCCCATCGTGTAATTGTGGCCGAGCTCGTGGACGATCAGGCCGAGGCCGGGCCCACCGTCCATGATCATCATCGGGAACTCCGTGCCGCCGCCCTCGATGCGATGCACGTTCGTGATCTGCGGCCAGCCGAACTTGCCGTACAGCGAGTCGAGCCACGCGAGCGCCATCTCGGTGCGGTGAACCGCTATCCCGTTGCCCCACGTCGCACTGTCGCCGGGTTGGTAAAGGACGTGGACGACAACATCGCGATAACGGCCTTGTTCGTATCGATAGGCGGGGTTCAGCGAGAACGCGAAGTGATGAACGGAGTCGGCAAAGAACCGGATGCATTTTCTACCGACCTCCGCCCGTCCGCACCGGGGAGCGGGGAGTGGGGAGTGGTACCAATCGCGTTGATAGTCGATCGGCCCCACCGCGACCGCCGACTTTTCCCAACCGGGATCACCCTCAACCGGTACGCCCGTGGCCCCGATGACCTGGTCTGCGGCCAAATCGAGCATCACGTCGTAGCTCGCGAATTCACCGTAGAACTCGCCGGCTGGATAGAGCGGGTGATTTTCCCACCCATAGCGGTCGTAGACGACGACCTTCGGATACCACTGCGCGAAATCGAACCGGCGGCCTTGCCGTCCCTGGCGCCGCGGTAGCGTCGAGAGCCTCGCCCGCCACTCGATTTCCGCGACGAGCGAGTCACCGGGCGCGAGCGCATGCGGCAGCGTCCAATGCGCAATCGTCGAATCGGGTGCGAACGGATAATCGGGCGCGCGCCGCTCGCCCATCACGGTCGAGCCGGTGATTCGCTCGAACGCGTAGTCGGGATCCTTCATGTGCTGAAAGCGCACGCGCTGCTCGGCGGAATCGGCCGCGGACCAGCGCGAGCCGGGACGAAACGCATTCAGATACTGATGGACGTTGAAGTCGTGAAGCGTGTCGGGCGACTGATTGACGTAGCGAATCCGCACTTTACCGCTCAACACACCGCTCGGCTCATCCAGCGACGCGGTGATCTCGTACGCCACTCGCTGCTGCCAATAGGTCGTATCCGATGGAAGAATGAAGAGCAGGAGCGCGAGCATGGAGTCCGGGAATCTCGCGTGTTTTGGGGCCGTGTCGCAAGGAAAGGAGGGCGGTTCGCGCGCCGGCTCGGCCACAATGGGCTTCCACTCTTTTCAGGAGGCCTCATGTTGCACCGCACTGTGGCGCTGGCCGCGCTCGCTCTCGTCGCCGCCTGCGTCGATCGTATTCCGGTCACGTCCCCACCCTCGAGCGAAGGGCCCCCCCCGGCCGCTTCGCTCGCGGCAGCATCACGCAGACCGGAAGGTCTCGCGCGGATGGTCGCGAAGGGGCTGAAGAACCCCGCGTTCCGAGCCTACCTCAAGGCGCAGCTCGACGCGTCGCCGTATCGCGAGCACAAGCTGCAGTTCGAGACGTTCCTGGCCGCGAACAGCGGCCGCGCGCTGCGCGAAGTCGCGTCCGAAAACAGCGTGACGAAGGAGAACCTTGCGGCGGAAGCGAAGGCTGCAATCGCGCTCGAGGTGTATCTGCCTGTCCCCGCGCATCGCGCCGCCTGGCAGGGCGACGAGCACATCCTCGTCGCGACGGCTCTGACGGACGACGACCCGCCGATCGCGTTCGATGCCGAGGGGCACCGTCACGCGCTTGATCCCAAGGCGCCTCCCTCGACACCGGTGCTGGCCATCGTGCCGGTGGAGACGGATTTCTCGGACAAGCCCGCACCGATGCAATGCTTCGAATCTTGCGACGCAGGCGGTGCCGGAGGGGGTTCCACTCCATCGGCCGCGGGGCTCTACATGACCAAAAGCCATTTCACGCAAACGTTTGAAAGCTGGTTGAAGGGCGCGCCTGAATTTGAGGTACACATCCTCGGCCAAAAAGGGACGAGCGATTCGTTGTCTGACTATCAGTGTGCCGGGGAGCTCGCGGGTGGCCCGTACTACTTCGACCAGAATGATCTCGATTGGTCGGGAAGCGTCTTGCTGTTCTCGAAGACACAACTCGATCAGTACAATGCCGCGCACGCTGGACAGAATGTTCGAGTCTTCGTGGTCGAGGATGACGACACGGCCTGCCAGATCAAGACGGACCCCGATCGCTTTCAGAGGTTGATACTCAAGGTGGACAGCGCATATGACCGCCTCACGACGGGCAATGATTCCAGCACCGCCATAAGCAAGTACTGGGGATTTGCGAGAGCGGGATACAACGTCTGGCAGGCGCTCGCTTCGTGGTTCAAAAGCAACGATGAGCTTGTCGGCAACGCGGTCGAGGATCGCATCGTGGGGGCATTCTACCCCGGATACAACTGGTTCGTGAAAGGTGAGAACAACATCACGAACGGTTGGATCCACCTCGAGATGAAATGACATGGCCAACTTGCGCCCGCTGCTCGCAATAGTCGTGGTGCTCGCCGTCGGACGAACGCGCCTCGGGATGTCGCAGTGGTACGTCGGTCTCGAAATCGCAGCGACACGATATGGCGGATCGGCACATGACACGACGAATGGACACGTCGCCTCCGACGGGCGCCCCGGCGACGCGACGGCCTGGAGCATTCGCTTCGGGCGCAATTGGCAGCGGTACGGGATCGCACTGCGCGCGACGTATGCGAATCCAGGACTGACCCTGGCTGGTCAGGGTGTCAGCGTGAGCGACAAGACAGCAGGCAAGCTCATCGAGGCTGCGACGATGGTCAGCACCCGGGTAGGAGGGATCGGGCCGAGCGGAGCGGTACGAGCGGAAGTGGGGCCATCCCTCCACCTGTGGGACTTTGGCGGCGAGATCCGATCGCGAGTCGGCGCGGTCGGCGCCGCCGTCTACGAATGGCCCTTTGCGGG
>WNFH01001696.1_pt1 | contig 15050 bp, 11 predicted proteins | sample 5400411 | NCBI WGS metagenome assembly WNFH01 (sample SAMN13153347, study PRJNA577476) | soil metagenome | isolation source: 200 cm saprolite under Douglas fir tree site 2 hole 3 | place: USA:California | collected 2015-04-18
TCGCGCTTACAAAAATTGCTTCACGTCCGAACCAGTGAGCTGCCCTCATGTAAATGCTGCCCGCGTGGACCGATGGCATGGCCCCCACGACAATGTGCGCGCCGTTCAGCGCTACTGAAAAATCATGAGTGATCCCCACAGCCGCCGGAATCGTGATTTGCGGAAGATACGCACTGTTTTCCCGGTCACGACGCATCGTTTCGGCGAGAGCCTCATTGTGCACCCAGAGCGAAATCTCGTGCGGCCTTCGCGCGGCGGACAGAACCACGGACAGCGCCGTGCCCCAGCTTCCCGCCCCGAGAATGGCGATCTTCGTCATTCCGCGCCCTTCTTCCCGCTGAGAGAGAATTTTGGTTCCGCGCCCGCGACGAGGCGCCGGATGTTGGCGGCATGCTTGTAGACGATGAGCAGCGCGGCCGCCAGCGTGCCATACGAGATGACCGGCGGCGGGGCATGAGGCGGCGCCCAAAGCAAATAGGTGAGCAGCGGCATCGCGGCAGCCGCCGAAATCGAGCCCAGCGAAACGTAGCGCCAGAACGTGACGACGAGAATAAACAGGATGACGGAGCCCAGAAATGCCGGCGGGCAGAGAACCAGAAAGACTCCCGCGGCCGTCGCCACGCCTTTGCCGCCTTTGAATTTCAACCAGACCGGGAAGCAGTGGCCCACCAGGGCTCCCAGTCCCGCCAGCATCATCCAGCGCGAATCGCCCTCTGAACCCCAGGCCGCCAGCAGGACGGCGAGCGCGCCCTTGGCGGCGTCGAGCAGCAGCGTGAGCACGCCGGGCACGAAGCCGGCGACCCTGGCAACGTTGGTCGCTCCAATGTTTCCGCTGCCGGCACGGCGCACGTCAGTCCCGCCAAATAATTTTGCGAGGATCAACCCGAAGGGAATCGACCCCAAAAGATACGCGGCGGCAGGAATCACAAGGAACGCAACGTTTTTCGCAATCATGCGCCGCTAGGCCTCCGCCGTTACAAAAGAAAAACTTGCGAGCGTAGTGTACTCCGCGCCGCCGGATTTTAGCTTGCTCTCGATGAGATGAAATTGCCGCGTGCAGAGCGAGCCAAAATCGCGCGGAGCGTTCTCACGGATCGCGGAACGCAGGTTTTCCGGCAGCCCGGGCTTCGCGAAGCGCGCCAAAGTCAGGTGCGGCTCGAACAGCCGCTGTTCGCGGGGGATTCCTTGTTTTTCCAGGGCGCTCTCGATGTCCGAGGCGAGTGTTTTCAGGTTCGGCGAGGCGGCGATGCCGGCCCATAAGACGCGGGGACGTCTTTCATCCGGGAAGAAACCCAGGCTTCGGAAATCGAGCGTCACCGGCAGATCCGAACGCACCGTGGCAAGTGCTTCTCGCAGGGAACCCAGTTTCGCAGGAGGCACTTCGCCGATGAACTTGAGCGTTAAATGAAGATTTTCCGGGCGCACCCAGCGCGTTTGCGTGGAAATCGCGCGAAGCGACCGGATCAGCGCGGCGAGGTTTTCCCGCACCGCGGAGGGCGTCTCCAGCGCGATGAAGAGGCGCACGCGTCAGGACCTTCTGCCGACGCGCGGCGGGGGCTCCCCGCCATTGTAAAGAAAATGGATGCGCACCATGTCCAACGCCAGCTGCGAGGCATGCCAGCGGATCGTTTCGCGGTCGCCTGGGAAGCGCACGCCGCGTTCCTTGACGCCGCCGGCGTGCGCCAGCGCGATGTGCACGGTGCCCACGGGCTTTTCCTCGCTGCCGCCGCTCGGCCCCGCGATCCCGGTGATGGCCGCGCCCAGCGTGCTCCCGACCCTCCGCCGGATTCCGTCGGCAAGCGCCATCGCCACTTCGCCGCTGACCGCCCCTTTCGCCTGAATAAGCTCCGGCGGAACATCGGCCCACGCCGTCTTCAGCTCGTTGCTGTAGCAGACCGCGCCGCCGAGAAAATACGACGAGCTGCCCGCGATGCTCGTCAGCCGCTGCGCCAGCAACCCGCCGGTGCAGCTTTCCGCAACGGATATCGTGGCGTTGTTCAGCGTGAGCATGCGCGCGACCACTTCCTCCATCGAAGAGCCGTCTTGCGAGAAGATGCGGTCGGTGAGCGCGATTTCGAAGCCCTTCACGATTTCATCCAGTGTTTTCTGCGCTTGCGCCGCGTCCTTGGTCCAGATGCGCAATTGAATCTGAATTTCCCCGGGCGCGGCAAGGATCGTGGTGTTCACGTCCGCATAGCGCGTGTAGATGGGCTTGATCCGCTGCTCCACGCTCGATTCGCCCATGCCGGCCACGCGCAATTCCCGCTGAAACATGCGAATGCCCGAGCTGCGCCGCTCCAGCCGCGGCAGCACCTGTTCGCCGAACATCGGCTTCAATTCGCGTGGCGGGCCGGGAAGCAGCGCGAGGATACGCCCCGCGTCTTCGATCCATAGCCCCGGCGCCGAACCGCGCGGATTCTCGAGCACTTCCGCGCCTTCCGGCACCATCGCCTGCCGCACGTTCACCGCGGGCATTTCCCGGCCAAGCTGGCGGAAGCGCCCTTCGATGGAGCGCAGAATCGCGTCGTCGCGGCGCAGCTTGCGGCCCAGAAGCTCGGCGACCGTTTCGCGCGTCAGGTCGTCTTCCGTGGGGCCCAATCCCCCGCTCGCGATGATCAAAGGCACGCGGTTCAGCGCATCGCGAAACGCTTCGGCGAGCAGATCGCGGTTGTCGCCGACAATCGTCTTGCGAACGACTTCGATGCCGAGCTTGTTCAGCTCTCCGGTCAGGAAGAGCGAGTTGGTGTCGGTGCGGTCCGGAGTCAGCATCTCCGAACCGACCGCAATGATTTCCGCTTTCATCTTGTCGATTATCCGAGGAGCGGCAAGCCGCGCACGTCCCAATCGAGCGTGAAAAGTGCGGTGGAGCTGGCCAGGATGGCGCGCCCCGACGGTAGCAGCGCCAGGCCGACGAGGCCGGAGCCGCTGAGCACCACGTCCGCCTGATGCTGCGGGGTGATTTGCACGATGCCGCGGCGGCCCCCGTACGACGCCACAACATATAGATTCGCGTCGCGATCGAAGGCCAGGCCCTGCGGGCGTCCGAGACCCCGGAAAAAAACGCTGACGTCCCCGCCCTGCGTGATGCCATACACGCGGTCGAAGCTGGAGGTGGTCGGTCCCGTGACGTAGAGATCGCCGCCGGGATGAAGCGCCAGGTGATACGCGGCAAGGGAGGGCTCCAGCGTGGCAAATACGAAAATCTCCCGGCTCGGGCTGATCTTGAAAATCGTGCCGCTGCGGTCGCCCACGTAGAGATTGTCCGCGCGGTCAAACGCGATGCCCGTGGCAATCCCCATGCCTTCGATCCACTGCTCCGCGCGGCCCTCGGGCGTTATGCGGTGGATCGTGCCGTCGTTGCGGCAGGAAACGAAGAGATTGCCCTCGCGGTCAAGCGCCAGCCCGCTGGGATTCACGAGCGAAGTGACGAAGGGCTTCACGTTGTAATTCGCGGTGATCTTGTACAGCGAAACGGGGACACGCTGCCCGCGCGCGCCGCTGTACGTGACGTAAATGTTGCCTTCGCGATCCACCGCCGGATTCGTGACCGGATGGAGATTGTCTGCGATTTGCAGGCCGATGTGCACCGGATGCGGCTGGCTTTCGTGGCCGTTGCTCGCCACGCGCACCACGCCGCCGCTCGCTCCTTCCGGAACGCGCGCGACCAGCCGGTTCTCGCTCGCCAGCGCCAGGCTCGCTTCCGCTTCCCCAAAACGCACCACCGGCCGCGTTTGTGCGGGCGAAACGAAGCCGCGGCCGTGAATGGTGATTTCGCCGCCGGGAATGGCCGCTGCGGGCGCGACTCTCTCAATGTGCGGGATGCCGTTTTTTTCTGCCGACGAGCCAAAACCGAATTTCATACCCAACCAATGTGAAACGTGAGCAGACCAAAGTGTAACGCCACACGCAGCAGAATTGCAGCGTAGACGCCCGCCATCCAGTCGTCCGCCATGATCCCCCACCCGCCCGGCAGTTTTTCCAGCCGGCGCACCGGCCACGGCTTCCAGATGTCGAACACGCGAAAAAGTATAAAACCCAGGAGCAGGTATTTCCAGTTGAGCAGGCTGAGCGCAAAAAACAGGCCATAGATGGACAATTCCGGGCGTGCGGTAAGGTATGGGATGGCGATGGGGATGAGAGGCAGAACGAGCGCGAGCTGCTGTCCGGAAGCTTCATCGATTACGACGTATTGTGGATCCGCCACCCCCGCGTAAGCCGCGACGCGACCGGCGCTCCACACCCCGAGAGCCGATATCAGAAACAACCCCAGGAAAGAAAAAACCGGAAATAGAGAAGAAGGCGCACCACCCGTCATTTTGGATGAGGCAATGGCTGCAATATAAAGTACGCTGCCCGAGAAATGCCCGAGACTCATGAGCCAGAGCCAAGCAGCAGCGGTCGGAATCAGCGCTCCAAAAAGTGAGCCCCAGGTGCCGGGACCAGGCTTGAGGCGGCCCACGCCGAGAACGGTCGCGATGGCAAGCGCAAGACGCAGCTTCTTGCGCGGCGCTTCTGGCGCAGTCGTTGCCTCAACGCTTGGCGTCATTGGGGTTGTCGAGATCGAGGGTGGTGGCCTTGCGGTCGCCTTCGATCTTTCCTTCTTCGTCGAAAACCGGGTCGGAGACCACATATTTTTCGCTGGCCCAGTTGCCCAAGTCGCGGTCCCGGCAGCGCTCGCTGCAAAAAGGGAAGTCCGCATGTAGAGTCGAATCCGTCTCAGCTTTGCAGATCGGGCACTTGTGTTTCATCGATGCTTACCCCAGCGGCGCTTGATCCGTGATTCCGAGCGGAGCGATCGAAGTTTCCGGTCTTGGCGGAAGGAATCTCTCTTCGACTTTCGCAACGCCCAAGAATGACGCGCAGGCCAAAGTTTACCCCAGGACGCGCAGCGGCGCGCCGGTAGCGATGCGGTGAAGCTTTTCCGGGGGCACGGCTGCAGGAAGGGATGCGTCACCTACGCTGGCCCTCCCGGCGGGCCGGGGGAGGATTTCGACGACCCGGCCGATCAGATCGTACGCATCGGCTTTGGTAATTTCGACGCGCGCCACGTCGCCGGCGACCGCAATCTCTCCGCCGGGCAATTCGATATCGGTGAGATACAGCTTCCCGTCGATTTCTGGCGCCATGCTTTCCAGCCGCGCTTCCCAAATCAGCGGGTTGTCTTTCGAGAGGCCCTCGACGAGCGCTGTAAAGCCACGCTCCTTCGGTGCGCGCGATTTCGCACGCACATACTTGGCGCGCAAATTCTCGCGCGAAATCTTCTTCTGGATGGCCATTAAGCGGTTGCGCCGGCCGGTGATCGTCTCCGCGTCTATTTTTTCATCGAGTGCATAACTTCCCGCGTTATCCACGTCGGAATATTCAAAAACGCCCATCCAGTCGAAGTTTGCAATCCTTACAAAATCGCACAGCTCCTCGAAATCTGTTTCGGTTTCTCCAGGGAATCCTACGATAAACGAAGTCCGCAGGGTGACGCCTGGAATCGTTGCGCGGATGCGTTCGAGCAATTTCAAAAACGCGTCTCCGCTAGAACCGCGCTTCATGCGCGCCAGCACGCTGCGGCTCGCGTGTTGCAGCGGCATGTCCATGTATTTCGCCAGCCTGGGATGCACCGCAATTGTATCCAGCTGTTTCTGAGTCACGCGATTCGGGTAGGCATACAGAAACCGCACCCACAGCAAGTCGTCCACTTGCGCAAGTTTTTCCAGCAGTCGCGCAAGCCCATCGCGCAACCCGAGATCTTCGCCATAAGAAGTGGTGTCCTGCCCGATCAGCGTGATCTCCCGCGCGCCGGCTCTTGCGAGATTCTCCGCTTCGCGCACCACCGATTCGAACCGCCGGCTGCGGAACGCTCCCCGAAGCTTGGGAATGATGCAGAAGGAGCAGGGATGGTCGCAGCCTTCGGCGATTTTGATGTAGGCGGCGTGCTTCGGTGTGGTGACGATGCGCGGCGTCAGATCGTGATAGAGAAACGCGGGCGGCTGCGCCGGCAGCACGCGCAAATCTCCCTCGACCGCTTCCAGTATCCGCTCAACTTCGCCGGTGCCCACGACGGCGTCCACTTCCGGCACCTGCTCCAGAATTTGTGCGCGGAAACGCTCGACCAGGCAGCCCGCGACGATCAATTTTTTCGCCGCGCCGAATTTTTTGTGCTCCGCCATCTCCAGGATGGCATCGACGGATTCTTTTTGCGCTGCCTCGATGAAGCTGCAGGTGTTCACGACCAGCACTTCCGCTTCGTCGGCCCGCGGGGTCAGCTCATATCCTCCGTGCGCAAGAATGCCCATCATCACCTCGCTGTCCACGAGGTTCTTCGGGCATCCCAGGCTGACGAATCCGACCTTGGTCATAGGCAGTTAATTGGCGCCTTCGCGCAATTCTAGATTGTAACATGGGCTTGAGAGCCTCCTGCGACGTGAAACCCTTGACTTTGTTTTACGTCTTTAGTAACCAGAGGCTCGACAAATCGGAAAGGAGTCCCCTGCCATGCGGAATTGGATCGTTCGATGGTTTGGCGTTACGTTGCTTGGCGCCTTAACCCTCTCGGCGCAAACGCCTCCGAAACCCGACACGGAGAAAAAGCCGGACTCGGCTGAGAACAAGAAACCTGAGACACCTAAGGAGAAGGCCTTTGCCGATGTGGTTAAGGACGCGAAGGTCATCAAAGGGCTATTCACTTTTTATCAGATGGAAGACCAAGTTTTCCTGGAGATACTGCCCGATCAGCTTGAAAAGATGTACATGTTGTCGCTGACGTGCGAGTCGGGCCTCGGCGAGGCGGGCTTTTACGCTGCGGAAAGTTGTGGTGAGACCGCGATCGTCTTTCACAAGCAAGGCAAGAGCGTACAGTTGATTGCGAAGAACACCCGCTTCGTAGCGCAAGAAAAGTCACCGATGGAACGGGCCGTGTCCCATTCCTTCAGTGACTCGATTCTTGGAGCAAGCAAGCTGGAAAGTTTGCCGCACCCCGAACGCAAGAGCCTGCTCATCGACCTCGGGGCGGTGTTGCTGACCGACGTGCCGATGATCGGTTACGAACTCGAAGCGCGCTTCCGCATCCCCTACCACTTCGATCAGAAAAACAGTTACTTCCGGATGCTCAAAGCATTCGAAAAGAACGTGGAGATCGAGACCGTAGGCCATTACGCCGCGGATCATCCTCCGGTTCCCCCGCTGCTGCCTCCCGGAACGCCTCCGCCACCGACGCCGCCTCCACCACGCAACATTCCGGACGTGCGCAGCATGCAGTTCCATCTCCGTTACAGCGTTTCGGAGCTGCCGCAAACGGGCTATCGTCCGCGCCTTGCTGATGATCGCGTTGGCCACTTCTTCACACAAGTGCAGGACTACAGCACGAGCGACAAGAGTTTCGAATCGAGCCGGCGATATATTCACCGCTGGCGTCTGGAAAAGCAGGATCCTTCAGCGGCGCTCTCTCGCCCGAAGCAACCCATCGTGTTCTGGCTGGAAAACTCCATTCCCGTGGAATACCGCGACGCGATCCGCGAAGGTGTGTTGCTCTGGAACAAGGCTTTCGAGCGAATCGGATTCCAGGACGCCATCGAAGTGAAACAGCAACCGGACAACGCGGACTGGGATCCGGCAGACGTGCGGTACAGCACGCTGCGTTGGTTTACCGGCTACCCCGACCCCGGATTTGCACAAGGTCCGTCCCGGGTAAACCCGCTCACCGGGGAAATTTACGATGCGGATATTCGATTTGATGCGGGCATGACGCGCTTCTTCCATAGGGAACTCAGCGAATTCATCACGCCTGCAGCCATGCCGTGGATGGACCAGCCCCGGCAACCGTTCCTTGCTCCCTGGCATAACGGGCCGAGCGATTTTTGCGACATCGCCGAGGGCGCCGTTCTGGACGCGGAGTTCTCCTTTGACCTGCTGGTTGCGCGTGGAATGGATCCGCAAGGGCCCGATTCCGAGAAATTCATCCATGATTATCTCGTGGAAATCGCGGCTCACGAGGTTGGTCATACACTCGGTCTGCGCCACAACTTCCGGGCCAGCACCATCCACACGCTGGAGCAGGCGCAGGATCGCGCATTGACGGAGCGCGAAGGGTTGACCGGGTCAGTGATGGACTATATCCCCACGAATATTGCCCTGCGTGGGGCCAGGCAAGGTGAATATCACCAGACTACGCTCGGATCGTACGACTATTGGGCCATCGAGTACGCTTATAAGCCGATCGCAGCGTCCGTTCCGGAGGAAGAGTTGCCGGAACTCCGCAGAATTGCTTCGCGCGCATCAGAGCCGTTGCTGGCTTACGACACGGACGAGGATGCCGGCATCGGCGGAGGTCCCTTCGACATGGATCCGGTGGTGAACCGCTTTGATTTCGGGACCGACCCGCTGAAGTTTTACGCGCTTCGGCTCAAGCTTGCGGACGAGGTCCGGGGAAACATGGAAGAGAAGCTGCAGAAACCCGGCGAGGGCTATCAGGTGCTGCGGCGCAGCTTCAACGTGGCGTTTAGCGAGGAGGGTTCTTCCCTTTACCTTACTTCCAAATATATCGGCGGCGTATACCACTACCGCGACCACGTGGGCGACCCGGGGAACCGCGTGCCATTCGACCCGGTGCCGGCGGCAAAGCAAAAAGAAGCGCTGCAACTCCTCCGCGAGCATCTGTTCTCACCGCGCGCCTTCCAGTTTTCTCCCCAATTGCTGAACAAGCTGGCCAACACGCGCTTCACTGACTTCAGGGATTTTGGTTCGTTGAGAACAAGGTTCGACGTGCCGATCCACGACATGGTCTTGTCACTGCAGACCCTTGTCCTGGATCGTATCTATCATCCAATTGTGATGAGCCGCATCCTGGACTCGGAGGTCAAGGTGAAGGCGCAGGCCGAAGCGTTCAGCCTGGGGCAGCTGTTTTCAGAGGTGCAGGATTCCATCTGGGCGGAACTCAAAGCCCCGGGCCCGGCCTTGAACATCGACAGCTACCGGCGTTCCCTGCAACGCGCACACTTGCGGAAGCTAACCGGCATGGTGTTACGCGAGGCAGGAGTGCCCGAAGATGCCCAGACGCTCTCCCGGCAGAACCTCGTGGCGTTGCGGAGTCAAGTGCAAGCCGCAGTCGCCAAGCCGGGAGTGAAAATGACCGTGGAAACGCGCGCGCACTTGAACGAGTCCATTTCGCGGATCGACGATGCGCTCAAGGCTAATATGCAGAGAACTGCTTTTTAGAATCTTGTGGAAAGGCCGATCAGCTCCGGCGGAGAACCGTGCGGACCTCACCGAGCAATTGGCGGAGGCGGGAGGCGTCGCAGGGCGCGCTGCCGAATCGTGCCTGCGCGTAAATCTGCGTGAATTCCCGGACAGGAGAAGCGAGATTCGGGGAATCCACCGCGGCGGCAAACTCGAGCGGCGTTTGTGATTCCATCCGTAGGAAGCCGCGTCGCGCCAGCGTTCGCAGCAAATCGGCGTAAAGCCGCGAGGCCAGCTGGGGATTGCTGCGGGCGGTTTTGTTGGCCCGCAACTGGAGGAACAGACGGATGCGGCGAACCATTTCCGTAATCAGGTTAAAACGCAGCGCCACCAGGAAAAGTACCAGCGCGAACGGCAGCAGAAAGCCCAGCGCGCCATTCTGAAACTGCCAGGACTTCATCCATTTCCTGCCCGCACGCTGCTTTCCCTCGAACCAGGCGCGCACCGATTCGCTCCAATTCCGCGAACCGCGCTGCAGATTCTGCGCCAGGATCAATTGGTGGGTGAAGTCGTAGCCAATCACCCACTCGTTCCAGGTGATCTCCAGCCAGTCGGCGTATTGTCCAAGACGCCTGAGGAAACCGGTTGCGCTTTCCGGCGCTGCCGGCGTGGGATCGAACGTTTGCCAGCCATTGCCGGGAAAATAGACCTCCACCCAGCTGTGGGCGTCGCTCGCGCGCACAATGTAATCTCCGCCCAGATCGTTGTATTCGCCCGGGAGGAATCCATTCACTTCCCGGGAAGGAATGCCGAGCGTGCGCAACAAGATGGCCATCGCCGAAGCGAAGTATTCGCAGTGGCCGGCGCGGGTGACGAAAAGAAAATGCGCCAGCGGATCGTCGCCGGGTTTTCCCGTCAGATCCAGCGAGTACGCGTAACGGGTGCGCAGGTAGCTCTCGATCGCGAGGGCTTTGTCAAAGGGAGTCTGCGCGTTCCGGGTAATCTGCGCCGCCAACCCGGGAATACGCGGGTCAAGCTTCGGAAGCTGCAGGTACGCGGCGGAGATCTCGCCGGGATAATCCGTTGGAGCGGCGCGGAGCTTCGCCGCATTTGGCGGGGGCAGGCGCGAGAAGCCGGAGTATCGCATGGCCGCGTAATTATGAAAGGGATTCAGGAGGGTGCCGGTGGAATCGCGGATGATATAGGCGCGGCGCACCAGAGAGAAACTGCTCCCACTTTCACCGGTGAAATTGCCTTTGAGCGAAATGACTCTGCCGGGAACGAAGATCGCATCGGTGGCCAGAGGTTCGAGGAACACGGTGTAAAAAAGCCCCGGCCCGAGCAAATCCATTTTCTGGGCGGAATCCGCAGTGTAAATCCATCCATCGGGATTGGGCAGCAGCGTTTGTCCGTTGCGCTCGTTCGAAGACCAGCGCTTGCCATCGAAAGTCGTCAGGGCGATGCCTCGCCAGCGCAACCGGTCGTAAGCGACGGGCTTCCCGGTCTGGACGCGCATGACCACGGCGGAATTTTTCTTGATCTCGCCAATCTGGCCGAGCTCGACCGTATCGCTGAAACCCGTCATCAAGGACGGGCTGAAGCTGGTGCGGCCGAGGTAGCTGGCATTGAAACGCGGGAAAAAGAAAAACAATCCCGTGCCGAGCACCATGGATCCCAGCGCCGCGCCGAGCGCCGCAAGGCTCAGAGCGCGGGTCAGTTTTCCATCGCGGGCATCCCGGGGGCCGGGCGCGGGCGTGACGGCCCCCACGGCTCCGCGGCGCAATTCCATGCCTACAAAAGTTGCGACTCCAAAGAGCAGATAAACAAAAAAGAATAACAGGAAGGCGGTGTCCACCGTCAGAACCGCGGCGGCCAGAATCCCCGCGAAGGAGAGCATGCAGAGAAAGAGCGCGTCGCGATCGCTAGCCGCGCTGTAAAAGCGCACGATGGTGACAAAAATCAAAAAATGAACCGCTCCCAGCAGCGCGGCAAAGAGCGGCGGGTTGGACGAATTGCCGACGAAGAAACGCGAAAGAATCAGCGTGTCAAACGGAAAGAAAGCGAGATAGGACAGGACGCACCAGGTCGCCGCGCGGTGCGAAATCTCGGCGGGGCGCCCGTGCCACCAGCGGTAACCCTTGTACAGAGCGGCGAGCGGAGCGACAAAACTGCTAAAGATGTCCAGTTTGCCGGTGCCGACGAGCGTGAGGAAGGACGTGAGAATGAGCAGAGAGAGAGAGGTGCGGAAGAAACGCTCGGCGGGCAGAGCCGGAGCACTCGGAGTGGTGGCGGAGGCGGCCATGGCGGAATTTTTATCGTAACACCTGCGGGGGCGGAACGAAAAAACCGGAGCGAAAAGATAACTCTCAGCGCTTGCCGGGAGCGGAGTCCGCCGATGCGAGAGCGGCACGAGCGATCTTTCGCGTGAGGTTGGAGACCGGAAGCAGGGAAATGTCATGCAGCGGAACGCGCTGCGCGCCGGCGATGCGAGGGAGCTTTCTGACCTGGATGCGGAAGGGCACGATGGTGATCCGACGATAGGTCACGGCGTGACGAACTCTGCCGGCCGGAAGGAAATGCCAGTTGCCGGTGCTCACGCCGCGAAGGAGCTTGCGGAGAAAGGCACGCAATTTTTCAGCGGGATCTCCGGTGACGGAAGCTGCCGGAAAATGCCACATCCTGGAAACCAGCGATGGCGCGTAATCCGCCAACGCATCTACGTCCGTGTCCTGCGGCGGAGGGAGCAGGAAGGTCCACCCTTCGTTATCCACAAAGACGGCGGCGGCGAGAGTCACTTGCACGGTCGCCCGCTTATTGCGTTTCTCCGGCAAAATATCAGCGATGCCGAGCTTCCGACCTTCGCAGAATTGCGCGACGGGGCAGAGCAGGCATTGCGGCGATTTCGGCGTACACAACGTGGCACCGAGTTCCATCACAGCTTGATTCCATTCGCCGGGCGTTTTGGGATCCAGCAGAGCATCCGCGGTGGTTTGCACCGCTTGCCATCGCTGCGGCTCGCGCAAGTCCCCGCGAATCGCTCCGAGCCGCGCGAGGACGCGCGCGACATTGCCGTCGAGCACGGCGTGTTTTTTGCCGAAGGCGATGCTCAGGATCGCCGCTGCGGTATAGCTGCCGACGCCGGGCAGGGCCAGGAGGTCTTCCGGATTCGCCGGAAATGCGCCGCCGTGCTTCGCGACAATTTGCTTCGCGGCCTTCTGCAAGTTGCGCGCGCGGCCGTAATAGCCGAGGCCGGACCAAAGGCGCAGCACCTCCTCCTGCGGCGCAGCGGCGAGCGTTCGGATATCGGGAAAACGCTCGAGGAAACGTTCGTAGTAAGGGATGACGGCGGCCACGCGAGTCTGCTGCAGCATGATTTCCGATAGCCAGATGCGGTAGGGGTCCTGTGTGCGGCGCCACGGGAGGTCGCGGCGGAACTGGCGAAACCAGGCAAGCAGTTGTTCGCGAAAGGTGGCGAGCTCGCGGCCGTTGAGCATGACTCGGCCACATTCTCCCACAGCTTGTGCGTTCGATTCCGCCGAGAATGCCCTTAATCGGCGGCGTCGTCGAGGAAGACGATGTAGGACGAGCCCCACACGGCGGCCGGGATGGAGCCGCGGGGCTGGCTGGTCACAATGATCTTGAAGAGGTGGGGCGAAGCGGCAAGATCGGCCATCAACGCTTGCCTGGGATCGGGCGGCAGGGGCTGCGCGAGAGCCAGATGGCGCAGGATGGCGAAGATGATTTTGTCGGCGGATGCAAGAGGGGTTTCCACGCCGGCGCTGCGAAATTCCAACATCGCATCGCGCTCGTAGAAGTGCCAGGCGAGGCTGGCGCAGATGGTCACGGCGCGCTCGAAACGCTCTGCCCTCGCGGAGAAGCGCGGGTTTACGGCCGAAGCGTCCTCCGCCGGAAGATGGGGATCGAGGACGAGCAGGACGCGGAAGTCGTCTTCGCGGGTGAATTCGCGGACCATGAGCGAACCGGAGCGAGCCGAAGCTTTCCAGTGGACGTGGCGCGCGCTGTCCGTTGGAAGATAACCGCGCAAGGCATAAAGATCCTGGCCGCGGCCTTTCGTCAGGCTTTCGAGCGCTCCCTGCAGGCCCGGCAGAATTTCCAGATATTCTTCGGTCGGCTCCACGGACGGATAGACCAGCGCTTCCGTCTTGAGATGGAGGCGCCGCGCTTTCTGCAGAAAACCGAAGGGGAATCGCGTGACAATCCGGAAGGCGTCCTGGCGATAAACGCCCCGGCGGGGAAAGGTCAGGGGCACGATTTGGTGAACGCCGTCGTGCTTGGGGAGGTAGGGAAAATAAACCGGGGTTGGGAGGATGGCGACAGCGGCAGAGCCTTTCGTCCTGGCGGCTTCGACGCGCAGCGAAAAAGAAGGCAGCGTCAGCTTTTCGTTTTCGAGTTCCACGACGGCGCGGACGGGCTGGCCCGCAAAGAGATGCTCGGGCAAGACGAGACGCATGGCGATGCCGGAGAGAGTGATCGCGGAGAGGATGCCGGAGATCAGGATGATGGCGATGAGGCTCGCGAGAATCAAAAACAGAAGATTGTTGCCGGTGTTCAGCGCCGCAAGGGTGACGAGGAGGATTCCGGCCAGATAGATCCAGCCTGCGCGCGTAATGCGGTAGTCCACCTTGTTGCCGAGCCAGCGGAGCGGCGTGCGCTTGGCCAAGATGGGAACGAGAGTGATGCCCACCCAGGCGGCAATGGCGAGAGCGGCGAGCGCCGAAGTGCTGGCGAGAGCGAGCTGGCCGAGTTCCGCGGCCGCGCCGGAATAGAGCGCCAGGAGCAGGGCGGCGGTGAGCGCGGCCATGGAGAGAAGGAAAGCGCGCACAGCGGGGCGATCGGCTCTGGCCCAAAGTTGCGCGAGGGTGGAATTGGCAGCGCTCATTTTGGCGTCAGAAGAAGGAAAACGCAGGTTCCTCCCGATAGGACTCGGGAATCGCGCTCCCCGCCGGGCGCTCGCCGGTCCGCAAAACCATCCGGAGCGCAAGAAACGCGGTTCGCTCGGAATGATAATCGGTCGAGTGTGAAGATAAATTTCACCGAATGGCTCGAAGCTACAGAGGGACCGGAACGGACTCGACGATTTCGCGAAGAACGGATTCCGTCGTCTCTGATTTTTTCTGCAGCGAAGCGTGGCGCGAGCTGACGACGACGCGATGGGAGAAAACCGAGACGGCGAGCTGCTTGAAGTCGTCGGGGAGGCAGTAATCGCGGCCGTCGAGGTAGGCCCGGGCTTGCGCCGCGCGCTGGAGCATGAGCGTGCCGCGCGGGCTGACGCCCAGCGCCAACTGGTCCGATTTGCGCGTGCGGTTGACGATCTCCAGCGCGTAATCGTGCAGGCTGGAGTCCACTTTGACATGCATGACGGCATCCTGCATGGCCAGCACGTCGCCGACATTCGCGACGGGGTCCAGGGAGCCGAGTGGGTCATCCCCGACGCGGCTCCGCAGAATGTCTTTTTCCGTTTCCTGCGAGGGGTAGCCCATCTTGATGCGCATCAGGAAACGGTCGAGCTGCGATTCCGGCAGCGGATAGGTGCCGTGGTGCTCGACCGGGTTTTGCGTGGCGATGACGAGAAAGGGCTGCAAGAGCGGGAGCGTTTTGCCGTCAACGGTGACCTGGGCCTCGTTCATGGCTTCGAGCAGCGCGGATTGCGTGCGCGGCGTGGTGCGGTTGATTTCGTCGGCGAGCACCACGTTGGCGAAAATCGGGCCGGGACGGAATTCAAATTCGCGCGACTCGGGATTGTAGACGCTGACGCCGAGAACGTCGCTGGGTAGCAGGTCGGAAGTGAACTGAATGCGCTGGAAGCTGCAATGAAAGGATTTCGCAAGCGCTTGCGCCAGAGTGGTTTTGCCGACGCCAGGCAC
>WNFH01001698.1_pt1 | contig 15044 bp, 14 predicted proteins | sample 5400411 | NCBI WGS metagenome assembly WNFH01 (sample SAMN13153347, study PRJNA577476) | soil metagenome | isolation source: 200 cm saprolite under Douglas fir tree site 2 hole 3 | place: USA:California | collected 2015-04-18
GTGATCTCGGCCGACTATGCCCACTGGAAGCGGGTCATTCGCAAAGAGCTCGGCCCCATCGCCGGGATCATGCAGCGCAAGCTCACGCTCCAGGGCTCGCTCGCGACCGTGGTGCGGTTCGTGAAGTCGGCGGAGCAGCTCGTCGAGGCCGCGACGACGGTGCCGACGCGGTTCCTGGACGAGTGAGCCTGGGGCCCGGCGCCGGCCGCGTTTCGCCTAGAGATTGCGGAGAATCTTGTCCGGCGTGCTGACGTTGGGGAAGAACACCCGATCGCTCAACCGGTTGAACGCGACGCGCAGCGTCGGGAACCGATCGGCGGCGGCGCGGTAGATGCTCGCAACGCCGAAGCGCTCGGCGAGACGGTGCTCGGCGGCGAGCCGATAGCCCTGCCGGCCCAGCTGGTCATAGTACGGCAGGTCGGGGCCACCCTTGCGGGTGCGCCGCGCTTCGATGTAATCCGGGAACAAGCCGGCGAACCAGAGGCTGTAATTGCCGAGATGCACACGCAGCAGCAGTCCCCGTTCTCCGCCATCGTCGTCGAGCCCGGTGAGGTCCGCCACCATGTCGGTCAGGTAGTGGTAGGTCCCGTCGTCGGCCCGGCGAATGCGGCTGTGGCGGTCGTGGTCGCCGAATTCGAGCAGCAGCGCCGCCAGATAGTCGGCGAGCTCCGGATCGTCGACCCCCGCGGCGCGGAGCGTGTGCCGCACCGCGACGTAGGTGAAGAGCGGCGCGGAGGGAACCACCAGGGTACGCAGCACGCGCAGCGCCTCGAGCAGATCCGGCTCATCGAGCAGCCGGTCGGGTCCCTGCTCCAAGAGCAGGCGCTCGTAGCGGTCGCGCCGCGCGGCGTCACCGCGCGCCAGGGCGAGCATGGCGAGCCGGAAATCCGCTGCCCGCAAGCGACCGCGCACGTTGGCCAGGATCATGCCGAAGCCTCTCTCTAGCGCGCGGAGCGCGCGGCCCAGCGGTGAGTTGCTGGCGCGTCTCACGACGCTGGCCCAGGAACTCGCCGGGGCGTTCCGCCCCGCCACCGTGGTCGAGCTCGTTGCCCGGACCCTCACCGAGCTGCTCAAGCCGGACCGGCTGACGATCGTCCTGCTCGATACCGAGACGAATCGCCTCGCCGTAACCTACGACACGCACCCCGTCCCGGTCGGCACGGACGACCCGCTCGTACAACTCGCCCTGCGGCGCGGCCCCCTCGCGTTTCCGCGCCACGTGGGTGAGGAAGCGCGCCGACGCGGGGCCCCGCTCGTGGCCGCGGCGCCGGGCGCGTGGCTCGGTGCGCCGCTCGTCGCCGCGGGCCGCACGATGGGCGCGGTCTCGCTCTCGCGCGAGCGGCCCGGCACGCTCGGACCGGCCGAGCTGACGCTCGTCGCGCTGGTGCTCGCCCAAGCCGCCATCGCCCTCGAAAACGCCCGCCTGGTCGAGCTCTTGTCCTCGGCCAAGCGTGAATGGGAGCAGACGGTCGACGCCATCTCCCAGGCGATCTGCATCGTGGATGCCCACGGCACGGTCCGCCGCGCCAATCGCGTGTTCGCCGAGCTGATTCAGACGGCGGTCACCGCGATCCCGGGCCGGCCCTGGCTCGGCCTCTTGCCACCCGCCTGGTCGGACCCCGTGGCGCGTGCCATCGCCGAGGCCGCGCCGACCTCGGTCGAGATCCGGGCAGGTGAGCGCATCCTGCTCTTCACCAGCATCCCGCTCGCCGAGCCCGGCTCCGCGGTGCTCGTGTTCGAGGACCAGACGGACCGGCGGCGGCTGCAAGAGCAGCTCATACAGTCTGAGAAAATGTCCGCCATCGGTCAACTGATCGCCGGCGTGGCGCACGACCTGAACAACCCGCTCGCGTCCGTGGTCGGGTTCAGTGACTTCCTGGCCGAGGCGGCGGAGATCCCGCCGTCGCTCCAAGAGCCGCTGCAGGTGATCCGCCAGGAGGCGGAGCGCGCGGCGACGATCGTGAAGAACCTGTTGTCGTTCGCCCGCAGCCAGGAAGGCGAGCGCGCGCGCCAGCCGGTCACGCCGCTGCTCGAGTCGACGCTCGGGCTGCTGCGCAACCAGTTGATGGCGCACAACGTCGAGGCGACGCTGGAGGTCGAGCCCGGCCTGCCCGAGCTGTGGGTGAACGCCAACCAGATCAAGCAGGTGTTCGTGAACCTGATCAACAATGCGGCCCAGGCCATCGCGAGCGATGCGCCCTCGGGTCGTATCTGGATCGCGGCGAAGCGCGTGCCCGACGGCCTCGCGGTGAGCGTGACCGACTCGGGACCCGGGATCAGCGACGAGCTCGCGGCCCGGGTGTTCGAGCCGTTTTTCACGACCAAACCGGAGGGCCAGGGCACGGGGCTCGGGCTTTCGATCTGCCAGGGCATCGTGAAGGAGCATGGCGGGCGCATCACGCTCGAGACCCGTCCCGGAGCCGGTGCCACCTTCACGGTAGAGCTGCCGCTGGCCGCGCCCGCGCCCCGCCCGGACGCCCGCCCGGCGCCGCTCGCCGAGTCGCGGCCGCTCCACATCCTGGTCGTGGATGACGAGCCGCACATTCTCCATTATATGCGCGCCACGCTCGAGAGCTGGGGCCATACGGTGGAAGTAGCGAGCGACGGCGCCTACGCGCTCGAGCGGGCGTTGGCCGGGCCGTTCGACGTCATCATCTGCGATCTGCGGATGCCGCATCTCTCCGGGCGCGACATGTACTTGAAGCTCGCGCGCCACGACCCCCGGGCGGCCGAGCGGATCATCTTCGCGACGGGCGACACCGTGCGCGGCGACACACTCCAGTTCCTGCAACGCCTCGGCCGGCCCTACCTGCACAAGCCGTTCACGCTGGCCGAGCTGCGCGCCGCCCTGGGCCACCACGCGAAGCAGCCGGCCTGAGGCGCGTGCGCGTCCTCCACCTCGACTCGGGCCGGGAGTACCGAGGTGGGCAGGATCAGGTACGACTGCTCGCCCGCGAGCTAGCGCGCGCGCCGGGGGTCGAGCAGCGGCTCTTCACCAAGCGCGGCTCGGAACTCGCCCGCCGCACGGCCGCCGCGGGCGTGCTTGTGCGGGAGGTCCCCTGGGGAGTTGGGCTCGACCCGCGGGCGGCGTGGCGACTCGTCGCCGAGACCTTGCGGTGGCGACCGGCCCTGATCCACGCGCACAACGGCCACGCCGTGACGCTCGCGGTCTGGGCGCGCCGGTTGCTCCGGTGGGCCGGGATGGCGGACGCGCCGCGCGTCGTCGCGACCCGCCGGGTGACGTTCCCGGTGCGCGCGGGGAGTGCGCTGCGCCGGGCCGACGCGGTGGTGGTCATCTCCGAAGCGGTGCGCTCCAGTCTCATCGCCGCCGGGTTCCCCCCGACCGAGCTGCAGCTCGTGCCATCGGGGATCGACGCCGACGAGGTACGCCGCGCGGCGGTCGGCCCGCTCGAGCTCCGCGACCGGCTCGCCCTTGCCCCGGGAACGCCCCTCGCCGTCAACGTCGCAGCGCTCGAGCCGTCGAAAGACCAGCTCACGCTGATCCGCGCGGCCCACCGGGCGCGCGCGCGCTGCCCCGAGCTCCACTGGGCCATCGCGGGTGAAGGCCCGGAACGCGGGGCGCTCGCGGCGCTGGTCGACCGCCTCGGCCTCGGCGACCGGATGCATCTGCTCGGACACGTCGAGCGAGTGGACGCGCTGCTCGCCGAGAGCGACGTGGTCGTCATGTCGTCGCGGGCGGAAGGGCTGGGCACGGTCGTGCTGCGGGCGGTCGCGCTCGGGAAGCCGGTAGTCGCCACCCGGGCTGGGGGCCTGCCGGAGATCGTCGCTCCGGAATGGCTCGTGCCCGTGGGTGACGCAGAAGCCCTCGCCCGCACGGTCGTCCAGGCGCTCCAGCACCCGAGCCCGGTGGCCTTGGCTCCGCAGTTCACGGCGGGCGCCATGGCCCGCGGCGTCTTGGCCCTGTATCGCTCGCTCGTCTAGATTGCAGGGCCATGATCTATGTCTGCGTGCCCGTCCACAACGAAGCCCGCACCGCGGGGCTAGTGCTCTGGAAGGTGCGCCAGGTGTTCACCGCCTTCCCGCGGGAGTACCACCTGCTGGTGGCGGACGACGCCTCGACCGACGACACGCGCGAGGTGCTCGCCTCCTACGCGAAGGTGCTGCCGATGACGGTCGTGACGCACGCAGTGCGCCAGGGGTACGCGCGCAGTCTGGAGGAGCTACTGCGCCTCGCGCTCCAGCGCACCGATCGCCCGAAGCGCGACTGCGCGATCACGCTGCACGCCGACTTCGCCCATTCTCCCGAAAGCATGGAAGAGATGGTGAAGCGGCTCGAGTCGGGCGCCGATCTCGTTGTCGCGGAGCTCGTGGAACGGCGGGGGCGGGCGTCCCGCACGCTGCGCCTGGCGCGTCGCTGGACACCCTGGCTGCTCCGCGTGCCCGGCCTGCGGGACACGGTGTCTGGGTTCCTGGCGCTCCGGCTCATTGTGCTGCGCCAGGCGCTGCGTGGTGACCGGGCGCCGTTCCTCCTGACCGATGGCTGGTGCGCGAGCGCCGAGCTCGTCGCCCGCCTCTCCCCCCACGCGCGCCGCCGCGACGTCGTCCCGGCGGCGGTGCGCTATGATCTCGTGCAGCGGCCGTCCCGCGTGAAGCCGTGGCGCCAGCTGCTCGCGGCGTGGCGCGCCCGCCCGATCATCCGCGCCGCCCGCACGGTCACGGCGCTGCTCGTGCTCGCCACGGCGCTCCGCGCCCAGGCGGACACGCTCCGCAGCGACTGCACGCGCCGGGACCCGGCGCCTGCAGCGGCGGCCGCCACCGCCACCGCCGCCGGGGCCGCCACCGCCACCGTTACCGCGACCGTCGCCAGCCCTGCCGCCGTCCCCTTCGCGGTCGGCGAGCGGCTCGTGTACCAGGCGAAGTACGGCCTGTTCAATGTCGGGACGGCGACACTGCAAGTGGCCGGGATCGACACCATCCGCGGCGTCGAGGCGGTGCACTTCGTGTTCCTGATCGAGGGCGGCGCCCTGTGGTACCACCTCCATCAGGACCTGGAGTCGTGGGTCGGGCGCGGCGACTTCCAGTCGCGGCGCTACTGGGTCCAGACCGACGAGAAGGGCCGAACGTGGGAGCGCAAGTTCGAGATCTATCCTGACTCGGGCTTCTACCGCGAGGCGGGGCGCGACAGTGCGGCACCCACCGTCGCGGAACCGCTCGATGATGCCGCCTTCCTCTACTGGATCCGCACCGTGCCGCTCGCGGAGGGCCAGCGCTACGAATACCGGCGCTACTTCCGACCGGAGCGCAATCCGGTGATCGTGGAGGTGCTCGGCCACGACCGGGTGGGCGTCGCGGGCAGGAAGTGGAATGCCATCGTCGTGCGTCCGAAGATCCCGAACGGCGGCGGCATCTTCGCCGAGCGGGCCGACGCCCGGATGTGGTTGTCCGACGATCAACCGCGCGTCCTGCTCGCCCTGCAGTCGAACTTCTCGTTCGGCCAGGTGACGCTGAAGCTGAAGGACGAGTCCGTCCTCCCGCCGGAGCATCGATGACCGCTTACGGTGAAGCGGACTTCACGCGGCTGAAGACCGTTTCCATCGCGCAGCGTGCCAACAAGGTCGACACGTCCGTCCTCGCGCATCCGCCGGGCCGCGACGCGAGCTTCGCCGCGTTCTGGGCCTCACTCCCCGACATCCTCGCCGCCAAGGACCTGCGCGAGGTCGCCCACGCGCTGGCGCGCGCCGCCAGCCGGCGCGGCGTCGTCGTGATGCTCGGGGGGCACGTCATCAAGGTTGGTTTGGGGCCGCTGCTCCGCGAACTCGTGCGACGCGGCGTCATCACCCACCTCGCCCTGAATGGCAGCGCCGCGATCCACGATTTCGAGCTGGCCGCCTATGGTGGCACGAGCGAGGACGTGGCCTCGGGCCTCGCGGACGGCACCTTCGGGATGGTGGAGGAGACGGGGCGCGACATGAACGCCGCGATCGCCGATGGCGCGCGCCGCGGCGCCGGGATGGGTGAGGCGCTCGCCGCGGCGCTCCAGCGCCGCGCGCGCCTCGCCGCTCCCGACGTATCCGTGCTCCTCGCCGCGGCCGAGCGCCAGATCCCCGTCACGGTGCACGTGACCGTGGGTGCCGACATCATCCATCAGCATCCCAGCGCGGACGGCGCAGCGCTCGGCGCCACGAGTCACCGCGACTTCAAGCGGCTCGCCGCCTCGCTACCGGCGCTCGACGACGGCGGTGTGGTGTTGAATCTCGGCAGCGCCGTGGTGATGCCCGAGGTGTTTCTCAAGGCACTCACGGTGGCGCGCAACTTGAACGGCGGGAAACCAACGGGGTTTACGGCGTGCGACTGCGACATGCAGCGCCACTACCGCCCCCGGGTGAACGTCGTCGAGCGGCCGACGCTCGGGGGTGGGCGTGGGATTCAGCTCACGGGCCACCACGAGATCCTGATTCCGCTGCTCACGTGGGCGGTGCTGCGCGAGCTCGAGGCCGCGAGTTAGGCGTCGGCGCGGCGGCCCTTGATCACCTCGCGGATCTTCTCCGCCGTGCTCGGGCTGACGACGCGCAGCACGAGATAGAAGAGGAAACCGATGCCGGCGAGCCACAGCACGGTCATGGCGAGCCCGATCAGCCCGCCGAGGACGCTGAACACGATCTTCAGGCCGAGCCATGCCAGCACGGCGAAGATCGCGAATCCGAGGATGCTCCGGAACATGGGGTATACCTCCCTGAAGCCCCGACTCGAGGCCTCTACGACGCAATCTAGTCACCGGTTTCAGGGGCACGCCACCGCATGAAAGCCGTCGACGTCGGCATCGTCGGTGGGGGTGCGGTCGGGGCGGCGTGCGCCCGGGCCGTGGCCTTGCGCGGGCTCGCCGTGGCCATCTGGGAGCCGGGCCCCGACCCGGCTGCGGCGTCGCCGGCGTCGGCCGGCATGCTGGCCCCGCAGATCGAGCCCGCGGACGACGCCCTCGTCGCCCTCTCGGTGCGCGCGCGCGACCTGTACGAGCCGCTCGCTCCAGCCCTCCGGGAGAGCACGGGGATCGACATCGGCTTCTGGCGCTCCGGGATCGCGGCGATCGCGTTCGACGAGGCCGGAGCGGGTCGTCTGAAAGAGGAGGTCGCCCGGCAGCGCCAGGCGGGGCTGCGGTGCGACTGGCTGGGTGCGGATGAGGTGCACGAGCGCTGGCCGGGCGCCGCCCCCGACTGCCAGGGGGCGCTGTTTGCGCCCGAGGACGGCGCGCTCGATCCGCAGGCCTTGACCCGCGCCTGCCTCGCCGACGCGCGCCGGCTGGGCGCGACGCTGTACGCCGATCCCGTAACGGCGCTCGCGCTCGCGGAGGGACGGGTCGCGGGCGTGGCGACGGCCGCCGGCACGACCCCGGTTGCGCACGCGGTGGTCGCGGCCGGTGTCTGGTCCCCACAGCTCCGCGGGCTCCCCCGTGCCTTGCCGGTCGAGCCGTTGCGCGGCCAGATGGCCGCGACGGCGTGGCCCGCCGGGTGCCCGCCCGCGATTCTCTATCACGACCACGGCTACGTCCTCGCCCGCGGCGGGGACGCGCTCCTCGGCAGCACCATGGAGCGCGCCGGCTATGACGCCCGCGTCACGAACGAAGGCCTGGCCCAGATCTTCCGCGGCGCCGTGCGTCTGCTTCCGGCACTGCTCACCTCGGCCGTCGAGCGGATGTGGGCCGGCCTCCGACCCGCGACACCCGATGGCCGCCCAATTCTGGGACGGGATCCGGACGTGGAGCACCTGTGGTACGCGACCGGCCATGGACGCAGCGGCATCCTGCTCGCGGCCCTCACCGGCGAGATCATTGCCGATCTCGTGACGACGGGCGCAACGGACGTGGACCTCGCGGCGTTCCGTATCGATCGGCTGGCCGGAGCGCTCTGACACCCGGGCGCATCCCGGCTGCGTCCCGGGCCGCGCGGGTCCGGCCCCAAGTGGCGCGTTCAACCGGACGGTTGAAAAAACGGCCCCGTGGCTACCAGACCCCCTGGGAACCGGCTATTTTGGCCTAGCCATGGCCACCCCCTCCCTCGTCCAACTCGACCCCAAGCGTCACCCGTCCCTCAGCGAGCGCAAGCCGCCCTGGCTCAAGGTGCCCGCCCCCGGTGGACCGAATTACCGCGCCTTGAAGCAGTTGATGCGGGAGTCGCGGCTGCACACCGTGTGTGAAGAGGCGCACTGTCCCAATGTGGGGGAGTGCTGGGAGCACCGCGCCGCCACCTTCATGATCCTCGGCGACGTGTGCACGCGGAACTGCTCCTACTGCGCCGTCGCGCACGGCACGCCGCGCGCCCTCGACGATGACGAGCCGGTGCGCCTCGCCGCGGCGGTGGCCCAGATGGGGCTGCGCCACGTGGTCGTGACGAGCGTGGACCGGGACGACCTGCCCAACGGCGGCGCCGAGGTGTTCGCGCGCGTGATCGCCGAGATCCGACAGCGCGTCCCGGAGACGTCGGTGGAAGTGCTGATCCCCGATTTCAAGGGCAGCGAGCAGGCGTTGCGCATCGTCGTCGCGGCGCGGCCCGATATCCTGAACCACAACCTTGAGACGATCGAGCGGCTGTATCGCTTGGCCCGCCCGGGCGGCCGCTACGTTCGTGCGCTCGCCCTGTTGCGCCGGGCGAAGGAGCTCGCCCCCGACCTGCTCACCAAATCGGGCATGATCTGCGGATTGGGCGAGGACTGGGACGAGCTGCTGGTCGCGATGCGCGACCTGCGCTCGCACGGCGTCGACATCCTGACGCTCGGCCAGTACCTGCGGCCGTCGAGTGGGCACCTGCCGATCGCGCGCTACTACACGCCCGACGAGTTCGCCGAGCTGCGCCAGCTCGGGCTCGCCATGGGGTATCGGCACGTGGAGGCGGGGCCATTGGTCCGCTCGAGCTACCACGCGTGGGAGCAGGTCGAGCGCGCGACCGCGTCTCCGTAGTCCGGACCCACCATGGCCACCGCCACCATCCGCAGTGTGAAACCGAGCGCCCCCGCCGAGCTCGAACGGCGCCTGTTGCGCCAGATGCTCCTGATCCGCCGCTTCGAGGAGAAGGCCGCCGAAGCGTACGCGCTGGGCAAGATCGGCGGGTTCTGCCATCTCTACATCGGCCAGGAGGCGGTCGCGGTGGGGTCGCTCGCGGCGCTGCGAGACGACGACTACGTGATCAGCTCCTACCGCGAGCATGGCCAGGCGCTCGCGCGCGGCGTGCCGGCCACCGCCGCGATGGCGGAGTTGTTCGGCAAGGCGACCGGCTGCTCGAAGGGCAAGGGCGGCTCGATGCACCTGTTCGACGCGGCGCGGCGGTTTCTGGGCGGCCACGGGATCGTCGGCGGTCATATTCCCCTCGCCGCGGGAATCGGCTTCGCCATCCGCTATCGCGGCGGCGACCAGGTCTGCCTCTGCTATTTCGGGGAGGCCGCGGTCAACATCGGGGCATTCCACGAAACGCTCAACATGGCCTCCGTCTACAAGCTGCCCGTCATCTTCTGCTGCGAGAACAACCGCTACGGCATGGGGACGGCGTTTGAGCGCGTGGCCGCGGTCACCGACGTCGTGGAGCACGCGTGCAGCTACGATATGGCGGCGGAGCACGTGAACGGCATGGACGCGCTCGCCGTCTACCGTGCGACCGAGCGCGCCGTCGCGCGCGCCCGGCGCCAGGGCCATCCCACGCTGCTCGAGGTGCGCACGTACCGCTACATGGGGCATTCCATGTCGGACCCCCTGCACGGCGTGTATCGCACCAAGGAAGAGGTGGAAGAGCAGCGCAAGCACGACCCGATCTCCCAGCTCGCGCGCACGCTCACGGACGCCGGGGTGCTCGACCAGGGCGCGGTGGACGCCCTCGACGCGGAGGTGCGGGCGGAGGTGGAGGCAGCCGTCCGATTCGCCGAGGACAGTCCCGAGCCCGATCCCGGCGAGCTGACCCGGCACGTGCTCGCCGACTGATGGCCACCCTCACGTACCGCGACGCCCTGAACCAGGCGCTGCGCGAAGAAATGCAACGCGATCCGAACGTCTTCCTGATGGGCGAAGAGGTCGGCGTGTATCAAGGCGCGTACAAGGTCAGCCGGGGCCTGCTCGAGGAGTTCGGACCCATGCGGGTGGTGGACACGCCAATCGCCGAGCTGGGCTTCGCCGGGATCGGGGTAGGCGCCGCGATGGCGGGACTGCGACCGGTGATCGAGTTCATGACGTGGAACTTCGCCGTGCTCGCCCTCGACCAGATCGTCAACTCCGCGGCGAAGATCCTGTACGAGTCGGGTGGCCAGGTGCCCATCCCGATCGTGTTTCGCGGGCCGAATGGCGCGGCCCTGCAGCTCGCCGCGCAGCACTCGCAGGCGTGGGACTCCTGGCTCGCGCACATCCCCGGCCTCAAGGTGGTGGCGCCGGCGACGCCGGCGGATGCGAAAGGGCTCCTGAAGTCCGCGATCCGCGACAACAATCCGGTGATCGTGCTCGAAGGCGAGATGCTCTACAACATGAAGGGGGAGGTGCCGGAGGGCGAGCACATCGTCCCCATCGGCCAGGCGGACGTGAAGCGACCAGGTCGGGATGTGACCCTCGTGTGTCACTCGAAGACCGTGGCGGTGGCGCTCAAGGCCGCGGAGCAGCTGGCCGAGCATGACGACGTGTCGGCGGAGGTGCTCGACCTGCGCTCGCTGCGCCCACTCGACGAAGCGGCGATCCTCGGCTCCGTGGCGCGCACCAACCGAGCGGTGGTGGTGGAGGAGGGGTGGCCCCACTCGGGCATCGGGGCACAGGTGGTGGACGTCATTCAGCGGGACGCGTTCGACCAGCTCGATGCACCGGTGTTGCGCGTGACGCAAGCGGACGTCCCGATGCCCTATAACAAGCAGCTCGAGCGCCTCGCGAAGCCGTCGCCCGAGCGGGTCGTCGCGGCCGCGCGCCGCGTGCTCTACCTCGACTGACCGTGGCCACGACCGTCTACATGGAGGCCCTCTCCCCCACCATGGAGGAGGGCCGCATCGTGAAGTGGCTCAAGCGGGAGGGGGAGCCGGTAAAGACCGGCGACACGCTCGCCGAGGTCGAGACCGACAAGGCCGTGATGGAGCTGGTCGCGCGGGCGGACGGCGTGCTGCGCCAGGTCGCGGCTAGCGAAGGCCAAACCGTGCCGGTCGGGACGGTCGTCGCCATCATCGCCGGCCCGGGCGAGGTGGACGTCGGGGCGACCGGCGCCGGCCGGGTCGCCGCGCCCGCAGCGCCGCCCGCGGGGGCCCCCGCCCCGGCGAGGAGAGACGAACGGCAGGAGCCCGCGACTCTGCTCACCCCGGCAGCACGCGCAGCCGCTCCCGGGGCGGCGGCAATGGCGGCACGCGCCGCGCCGGCCGCGCCGGCCGACGCCACGCGAGTGAAGGCGTCACCCCTGGCCCGCCGCATCGCGCGGGAAACGGGGGTCGACTTGCAGCTCGTTACCGGGTCCGGTCCGGGCGGGCGCGTGGTGCGACGGGATTTGGATGGCGCGTCTGCAACCACGGTCGGGGCCACCGCGGCCGCCCCGCCACCCGCGCCCCGCGGCGAACCGCTCCCGGCACCCCGCGCGCCGGCGCCGTCGCGGCCCGGGGCAGCAGCCGCCTACGACGACGTTCCCCTCACCCAGATCCGGAAGACGATCGCGAAGCGCCTCGCCTCCTCCCTCGGCCCTATCCCCCACTTCTTCCTCACGACCGAGGTGGACATGGAGCGGGCGGCCGAGGCGCGCGACGCCCTCAACCGACAGCTGGGCGATCAGGGCAAGGTTTCCTTCACCGACATCATCCTCAAAGCGACGGCCCTCGCGCTCCGCAAGCACCGCGCGTGCAACGCCTGGTTCCAGGAAGACCATATTCGCTATTGGAACGAGGTGCACATCGGCATGGCCGTCGCGCTGGACGATGGGCTTATCACACCGGTGATTCGCGATGCCGACGGGAAGTCGCTCGCCGAGATCAGTCGGGAGGCGAAGGAGCTCGCCGAGCGGGCCCGGAGCCGGCGCCTCCGGCCGGACGAGTACACCGGGTCCACGTTCTCAGTGTCGAACCTGGGGATGTTCGACATCGATCAATTCACCGCGGTGATCAATCCTCCCGAAGCGGGGATCATCGCGGTGGGGTCGATCACGCCACGGCCAGTGGTGGTGGACGGTCAGGTCGCGCCGCGCCGCCGCGTACGGATCACGATGAGCTGCGATCACCGGGTGATCGACGGCGCGACGGGGGCGGCGTTCCTCAAGACGTTGAAGCAGATGCTCGAGAACCCTCTCGCAATGCTCCTCTAAGAGGCATTCCAGTGGCGAACCCATTCGACGTCCTCATCCTCGGCGGCGGACCGGCCGGTTACGTCGCCGCGATCCGGGCAGCCCAACTCGGCATGCGCACGGCGTTGGTCGAGAAGGAGAAGCTCGGCGGCGTGTGTGTGAACATCGGCTGCATCCCGACCAAGGCGCTGCTGCATTCGGCCTATATCGCGAGCCTGCTGCGCGAGGCCAAGGAGTTCGGCGTGGAGGCCGGGGCCGTGAAGACCGACTACGGCGTCGCGATGCAGCGCTCCCGCCGCGTGAGCGACCAGAACTCGAAGGGCGTCGAGTTCTTGATGAAGAAGAACAAGGTCACGGTGGTGAAGGGCGCCGGCAGTCTCCAACCCGGCCGGAAAATGACCGTCGGGAACGACGTCTACGAGGCAACGCGGGCGGTGCTCGTTGCCACGGGATCGCGCGTGAAGGGCCTGCCGCAGATCGGGCTCGAGATCAACAAGACCAGCGTCATCTCGTCGGACGAGGCCCTGTTTCTCGAGCGGGCGCCGGCCACCATGGCGATCATCGGCGCCGGGGCCGTGGGGATGGAGTTCGCCGACATCTTCCACGCCTTCGGGACGAAGGTGACGCTGATCGAGGCGCTGCCCCGGATCTTGCCGCTTGAGGACGCCGAGTGCTCGGACGCCGTGGCGAAGAGTTACCGGAAGCGCGGGATCGAGGTGATCGCGGGGGCCAAGGTAAAGAAGGGCACCGTCGGCAAGGACAAGGTGACGCTGGAGATCGAGGCCGGCGGCGCGGCCCAGAAGGTCGAGGTGGCGGTCGTCCTGATGGCGGCGGGCCGCGCCGTGAACACTGAGGGCATCGGCCTCAAGGAATGCGGCATCCAGCTCGATGACCGCGGCTTCATCAAGGTGGACCGGAACCTCCAGACCACGGCACCCGGCTACTATGCGATCGGCGACGTCGCGGGACCGCCGATGCTCGCCCACAAAGGGATGCGCGAGGGCGTCTACGTGACCGAACTGCTCGCCGGTCAGAAGCCCCATCCGATCCGGTACGATAACGTGCCCAGCGTGACCTACTGCCATCCCGAGGTCGCGAGCATTGGCCTGACCGAGGACCGGTGCCGTGAGCAGCGGCTCGACTACGTACCCGGGCGCTTTCCCTTTTCCGCCAACGGCCGGGCGCGCGGCACGGGCGAGACCGAAGGGTTTGTGAAGATCCTGCGCGACAAGAAATACGGCGAGATCCTTGGGGCCCATATCGTCGGCGGGCACGCCTCGGAGATCATCCACGAGCTGGCGGTGGCGCGCGAGAACGAGTACACGGTCGAGGAGGTCGAACTCGCGATCCACGCCCACCCCACGATGTCGGAAGCGGTGGCGCAAGCGGCGCTCGATTCCCTCGGCCGGGTTGTGGACATGTGAGCGGCACACCCAAGGACCCCGTGGCGGTCGGGCTCGGCGCGCTGGCCTCGGGCGCCGGGCTCGGGGGTGCCACGTTCACGCTGGGGCAGCTGTGGGTGAAGCTGTTGCAGGGTCGGCTCGACCCGGAGCGCTACCGCGAGGCCGCACCCGACCCGCTCCTGGCCGGGATGCTCGCCGGCATCGCGGTGGCCGTCCTGTTCGGCTGGCGCCGCAGCCGGCCCGTTGAAAACGTGTGGCAACGGGGCGTCATCAGCGTGCTCGCCGCCGTGGGCGCGTTGCTCGTCGGGCTCCTGGCCGCCGTCGCGGACCGGCTGCTCGGCTTCGCTGGCTTGGTCGCTTGGGGGATCCTGGGCGCCGTGATCGGTGCCGCCGCGAGTCGCTGGGCCATCGCGGGTGCCGCGGGACGCGGACCGGGAGGTGACGCGTGAACGCGGGCACGCTGCAGGTGGTCCAGGCGGGCCTCGTGCCGTACCGGGAGGCGCTCGCGTGGCAACGCGCCGTCGCCCAAGCCCGGATCGCCGGCGAGCTGGAGCACGATGTGCTGCTGCTGCTCGAGCATCCCGCCGTGGTCACGTTGGGCCGGACGGCGCGCGCAGCACACGTGCTGCGTCCCGAGGGCGTGGAGGTATTCGAGGTCGAACGCGGCGGCGACGTCACGTTCCACGGGCCGGGACAACTCGTGGGCTATCCGATCATCGACCTGAGCGGACACCGGCGCGACCTGCACTGGTACCTCCGCGCGCTCGAACAGGCGCTGATCGCGGCGCTCGGTGAGCTGGGGATCCCGGGCGAGCGAAACCCCGGCTGTACCGGTGTGTGGGCGCGCGGGCGCAAGATCGCGAGCATCGGAGTCCACGTGCGGCAGTGGGTGACGTGGCACGGGTTTGCGTTGAACGTGACCACCGATCTCGCGGATTTCGAGCGGATCGTCCCGTGCGGCATTCCGGGCGTGGTGATGACGTCGCTGGAACGGGAGCGGGAAGCGGCAGGGGCGGAGACGCTGGGCCTGTGGGACGACGCCGTGCGCGCGGTCGTCGGGGGGTTCGAGGCCACGTTCGGAGTCACCGCCTGGTCCTCGTCGGACGGCGTCTCGCGGCGCCATTCTGCGCTCCCCGCAAGAGCGTCCTAAGCCCACGTTCGTGCGCGAGAATGGGTCGTGACGAAGCTGCTCGATACCTTGCGACAACGCGTGCCCGCGCCCGAGGATCGGGTCCCTCCGGGCCAAGTGGTGACGACGAAGTGGCCGGTGCTACACTACGGCAACGTGCCGCCGGTCGAGACCAGCGCCTGGATGTTTGAAATGTCGGGGCTCGTGGAGCACCCGTTCGCGCTCACCTACGACGAGCTGCTCGCGTTGCCCCGCGCCAGCGTGCGCTGCGATATGCACTGC
>WNFH01001701.1_pt1 | contig 15040 bp, 13 predicted proteins | sample 5400411 | NCBI WGS metagenome assembly WNFH01 (sample SAMN13153347, study PRJNA577476) | soil metagenome | isolation source: 200 cm saprolite under Douglas fir tree site 2 hole 3 | place: USA:California | collected 2015-04-18
TCCACTATCGTATTTGCGAAAGGCTGATCACGATACAGGTCCGCGACGGCTGGCGGCGCTAAAATCGCAATCTCGGCGGCTGCATGTATGCGACGGATCGCTTCCAGCGCCGGAATCGCCATCACGGCGTCGCCCACCCAATTGGGCGCGCGCACAAGAATTTTCATCGCGCGGCTCCGTTTCGTCTGCGGCTCACAGCGTCGGCGATCGCGGCTCGAAATTCTTCACCCGGCAATTCGAGCGATATCCGGCAGCAGTACACCGGCATGGCGGTGAACTGGACGTGGCGGAGATTCCACACATCCTTCTCCGTGCAAAGCAGCGCATCAGCCCCGCAACTCGCCGCGGCAAGCTCAAGATCAGCCATTTCCCGTGCGTCATAGACATGATGATCGGCGAAGCTGCGCTTTGCGACCACCTGGAATCCCCACCTTCGGAGGTCCTCGAAGAACGCGGGTGGATTACCGATTCCGCAGAAAGCCAGAAAGCGGGCGCGCGGCCAGTCGTTTGGCGGCAGGGCCACGGCAAGCTGAGGAACGCGAAGCACATTGTCGAGTTTCGTCGTCGCGTAGAAGATGGAGCTTGTTGTGTAACGCCGGACCATGGCTTCGATCGCCGGGGCGGGCGCTTGAACGCTGCGTGTAATTACCACCACGTCGGCGCGCCGGAGTGCGGAAATCGGCTCTCGCAAGCGCCCTCCGGGCAGGGTCAATCCTCCACCGAACGGGTCGGTGGCGTCGATCAGAACAATGTCGGCATCGCGGGCCAATGGCAGATGCTGGAAGCCATCGTCGAGGACAAACCATTCGGTTCCATGCCGCGCGAGGACGCCGCCATTTTTATATCGATCGCCGCCCACGCCGATTTGTACTTTTCCCGAAAGGCGTTCGCGTAAGAGCGCCACTTCGTCACTCTGCGGCACTCCGTGCGCCCCTCCCTCCACTGTCCCACGATATCCGCGTGTCAGGATCGCTGTGTTTTTCCCTTCCCCGAGCAGCCGTTCCGCAATCCATAGCACCATCGGCGTCTTGCCCGTGCCGCCGACTGTGAGGTTTCCAACACTGATGACCGTTCCCGGCAACTTTCTCGCCCGGAAGATGCCGCGCGCGTAACACCAAACTCGCGCCCGAGCCGCCGCGGAATAAAGCATTGACAGCGGCCACAGAACCCAGCGCGATCCGGATGCAGGTTTCAAGCCGTGCTCCGGGAAGTGTCCACAATCTGCTCGATGCGGGCCAAGACGCGAGCAGTCGCGCCGCGATTCAGGTCCACCAAGTCCCGCGCGGCAGCTCCCATCCGCATCGCACGCATATCGTCCTTGAGCAAATTAATCCAGGCGTCTCCCAACGCTTCCTGGGTATTCACTTGTATGGCCGCATCCGCATCGAGAAACTTCGCCGCCATTTCGCTGAAATTATCCATGAAGGGACCGTAGATCGGGACCTTACTGAATGCAGCGGGCTCCAGGATATTGTGACCGCCGCTGGGAACAAGCGACCCTCCCACAAAAACCGCGTCCGCGAGACGATAGATACTCGCAAGTTCGCCCACACTATCGAGCAACAACACGCTGCCGGGCTCAAACAACGCAGCGCTCCCTGCCCCATTGAGCGTGATGTTGCTTCGGCGCACCAAACCCCTCCGCAATTCCCCGACAATCCTGGCCGCTTCGTCGAACCGGTCCGGCTTGCGTGGCGCGAGAATCAGCAGCGCACGAGGGAATTGCCGCTCAACTTCGCCGAATGCCCGCAAGACCTGGATTTCCTCGTTGGCCATAACACTTCCGGCGACTAACACGGGTTGGCGATGATTCCGAGCGACTTCCTCCCCGAGCCAATTCGAGAGTGCGCTCTCCGCCGGGCCGATGAGATCGTATTTCATATTTCCTGAGACAACCACTCGCTTCGGATCCGCGCCGAGTTCAAGAAGCCGCGACGCATCCGGCTCACCCTGCATGAGGAACAGCGTCGCATCGTTCAAGATTCGCTTCAGAAAGCCGCGCAGCGCGCCACCCGAAAAGGAAATTGCGCGGCGGAAACCGCGAAACGACCGTTCCGATAGCCTGCCATTGACAAAAATTACGGGCACGCCCGAGCGGCGGCATTCACGCAGGAAATTCGGCCAAATTTCCGTCTCGACCACGATCACTGCCGCAGGGCGCACAGCTTTCAGGGCGCGTTTTACCGGACCTTGCCAATCCAGGGGAAAGTAAAAGATCGCATCGGCGAATTTCATCCGTTCGCGGGCAAGTTTCTGTCCCGTGGCCGTGGTCGTGGAAACAACCAGGCGTCGCTCCCGATACCGTTCCCTTAATTGTATTGCAAGCGGCTGCACAGCCAGTACCTCACCCACAGAAACCGCGTGGATCCAGATCGTTCCTTCGCTACGTTTTCCCTCGCTGCGCGTTCGCAGGTCCAGCGGGAATCCCCATCCGAGACGCTCACGAATATGCCCAAAGTATTTGCCGCCGATCAAGCCGCGCATGAAAAAGTAAGGCGAGAGCAGGAGCATGCCCGCGGCCGTCAGCAAACTATAGAGTGCATACATTCCGAAGAGTCCTTGGTAGGTCTTCTCCTGAGCCGCAAAAATAGAAATGTCGCAACCGCCCGGCAAACCGGATATTATAGTGGCAGTGGGATTCTGGGGATACCTATTGTCGGGGAACCCGCCGCCTGGAACCGGCATCATAGAAAAGCGAAGCGATGCTCTACCGACTTCTCCTGTGTACCCTGCTCTGGCCGCTGGGCGCATTCGCGCAAACGGCGCAGGTGGACCCCTTGACGCTGCGCACGCGCGACACGCACCAGAATCTGACCATCGCCGCCGACCCTTACATTTCCGCGGACCGTTACAATAAGGTTCAATTTGGCAAGACCTCTCCGTACGAGGCTGGGATTGTCGCCATCAATGTTTACTTCCGCAATGACAACGACTCGCCGATCCGCCTCAACCTCAACTCGATTCTCCTCATGATTGCGGCTCCGCGCCAGGACCACGAGAAATTGCTGCCGCTCACTCCCGAAGAGGTTGCCAACCGTGCGATCCTCAATGGCAGGGTCAATCCGTCCGCGTCGCGGTTCCCCTTCCCGAGTTCCGGGTCAGCGTCCGGCAAGCGCAAGGCCTGGGACGAAATGACTTCCATGCTTCGGCCTCTCGTGCTCTCGACGGACGTTCTGCCGCCACATACGACCACGCACGGTTTTCTCTTTTTTGATGTGGATCACCAGTTCGATGCGATTCAATACTCCAGTGTCTACATACCGGACCTTGTCTTCATGACGGACAAGAAGGCGCTTCTTTTTTTTGAGGTCGACCTGCACGCTGTGTCCTCCAACTAAGCACATTTAGCGGATGGGAATTTGCCGAACCGCCCGGCGTCGGATAGAATACTCTTCTCTTACGGCCCACTCTCCATCATGACTCTCCTTGACGAACTGAATTCCGGACAGCGCGAAGCCGCGACAGCATTGGAGGGTCCTGTACTGATTCTCGCCGGCGCCGGGACAGGCAAAACACGCGCCATTACGTATCGCATCGCTCACCTCATCGAGCAGGGCGTTCCTGGCAGCGCGATCCTTGCCGTTACCTTCACGAATAAGGCGGCGGGACAGATGAAGGAGCGCGTCCGCGACCTCCTGGTGCGGAAGGGGCTCGCCTTTGATGATCCGTGGATCGGTACGTTCCATTCCTTTTGCGCCTGGCTTTTGCGCCGTGAAGCCTCTCGCCTGGGCCTGCCGCGCGATTTCAAAATTTATGACGCGGACGACCAAACCGCCGTCGTGAAGCTCGCCCTCGAACGGCTCAACATCAAGGATCCGGGAGAGCGTACCCGCGGACTGCTGGAACGCATCAGCTTCGCGAAAAACCATGCAATGACTCCCTCCCAGGTCGCCAGCGACGCTGCGAAGCATAACGATGCCTTGGGCATCACCGCCTCCAAGGTGTACGAAGCGTACGAGAAAAATCTCCGCAAGGCTGGCGCGCTCGATTTTGACGACTTGCTGCTACGCGCCGTGCAAGTTCTGAAAGAATTCCCCGAAGCGCGCTCCACCTGGCAGAACCGCTTCCGGTACATCCACGTCGACGAGTATCAGGACACCAATCGCGTGCAATATGACCTGTTGCGCCTGCTGGTGGGGGAGGCGCGCAATCTCTGTGTCGTCGGGGACGAGGATCAATCCATCTACCGCTGGCGCGGCGCGGATGTCGGGAACATTCTGCGCTTCGACGAGGATTATTCCGGCGCCCGCGTTGTGCGTCTTGAGGAGAATTACCGCTCGACGCAAAACATTCTCGACGCGGCCGCGGGGGTTGTCGCGAACAACAAACGCCGGCTTGGAAAGACGCTGAAGTCCACACGCTCTCCCGGCTGCAATCTGGGTTTCTTTGAAGCGCGCGATTCCAAGGCCGAAGCGGAATACGCCGCGGACCGCATCCGTGTGTTGCATGGCGATGACCCCGCCGTACGCGTCGCTGTGCTATATCGCACCAATTCGCAGTCGCGCGCCTTTGAGGAAGCACTCCGCGGGCGAGGCATGCGCTACCGGATGCTTGGCGGTTTCTCGTTTTACCAACGCGCGGAGATCAAGGACGCTCTCGCCTATGCCCGCCTGGCCATTTCTCCCGACGATGATATTGCCCTGCTGCGTGTGATCAATACACCCCCGCGCGGAATCGGCAAGACTACGGTGGACTCGCTTTCCGCTTTGGCGCGAGAGCATGACACCTCGTTGTGGGCCGCCCTGGGAAAAATGCTCGCGCCCGCATCCTCCGGCCGCGCGACTGCTCCACTGAAGGATTTCCGGAAATTGATTGAGGGCTTTCAGGGTGAGGTCACATCTACCTCGCCAGCGGATTTCCTGCAGTCCATTCTGGTCCACAGCGGCTATCTCGACATGCTCACGCAGCGGGATTCCAGCGAAGATACCGCGCGCGCCGACAACCTGCACGAGCTGGTCAATGCCATGGCGGAAGGGACCGAGCGCGGCGAAACGCTGACGGATTTCCTCGACCATGCCGCGCTGGTCAGTGACTCCGATAACTACGATGAGCAGGCGTTGATCACGCTGATGACGCTTCACAGCGCCAAGGGGCTCGAGTTCGATCACGTATTTCTGACCGGCATGGAGGAAGGAATCTTCCCGCACAGCCGGTCGCAAAGCGATCTGGAAGAACTCGAAGAAGAGCGCCGCCTCTGCTACGTCGGGATGACGCGCGCAAAGGAAACGCTCACGCTCACACGCGCCGTCTATCGCCGCACCTATGGCTCCGAACGTCTCACCGGCTCCATGCCTTCGCGCTTTCTACTGGAAATTCCGGGCGAACTCATTGATACCGCGGACGGTTCTCTCGCTGATGCAGGTGAAACACGGCGGTACGAACCCGACCCTGAATACTCCTACTCCGAGGAAGAATTCGCCCGCCGGATGCGGGGCTCGGCCGCACCCTCCCGCTCTACCAACGGCGCGCCCAGCAGAACGCGTTCCACCGCGCAACCTCGCCTGGGGCGCTCTGCTGGCGCTGCCAATCCTCTCATCGGCCAGCGAGTGCGCCACGCCACCTACGGCGCAGGGACTATCATCGGCGTCGAGGGCGATGACGAGGACCGTAAGTTTACCGTCCGTTTCTCCGATCACGGGACCAAGAAACTCGTGGAGAGATACGCGAATCTCAGCTGGGCTTGATCGCGGGGCGCCGTCTGGGTAGAGCGTTTTTGCGCACATTCGCCTCCTCTAGCCTGGATTTCTCGCAACGGATGAAGCATGCACTGTGCTCTCGTTGAGTTACGCCGGCACCCCCGCATCCGATCAGGAATGCCAATAGGACGGCTGCCGCATAAGGACTAACCGATACTTTTGTCCTCATCATCAGAAACACCACAAATGCAATGGGTATTTGGAATTGACAAATGAAGCGAGCCGCTGTTTCCAGTACCCGTAGGATGATCCGTTACGCCGCGTGATTCTACTTGAAAGATGTCTCTAATTCTACTCAACCAAAATATATAACGAGGATCTCCGGGTAACGGCGAGACATGATGATTGATTTGGCCTGAGAAGTTCTCTTCTCAGAATATGGTAATGGCAGGAGTGCAGAACTGGCAACCGGGCAAGATGCTTTCCTTGCCTCAGTCTGAATATCTATTCTAAGCTAAGAACGCGTTTTTTCCGGACCAGCTAGATTGGGCCGAGCCCTGGGAAGGCATCATGCAGACCAACAAGGATGCGCAGCGTGGTCCGTCAGCAGCTCCTACTGTTCCAAGTTCGATGGGAGGCACTATATCTTACCTGGGCCCGGGTTTGCAGATTAAAGGAGAAATTACAGGTAACGAGGACCTCAAACTGGACAGTAAGGTCGAGGGGCTGGTTTCAATTGGGGGTTTTCGGCTGACTGTCGGTCCAGGGGCGCACGTGGTTGCCGACATAGTTGCGCGTGAGGCCACGATCTCCGGTGAAGTTAACGGGGATATCAGCGCCTGCGACAGAATTGAAATCAAGAAAAGCGCTTCAATAGTGGGCAATCTAGAGACTGGTAAAATCATGATCGAAGAAGGCGCCTACTTTAAGGGATACGTCGAGATTGGTGGCAACGATACGCCAATCGGAACAGACTTGGATACTCTTCTTAGAGGTGCAAAGAAGGCGGAATAGAAGGAGCGTTGTAGAAATTGACATGAGCTTCGGTCCCACCATCACCCCAAAGCCACAATTTAGCCGGTCTCGATAATTTGAATTCCAAGGACTGGCCGCCAGGAAAGACACCCGATATGTAACAGGGTTGTAATTTCTATATGGGGAGGTGCAAAAATTCAGGGCGCGCTCCCGTTTTATTGTCTGCAGGCCTGGCCATCGTTGGCGCTAAAGAAAGCAAAGGTGACCAAAGAGGCAAGACATGAGCCCGCTCCAAGCCTTTTAATGCTAACAAAGCGAATCTGATCATATCTTGTTGTGGGGATGGTTGTTGATTTTCGAGGTTTGCATTGAGACTGTGGTCCTAATCCTGCATGTATATGCAAAGTCAGGGAATACAAGACAATCCAGGGGGACCTAATGTTTGAGAGATCCGTTTCTCAGAATGGGAATCGCGCAACCGCCGAGGAAAGGCTTTGGCGAGCCGTCATCGCAAAGACGCTAGAAGAGTGGGTAAGAGGCCCGTTGCGCTATAGCCGGATTGCGGAAGAATTTCTTTTTCACGACAACAAGGACTTTCAGTCTGTATGTTCCTCCGCAGGGATGGACCCGCGCAATCTGAGAGAAAGACTCCATTCCATACGGGCGCGTATCGCCCAAAAGACGAGCGGTCACGCACGGGAGATCGGGACCGACTCCCGCCGCCAGCGAATTCCACAATCCTTTGTCCGATTTTCGTCCTAAGGTGTCTCGCGGTGGTGAGTCAGCTTCGCGGAGACTGGTGTAAGCACGTACTTGAACTTAAGCGGATCCTACTTCGAACGTTTCTAAATCAGTTCCTGTTTATTCTTTCGCGTTCAATTTCGTGATTGCACTCCGCGATCAGATCGTCGACGATCTTGATCTCCAGAACCAGGCTCGTATCATCGGGATTCTTCTCAAACGAGTCGAACAACGGCTTTCTCCTGGATTTCAATTCAAGCTTTCTTTTTTGTATTTCTTGGACGGATACCATGTGGTTTGTCCCTTCAGAATGCTTGCATTCCCTTTAGCTGTTAAGCCTGGGCAGGAATAAATTCGTTCGTCGAATCCGCGGGACTTGTAACTCGCATATGGCGCCCATCTCTCGATGCCGGTGTGCCCGCAAAACCCCCATGAGAAGCCTAACAGCGCCAACTTGCTGCCTCAATGGGCCGCGAGGCTCAAATTTTCGAGTACCTTGGTTTTGGTACCAACGGCCAATTCTGGAGTATGCGCTAACTCTCGCAGGCAGGCCGGATTGTCCAGAGAAATCAAATGATGGAAAATCAAGCGCCGACTTCTCTGTGGTCCTCAGTGATTCTTTGTGGCCTGTGTGTTGCGTTTTTCGGGATTTAACGCAGAGAACGCCGAGAAAAACCACAGAGTGCACAGACTATTGGAAAGCGGGCTTCATCCAGTTTATTATCCTAGCTCTCGCGCCCAGAATTGCCCCCTGCGCGAACGGCCCGTGGTAAGCTTGCGTGACGAACGGGTGAACAATGATCAATTTAGGCGTGATTGCGTTGGCAGCAGCATTGCTTATTCAGCCTGGGTGCTTGGCGCTGGCCCAATCTACAACGCAAGCATCGCCCAAGCAGAAAGTGATCGCCGACCTGAAAGAAATGGCCAATGCCGGAGATGTGAAATCACAAGTGCAATTGGGCTTGGATTATCTCACGGGCAATGGCGTCGGTAAGGACGATGCAGAGGCAGTGAAGTGGCTGCGCAAGGCCGCCGATCAGGACAACCCGCTTGGTGAGCGGTACCTGGCCGAGATGTATTTCAAGGGCCGGGGCGTGCAGGCCGATAACGCAGAGGCCGCCAAATGGCTCCGTCTCGCGGCCGAACAGGGCGATCCGCAAAGCCAGCACAATCTCGCCGTCCTGTACACGCAAGGCCTCGGCGTGCCCAGAAATCTGAAAGAAGCGGTGAAGTGGATGCGTAAAGCCGCGGAGCAGGGGCTGGCAGCCGGACAAGTGGGTATGGGAGTCCTGTACGAAAACGGCGAAGGTGTGCCCGAAGATCCCGTCGAAGCCGTGCAGTGGTATCGATTGGCTGTGGACCAAAACGACTGGGGTGCAATGAATAATCTCGCCCGACTGCTCGCTACCACAAAAAACGAGAGAGTCCGAAATCCCCAGGAGGCAGTCGCTCTTGCAACCAAGGCCGTCGCTGCCGCGAACAATCCGGACTACGTCGACACCTTGGCCGCGGCGTACTTCGCAGCCGGACAGACAGACAAGGCCATCGAAGCCGAGCAAAAGGCGCTGGCAATGAATCCGGGCAATGATTCTTATAAGGAATCGCTGCAGAAGTATCTGGGCGCGAATGGAGGGCGTTGAGTTGTTTCTGATGATGCCGTTCCGGTAGTGGGCTGGTTTTCCAGTAGCATAGCCACTCCTGGCTGCGCGCCCCGTTGCATGCTCTACAAGAGGACCGCACTGGCAAGAGTGCTACTGAAGCCCACATTCGCAGGCAAACTAGCTAGATCCTGAGCTTCACGGTGCTGGCAATTAGTGGGAGGAAGCAGCAGGCGGAGTGGTGGAAGAGGCCGAAGGGACGGGCGCGCCTTTGCCGGCGGTTTCAGAACCTAATCCGAGCTTGTTGAGCGTCAACGCGTCGATTTTTCCGGTCGGACTGAGGCCGTGGTCCTCTTGAAATTTTTTCATCGCCTCGATGGTGGCGCTGTCCCACTTCCCTGTCGGCTGTCCATTAAGTGCGCCCTCGCGGTTCAGAGCGCTCTGAACTTCCCGGATGCGGTCGGGTGTGGGGGCGTTTTGACCACGCGGCGTGCGTTTGGACTTTTTCTTTGCGGATGTGGTCTTTTTCTTCTTCACGGACGACTGCGCGGCAGCCGTACTTCCGGCGGCAGAGACAACAGGGGCCGCGCTCACGACGAGCACGGCCCCAAGGATACAGAGCCAGGTTTTCTTAGTCATCGGTTATCTTGGCCGGCTCCCCTTCGAAACTCAGGGTAAACGAGTAACGCTCGCACCCCGCCAGTTACTTCTCCGGAGCGGGGACCGCACCGGCGAGGTACACCGTATCAAATTGTTCGCCACCCGTGCGGCGCCGGATTTTGAACAGGACATTTTCCCCGGGCTTCATTCCCGCGACGACACGGCGGTAGTCCGAAACAGACGAAACGGCTGAATGGTTGATTTCGGTGATGAGGTCGCCTCGGACAAAACCAATGTCTTCGGCGAAGCTTGCTGGATCGACCTCGGTGACGAGTACGCCTTTCATATTCTCGAATCCAGCGCGGCGCGCGCGGTCTGTTCCGACATCTTCGACACGCAACCCGAACTCAACCGGGGTCGGCCCATTCTCGCTATTAGCGCCGTTCGCCGTACGGTCCGGGAAAATCCTTGTACGATCCGCGACCGTCAAGCTGGCTTCGTGCTCCTTCTTGTCCCGGATGTAAGTCACGCGGATGCTATTGCCAACCGTGGTTGAGGCAATCGGATTCACAAGGTCGCTCCCGGTGTGGACGGGCTTGCCGTTTACACTTGTGATTACATCGCCCGACTGCAAGCCGGCCTTCTCCGCCGGACTGCCCGACTCGACGCGCTGCAGCACAATACCGTAGGGCGCGCCCAGTTCCTTCAAAACAATTGGATTGCTCCCCTGAGTCTCCGTGAAACTGACGCCAATGGAACCGCGCGTGACTTTGCCGTTGGCGACGAGTTGGTTATAAACGCCAATGGCCGTGTTCGAAGGAAGCGCAAAGCCAACGCCTTCATTCCCATGGCCTCCCGTAATGATGGCTGTATTAATGCCGACCACTTGACCCGCCATGTTCACCAGCGGCCCGCCTGAATTTCCGGGATTGATAGCTGCATCCGTCTGCAGAAATCTCTGGAATTGCTGGCCTACATTGCCGCGATCCTTGGCGCTGATAATTCCGGCCGTGACGCTCCCTTGCAGAAACCCGAACGGGTTCCCGATTGCCAGAGCCCAATCGCCAACTTGAACGGAATCGGAATTGCCCAGTTTAGCCGCGGGCAAATCATGTCCGACATCGATCTTGATGACGGCGAGGTCGGTTTCTTCGTCCGTACCGATCACTTTGGCGGTATAGGGCATTTGTTCGCCGTTCAGCGTCACTTGGACTTTGGTGGCCTGGTCCACGACGTGGTTGTTCGTGAGGATGTATCCCTTTTTGTCGACAATCACGCCCGACCCCAAACTGCGCTCGGCAGTCGGTCCCTGGTCGGGAAAATCAAAGAAGCGATTGAAGAAGTCCTGAAACGGCTGCTGGTCCTGGTCGTCCTGAGGGCCCATCTGGCCATGTGGCGCGGAACGGCCCTGCCCCTGACCGCGATGCTCGATGACCTGAGTTGTCGAAATATTTACGACCGCCGGCTGCACTCTGGTCACGATGGAAGCAAAGGCGCTCGACAACTGCACCGGATCCGGGATCGCCAGCGGCGTGGCATCGGAGCCGGCCGCGGGATGCGAGGCACCCACATGCCCGGAAATCACGGTGCCGATCACCATGCCGATAGCCAGCGTGATGGTTACCAATAAGGTCGCCAGAATCTTCCGATTTCGCGCCCAGGCAGCGAATTCGCGTAGCTGCATGCCCATATTATTCACTCCTCCGTACCAAATCGTCTTTACAAAACTCGTCGTAGATTATACCACCGTATAGCGCTCGCGCATGTCTTCGACATCAACCAATGATTCTTTTAAGGAACGACGGCGCATGAGGGTGGGTTGCGAAATTCCCCCGCCCTGCTAGACTAGGATGCAGAATCATGACTCCGCGCACAATGTATCGCAAGATTTGGGATGCCCACGTCGTCCATGAGGCGGCGGGGGAGCCATCGCTGATTTATATTGACCGCCACCTTGTGCATGAAGGAACTTCTCCGCAGGCGTTTGCCGGCTTGAAGGAAGCGGGCCGTAAAGTACGGCGGCCGGACCTGGCATTCGCCGTCATGGATCATTCCGTCCCCACGAAGAACCGCAATCTGCCCATCCTGGATGAGGCTGCGGCGGGACAGTTTTCGGCGCTGGAACGCAATTGCCGCGAGTCCGGCATAACTCTTTTCGACATGTTCAGCCACAACCAGGGGATAGTGCACGTCATTGGTCCGGAGCTGGGCATCACCCAGCCGGGACAGACGATCGTCTGCGGCGACAGCCACACTTCGACGCACGGAGCGTTCGGGACTCTGGCGTTTGGTATCGGCACGAGCGAGGTCGAGCACGTGCTGGCAACGCAATGCCTTTCTCAATTCGCCTCGAAGACGATGCACATCGTCGTCAATGGAAAGCGGGTGAAGGGAGTCTCGGCAAAAGACATCATCCTTGCCATCATCGGAAAAATCGGAATCGCGGGCGGAACGAGCCGTGTCGTCGAATATTCGGGCGAGGCGATTCGCGCACTCTCGATGGACGGCCGCATGACGGTCTGCAATATGTCCATCGAGGGAGGAGCTCGCGCCGGAATGATCGCGCCGGACGACACGACCTTCGCGTACCTGGAAGGAAGGCCCTACGTTCCGCGAGGAAAAGCATTTCAGGAAGCCGTCGAGGGATGGAAGGCGTTGGCGACTGACCCCCGCGCCGAATTCGATGCCACAGTCACTCTCGAAGCATCGGAGATAGCGCCGCAGGTAACCTGGGGAACAAACCCGGGCATGGTTACCGGTGTAACCGGGCGGGTGCCTGACCCCGGATCGTTCCATGAGCCCGACGATCAAAAAGCAGCCGCGCGTGCGCTCGAATACATGGGGCTGAAGCCTGGGACACCCCTTATGGATATTCCCGTTGACCGTGTGTTTATCGGGTCATGCACGAATTCGCGATTAAACGATCTGCGCGCCGCCGCGCGCGTCGTTGCGGGCAAGCACGTCTCCAAAAATCTCAAGGAAGCACTCGTGGTCCCCGGCTCGATGACCATCAAGGCGAAGGCGGAAGCGGAAGGCTTGGACAAAATTTTCCGCGACGCTGGCTTCGAATGGCGCGATGCCGGCTGCAGCATGTGCATCGCGATGAACCCCGACGTGCTCCCTCCCGGCGAGCGTGCCGCCAGTACTTCCAATCGAAACTTTGAAGGCAGGCAGGGTAAGGACAGCCGGACGCACCTGGTAAGCCCGATCATGGCGGCAGGCGCGGCTATCGCCGGCCACTTCGTGGACATTCGCGAGTGGAACGTGGACGCGACGGAGTAACGGGTGCGGGTTCTACTTGTTTACCCTGAGTTCGGCTCACGGAGAACGCTCTCGGTGAACTGAAGGGGAACCCGCCGGAGAAATCGATGCAGCCTTTTTCAAAGCATACGGGCTTGGTCCTGCCGTTCGATCGCATCAATGTGGATACGGACCAGATGGTGCCGAAGCAGTTCCTGAAGGCGCAGACCAAGCAGGGCTTCGGACGAGTGTTATTCTACGACTGGCGGTACCTTCCCGGCGAAACGCCGAATCCCGAGTTCATTCTGAATCGGCCGCGATACAAGGGAGCCTCGGTCATGCTGGCTCGCGCCAACTTCGGTTGCGGGTCAAGCCGTGAGCATGCGCCCTGGGCTGTCGCCGACTACGGCTTTCGCGTCCTGATTGCTCCAAGCTATGCCGACATTTTCTACAATAATTGCTTCAAGAACGGAATTCTCCCCGTCACGCTGCCAGAAGAAAAAGTGGACGAGCTTTTCCAACGGGCCGAAAAAGAAGACGGCTACTCACTTACTGCAGACCTGCCTAACCAAACGATCGCTGACGCGCATGGGCTGAACTTCAAATTCGAAATCGATAAATTCCGGAAGCACGTTCTTCTTGAAGGGCTGGACGACATCGGCCTTACGCTAAAGCACGAGGCTGACATCACCGCGTTCGAAAAAACCAAGCATCCGGGCGCGACGATGTACGAAGCTGTGGACGCGAAGTATTCCTCGAACCGCTAACCCGCGCGATTCTACGCGGTCACCCTCTCCGCCCGATTCCACAATATCTTCTTTACTTCAGGAAGCCCCGCGATCTCTCTGATCCCCGCGGGCGTCAATTTCGCCTCCACCGCATTGGCAAGCGTCATTACCCGCACCGATTCTGCCGCACCCAATTCCTCCAGCTTCCTCCGAATCCCCTGCTGCGACGCGCGCACCCTCTCTTCCAGGGCGTGCATGCTGCCCGCGCCCGCATTGCTGGCCGTCTCGTGCTCGATCAAAACCGGTATCTGCCGGCTCCCCTCGCCTGCCTTTTCGACACGCCCCATCTCCTCCCGCAGGCGTTCCTCGATTTTTTCCTCGCTCATCGCGCCCTCCACGCGCCGCGCTCCGGGAATCATCTCTTCAAGGCATCCTGGCCCGGAGCCAGCCGCTTCCTGCCGATTTCAGCGGACTCCAGGCCAGTTTACTCTTGCTGTTGTGTATCGCGCTAGCTTTACCCTAGTCAGCTCCCACAGCAAGCGCTCTAGGAGCCGCCATCGTTGCCAGCATGACCGCCGCGTAAGCATTCACCAATCCGAATCCTACCTGGTTTGGCGTATAGTCCAGCGGCTCGCTCGTTTCTTCCAGGATTTTCTTTACCATCGTCGGCGTCAGGCTTGCGTTCTTCTGCAGCATTAGAGCCGCCACGCCACTCACATGTGGCGTGGCCATGGATGTTCCACTCAAAGCTAAAAATCCTCCGCCCAACACCGACGATACGATGTTGAAACCGGGCGCCGAAACGTCCGGCTTCGTCAGACGGATCGAAGACGCCGGGCTTAATCGGCCGCTTCCCGGTCCAATACTTGAAAAGGACGTGAGCACTTTGGCTTTGTCCACAGCGCCCACCGTGATCACCTTCCGCGCCGCGCCTGGATGGCGAACGGAGAAGGGCGGCCGCGCCCCCAAATTGCCTTCGTTCCCTGCGGCCACGACTACCGTCACACCAAGACGGACTGCGTTGTCCGCCGCTTGGCACAGAACACAGTTCGCGTCATTGCAATGCCAATTGTGGTAGATCTCACTCCAACCTAGGCTCAGGCTAGCCACGAGCGCTCCGCGACGCACGGCCTGTTCCAGTCCTTGAATCACCGACGTCGGCGTCCCGACCCCCGCCGCGGTCAGCACTTTGATGTTGATCAAGTCCGCCTGCGGGGCGATTCCGCGGAACACCACGTCGTTGCTGGCGACCGTCCCGGCCACGTGCGTTGCATGCAGGCCCGCCACCGTGATCGGCTCGCCTGGCACGAGGCTGATCTCATCCACCACTTTTCCCAGCAGCGCAGGATGGTTCTTGTCGATCCCAGTGTCCAAGATAGCCACTTTGATTCCGCGTCCGTTGGCTCCCAGGTCTTGCTGAGCTTCGATCGCCTCGATTACATGTGTGGACTCATTCAGAGTCGTCACGTGCTCTGGCACGTCCAGCCGAACAATCTCTACCTCATCGAGGTTCGCCACTTCG